>Ga0134126_10009894_pt1 | contig 12015 bp, 10 predicted proteins | sample KB31752_FD_96881 | JGI IMG/M metagenome (GOLD analysis project Ga0134126, IMG submission 96881) | Terrestrial soil microbial communities with excess Nitrogen fertilizer from Kellogg Biological Station, Michigan, USA - KB3-175-2 | ecosystem: Environmental > Terrestrial > Soil > Unclassified ...
AGAAGCAGGACAGACTTACCCGCCTCGACGAGTTCTGCCGTCAGCCCACAGCCCGACGAGCCGGCTCCAATCACGATGTAATCCCACTGCCCCACTAACATTGCTTGCCCTTTCATATTCCCAACGCTGTGACTTGGGAATCCAACGCGGATGATTCCGTCACCTCTGCCGTGCGCACCTTCTCTATTTCGGCCTCGACCGTCTGGCCTGCGCGCCAGGCATGCCAGGCGGCCCAGAAGTAGCCGGGGCAAAGGATCACGAGACCGTAGCGCAGGGACTCGATTCCCAGCCACGGCCTGAGCGCATCACTCAGAGCGCCACCGACGAGCGGCCCGAGACCCATCCCGATCAGGTTCGCGAAGAACAGCAGCAGCGCAATGGACATGGCGCGCATTCTCGGTGCGACGAGCGTCTGGATTGTCGCCACGATCGGCCCTTGACAGACGTTCCCCCCCAATGCCGCGAGCCCGAGCAGCGCGAGAGCGACGTACCGGTTCGAGGCCAGCAGACAGCCAGCGGTGAGTAACGCGAACACGGCCAGTGCTAGCCCGCATCCTCTCAGCTGGCGTCTCTCGTTGTGTTCCGCGTAACGTGCAGCCAGCTCGCCTCCAATATAGACTCCCGCGGCGCCGAGGACCCCGTAAACCAGGCTGAACCATGTCCCTACCGCGCCGGGAGACATCCCATGACTTCGAATGAAGAACGTCGGCTCCCACTGCAAGAGACCGTATCCGAAGAAGTACCAGACTGAGTAACAGATGAGGAGATGCCGATAGGCCTTGCTCGCCCATAGAGCCTTGAGAACCGAGCGAGTGCCCATGTGAGGCAATTGCGCCGCGCGCACTTCACGCGCATGGCCACGTCGCGGTTCACGCAGCGTGCTAGCCGCAAGCCCCGCCAGAACGAGCCCCGGCAGTCCGATGATCACGAAGGTTCCGCGCCAGCCAACGAGCTCGTCCAACCAGCCCGCCGCCAGGTAGCCGATGATCATCGCGATCTGCGGGCCTTGCACGTAGAGCGATACGGCTCGTGGCCGCTGCGTTCTCGTGAAGAACTCTGCTATCAAAGAGTGGGCCGGTGGTACGCAGCCGGCCTCTCCCACGCCTACCCCGATGCGGATCAGCAAGAGCTGCAGGAAATTGCCAGCCGCGCCAGAGAGCGCGACCAGGACGCTCCACAGGGCCGTCGTGATTCCTATAATCGAGACTCTGTCGCCCTTGTCCGACCATCGTGCGATCGGGACCCCCATGAGCGCGTAGAAGAGCGCAAAGGCGATCCCCGTCAACAGACCAAGCTCCGTGTCGGTGAGCTGCAGGCTGACCTTGATGTTCTGCTGAACTATTCCAAGCGCGACGCGGTCGATCCAGTTGAAGGCGTAAATGGCCGTGAGCAGTGCAAGCAGATAGCCCTTTCGGTCCTTCATGAGAATCTCGTATCGTCACCCTGTAGCAATTGCCTCTGCATCAGACGATCCAAAAATGCCTCACATACCTTCAGCTGATTGCGCTCGATGAGCTCGTCGGGCCTGTGAGCCTGCTCGATGCTCCCGGGTCCACAAACCACTGTGGACCAGCCGGCCTGCTGAAAGTAGCCGGCCTCGGTACCGAACGGGACGGCGATGTCCTCCTCTCGATTGCGAGCCACGGCTCGCACGAGTGCTGCGGCAAACGCGCCCTCCTTCGCCTGCAATGGCGGTGTATCCGCGAGTACAGTTGTCTCGATTCTGCACCGCTTGCCGTGGCTCGCGAGCTGGGCGAGCTGCCACTCGACATGAGATGCAAGCCCTCGGAGGATGGCTTCCGTGCTCTCACCGGGGAGCAGCCGAATATCCCACATGAATTCGCATATTCCCGCTAGGATGTTGGTACTCGTTCCCCCGGTGATCTTCTTGACGCTGATCGTAGAGTAGGGCGGTTCGAAGACACTACCGGCGGCAGGTACGCTCGAGGCCAGTTTTCGAGAGATGTCGCCTAGGTACGCGATGAGGTCTCCCGCGAGCATGACGGCGCTCTCTCCCAGATGCGTAAGACTCGAGTGCGCCTCGATTCCGCTCACCCTCGTTTGAGCCATGCAAATACCTTTGTGTTGCGTGGCGAGGCGCATCCCGGTCGGCTCCCCTACGATGACCGCTGCCGGTTGCGGCAAGGCGACTCTGGCCGCGGTGATCATGGATGACACACCGAGGCAACCCACCTCCTCGTCATAGGACAGCATTAGATGCAACGGTCGACGCAGGGGAGTCCTCCGCCAGGCAGGAATACGCGCCAGCACGGCAGCGATGAAGCCCTTCATGTCGGTCGCGCCGCGACCGTGCAGGTGAGAACCCCGTGGGGTCAACGTGAAAGGATCGCTGCTCCATGTCTGGCCGTCTACCGGCACGACATCGGTGTGAACAGAAAAAACGAGGCCGCCCGACGTGCCGGGACCCATGGTCGCGAAGAGATTGGACTTCGTACCTTCGGCATTGCCAACGAGGTGTGACTCTATCTGCAGGTCCGCGAGATAATTGCGGACCCAATCAATCAGGGGAAGGTTGCTGTCGCGAGATACCGTCGGAAAGGCCACGAGAGAGCGAAGAATCTCCACACAGTCCCGCGTCACGCTCGCCTGCTCCTATAGACGATGAATCCGGCAATGGCGTCCAGAAGCAGCTCGGGCTCGTCTCCTCCAATCGCATGTGCGCTGTGCTCGAAAATCCGCAGCTCCGCATCCGGAATCAACCGGCTGATCTCCTCGGAGAACTCGGGGGGACAGATCCAGTCGTGACGGCCCGCGAGAACCAACGTGGGCGCCGTAATGCGCCCGAGCTCGGGACGCAGGTCGAGCTTGCGCAAAGTGCCCCCTGGACCGTGAGCGCGATTGAGGGCCTCCGGTGACAGAATAGCGCGGCTCAGCCCGACTTCTGAGAGCGCCGGATCGGCAACTTGAGCGTAGAGATTCTGCATTGCCAAGAAATAGGTCCGCATCTTCTCTTCGGTGTCGATTCGACCGCCAAAGAGGTCTTCGCAGTGACGCAACTGCTCAGCGGTACCTCGCTCACCCACAAGTGCGAGCGCGCGTTTCACGTAGCCGGAATGGCAAATCGTTGCTACTAAGATCAAATGCGACACTGCTGTCGGGTACCGCGCTGCATGGGCCATAGCAACGGTTCCGCCGTAGCTGGTGCCAATGCTTACGATTGCCCCAAACCCCAGATACTGCCGCAACGCTTCCATGTCCTCGACGTTTTCATCGAGAGTATAGGTCCGCGGATCTCCTCGGGCGGACCGCCCGTTGCCTCGATGATCAAAGTACACGAGCTGCATTTTTGTAGCGAGCTTCCGGCACCGCACCTTCAGGCTTGTGTGATCTACGCCGGGCCCACCGTGAACGAGAAAGGCTGTCGGACGTTGCTGCATCCGGGGGCCATCGGGCTCGAGAGCGGCACCGTCGATGTCAAAGAACAGCTCAGTGCCACGTAGCTTTGCTCGCATTTGAGAGATCATCCTGCTTCAGTTCTGGGCCTTCTGCGAATATCATCGAGCGCTCACTCTGTCGCAAAGGTTACCCGTCATGCCCAAAGGGGCCCGCGATCGGAGGAAGCCGATGTACCTGAGAGACTCGCTCAATTAGCGCATCACCACCCTCCCCGTGGCCCGTGAGGTCAAGAGTTATGGCCGAACGGTCAACTGGAGCTAAAGGCTGTCCTTGTAATACTGACTCCGGGGTCGCCTAAAATTCGTAGTCCGCGCTTAACCCTATCGTCCGAGGCAGAATGGGAACATACCTTGGAGCCAGTGGATCATTAATGTACTGCAGCCCGGTATAGGATTGGTCTGCGAAGATATTCTTACCGTACAGACGCACGGTGAGGCGGCTGAATACGAAGCCAGCATATGCGTCAACGATATTCCACGGGCGAATTGGCGCGGTGACATCGGCCGGCGGCCCGTTTCCGCCAGCGCCCGCGCCGGGAAACAGATCAATCACTCGATCTCTGTATCGGTATGCCGCCCCGATAATTAATGACGTATTCTCACCGACTTGCTTTGTGTACGCGGTCCCCAAGGACGTAACCCAACGAGCGGAAAGTGGCAGCTGATCGCCTACTGCGCCTCCAGATAGCGGGGCAGCGGCTGTCAAGTGAGCGTTCGTATATGCGACGGAAGCATTAACCCGCAGGCCTCTAGTGACCAAGTACACTACAGTTAGGTCAGCACCATTGCTTACAGACGCACCCACGTTTCCCAGGAAGACAATCGGCTCGTTGTTTTTGATAAACGAGTTCTCCAGCTGCATGTTCTTCCAGTCAATGTAAAATATTGAGGTGTCCAACTCCAACCGATTGTCGAGCAACAGACCTTTGAAGCCAAGATCATATTCCAGGGTACGGTCGGGATTCGTTACTGCGGGAGCGCCATACAGATACACTGCCTCGGGCGCGGCTCCAGCCGGCTCTCCAGGCCGGTATCCAGTCGCCACTCGCGCATAGACCATCGACTTCCCGTTGATGTGCCAGCGCAGATCTCCCATCCAGTTCCACACGTTCGTTGCAGTGGCTTCAACGTTGGAAGCTCCACTGCCTGGCACATTAAGGCATAGTGGCGGACCTCCGCCGAGCAGTCCGGTCGAGTACGCACATCCATATTCGTGGTACCTTGAATAGCGGCCGCCAGCACCAATGTCGAACGCCTTGTCTATCCGGTAGGTGACATTTCCAAAGACCGCAGCCTCGGCGTAGCTATACCCGCTATCTAAGATATAGAGGTTATCGCTCTCAGGAAGAGGAGCGTAATCCGCTGTATACGTAGGCCAGTTATCGATCTCCCCGGAGTCCTCGTGGGTGAAATACCCGCCCGCCAACCATTTGAGCCGACCGTCCGTTGTCGAAGTGAGTCTCGTTTCTTCCACGAACTTCTGCACACTTGTATAGATCGCAAAGTTGGCAATCGAATTGGCGACGCCGGTAATAGGGGGGGCGAAGTTTGAAAAGTCCTCCTGCAAATGCGTATTGAGTGTCGACCACCCCGCCACGCTCGTGAGAGTAGCGAACCCGAGGTCCCAGTTCAGATGTAGCGAGTAATTCCGAGTCGCCTCTACAAGTAACTGGGGAAAATACGTGCTCGTGACCTGCGATCCGTACAACGGCATCAATGTATGGCCGTTTATCGTTACGTTTGAGAGATCGTCCGCATGAATGTCTTGCGCGAGAACAGTCGCCTGCAGGGAGAATCCAGGCGTTGCTTGCCAAAGTAGCGTTGCACGTCCTCCATCTTCCGTTGAATGATTCGAGTCCTTCTTGCGGATTCCGAGATTATTAATCCAGCCGGCGTTGTCTCGGTAGAAGCCACTAAGGCGAAGACCAAGCGCGTTGCGCACCAACGGGAGGTTTACCATCGCGCGCTCCTCCGAGTCCGCGCCACCGCTACCCGTGACGTGCGCGGCATCCCCTCCTACTTCAGCGCTTAACTCAGATAGGTTCGGCTTCTTAAGGATATACCTGATTATTCCCCCCATCGCGTTGGCGCCCCACAGAGTGCCTTGCGGCCCCTCGAGTACCTCCACCCGCTCGATGTCATAAGGAACCAGGTCGAGCCCAAATAGATTCCCTCGGCCCGCAGATGTAGAAGATCCGATTTGTTCGTCGTCAATGTATGTGGCAACCAGCGGTCCAGCGAAATCACTTAGGTAGCCATCTCCAAGACCGTGTATCTCTAACGTATTGGCGCCCGGTGCACCGTAGCTGTTCAACGTAAGACCTGGAACGTAGCCCGACATGTCACTGAGCGACGTCACGTTGAATGTCGCGAGCGTATCGCCGCTGATTGTGCTTATAGGAGCCGGGACGTTTTGTAACGGCTCAGCGCGCTTCTCGGCCGTCACTATGACCTCCTTTAGTTGCACGGGTTCGAGAATGGGAGCGTTGGCCTTCTCATTCATTGATGCATTAGTCGCGGTAGACGCAACGTTAATCCGTGATTTCTGCGGGCCCATCTGCCTAGAAAACGCCATTGCGATGGCGGAACTGGTACTGTGGGGCGGATCCCCCTGAGCGGCGTAGGTCGCGGTGGTTGGCGCGATCTGGCCAAGAATGCCGCAGCACAACCACGCGCAAACTCGCATGTAACGATGCGGCATAATCAACTCATCATTTGCACTCGCTTGATCTGTACTCACTTGGCCCCCATACCCGTCTGATGTCGTGACGTTCGCGCTATCCGGACATCTCAACGTATAGCATGCGCCAGGCGGGAATAGTTATCCGCCCATCACGACAACTTATCCGATCGTCACTGCACCGGGCAATCGCGAACGGTCGGACAAGTTACCGTAACGATCTGCCGAATGTGCTGAGCAAACTTCGGCTATGTTATTCGGCGACAGGTACTCGATAGACGGCACAACAGGGCAACCGAATGACTACGGAGACGACCGCCACAATCGGTAATGACGAGCTGCTAACCCCGCGCGACCTCGCGTCCATTACGCCGTTTATGGATGGCCGGCCTGTCCAATCGAGCTCTGACTCCGTTCTCGAGGTCCGTGACCCCACCTCTGGGAAGAGGCTAATTGAAATTCCCGCTGGGTGTCTCGATGACGCTATGCGAATCGTAGGCTCGTCGAAGGCCAGCTTTGCGGCCGGCAGTTGGCGCCGGTCCCCGCCCTCGGTGAAAAAGCGGATCCTACATCGTTGGGCAGACCTCGTAGAGGAAAAGTCTCCGCGTCTCGACGCTCTAGATGCGCTCGAGATGGGAAAGCCTGTAAGTCTTCCTGTTTTCAATGCGAAGGCTGCTGCAAATTTTCTTCGCTTCAATGCCGAGGCGCTCGACAAGTGTCCCGGCGAGACTTTGACGAGCGATAGTTCATCCACAGTCATTCAGGTTCGTGTTCCTAGGGGGATAATCGCGGCCATCGTCCCCTGGAATTTTCCCACTTATAACTGTCTGTTGAAGATCGCGCCGGCGCTTGCGGCCGGCAACAGTGTCGTCTTGAAACCTTCGGAGCTTGCGTCTCAATCCGCATTGATGCTTGCCAAGCTCGCGCTCGACGCCGGTATCCCACCGGGCGTCTTAAACGTCATACCGGGTTCCGGCGAGATCGTGGGCAAGGCTCTAGCCGAGCATATGGATGTTGATATGGTGTCGTTTACTGGTTCTTCCGCCATCGGAAAGCTTATAATGCAGTATGCGGGGCGATCAAACATGAAGGTTGTATCCGCGGAGTGCGGCGGTAAATCTCCGCACATCGTCTTCGACGACGGCGTCGACATTGAAGCTATTGCGGAGAGCGTCGCGAGGAGCATTTGCCTCAACCAGGGACAGGTTTGCAGTGCCGGCTCTCGACTGTTGGTCCAGGATTCGCTCGAGGAGCGTCTTGTTCAAAAGGTCATAAAGAGAATGGGGGATATCAGAATTGGCAATCCTCAACTGAAGCAGACGAGTTATGGACCGCTCGTTTCTGAAGAGCAGATGCGCAAAGTCCTGACCTATATCGAAGCGGGAAGCGCGGTCGGTGCCGATCTCGTTTACGGAGGCTCGCGGCTGCTCCGGGAAACGGGCGGATACTTTATTGAGCCCACAGTCTTCGTTAACGTCCCAGAAGATAGTGCGTTGGCGCAGGAGGAGATCTTTGGTCCGGTGCTATCCGTGCTGCGATTTCGAACTCTTGAAGAAGCAGTGCGGTTGGCTGCCGGTACGACCTACGGACTGGCGGCCTACGTGTGGACGTCGCGGCTTGCTGTAGGATTCCAGCTGAGCAACGCGCTGCAGACCGCCCTGACGATGGTTAGCGCCCTGCCGGTGATGGGAGAAGGACCAGGGCCCGGGTTTTCGGGGGAGCCATACGGCCTATCCGGTATTGGAATTGAAGGTGGTATTGCGGGTCTCGAGGCCTACATGCGTCGTCAGACGACATGGTTCAATCACGGTTGAGAATGTATCTCGCTTCCGCCTTACACTCCCGGGGTGCGATTCCAAACCTGCGGGTGAAGGCGCGAGTGAATGACGAGAGTTCGGAGTAACCCACGCTGAAGGCGACCTCGGTCACTGGCGTTTCACTCTCCTGAAGGATTTGCCGGGCACGATCGAGCTTCGCATCGCGCCAAAATGCTTGGACCGAGACGCCGTAAATTGACTTAAATCCCAAGGCAAGCTTTGTTCGATTTAGGCCTACCTTGCGAGCAAGCTCGCTTAGCGTCAATGTACTCTCCAAGTTCGCGCACATTACTGACCGCGCGAGGGCGATCCTCTCCGAGTCACTCGTTGAAAGCCTCAACGTAGGAGCGCCCGCAGGGCTGGAGCTATCGAGCGCATGGATTACCGTCGACAGCAGCTCAAGCGATTTGCCGCGCATATAGGCACGCCGATTCCAGCCCCGAAAGGGGCAAGAAAGAATGTCGTTCACTGCAACTACCATCGAGGATTGCAGCGCTAACACCGTAGAGCGTGCCTGCATACAAGACCGATCGGTCAGCCAGAGGGCGTACTCAGGTAATCTCGCGACGGGAGCATCCAAAAGATCCGCGAGCGCCACGGGCGTGACGAATAGGCACGCAACTTTCCACCCTTGCGTCGTATCAACGGTCCTCTCTACGATGCAGCTCTCAGGGTAGCGGGAAACAATGCAAGATCCCTCTGGGGTCTGAACGACACCCGTCCGCGCGATATTCTCACAGCCACCGCCATTGAGACGAAACTGTATGTGAACCCAGTCGCTCTCACTGACGCGCTGTCGGTAGGTCAGCACCTCGCCCGCGTAATCCTGTGAGGCAAGCAGGAAAGCTCCTTCTGCTAAGCGCACAGATTCCCAGCAGATCCGATGCCTCTCTTGTGAACGGAAGCGGATGCCCTGATTGCAGTCGTAGATATCTTCGTCAGGTATGGCCTCGGACGGCACAAATAGACGGACAGCCGTGCTGTCCAGAAACTTGCTGTAATCAATTACCTGCACAACCGCTCCGCCGACCGGTCGCTGCGAGATCGTGGATTATACTGACAGACAGGCTCAATTTCAAAAAATGGGATCTGCTCGCGGAGTCGTGTGCAGCTTGTGAACGTCCATGCAGCTCATGGGAAGGGCAATCTATTGTTCACGAATACCAGGTCTCACAGGCGCAGCGGCGTGTGCGTGGGTGACCGAGAAGTTTAGGTGCTACTACGCGTGGGTCGCGGAACGTCCAGACAAGAGATGCAGACGAACTGACAAGCGCCTTCTCCCGTCGTTCTCTACGTTCACATTCTCGGCTCATCGGGCGCCGCAATCATGAGGCCGGTCAACCGTAACTAAGGTCAAACTTACTTCCCAGCAGTTGCATGTAGTGAAGGTGGACAGCGGACAGTGCGTCGTCGTCGGAGCCGGTCGCCGCCTCCAAGAGTTTGCTCCAGAATACACTATTGTCTCCCCACCTGGGCCGCATATCCGCCGCGTACTTAGCAGCGATCCGATCGAGCGCCGATGCCCGGAGATGGGTGATTTGGGCGCTCACGCCAGGCGTCATGCCGAAGAGAAGAGTGGCATGTCCTCGAGCGCCGGACGACCCCAGAGAGAGAACTCCATGACTCCGCGCTTGCGCAGTTCCTTCCGAAATACGTCGAAGGATTTCTTGGAAAAGCTCGCTGGCGCCGCCAGCACATGGCCGTAGGGCGGGTTACCGGCCTTCACGCGGTCGTCTATGATCCTCGCGGGGGCCGATTTCCGCCTCGCGCTTACATTGGAACATCCAGAGGCTCCCCTCCATGGGATGAGGGGTCTCATCGTTTTCCGAGGGCTCCTGTTCATTCGGGTCGCCTTCGGCGGCGCCCGCGCGCTCATACGCGCGGATGTCGAGCCCCGCTCCGAACCGCCCCGTCCGGTCGCCTCGATGCTCTGCCAGTCCCTGATGTCGTAGACGAGCTTTCGCACTAGGTCCTCGAAGCGATGGGGCTCGAGATCCTCGAAATGCAGGGGTCCCAGAGTCTTCGTCACGACCATTATCGATGCTCCGACAGGCCCCGCCCATCTCAGACCTGGCTCACAGCCTGTCTGAAGGCCTTGTCTTTTCGGCGCAACGCCTATCAGCCTGCCAAAACGAATTGGGGATCTCTTCCCTAAGCATTTGCATGATTTTCCCGGCCACCAGATCGTCCAACTTCGGTGACGAACACATCAAGACGGCAATCTGCGTCAGTGTGTGGGCGGCATTCTGACCCGGGTCGGTCAATCCCGCGTTGCACGGAAGGCGCACCGCGCGCACGCCGAGTGGTCGCACCCCGGCGTCTGATCCAGTGGGGTGAGTCAATCGGCGCGAGCGCCTGCGCTGTCGTCGAGCATCTGCTGCGCTCCAAGCCCCATCCCGAGCAGGGCTATCGCACCTGCCTGGGACTGCTCGCCCTTGCCCGGCAATACAGCGAGCCGCGCTTCGAGGCCGCATGCCGCCTGGCAATGCACCTCGGCAGCCCCACCCGCAAAAGCGTCAAGTCGATCCTCGAGAGCGGACGAGATCTGCGTCCGGCGAGCGCGACCGAGCCGCTGGCACTCGAACTCCCGGCCCACGGCAACGGGCGCGGTCCGGGCTATTACCACTGATCCACCACCACGACGGAGACGATGACGATGTTGACGAACCCAACCATCGAGACTCTGAAGGCCCTGAAGCTCTACGGCATGCTCGAAGCTCTGAAGAGCAGCAACGAACCCCCACCGTGCAGAGCCTGTCCTTCGAGGAGCGCACAGCCATGCTGATCGACCGTGAGCGGCTCTACCGCGACAACCAGCGCCGCACCCGCCTGCTGCGTGGAGCGCGCTGGTCCCAGTCGCGTTCCGCTGCGAATCGGCGCAACGCATCCCGCAGTTCCCCAAGTGAGGGTTTGGAAGCTCCTTTCGCATGCCCTCCACCTGAGTCTGGCACCTGCCGTCGTTGCGTCATAAGCATTGCCCCGCCGCCGGGTTTTCGACCAAATTGTCGCACATGGCCCTTCACTCCCCAAAAGCGGCCAACTAGGCTACCGCTGCAGCGAATGTCGCAAACAGGTCGCCGGGTAGCGGTTGCTGTAGTCGCCAGGTGATCGCCATCGGTTGTTCGGACTCGTGCTTCACGTAGTGCGCAGGCCCCAGAAAGTAGAACGCTCGGTCATCGCTTCGCTCACGGGCAAAGAGCATGATGTGCGTTCCAGCAGCCGCGTGATTTTGATATCGACGGCCGGTTTCACTGTCGGCCCGTGTGGTGGACTGGCTCTCCCAGTGAATGAGCTCGGTGCTGATTGCGTAATCGCGATAGCGGGTAGTCGGTGAGAATTGCCCGGTCGTCTTGTCCAGCGTGAACGCAAGAAGATCGGAACGGGCATTTGCAGCCCAGTACACGCCTGTCTGCCAAGGCGCCACCTTGGCACCTTCTCCTACGCCGAAGCCTGCGAGTATTTCGACTCGCGTGTACCGCGCATGAGCCATCAGCGGGACTGACGGGTCGGTCGATAACGGTAGGGCTACGTGCTCGAGTCTGTGGGCAAGGACTTCGAGAAGCTCGAGAAGCTCCAGACGCACCTGGTTGTGGCCCCAGAGTACGGTGGCGCCCTCGGTAAGAGATGTCGCCTTTGGCAGTGACCCACCTACCAGCGAACCTACCAGCATCCGCAGCAGGCGCTGCTCCGATCTAGGAAGTTGCTGCGGCTCCGGCGGCTGCTCGGACTGCAGTAGGCGCTGATAAACCTCCAGCCGTAGCCGATCATCCACATGGAGCAGCCGCCCGCAAGCGCGCCTCAGCGCTTCCTCGTGCGGCCCACCCATGCGCTCGATGAGACCCGCGTCCTCGCGAAGATCCGACCAGCTTTTTCCGCCGCCATAGATGTCCTCGAGCTCGAGCCCGGTTTCCTCGAGGTATCGCGCCAGGCTGCAACCCGCGGCTTGAGCCGACAGCCGTCGCAGCGCGTCCACGCGTTCGGTCCACCGAGAAGGCACTGCCGTCCGGATATTGCCGAGCACGATCTCGGTGGCTACGCGATCGAGCTCCATGTGGCAGCCTGCCGGCAGGAACGGGAAGCCCGCCTCGATCTGCTGTATCAG
>Ga0134126_10009895_pt1 | contig 12014 bp, 10 predicted proteins | sample KB31752_FD_96881 | JGI IMG/M metagenome (GOLD analysis project Ga0134126, IMG submission 96881) | Terrestrial soil microbial communities with excess Nitrogen fertilizer from Kellogg Biological Station, Michigan, USA - KB3-175-2 | ecosystem: Environmental > Terrestrial > Soil > Unclassified ...
TCAACGAGATCCGCGTAGATGCTTTCCGGGGTGTCGCGGCGCACCGGGCGGCCGCAGCACTGACAGTGGAGGGCCGCGCCGCGCGCGAAGAGCAGCTTCAAATGGTCGTTGAGCTCCGTCATCGTGCCGACCGTCGAGCGCGAGGTGCGTACGGGATTCGTCTGGTCGATCGCGATCGCGGGGGGAATGCCGGAGATCGAATCGACCTGCGGCTTGTCCATCCGGTCGAGGAACTGCCGCGCGTACGGGGAGAAGGTCTCGACGTAGCGGCGCTGCCCCTCGGCGTAAAGCGTGTCGAAGACGAGCGAGGACTTCCCGGAGCCCGACACCCCCGTGACGACCACCAGCTCGTTGAGCGGAATCTCGAGCGTGAGATTCTTCAGATTGTTCTGGCGTGCGCCGTGCACGCGGATCGCGTCTGACATCGTATTCCGTGGCGTGAATACCGCGCGGGGTCAGGCGCGCGGCCCGAACTGATCATTATAAGGCACCCGTCAAGACACCCGGCGGTCCGTACGCTCGATGCGAGGCGGAGGCGCGTCCAGTATCATGAGAGCGACGAGACTGGATGGACGTGTTCGCGGCCGCATGCGGCAGCGGCGGCAGGAGCGCGTATGAACCCCAGGGCACCCGCACCACAGCGCAACCTGCTCGAGATGATCGGCGGCACGCCGCTCGTCGCCGTGCACGGCTTCGACACCGGGCCGTGCGAGCTCTTCTTGAAGCTCGAGAATCAAAACCCGGCCGGCTCCATCAAGGACCGCGTCGGGCTGTACATGATCGAGGCCGCCGAGCGCGAGGGGCGGATCAAGCCCGGCGCGACGCTCATCGAGGCGACAGCCGGCAACACCGGGCTCGGCCTGGCGCTCGTCGCGGGGCAAAAGGGGTACCGGCTGTTGCTCGTCATTCCCGACAAGATGAGCCGCGAGAAGATCTTTCACCTGCGGGCAATGGGCGCGGAGGTCATCATGACGCGCTCGGATGTGCCCAAGGGCCACCCCGACTATTACCAGGACCGTGCCGCTCGCCTCGCGCGCGAGACGCCGAACTCGTGGTATGTCGGCCAGTTCAGCAACGAGTCGAATCCGCTCGCGCACGAGGAAACGACCGCACCCGAGATCTGGGAGCAGATGGAGCACCGCCTCGACGCCGTGGTCTGCGGCGTCGGCACCGGCGGCACGCTCACGGGCATCTCCCGCTTCCTCGCTCGTACGGCGCCCGAGGCGGAGATAGTGCTGGCGGACCCACAGGGCTCGGCGCTCGCCGCCGTCGTACGCACCGGCAAGGCGGAGTCGACCGGCCGCGGCTGGCTCGTGGAGGGGATAGGAGGGGAGTACGTTCCACCGGTCTGCGATCTCTCGCGCGTTCGGCGGGCGTATAGCGTGAGCGATGCCGAGTCGTTCCGCACGTGCCGCGAGCTGCTCGCGCGCGAGGGGATCCTCGCGGGCACCTCGAGCGGCACGCTCCTCGCCGCGGCGCTCCGCTATTGCCGCGAGCAGTCGGCGCCGAAACGTGTCGTCTCCCTGGTCTGCGACAGCGGCAACAAGTATCTCTCGAAGGTCTACAACGATTACTGGATGCTCGATCAGGGGTTCATCACGCGCGAGCGGCACGGGGATCTGCGCGACCTCATCGCTCGCCGGCACACCGAGGGCGCCGATATCACCGTGACGGCGAACGAGACGCTGCTGGCCGCGTACGGCCGAATGAAGCTCTATGATGTCTCGCAAATGCCGGTGATGCGCGACGGGAAGATCGTCGGCATCGTGGACGAGGAGGACCTGCTGCTCGAGGTATTCGAGCATCCGGAACGCTTCAACGAGCCGGTGAGCGGCGTGATGGCGAGCCACCTCGTGACCGTGGCGCCCGACGCTCCGCTGCCGCAGCTCATGGAGGTGTTCAGGCGCGGCATGGTCGCGATCGTCATGGATCGCGGCGAGTTCCTCGGGCTTATCACGCGCATCGATCTTCTCAACTGGCTGCGCCGCAGGGCGTAGCAGTACCCTAATGGTACCCTCGCCGAGCGGCTGTGAAGGCAGCACCCGGCTCAAACGACTCGGCTCAAAGAACGGAGAAATCGTGACAGACAAGACACTGGAGTTCGCCACGCGCGTCATTCACGGCGGCCAGCGGCCCGATCCGCTCACGGGCGCCGTGATGACGCCGATCTACGCGACCTCCACCTACCGGCAGTCGAGCCCGGGCGTGCATCAGGGCTACGACTATGCGCGCACGCGCAACCCCACGCGCGATGCGCTGCAGGCGAACCTCGCGAGTCTCGAAGGGGGGAGCGGCGCCTTTTCGTTCGCCTCAGGGATGGCGGCGTCCTCGACGGTAGTCGAGCTGCTCGATGCCGGCTCGCACATCATCGCAACGCAGGATCTTTACGGGGGTAGCTACCGGCTGTTCGAGCGCATCCGCAACCGCTCGGCCGGGCTCTCGGTGAGCTTCGTCGATCTCGCGGACCTTGCCGCGGTGGAGGCGGCGATCCGGCCGAACACGCGGATGATCTGGGTCGAGTCGCCGACCAATCCGATGCTGACGCTCGTCGATCTCGCGGCCATTGCGCGCCTCGCGAGGCGGCGGGGGCTCGTGAGCGTTTGCGACAATACTTTCGCGACGCCCTACCTGCAGCGTCCCCTCGAGCACGGCATCGATGTCGTCGTGCATTCGGCGACCAAGTTTCTGAACGGACACTCCGATGCGCTCGGCGGAGCCGCGATCACGGCCGATCCGGATATCGCAGAGCGGATCAAATTCCTGCAGAACGGGCTCGGTAACGTGCCGAGCGCCTTCGATTGCTTTCTCATCCTGCGCGGAATCAAGACGCTCGCCGTACGCATGGAGCGGCACTGCGCGAATGCGCTCGCAATCGCCCGCTTCCTCGAGTCGCACCCGAAGGTCGCCCGCGTCCACTATCCGGGGCTGCCGAGCCATCCACAGCACGAGCTCGCGAAGCGTCAGATGCGCGGCGGATTCGGCGGGATCGTGAGCGCGGAGCTCAAGGGTACGCTCGATGATGCCCGCCGGTTTCTCGAGCGCTGCCACTTGTTCTCCCTCGCCGAGAGCCTCGGCGGGGTCGAGAGTCTGATCGAGCATCCGGGGCTCATGACGCATTCCGGTCTGCCGCCTGCCATGCGTGGACAGCTCGGCATCAGCGATGGCCTCGTACGGCTCTCGGTGGGCATCGAAAGCGCCGATGATCTGATCGGGGAGCTCGAGCATGCGCTCGGGTGAGATGCGGCATGGCTGACGCGCAGCCTTTACCCATCGTGCTCGTCCCGGGCTTGCTCTGCACACCGCGCCTGTATGCCGAACAGATTCCGGAGCTCTGGCGGATCGGGCCAGTGACGCTGGCCGTTCACGACCGGGACGACAGCCTGAAGGCGATCGCGCGCCGAGTCCTCTCGACCGCGCCGCAGCAGTTTGCGCTCGCGGGACTGTCGATGGGCGGATACGTCTCATTCGAGATCCTGCGGCAGGCGCCCAAACGCGTCGCGAAGCTCATTCTGCTCGACACGAACGCGCGGCCCGAGACGCCGGAGCAGTCCGAGCAGCGCCGCGCACAGATGGAGATGGCACGGGAAGGCCGCTTGAGTGAGGTGAGCGATAAGCTCTTTCCGCGCTGGGTGCACGCCCGCCGCTGGGGCGACGAATCATTGAAGCGGATCGTCCGAACGATGGCGCAGGCGGTCGGCGCCGAGGGATTCGTTCGGCAGCAGACGGCGATCATCGGTCGGCCGGATTCCCGTCCCGGGCTCAAGACGATCCGCTGTCCGACGCTCGTCATCGTCGGCGACGGCGACATGCTGGTGCCGGCGGAGCACGCGGAGGAGATGGCGAACGGTATTCCTGGCGCGCGCCTGGTCACCATCGCGGATTCGGGACACCTGTCGACACTCGAGCAGCCGGCGGCGGTCACGCGGGCGATGGTGGAGTTCCTCGGGAGCTGAGCTCGGGCTCGCGCTGGGCGGGGCAGGTCGGCCCGCTCGCCGAACCGACCGTCGCCAAACGCCTGCCGTTCGGGTCTAATTCGCCGCATGCAGGCCGCACTGGATATCACGGGCTACCGCAGATACTGGGCCGAGCGCTTCGGCACCGCGCCGTTCCTGCCCATGTCGCGTGCGGAGATGGACGAGCTCGGCTGGGACAGCTGCGACATCGTCATTGCGACGGGCGATGCGTACGTCGACCATCCGAGCTTCGGCATGGCAATCGTCGGCCGGGTGCTCGAGGCGCAGGGCTTCCGTGTCGGCATTCTCGCGCAGCCCGACTGGCACGCCGCCGAGCCGTTCACTGCGCTCGGCCGGCCGAATCTCTTCTTCGGCATCACCGCCGGGAACATGGACTCGCTCGTCAACCGCTACACCTCCGACCGGCGCGTGCGGAGCGATGATGCCTACACACCGGGCGGCGTGGGTGGCCGTAGACCGGACCGATCCGTGATCGTGTACGCCCAGCGCGCACGGGAAGCCTACCGCGACGTGCCGATCGTGATCGGCGGCATCGAGGCCTCGCTCCGCCGGATCGCTCACTTCGACTACTGGTCGGAGAAGGTGCGGCGATCGATTTTGCTGGATGCGAAAGCGGATCTGCTGGTGTACGGCAACGCGGAGCGCCAGCTTTGTGAGATCGCCCACCGCCTCGCTACGGGTGAGACCATCGACCGGATCGCCGACGTGCGCGGTACGGCGTTCGTGCGGCGGACGACTCCGATAGATTGGATCGAGATCGACTCCGCCCATCTCGATGCGCCGGGGCCGCTCAATCCGCCCGTGGATCCGTATGCGATGGAGCCCGAGCGCGCCGGGGAGCCCCCGGCGGTGGCCAAGCGCGATGCTCAGCCGGCGCGCACGGAGACCGTCGTGCGCTTCGTTCGCCGTGTGAAGAACGCCGACCGCGACCGCAGCGTCATCCGCATGCCTTCGTTCGAGCAGGTATCTGCCGATCCGGTGCTCTATGCGCACGCCTCGCGCATCCTGCACATGGAGTCGAATCCCGGCAACGCACGCGCGCTCGTGCAGCGGCACGGGGACGTCGACGTGTGGCTCAATCCGCCGCCGATCCCACTCACGACGCGCGAGATGGACTGGGTGTATGAGCGGCCATATCGCCGGATGCCTCATCCGAGCTACGGCAGCGCGGTCATCCCTGCCTACAAGATGATCCGCTTCTCGATCGCGATCCAGCGCGGCTGCTTCGGAGGCTGCACTTTTTGCTCGATCACGGAGCACGAGGGTCGGATCATCCAGAGCCGCTCGGAAGACTCCGTGATCCGCGAGATCGAGAATGTTCGGGAGGTGCCGGGCTTCACGGGGGTAATCTCCGACCTCGGTGGTCCGACGGCCAACATGTACCGTCTCGCCTGCCGCAGCCGCGAGATCGAGAGCGCCTGCCGGCGTCCCTCGTGTGTCTATCCCGGTATCTGTCCGAATCTCGACACGGACCATGCGCCGCTCATCCGGCTCTATCAGCGGGCGCGCGCCGTTCCGGGCGTGAAGAAGGTCCTGATCGCCTCCGGAGTGCGCTACGACCTCGCCGCCGAATCGCCCGAGTACGTGAAGGAGCTCGCGCAGCATCACGTCGGCGGTTATTTGAAGATCGCGCCCGAGGCGATCTCCGAGGGTCCGCTCTCGAAGATGATGAAGCCCGGGCTCGGCGCATACGATCGCTTCAAGGCGCTCTTCGACCGCTATTCGCGCGAGGCGGGCAAGGAGCAGTACCTCATTCCGTATTTCATCGCGGCCCACCCCGGGACGACGGACGAGGACATGCTGCAGCTCGCTCTGTGGCTCAAGCGGAACGGTTTTCGGGCGGATCAGGTTCAGGCGTTTCTGCCCTCGCCCATGGCGACGGCCACGGCGATGTACCACAGCGGCCGTAATCCGCTGAAGCGCATCACGCCGACGAGCGAGGGCGTGCACATCCCGAAAGGGCTCAAGGTTCGCCGGCTTCACAAGGCCTTCCTGCGCTACCACGACCCGAACAACTGGCCGGTGCTGCGCGAGGCGTTGCGGCGGATGGGGCGCGCGGATCTCATCGGGAACGGCAAGCGCCACCTGGTGCCTGGATGGCAACCTGCGGGCACTGGGGAGGCGGGAAGTGCGGCCGGTGAGGGCCATGCGCGGGGGAAGCGCGGGAACCCTCGGCCGTTTCGCACGCAGCACACGCGAAAGCGCGGGGTGCGTGGGGGAGAGGTTCCGTGAAAGCGTCACCGAAGGTTGTAGCCATCTGCTCCGCCGTTTTGTCTGGAGTCGCCGCGAGCGCACCTCCTGTTGGCTCGAACGGTCCAGCGATGAGCCGCGCCACTCCTTTGATCCTCGAGCAGAACGACGGCGAGAGGCGCGCTTGGAGGCCTATCGAAGGCGCGAAGGGCTGGGAGGGCGAGCCGGGCCCATTCATCTTCAAAATCGATCGGTTCAACGGCGGCTCGTCCCATTTGGTTTTCGTGACGGAGGATCTGCCGCGCGGCGGGAAGATCGATCGCCACAGACATCCTGGCGCGGACGAGATCATCTTTCTGCAGAACGGGCGTGCACGCGTGCGGGTGGGCGATCAGACCAGGGAAGTGCATGCGGGCGCCACCATCTTCGCGCCGGCCAACACCTGGATCGAGGTGGCGAACATCGGGACCGACGCGATCCACGGCGTCTTCGTGTTCTCGGCTCCCGGCTTCGATGATTTCATGCGCGCGGAGTCGGCTCCCGAGGGCGCAAAGATCACCCCGCTGAGCAAGGCCGAGGATGCGCGGCTCCAGAAGGAGCACGCGCACGCCGTTATCTACGCCGAGCCCTGAGGTGCGCTGAAGGAGCCTCGCTCTCTTCAATTATCTCCGAGTGCCCTCAGCGCTTCTTCGACGCGCTCATCCGGCACGAGCAATTGCACACCCGCAGCCCCGCCTTCCATCCCGGTGCCGATGCCGACGACGACTGCGGGTACGCCGGCAGCTTCGAGCGCGATCCTCGCGAGATGTGCTTCGAGTGTCGTCGCATAGGCTCTGATGGATTTCATCGATAGTTCCCCTCAGCGCGGCGCCGACAAGGCGGCCAGCTCACTTCCGTCCGCGACCGGCATTTCACGAAATCCCCGCTCGGGCAAGGCGAGCACCAAGACCGCCGAGATCAGATAGAGCGCGAGGATCACCGCGAACGTCGCCGTCGGGTTGCCTCCGGCGATGAGCGCGATCCCGAAGGTCGGAACGAAGAAGCCGCCGGCGGTCTGCAAGAGACTCACGATGCCGCCGGCGCTGCCTCCGTAGGTCGTCCCGATCTCGCGCAGCATGACAGGCACCGGCAGGATGAGTGTCAGCATCCCGTTGCTGAGAAAGCCACCTGCCAAAATGCACAACCAGGTCGCGAGCCCGAAAGGAACGGCCAGCGCCGAGACCAGCAGGATCGCGCCCACGGCAACAAACAACGCGAGAGAGACTCGGATAACGCGCGCCTTGCGCAGAATCATCGGTACGAAGAACCCGCCGAGTGCGTTGCTCAGGCCGAGCGGAAGTCCGACGAGTCCGGCCGCGACGGGGCTCACTCCCTTCGACTGGATGAGCGCGCCAGGCAAATTACCTGCCGTGCCCACCACCGCGGCAAAGAAGAACAGTGCGGCGAGGCCCGCGACCCACACATGGCGGTTGCGCGCCGCGATATCCAGGAATTCGAGTACCGGCTGCGGAGGAGCATCCGGCTCGCCCGCCGGCTTTGATTTGAACCCGACCAGAAACCAGACCGTGGCGATTGCGAAGAGCACCCAGGCGAACGTGAAAGCCGCCCTGAGCGAGGGAAACAGGGGCGCGGTCGCCTCCCCCGAGCCGACACCGAGTCCTGCGCTCGCGATGAAAATTCCCATCACGAGTGGCATGTCCTCGGGCTTGAACCAGGTTCGCAGAATCTTGGGGCCGAGCGAGTTGGCGAACGCCATCGCCAAGCCGAACACGAGCATCCAGAGAAGAAGGCTCACGAAGTCCGTCGATGCGTAGGCCCGGCCGATGATTCCGACGCAGCTCACGAGGAGCAGCATGCTGCCGACCACGCGCGTCCCGAAGCGGTCCGCCATCATGCCGACAGGAATGCCGAGGGCGAAATTCACGAGAAACGGCGCGAACAGGCACATCGCGAACTGCGTGGGGCGGAGGTGAAGCGCCGACGAAAGATCCCCGGCCACGCCCGCGAGCTGGAACTCCGCGAAATTGGCCATGAACATGAGGAACGCCATGATCGACAGGATCATCCATCGATAGTGATGCTCGCCGTGCCTTGCGGAGTCCATGCGGCTCTCCCGGCGCATTGGCGCCAGCTCTCAGGGCGGGAGCCCTTCGCATCCGCGAGCCTATCATCATGGGAGCCAGGCGTCCGCGGACTCCTACTTCGCCGTAGAATGATCTCGGAAACGCGCCCATGATTCAGCGCATCTCGATACTTGCAATGCTACTGATCGCCGGATGCAGCACGACCGCCCCGTCGTCGCACGCTGCCCGTCGCGCGCAGCCGAGCGACAGCCTGACGGGACCGGGCCCCTACAGTTTCGACTGCGATGCCCCGGCCGGGAACGCTGATTCGAGGAACGTCCGGATCCCGGGTGGAAGTCTGCGAGTGACGGGTCTGCTTCAGATCCTGACGGCGAGAAAGGACGTCAACTACAACGCATCCGCCGGAATCGAGCTCGTCGCTCCTGCGCGCAGCGCCGCCGCGGCGCTTCAACTTCTCGTGCGATATGTTGATCCGAGCAAAGTCTTGGTGGCTTTCGGGACGGCGAGCTTGCAGCCGGAGAATAACGTCTTCACGTCCATTCCCTTTACGTCGAAGGCCATCCCGTTCGCGCTGACGGTCGATCGATCGGGAACGATCAGCGGATCATTTGGAGGCGTCGCCTCCCCGCAGCCCCTGCGCTTCTCCGGTGCGACGTACCTTGCGATCGGCTGCTCAACGGCCCGTGTTCGTTTCTCGAATGTTACCGTCGCGAGTGGGGGTGGAAGCCGTCGCTGATACGAGAGGGAAAGGGTGCCTGCCTACTCCGTACGGCGCATGGTTGTCGGGGATCTTTACATATCTACTTCGCATGCGGGGCGGCTCATGCGCTAATCGATTGATTCGCCTACGACCGACTCGTGCGGCCTGAGACTTGCAGCGCGAAGCACGCGTGTCGGCCCAGTCATCGTTATCGATATCCGACGCGAGGTGGGAACCGACAGCGCGACGTCTCGCCTGAAAAGCGCGCGAGGGGGGCCCATGCGACGCGTTGCTTTCGCCTTGATTCTTGGCGCTGCTTTCGCTTGCGACGCATTTGCGTTACCGACGGCGCCGTATTCCTTCCAGACTCTCGACGACCCCGACGCTGCGCCAGGTCAGACCTATGCCGATGGGATAAACGATGCCGGGCAGGTCACGGGCTGGTTCGTCGATGGCTCGGGCATCGAGCACGCCTTCATTTACAGCGCCGGAACCTGGAAGACGATTGACGGAAATCCCCTGATCGCCGGCGGAGCCGGGACTCAAGCACTCGGAATCAACGACTCCGGCGAGCTCGTCGGTACCCTCTTCGATGGTCTGGTCGAACATCCCGCTCTGTACAACGGTACCAGCTGGTCTCTCCTCGGCCAGGACCCCAATGCCGTCGGCAACTCGACGCAATACGTCGCAATCGACAATTCCGGGTTGCTGACGGGCAAGTACAACGATGCGAGCTCTCAACAGGGATTTCTCTATGACGGCTCGACTTACACGACCTTGGACAACCCGTACGGGAGTGTCACTCTGACGCTTCCAGAGGGACTCAACAACGCAGGCGACGTGACCGGGTACTACAACGGGGCGCTGGGAAGCTTCTTCTCGGACCACGGCTTTATCTTCGATGGCACGACCTTCACCGGCTTCGATGTTCCCGGCGCCGCCTTTACGCGGGCGGGTGACATCAACGATGCGGGCATTGTCGTGGGAACCTATCTCGACGTACTTCCCCCCGCCACCTTGTTGCCGCCGCAATATTTTCTCTATGACGGCGCGTCTTTCTTCGATATCGATCTCCCCTACGATCCCAATAATCTGTCTCTTACCGGCATCAACGATTCCGATTGGATCGTGGGCCGGTATACCGATGCGGACGGAGTTCACGGATTCATCGGTACGCCGGCGAATGTCTCTGAGCCTTCAACGATTACGCTGCTCGCCATTGCGCTCGGCTTGATGGTTTGGCGCTTGCGCGCCGGGGCGCGAAAGCCGAGGCTGCCGGTCAGACGAGATAACTCGCTATAAAGACGATCAGCATCGCGAGCACGATGATCACTCTCGCGACCAGCGTCAGCGCGACACCGATCCCGGCGGCGACACCAACGCGCGCCGCCTGTGCGAGCCGGCTGCGGTTCATGAGCTCTCCGGCCGCCGCCCCGAAGAACGGAGCGATCAGGATGCCGGCGAGGCCGTAGAACAGGCCAACCACCGAGCCGATTGCAGCCCCGAGGAGGGCGAGCCGGCTCGCGCCTGCCCGCTTGGCGCCGAGGACGCCGCCGACTAGGTCCGCGAGCAGCGAGAGCAGCGCGAGCCCCGCGAGGATCGTGAGCGTGACCCAGCCGATGCGCGCGAACCCATCGATCCATGCGACGAGCAGCATGCCGCCGAACACCAGGAGTACCCCCGGAACGCCAGGCAAGACCGTGCCGACCACGCCGGCCACGATCAGGAGCACGGCGAGAACCCACCAACCGATCGGATTCACCTTTGCTCGCCTCTTGGAGGGCACCCGGCCGAGAGCACGCCGCTACGGCGGAGCCGCCGGCCGCGGCCGGTATGCCACGCCAACCTGTCCCTCCAACGCAGCATGCCCCATACCGCACGCACAAGCTTTGGCGGAGTTACCATTGGGGCATGCGCCCTGAGACAAGAGCACCGCGGGGCTTGCGCCGTACCGGACCGGCGGGGGTCGGTGCGCTGGTGGTCGCTGTCGCGATCGCATTCGGCATCGCGGCCGGGATACTTGCGGCCGCTTCCGAGGCACGAGCCGCCACATCGGGCGCGCCGGCGGCTCGGGGCGCCGGGGCGGGCCGGCCCGAGGTCGCCGTGCTGCACCTCAAGGATATCGTCGGCCCCGCGACGAGCCGCTACATCGAGCGCGGACTGGCGACGGCGCAAGCCGACGGCGACCGGCTCGCGATCCTCGAGATGGACACGCCCGGCGGGCTCGACACCGCGATGCGCGACATCATCCGCGCGATCCTCGCCTCGCGCATTCCGGTCGTGGGGTTTGTCGCGCCGCCCGGGGCCCGGGCCGCAAGCGCCGGGACGTACATCCTGTATGCCTGCCATATCGCCGCGATGGCCCCCGCCACGAATCTCGGCGCGGCAACGCCCATTGAAATCGGCGGTACGTCGACGCCTCAACGAGAGCCCGAGCCTGCCGCGCCGGCTTTCCCGCGAGGGTCGGTGAGCGCGGCATCGAGCTCGAGCTCCGAAAGCCGCAATCGCACTGCCCCCGAGAGCTCCCCGTCCCTCACGACCGAGGAGCGCAAGCAGATCAACGATGCGGTCGCCTACATTCGCAGCCTCGCCGAGCTGCGGGGCCGCAATGCCGACTGGGCCGAGCGGGCGGTCCGAGGCGCGGCAAGCCTTCCGGCGAATGCGGCGCTCCAGGACCACGTGATCGATCTGATCGCCAACGACGTGCCGGATCTGCTCGCGAAGCTCGATGGCAGGCAGGTCAAAGTCGGCCGCGAGACGCTTACGCTCGCAACGCGCGGAGTCTCGACGGACGAGATCAATCCGGACTGGCGCACGCAGCTGCTCGCGATCATCACGCACCCCACCATCGCCTACGGCTTACTGCTGATCGGGATCTACGGGCTGCTGCTCGAGGGCTACAACCCCGGGGCCATGCTGCCGGGAGTGGCTGGCGTCATCTCGCTCCTGATCGCGCTCTTTGCGTTCCAGATCCTATCGGTCAACTTCGCGGGTCTCGTGCTCGTCGCAATCGGCATTGGAATGATCATCGGGGAGTTCTTCTTCCCCACGTATGGCTCGCTCGGA
>Ga0134126_10009898_pt1 | contig 12012 bp, 7 predicted proteins | sample KB31752_FD_96881 | JGI IMG/M metagenome (GOLD analysis project Ga0134126, IMG submission 96881) | Terrestrial soil microbial communities with excess Nitrogen fertilizer from Kellogg Biological Station, Michigan, USA - KB3-175-2 | ecosystem: Environmental > Terrestrial > Soil > Unclassified ...
CGAGCGGAGCGTACGCGCCGGACGCCGCGAGCCACTCCGGTGGAATCGGCGTGCCGTCGCGAAGCCGCGCGTCGATCATGTCGCCGACCTGCGCGGCACGTGCGAGCTCGTCATCGCTAACGTTGAAGACGTAGCCGTTGAGGAAACACTGCCGCGCGAGCGCGCAGCGAAATGCGATCGACGCACCCGCGTCCATGCCCGCGTCGACACCAGCGTCAACGAATGCGCCTTCGAGCAGCGCGCGCCGAACGGCAGTCAGCAGTCGCTCGAGCCCGATGTCGGCAACAGGTGCACGCTCCATCAACTCGGTGAGCAGCGGCTCGCGGGCGAGTGCGGCGAGGCCGGCGTCGCCGAAGAGCTCCGCCAGTCCGGGCCGTCGCGGCCACGCGTTGCGCGCCACCTCGACACCCATTCGGATCGCCGGGCGCGTCATCAGCAGCCTGACGGTCCCGGCCGAAAGATCGACGGGTCTTGCCCACGGAACGGTCAGTGCGCGCAGTACAAGCTCGAAGAGGGCCGGCTCGGAGGCGATCGATCCCGCGGAACTTCCGAGCGATTCGTCGAATGTCGCGCCCTGGATCGCGAGCGCGAAAGCGCGCCCGAACTGTGGCGTCGCTTCGAGCGCGCGCGCACGCAGGTAGCAGTTCAGTGCTTCGTCATTACGACCCTGTTCGGCAAGCACGTTGCCGAGATTGAGCGCCGCCGGCGCGTAATGCGGGGCGAGCCGCAACGCCTCCTTGAAGCTCGCGAACGCTTCCGCCGAACGGCCGAGTTCGTGCAGCGCGGTTCCAAGGTGGTTGTGCGCCTCGGCGTCGTCGGGGCGCAGCCGGATTGCCCGCCGCAGTCGCGCAACCGCTGCGTCGGTGCGTCCGAGGGCGAGAAGCGCGAGGCCCGCGTGCCTGTGGTACGCAGCGCGCATCGGCTCGGCTGCGCTTGCGCGATCGATGAGCTCGAGCGCGGCGATCGCACGCCCTTCCTCATGGGCGAGAAGGCCGAGCAGGTGCAGCGCGTCGGGATGGTTCGGGACCGCCGCGAGTACGCGCCGGTAATGCTCGTCTGCCTCGGGACGCCGACCCGCCCGGTGAAGCTCGAGGCCGCGTTCGAGAAGCTGGCGGATGTCGGCTTCACCCACGGCGTGAATGTAGCATCGGACGCCGGCCGCACTCAGCGCGCCAACGGATTCGGTGCATCCGCGTCACAGCGTTCGACGAGGCGGCGGTAAAGCTCGCGTATCTCTCGCCACTGCGCGTCGGTCAACGAGCCATTCCGCAGCGTTGTTGCGCGATCGCTGTCCAGGGCAGTGTCGTCGGCGCGGTAGTTGCGCATGCCAGGCTCGAGAAACGCGTCGACGTCGTGTGCGCGCGACGTCGTGTCGAGCGTCACGCCGAGGCGCGCTCCGATGCGCCGCAATGCCTGCCGCCAATCGTTGAGCAGCGCCGTGTAGCGGAGCCACGCGACATCGGCATCGACGCCGGCGGCGAACGTCTCGACGCGCTGCATGTACGCATGCCACAGCACGAGACCGGCTGCGAGCGGCATGTCCCCCTGTCCTTCGAACGATCGCGCGACTTCGAGCGGATGCCGTACCGCGACGAGATAGGCGGGACGGTAGCCGCTCGCGACGAGCGTGCGATGCCACAGCGGCGCCAGCATCGAAATTCGCGGATCCTTGATCAGGATGAGCCCCGCATCGCCGTACTCGCGAGCGAGAAGCTCGCGCGCCTGGCCGACGAATTCGTCGACGAGCGGGCCGTCGCGCGGCACGGCGACGTCGATCGTGTTCCAGTCTGCGCCGAGCTGGTGCATGAGGCGCACGTCGAGATCCGTGACCGCTTCGGCCTCCCAGAAGCCTTTCGGGTTGATCCCGAGGCGTGGCGCGATGACCCGCTCGGGCAGCGCTGCGCCGCAGAGGTTGAGCGCGCGCGCGGCCGCCGACGTGCCGCTGCGGTAGACGCCGAGGATCACGAGCGCGACCCTCGTGGCATGCACGGCACCCGCCGTACTCGCCGCGCTCGCCGGCCTGGCCACGGTCGACGCGATCGCCGTGGACGGAGATGCCGAGCGCGCATGCCACTCGGAAGCGACCGCGCGCAAAACGTCGACCGGGATGCGGCTTCCCCGCCCGGCGCGAAGCTCGCCGCGCAGGAGGAGCTCGCGATTCACCGGATGCTGCGGGCAGAAGATGTTCGCGACGGTTGAATCGTCCCGCAATGCGTCGGCGACGCGGGCATCGGCGCCACCTTGAAGGGCGGCACCGCTGCTTCGATGCCTTGAAGTCGCCAGCGCGCCAGGTACGCCGGACGCCTGCTCGCGGAAGTAGAGGCGTTCCGCGACGGGAACCGGCTCGATGACGCGCGACGCACGAAGCGCAAACTCCCACGCCGGATCGTCGGTGTCGCGAAGACCACCGAGACCGAGGAAGAGATCGCGTTCGACGAACAGATTGCCAACGCTGTGGACGAGATCGCTGCGAAGGAGCGCGAAGCTCGCCGGCTCGTCGCCGCGGTGATCCCCGGATCGTGGCCCGGCATCGCCGGTGCCGGCCATTTCGCGAATACTGCCGATCCTCGAGAACCCCCACAGCGGCTCGGCACGTGCGATCTCTGCCTTCATCCGTTCGATCCGCGTAGGCGCATAGCGGTCACCCGCCTCGATGAACGCGACCCAGGCGCCGCTCGCCCTCGCAACTCCGCGGTTGGCCGCCAGTGCGAGCCCTCTGGCGTCGACGACGACGGGAGGAGCCTTGCCGCGCCAGACGGCGAGCGCGCGCTCGACGCCTGCCCGCTCGCCTCCGGCGACGACGAGTTCGATGTCGGCGGCAGTCTGCACCGCAATCGATTCGAGAGAGCTTCCGATCGCGTCGATGCTGCCATCGGCAAGGAGCACCACGCTGACCCGCCGCGCGGACACGGGCGCCGTCCTGCGCGCGCGCTCACGCTCCAGATAGCGCTCGACGAGCGCCTGCTGGCGCGCGTCGGCACGCGGCCCGACGAGCTTCGCGAGCACGAGCCCGAGATTGTCGCGGATGACCGGATCGGTCCATCCGACGCGTTCGCTTGCGTCGATGACGAGGCCGAGGGCCTCGCGGTAATGCGCCCGCTCGAACTCGAGCATGCCGAGCATCTGCAGCCCCTCGACATCTTCCGGGTGCTCGGCAAGCGCCTGCCGGTAGAGCGCTTCTGCGCGTGAGAGCAGACCGGTGCGATGCGCGGTGAGCGCCTCGAGAACAAGCGGGTGCGGCCCGCGGGGTGAAGCCTGCTGCCCGCGTTGCCCGCCGCTGCCTCGCGGCGGTGTTTCCATCGGGATCGGCGATCGGTCGGTGCCAATCCTTCCGTGGCAGTGCTTGTAGCGCCTGCCGCTGCCGCATGGGCAGGCGTCGTTACGGCCGATGTCCGCGACCATCTTCGGCCCGTCGCCGCTACGATACCCGCATCCCGACGGCGTCACGCTCGCAGCGTTCGACGAATCGCCGATACAGAGCGTCGATCGCCGCAGCCTCGGTCTCGCCGACGATGGCGGCAAGCGACCCGCCTTCCGCCCGCTGGCTGCGCATGTCGCGCTCGAGGAAGCGATCGATCTCGTCAGCGTGTTCGTGCGGGTCCAGGGGGAGATCGAGGCCTTGCGCGATCCGTGCCACCACGCGACGCCAGTCGTCGAGCAGTTCGTCATAGCGTACGTGAATGACGCGAGCTTCGGTTTCCGCGACGAAAGCCTCGACGCGCTCCATGTACCCGCGCCACAACGCGAGTCCGCGCGGGAGCGGCAGGCCGCCATACGAGCGGAGCGACCGCGCAAAGGAGCCGGCGACCTCGAGCGGATGGCGCAGCGAAACGACGTAGGCGGGTCGATATCCGCTCGCGATCAGCGCCCGGTGCCAAAGCGGCGCAAGCACGCAGACACGCGGGTCTTTGATCAGGATGAACCCGGCGTCGCCGAATTCGTCGGCGAGAACCTCTGCGGTCGTAGCGACGAACTCGTCGGCGATCGTTCCGTCGCGCGGAAGCGCTACGTCTGGCGTGTCCCATTCGGCGCCGAGACGCTTCAGCAAGCGCGCATCGAGGTCGACGATCGCCTCGGACTCCCAGAAACCCTTGCGGTTGAAATCGAGCCGCGCCGCCATCAGGTTGCCGGGAAGCGTCGCGCCGCAGAGGTTGAGCACCCGAGTCAGCGCAGAGGTTCCGCTTCGATAGACGCCGAGTACGACGACCGCGGACAACGGGGTTGTTCGCTGCGACGATTTTTCCGCAACCCGGGCCGCCGTCTCGGACGCGCGAAGCGCAATGCGCCGGCGCCATTGTTCGGTCAGCGAGCGAAGGACCGGGATCGGAACGTGATCGCCTCGTTCGCTACGGAATTCGGCGTGGAGGAGGAGCGTGCGATTGGCCGGAAACTGCGGGGCAAATTCATTGGTCGCTGGCGCGTCGCCGGAAAGTGCTTCGGCGAGAATCTCGTCGCGCCGCCCCTCGATCAACTGCCGGGTCTGGGGTTCATGGCCGCGGGTGACTCGGCGAGCGTCGATGCCGCCCACGTGATAGAGGCGCCGCTCGACGACGACCGGCTCGGCGATCCGCGATGCGCGCACGCACAGGTCCCACCCTGGGTGATGGACGTCGCGGTAGCCACCCAGGGTCCGGAAGAGCGACCGTGCGATGAACAGGTTTCCGTTTGCGCCCGCGAGGTCGCGCTGGCCGATCACGAAGCTCGGCAGTTCACCGACCGGGGCATCCCAGACACGGGTATCGGTCTCCACCGGTCCCTGCGGGCCGATCTTCGCTTCGCCGGTCGCCCCGAGCACGGCGGGATCGGGCTCGACGTCGGCGCCCGGACCGCTCCCGCCGTATTCGACCTGCGCAAAACCCCAGGCAGAGTCACCGTACCCCGCGACCTCCGCGACCATACGTCCGGCGAAATCAGCAGCGTACCGATCGCCGGCATCGAGAAACGCAAGAAAATCGCCGTGTGCGCGCGCCGCCCCGCGATTCGCATAGTGCGCGTAGTCGACGTCGGGTGTCGGCGCGGGCCCGGATGCGGTCGCGGATCCCGATAGCGGACCGGCACCGATGATCGAGACCCTGTCGGCCGCTTTTGCGGCCTGTGCCTCGATCTGTGCCGCGATCTGCGCACGGCGAAGCGCGCCCGGGGTCGCGGCGGCGTCGTTCGGATCTCGCGTATCGCGCCCATCGCGCCCTTCGAGGACCACGATCAGTTCATCCACCCAAGCGCGCTGGCGTGCGATCGATTCAATCGAGCGCAGGGCGGGATCCACCGGTCCGCGCGCGACGAGCACAACACTCACGGTGGCCGAACGCTCCGGTGCCGACCTGCGCACGCGCTCGCGCTCGTAGTACCGGGCGACCAGCGACCCGCGGCGGGCATTCGCTTCGGGCTCGAGGAGCTTCGCGAGCGCCAGGCCAAGATTCTTGCGATGGAAGGCGACGGCCCATCCGGTCCGTTCGGCGGCGTCGCGGAAGGGATCCAGGGCCTCTCCGTAGCGCAGGCGCTCGAACAGCACGGCGGACAACCCGTTCAGCGCATCGACATCGTCCGGGCGTTCCGCGATCGCCTGCCGGTAGAGTTCCTCTGCGCGCCGCAGTGCGCCGGCGCGGTACGCGGCCAGCGCTTCGGCGACGATCGCGTTCTGCGGGCCGGTGAGGCTGCCGTGACAATGCTTGAACCGTTTCCCGCTGCCGCAGGGGCAGGGCTGGTTTCGATCGATCATCGACGGGCGCTGAAAAAGTCGCGGGGGGCCGGAGCCCCCCGCGAAGACTGGCCGAATGCCGTCAGATTACTTGAACTTGTAATTGACGCTCAGGTAGACGAAGCGGGCCAGCGGATCGTAGTACGACGGGTCGAAGCCGCCGATGAACGAGCCGGTCTGGTTCGACTGCGGCGGATTCGTGTCGAGGAGGTTCTTGACCCCGACCGTGATCTTCGTGTTCTTGAAACCCGAATACGTCGTGTTGAGGTCCCAGATCGACATCGTTCCGACGGTGCGCTGGAGGTAGTTGCTGAAATCGACCCCGGCGTCGGTGTACGAATCCTGGAAGGTCTGCGCCAGGGTTGTCGACCACGGACCGCGATCCCATGTGAGCGTCGCGTAGTGCTTCCAGCGCGGGACGACCCCGATGCTCGGCGATCCGTACGTGTTCGAAACGCCTCCGGTGAACGAGCCGTCGGGGTTCGACGTGTCATAGCGCAGGTAATAGGTTCCCTGCAGCTCGAACGTCAGGCGGCCCCAGCTCTGCTCGGGAGCGCGGTAGCGCAGATCGATGTCGAGACCCTGGATATGGACCCCGGCGAGGTTCAGCTGGAACGAGTCGATGGCCGTGATCGGCCCAGGAAGACTCGGAAAATTGGGATCGACGGGGCCGCGATGTACGAGATTGCCGTACTTCGCGAGGTCGCCGAGCACGATCGCAGGCGCGATGCCGTCAAGAATGAAGTCGGAGACATTGATCTTGAAGTAGTCGACGCTGACCGACGCTCCCGGAACGGGCTCGTACACGACGCCGGCGCCGATCTGCTCGGAGCGCTGCGGCTTCAGGTTCGGATTGCCGCCGAACGTGACGCCGAACTGCGTCTTGCAGTCGATGCCGGTGTTGCCGGTGACCGGACAACGAATCGGGTCCGACAAGCCCGACTGCGAGACTCCGGTGATCGGCGGCTGGTACAACTGGAACAGCGACGGCGCCACGAAGCCGTGGCCGTAGGATCCGCGGAACAGCAGCTCCTTGGTCGGTTGCCAGCGCAGGCTCACCTTCGGGTTCGTCGTGCCGCCGAAGTCGCTGTAGTGGTCGTAGCGGACGGCCGCATCGGCCTCGAGCGTTTTCACGATCGGGATGTTGATCTCGCCGAAGCCGTCGTACTGCTTGCGCGACGCCGACACGTTCGCGAGGCTGCCGCCGTAGCCCGATACGTACCCACCAATCACGACTGGCGGAAACTCTTGGTCGAGTGTCTCCTTGCGGGCGCCAGCGCCGACCGCTACCGCGACCGAGCCGGCCGGGAGCTTGAAGATCTCGCCGGAGGCCTTGACGTCGGCGCCGTAGCTCTTCGCCTTGTCGGTGACCGCGTCGATGTTGAGGACACTCGAGCGCTCAGCCGCGATCGTCGCCGGAGTGTTGGGTCCGAAGAAGTTGATCGTGCCGCTGTTCAGCAGCGGCTGCATGATCCGGTAGTCGAAGTAGCCGTCGTCGAGATGCTCGACCGTCTTGCCTTCGTTGTAGTACCCGGAACCTTCGACGTCCCAGTCTCCGATCGACCCCTTGAGCCCGGCGTAGGCGCTCCCCTGATCGTTGGTGTCGGTCTTGGTCCGCAATCCGGCGTCGAATGTCCGGTAGCGGACGTTGAGCGGTTCGCCGTCGACACCGAACTGGGCGGCGATGTCGTGCGGATAGTAGGGGCTATCCGGTTGAAGCGTGATGGCTCCCGACTGGCTCTTCCCCGGCCCCCACGGGAAGACGCTCGAGACCGGCGAAGGCTGAATGGCGAGCTTGGTCTCGTCGTGTGCGTAGAGGCCGGTGACGTAGGCCTGCCAGTTGTCGCTCAACTGGAACGTCGCCTTCGCGAACGCGTTCGTCAGCTTGTCGTCGGGGATCATCTGGACGCCCGGCGTGCGCGCGGGATCGTAGTAGCAGCCGACCAGGCCGAAGTTCGGATCGTTGAAATACGTGTTGTGTCCGGTATTGCCCGGCCCGCAGAGCTTGCCGTTCAGCACCGGGCCGATCCCGCCCGTCGTGATGTTGCCGGGATTGGTGTTGCTCGAAAGGGTAAAGAGCCCGAAGTTGCGAAAGCCCGTATCCGAGAAATCGCGGTCGCGCTGGTCGAGCGGCTTCTGCTCGCGGTACGAAACCGTGCCGAAGAAGTTGTAGCGATCCTTGTCGAGGCTGCCGATGCCGAACGAGCCGCTTCCCGAATACTGGTCGCCCCCGCCGCTGCGTGTCGGCGTGCCGTACTGGCCGGTGACTTCGGCGCCGGTGTAGTCGTCGCGGGTGATGAAGTTGATGACCCCGGCGATCGCGTCGGAGCCGTAGATCGCGGAGGCGCCGTCCTTCAGGATTTCGACTCGCTCGATCGCGTCGAACGGAATGCCCGCGAGGTTGACGCCCGCGACGCCTTGGATTTCACCCGGGAACCCCTCGATCCGGTGCCCGTTCAGGAGAACCAGGGTGAACTGCCCGCCTAGACCGCGAAGCGATGCCGTCTGCGCCGAGAACGTCGCAGCACCGACGCTGTTCGCGAGCGATGTCGAGTTCTGGCTGCTGTTCGACGAGATCTTCTGGAGCAACTCCGGGACGCTGGTAGCGCCAGTTTGCTCGATCTGCTTCCGGGTGATCACCGTCACCGGCAGCGACCCCTCGCCCTGCACGCGGCGGATGTTCGAGCCGGTGACCTCGATCTTGATCTCGGGCGTGCCCTGCTGGGTAGTCGTCGTCGTCGCCGGGGCCTGCTGGGCGTTGACCGCGGTCATCGCGAGCGCTCCGCCCACCCCCGCCATCGCGGCGAGCGCCGTCGCGACCTTGCTGCGCTTGAAGTTCATCTGGAATCCCCCGAAGAAAAATGGTACTTAGACGGACAAAACCTTGGCCTTTCGGCACACACCGGCAAAGGTACCGCACCGGCATTCGCCGCAGCAATCAAACTCCCCGCCCGAGGTTCGCCGGAGCCGACTTTTGTTGCAATTTCGCCCATGACGGCAATCCGTCACGCAGAGCCACGTGACCTCACCGCGATTGTGGCCATCTACAACGCATCGGTCTCCGGCCGGATGGCGACCGCCGACGTCGAGCCGGTCACCGTCGAGAGCCGGCGAGCGTGGTTCGAGGAGTTTTCGCCCGCGCACCGGCCATTGTGGGTCGCCTCGGAAGCCGTCGGCGGGCTCCCCGTCGCGTGGCTGTCGCTGCACTCGTTCTACGGCCGGCCGGCGTACGCTGCGACGGTCGAAGTGAGCGTCTACTGCGCGCCGGATCACCGGCGCCGAGGGCTTTCCCGTGGCCTGCTGAGACACGCCGTGGTCGCCGCGCCGGCGCTCGGCATCGCGACGTTCCTCGCCTACGTATTCGGCCACAACGCGCCGAGCCTCGCGCTCTTCGAAACGGAGGGCTTCGTCCGCTGGGGCTTGCTGCCCGGCGTCGCGCGCCTCGACGACCAAGTGCGTGACCTCGTCATACTCGGGCGCGGCGTCGCGAGTCCAGCGCCCGAGATCGGTCGCAGTGCGATTCAGTCTGAATCGGGCACATTGTGGTAGACAAAGAGCCTGACGCCGGTTTCCCGTCCTTCTCGATCGACCGCGCCACCGAAGCGGACGTCGACGAGCTGCACCGGATGGTGCGCGAACTCGCCGAATTCGAACATCTCGCCCACCTTTGCGTCTCGACTGCCAGCGATCTCGGGCAAGCGCTATTCGGACCGAGGCCGGTTGCCGAAGCGCTGATCGGTCGTCTTAACGATAAATCTGAGGTTATTGCAGGTTTCGCCTTGTTTTTTCATACTTACTCGACATTCCTCGGCAGGCCGAGCCTGTGGCTGGAGGATGTCTTCGTACGCCCCACACACCGCGGCCGCGGCCTCGGGCGCCAATTTCTCGCGGAGCTCGCCGTCATCGCGCGCGACCGGGGCTGCGGGCGCTTTGAGTGGGCGGTGCTCGACTGGAACCAGCCGGCGATCCGCTTCTACGAGTCGCTCGGCGCGAGCGTGCTCCCCGACTGGCGGGTCGCGCGGCTCACTGGCGAGGCGCTGGCAAGGCTCGCCGGAGGGCAACCCGCGGCAACTCGGGTTCTTGGCGACCCGTGTACGCGTTCCGGATGACTTCGACGAAATGGGCGCTGCATCGCAGCACGCGACGCGTCTCGAGATCATCGAGCGTAATGACCGCTGCGCCGATCTCGCTGTGCCGATCTCGTTGACCTCCGGCACGGCTCCTTACTACAATTACAATCGTAAGGAGATGAGCCACATGGAGCCAACCGCGACCCTGACAAGCAAGGGGCAGACGACGATCCCGAAGGACATTCGGGATCGCCTTGGCATGAAGCCAGGTGACCGGATGACGTTCACGCTGATGCCAAACGGCACGATGCTCGTGCGGGTCAAACGCAGGAGCATTGCGGAGCTGGCCGGCATCCTTCGCCGCAGAGGACGTAAACCCGTTGCCGTCGAGCAGATGACGCGCTGATGTTGGGCGTCGACACCAATGTGCTCGTTCGCTATCTGACTGGCGACGACGAGTCGCAATTTGCACGGGTGCGGCGCCTGATCGAACGTTCGACCGAAGGCGATGAGGCGCTGTTCGTCAGCCTGCTCGTCGTGCAGGAAACCGAGTGGGTGCTTCGCAGCCGTTATCGCCTGACCAAACCCCGGATCATCGAGACCTTCTCGGCTCTTCTCGACACCGTCGAGGTCGCATTCGAAGACGAGCCGGCACTCGAAGAAGCGCTCGTGGTCTGGCGCGACAATCACACCGACTTCTCCAATTGCCTGATCGGCACCCACAATCGTCGTGCCGGATGCCACGCGACGGCTACGATCGATGAGCGTGCGAGAATGCTCGATTCCTTTACGGATGCTGAATAGCCCGAGTTCGCCATGCCGCCTCTCGACTCCCCCCTCCCCTCCATCGACATCAAAGCCGACTTCTGGTCGTTGCGCTTCGTCGACGAGACCTCGGAAGCGTTCTGCGTTCGCCGGAACGTCGCGCAACCGCTTGCCCGCGCGACCGATCGCGGCGCGATGGCGTCGGTGTACGTCGACGGCGGCTACGGGTACGCGGCGACCGCGGATACGTCGCCTTCTGGGTTGCGAGCCGCGCTCGAGCGCGCCGCCGCGTGGGCTCGGGCGAGTGCCACGCTTGCAATCACCGACTCGCGCACGCTGCCGCGCCCGGCGCCGCGCGGGAGCTACGCCTCGCCGTCGCTGTCGACCACGCTGCCCGACACGCGCGGCTGGTTCGAGCTGCTACACGGCCTCTCGAAGGACGCCGGCTGCGATCCGCGGATTGTCGACTGGGAGGCGTCGGTCGACGTCGTCCACTCGACGCAACGCCTCGTGACGAGCACGGGCGGCGACGTCGTCCAGCGCTTTCGCATGGTGATCCCTTCGGTCGGCGTCACCGCACACGCGGACGGGATCACCCAGCAGCGCTCGCTGAACGGTCAGCGCGGTATCTGCCAGCAGGGCGGAACGGAAATCCTCGAGCGCTTCGGCTACGCCGGGAGCGGACGCCGCGTCGCCGAGGAGGCGTTGGAGCTCCTCGCTTCGCCGAACTGTCCGTCCGGCACGATGGACGTGCTGCTGATGCCCGACCAGATGATCCTGCAGATCCACGAGTCGATCGGACACCCGCTCGAGCTCGATCGGATTCTCGGCGACGAGCGCAATTTCGCCGGGACGAGCTTCGTGACGCCGGAGATGTTTGGCACCTATCGCTACGGCTCCGAGCTTCTCAACATCACCTTCGACCCCACGCGCCCTGAGGAGCTTGCGAGCTACGGCTTCGACGACGACGGCACACGCGCCGAACGCACGTACCTGATCCGCAAAGGCATTCTCGAGCGCCCGCTCGGCAGCGCGATCTCGCAGGTCCGTGCAGGCCTTCCGGGTGTCGCCAACTCGCGCGCCGACAACTGGAACCGCCCGCCGATCGACCGCATGGCGAACCTCAACCTCGAGCCCGGGAACTCCGACATGAACGAGCTCGTCGCGTCGATCGACGACGGCGTGCTGATGGAGACCAACAGCTCGTGGTCGATCGACGACTCGCGCAACAAGTTCCAGTTCGGCTGCGAGCGCGGGCGCGTGATCAGCAACGGCAAGCTCGGTCACGTGGTCAAGAACCCGAATTACCGCGGCATCAGCGCGAACTTCTGGCGCAGCCTCGCGCTCGTCGGCAACGACGACACGCTGCGCGTGCTCGGCAGCCCCTACTGCGGCAAGGGTGAGCCGTCTCAGGTGATCCGCGTCGGGCACGCGTCGCCCGCGTGCGTATTCAAGGGCGTCGACGTGTTCGGAGGCGAA
>Ga0134126_10009899_pt1 | contig 12012 bp, 12 predicted proteins | sample KB31752_FD_96881 | JGI IMG/M metagenome (GOLD analysis project Ga0134126, IMG submission 96881) | Terrestrial soil microbial communities with excess Nitrogen fertilizer from Kellogg Biological Station, Michigan, USA - KB3-175-2 | ecosystem: Environmental > Terrestrial > Soil > Unclassified ...
AGGTGGACCGTGGACGCCGCCAACGCGATGCCCTTCTCCTTTTGGGCTCGGCTGACCGTCACTGGTCAGCCGCACCTGGTCGGCGGCGCGGAATCGGTACCCGCTGCGTGGACGGCCCTCGCCGTCTGGCTGGCCGCATCAGCCATCATCGTCATTTCCGTCATGGGCTGGAAGGACGTATGAGCCTCCGCGTGCGCGACCTTATCGCCGCCGAACGCATCAGGCTGCTATCGCTGCGCTCCACCCATTACTTCCTGACCCTCTCGTTGCTGATTGCTGTAGCCGCCGCCTGCTTGCTCAGCGCCAAGCTCAACATCCGGCCGATGGACCGCGCGTCCTACCCGTCCCTGCACAACGTGTTCAATGCGGACATCGGGGGCCTGCTGATGACGATCGATCTGGCCAATTCCTCAAGCCCTGAAGCCACGCACTGGGACACCGTGCATGATGACCCCGTTCCCTGCCTGGGAGGTCCTGGCAGGGAACGGGTTGCTTGCGGCGTTACCAAAGGCCGGGTACCAGGCGACGGGTGCGGCTCGCGTACGAGCGGTAGTCCTGGCCGAGTGCGGTGCCGAGCTCAGCTTCTTCCACGCGGATGCGGACGAGGATCGCGGCCAGCGGCAGAACGACCAAGGCAAGCATGCTGAGCCAGTTGTCGAGGGCGATGCCGACGCCGAGGAATGAAACGAGGGCGCCGGTGTAGCTGGGGTGGCGGAGCAGTCGGTAGGGGCCTGCGGCGACAACCCGGTGGTCTTCCTGGATGACGACGACGAACTTGAACAGGCGCCCGAGGGTCAGGATCGCCCAGGTTCGTAGTGTCACGCCCGCGGCAAGGACGCTGAGTCCGATGGCAACTGGCACCCAGCCGCCACCGAGGACCGCCGTGTGCACGTCCGCGGCACGGAACCCGAGGTTGACGCCGGCTCCGACGGCGGCCACGACCAGTCCGAACGTCCAGTCAAGGGTGGTCCGTCCGCCCAGGTTGCGCAGCCGGAGCATGATCTCGATGGCAGCCCAGCCGATCAGGAAGGCCTGCAGCAACTGATGGGCGGTGCCGGGGTGGATGGCGAGCGGGTTCATGGTGGTCTCCCTGCATAAGCTGTGGTGGCTTCTCCATAAGAAGCCTGCGCTCGTCAGGCACTCGCGGTCGTCGTCCGGCGGTGTCGTCGTGTGGTAATCCGAAAGAATGACGCCTGGCGGTGGTCAGAGCTGCCCTGGTTCCACCAGGCCGCGCTCGTAGGCCAGCACCACCAGCTGAACTCGGTCTCGCACGCCGAGTTTCATGAGTATCCGCCCGACATGCGTCTTGACGGTCGGCTCGCTGAGGTAGAGCTCCTTACGTATCTCGGCGTTGGACAGGCCGCGCACGACCAGCCCCATGACCTCGCGCTCGCGCTCGGTCAGCAGGTCAAGCCCGGGCGGCGGTGCCAGGTTGGTGACCACGGGGCGGGTTGCGAAGCGATCAAGCAGCCGCCGAGTGACCGAGGGAGCCAGCAGTGCGTCTCCGGCGGTGACCACCCGGATGCCAGCGATAATGTCGGCCGGCGGCGCGTCCTTCAGCAGGAACCCGCTGGCACCGGCGGACAGCGCGCCGACGACATACTCATCAAGGTCGAACGTGGTGAGCACGATTACCTTGGGCCCGCTTCTGACCGGGGCGCCACCGCAAATCTTCCGGGTGGCCTCCACGCCGTCCATCCTTGGCATGCGGATATCCATCAGCACGACGTCGGGGCGGAGCAGGGCGGCCAACTGGACGGCCTCGGCGCCGTCGGCCGCCTCGCCCGCCACCTCCAGGTCGGGCTGGGCATCGACCATCATCCTCAGGCCATGGCGCAGCAGCGCCTGGTCGTCGGCCAGCAGCACCCTCGACTTGGTCATGTCCCGCCGCCCAGGGGCAGGCGCGCGGCGACCCGGTAACCGCCGTCCCGGACGGGCCCGGCTTCCAGCTCACCGCCGAAAAGCATGACCCGCTCCCGCATGCCCACCAGGCCGTTGCCGCCGCTTCCGGCGTGCACCGAAAGGGGAACGGGGCTACCTGCGGCGGGGCCGTCGTCGCGGACCTCGACGTCGAGGTGATCAGCTGACCAAGCCAGGCGGACGCGTGCATGGCCCGCGCCGGCGTGCTTGAGAGTGTTGGTCAGCGCTTCCTGGACGATGCGGTAAGCCGACAGCTCGACGCCGGCCGGGACTTCGCGCCGGAAACCCTCGATTTCCAGGTCGACGTCGAGTCCGGTGCTGGCCAGGCGCGCGATAAGCGCGGGAATCTCACCCGTCGTCGGCAGCGGCGCGAGCGCGGCGCCCTCATCCTCGTCGCGCAGCACGCCGACTAGGCGGCGCATCTCGGCGAACGCCTGGCGGCCTGTCTGCTCGATGGTGCTCAGCACCACCTTGGCCTCCTCCTCTCCCAGCTTGGGAACTGACCCAGCGCCGCCTGCCTGCATGACGATGACGCCAAGGGCCTGAGACACGACGTCGTGCAGTTCCCGCGCGATGCGGGTTCGCTCGTCGGCGACTGCCTGCCGTGCGCGTGCCTCGCGTTCTCGCCCGGCCTCGAGCAGGCCGGTGCGGACCCCATCGCCGCGGAGCCAGACGAACGCGGTGACGCCAAGGTAGACGAGCGCCGTCTGGGCATTGCTGCCACCATGAGCTGGCAGGGCCAGGTGCGCGGCGATCACCGCGACCCACACGGCCAGCGGCCAGTAGGCGTCACGGCGGGGCCGATGACAGGCGTAGGAGTAGACTGCCCAGAAGCATGCGAGCCACGCCAGGCCGGAGCGATAACCTGCGGCGTCGTAGCCGAGCAGCGCGGTTCCGCTGATCAGCAGGACCAGGTCCGGGCGCATCCGTCGCCAGGCCAGCGGCACCACGATCGCAATCGTCAGCAGGACCCCGCCGGCATCGGGTGCGCGGTAATCTTTCGCGGGCGACCAGCTCACCAGCCACAGGCCCGCCAGCGACACGGCGGTCAGCATGACGGTGAGCACCCGGTCGGTAATGGCCGGGTGCTCACGGGCGAGAGCGAGCACACTACGGGGCGATCGCTCGGCTCGTTCAGCCGCTGCGCCACCGGGCATGTGGTGCATTCCGTAAGCTTGGCATGTCCCGTTGCGGTGGTCGAGTTCCCGCTCCTGGTTGCGCGTCACGCGCTGGGGTGGCCGGTGCGGTGGGTCTTGCGTCCGCGTACCAGCCAGAGCAGCGCTCCAGCAACGAGGATCGCGATCGGCAGGATGTCGTTGACATCGTGGATTCCCATCTGCGCGTGCGGGTGAGTCACGCTGAACAGGCCCGAGAAGGCGCCGAAGGCCAGCGCGAGCACTGCCGTGATCGTCACCCCGCGCCCGCGGCTGGCACCTGTCCAGGCGCGCACGAAGACGATCATGACGGCAACGAGCGGCAGGACGTGGACCACGAGAGCGGAGATCCCGACCGTCACCTGCTGGAACGGCTGCGCCTCCAGTCCTGCGTTCCAGCCGATCCCGGTTGCCATGAGCAGGCCTGCAACCACGCTGCTGGTCGCCGGCGCGACCGACGCTGGCGTCCAGAGGGCTTCGGTAGCCGGGGCGTTGGCGGCTGAGTTCACTGTCTTCTCCCTCCTGGGGCGGGTGCTGAACACTGCGGTGTGGCTCGTCATGATGATCTCCTCTGGTGAGCGGCGGATGGCTTCCACGCTGTAAGCCTCCGTCGCGGCACGCTCCCAGTCGTCGTCCGCCGGTAGCAACCACGAGTGATCCTCTGGTATGAGGAGCAGCCAATCTCGGCAAGGTCAGCGCTACTGCTCGCGGTAGTCGGCGGGGTAGCGCTCGGCTGTCTGCTCCCGCACGACAGTGAGTCCGAGAATGCTGCCAGGGCCGCCTTGCTGCCGCCTGTCGGCGCCATGCAGAGGACCGGCACACGGGCGGTCGGCGCGCTGATGTTGATGATCCGCCCCGTGCCCGTTCGCAGCAGCGGCAAGAACGCCTGGATGACGTGCACCGGCCCGAACGTGTTGACCTCGAACTGGCGGCGCAGTTCCTCCGGTTGCACAGGCTCAAGCGGCCCTTGTGCGATCACACCCGCGTTATTGATCACCGCCTGCAGACCGCTCTGGCCGGTCGCTTCCTTCACGATCTTGGCGGCCTTCTCGGCGCCGGACGGGTCAGTCACGTCGATCGCGACAGGCTGCACAGGGGATGCTGGCTCGACGGCAGACCGGTGGCACTGCCAGCGAGACCCTCGGCACTGAGGTCGCCCCGGTCGTACACGCCGAGGTTGCGCGCCGCGAGAGCGCTCAGGTCGTGCGATGAGCGGGATCGGATCCGCCGACGCGCGGTCGGTCGGGATTATCGGTGCCGGAAAGGCCGGAGCCGCGATCGCGCGCCGTGCGCTGCCGCCGGCTACCGGGTGAGCATCGCGGCTTCCGGCCCGACCCATCGCACCGGACTCGTCACCCGGGTCCTGCTGCCCGGGGCGGTGGCGGTCACCGCGACCTTGGACGACCTCGGCTTCGACCCCGTCGACGTCGGTCCACTTGCCTCCGGCGCCGTCCTGGCACCCGGCCGCGAACTGTTCGGTGCCCTGCTCACCCGTGCCGAGTTCCGCGTCGTGATCCAGCGAGCACCACGGGAACGCGAACGAAATCCAGCTCTCGCCACCGCATTCACGCACCCGTAACCGAGGCGTTCCCGTCACCTAGCCAGGGCTGCGCTGCTTGGTGGGGGACGGTCCCATATCTGTCTGACTATTCCTGAGAAGCGCTCTGGCGTGTCAAGTGCCGTGAGAACCTACACACAGACCGATCAGCCTGGTGCCATGTCGACGAAGCGGCTGTAGTGCCCCTGGAAAGCCACCGTCACCGTGGCGGTCGGCCCGTTCCTGTGCTTGGCGACGATCAGGTCCGCTTCGCCCGCCCGCGGCGACTCCCGCTCATATGCGTCTTCTCGGTGCAGCAGGATGACGACGTCCGCGTCCTGCTCGATCGAGTTGTGCAGGTTTATCCCATTTGCTACAAAATTATGGGTTTCCTTGACCGTGGCGTCGTACACCGGCTGCGGGCCGAGCGGTTCGATAGAAACAATCTTGTCCCAGAAGACATCGCTGGTCGCAATCTCGCGCAGCGTCTCCGAGTCGAGCACATTGGCGCACCGCATTAGCCGCTCACGCGACGGGCAACTCTTGTAGAGAGTTGTGCCGCAGTAATTCGTTCCGATGGCCGCCTGGAACTGCCGGTCAGTCAGCCCGGCCCTAACCCGCTCGGACTTGACCAGATCCCACACGCCAAGCGGAATCGTATCCACGTTGGTGTTCGTGGTCCGCTCGGCCAGCAGGGCAGCCAGTTCCCCCGCGATCTCACCGCGTCTCCCATGGACGCCGACGCGTGCGCAGAAGGTTCGCAAGCTCGGCCCATCGGCCACAATCACGTGGTAATTCGGGTCGTACCCAGCCTTCTCCACCTGACGAACGCGTGCGATGATGCCAAGCCTGGCCAGCAAGCGAGTAACCCCGTCCGCGAGTTCTCGGCTCGAGGACGCATAGTAGACCTTCGCTGCGGCACTGCCCTTCGGCAGCCAGACGCATCCGTCTGTTGCCCAGAGGTGCCTCAGGAAAATGCAGATCTCGTCGTCGCTGGCCGAGTACAGGACGCTGGGCAGACGCTTGTCGCGCGCCCCCAAGTACTCAATCCCAAGCTCCCGGAACCAGTCGTGGATGGGGTTGCCCTGCCCATGTGTGCAGTGTGCTGGTGCCGGAAGGTAAGAATGCCACCACGTCTTCTGGGCCACTCTCCGTGGTGTGATCCCAAACTCGGCCGCTGCAGCCGCCTCAACGAAGTCGAGGTTCGCCAGGTCATTGGAGGTGTAGTGCACGGGCTGTCGCTTGATGACGCAGCCATCGCCAATCAGATGCGCCAGCAAGCCAATCCGATGCTCGGTCCAGCCGAGGCCAGCCGATACGGGCGTTGGCGTTCGGCGTGGGATGCCGACCCTGTCTCCTGGCGCAAGATCCCCAAGCGGAGTCCAGCCAGAGAAGGCAAGGAAAGGATGGTTGGCGGTCGCCTTGATCTCGCGCCCGGAGGCTAGCTTCAGCCGGTAGACCTCCTTGGTCCCAGACTCAAAGACATTGATGATGGGGGCTGCGACTAGGCGGTGCTGATCGTTGAGCGACCAGACCGAGACGCCGTCCCAGCTGTCCCGCATCAGTTCGGCGAAGCTGACGGGCGCGCCTGTGTCCGCCCGCAGGAGGGTCGTATCGACCGTCAGACAACCCGACTCGCGCAGGTCAGAAAGCATTGGCTTTTTATCCTGGCGCTGCTCCGGGCCTCGGTTGAGCTGTGAGAGCGCCACGACTGGAACCTCAAGCTCCTTCGCCAGGAGCTTGAGAGACCGCGACATCTCAGAGACTTCCTGCTGGCGGCTCTCGGTCCGCTTCGGCGAAGACATCAGCTGCAAGTAGTCGATGATCACGAGCTTGAGGTCATGCCGCTGCTTGAGCCGACGGCACTTCGCCCGGATCTCCATCAGCGACATGTTCGGCGAATCGTCGATGAACAGCGGCGCGTCCGCGACCTCGCTCATCCGCTTAGCGAGCCGCCCCCAGTCATCGTCGCTCATCTGCCCGGTGCGCATAACGTGCATCGGCACTCGGGCCTCGGCTGACAAGAGCCGCATGGTGATTTCGTTACGGCCCATCTCCAGAGAGAAGACGACCGTCGGCAGCCCGTGCTTAATCGTTGCCGAGCGCGCGAAGTCCAGTGCCAGCGCTGAGTTGTGGGTGGGGACCATGCTCCGGCCAACAAGGTAGAGCTGGGCCTCGTTGTCCACCTGAACGCACCGGACGGGGACCGACTTCGCCGGGCGCACTTCCATGATGTAGCGCCAGCGAATCGACTCAGGCCCCGCCGTCTCTGGTAGGTCAACCGCATGGGTGAGGGCAACGGCGTGGTTGGAGCGCCCGCGCGCGGCGTCACAGATCAATGTCTCTGCGATCTGTCCGGTCGTGGAGAGCAAGGGCTCCGTCGTGCCGTCCCAAGTGACCCACTGGTGGTCCTCATCGGCGACGATGACCTCGCCGTCGGCGAACTCGATCTCAAAGCAGGAGTGACCGCGGATGATCTCCGTAGCCTCAACGACCCGCGTGGGCTTCCCGTCGGCGTCGATCAGATAGTCGCCAACCTGAACCTCGCCCATCGTCGTCCAGCCCGTTGGAGTTGGAAGCGGAGTGTCCAGCGCGAGTGCCTTGCCGACGGCAGGCCTAGCCGCGACTACCACCATCTGGCCCGCGTGGAGGCCGTTGGTGAGGGCGTCCAGGTCGGAGAAGCCGGTGGGGACGCCGCTGATGCCGCCACCGTGGGCGCCGATCGCCTCGATCTCTTCGAGCGCCTGGGGCATGATCTCCGAGAGCGGGTGGTAGTCCTCGGCGATCCGGCGGTCGGTGACCGCGTACACCTCGGCCTGGGCCCTGTCCACCAGGTCATCGGCGTCGCTGTCGCCGGCGTACCCGAACTGGACAATCCGCGTGCCTGCTTCCACAAGCCGCCGCAAGATCGCGCGCTCCCTGACGATCCGCGCGTAGTAGCCGGCGTTCGCCGCCGTGGGCACGGAGGCGATGAGCGTGTGGAGGTACGGGGCCCCGCCGATGCGGGTCAGTTCGCCGCGCCTGGTCAGCTCGTTGGCGACGGTGATGGGGTCGGCGGGCTCACCGCGCGCGTAGAGGTCGAGGATCGCCTCGTGCACCAGCTGGTGCGCTGGGCGGTAGTGATCCGTCGGCCTGATGACCTCGATGACGTCGGAGATGGCGTCCTTCGACAGCAGCATGCCGCCCAAGACGCACTGCTCAGCGGCGACGTCGTGGGGCGGCATCCGCTCGAATTCTTCGCCACCGCGCTGCGGCAGCTCAGTAACACTCACCGGACACCATCCTCCCCATGCGTAACGCTCCGCCCCGCGTTCCCACCGTTCTACCAAACGGGTCTGACATCCGAGGGGTTCTCATTCTGGCGTCCGCTGGTGAGACTGCCAACACGGCCTTGTGGATAACTTGTTGAGAACCTGTGGCAAGGTTGTGCGCAACTAGTGGATTACCCTGTGGACAGCCGCCTCGTCCGTCGCAATTCATATTGTGTGACCTGCGTAGACGTAATCCACGGGCTGTGCATGACAAAAAGTCGGTCACATTTTGAGCTGAGGTTATCCACAGAGATATTCACAGGGCGCAACGATTTGCCTGTGGAAAAGGTGTGCGCGCAGTCCATCGCATGAGGGTTTTTCCCCAGATCCAGAACAGGCGCTGGTTCCTCTCCACAGGCACGCTGAACCCGCGAGCCGTCGTACAGCAGCCACTGCAAACCAGGGAAACCAGCCGCATCCAAGATCGCAGCCGGCTATCATTCGCCTGTGTGTTCGAGCACGGGGGACGCGATCGACCGCATCGCGGCAGCAATTGACCAGCTAGCGAGCGATGCCTGCGACGCGAACGGCGAAGCAAGCGAGGCCGAGCTGACTGCACGGGTAGCCACCCTGTGGCAGATGGTCAGCGATCTTGACCCCGAGCTCGCACGACGTGCGCGGAGATACACAGGCCCGGCCGATGGCGCTCCTTCGGACTGAAGGCCGCCGTCGACCGGGCGACTGTGGATATAGCCGCTTTCCTGTGGATAACGAATTACCTGTGGAAAGGGCTGTGGAAAACACAGCCAGTCGGCTGTGGATACTTAGGCGCCGGTGACTTCAATGCCCACCGAGGCGGTCACCTCGGGGTGCAGCCGGACCTGGACCTTGTACGACCCTGCGGCCTTGATCGGGTCCGGGACGAAGATCTTCCGGCGGTCGATCTCCGGGCCGCCGGCGGTGCGCACCGCGTCAGCGATGTCGCTCGCGCCGACCGAGCCGAACAGCCGGCCGTTCGAGCCAGCGCGCCGCTTGAGCCGGACGGTCAGCCGCTGCAGCTGCCCGGCAACCGCCTGCGCGTCCTCGCGAGTCCGGATCTCACGTGCCGCGCGGGCCCGCTTGATCAGGTCAACCTGCTTCTCGCCACCGCGCGTCCACGAAATCGCGAACCCGCGCGGCAGTAGGTAGTTGCGGCCGTAGCCGGCCGTCACGTCCACGACGTCGCCGGGGGCGCCGAGGCCGTCGACCTCCTGGGTCAGGATCAGCTTCATGCGAGACATTGGTCAGCTCCTCCCTTGCCCTAGCGAGCCGTGCTGGTGTACGGGAGCAGGGCCATCTCGCGCGAGTTCTTGATCGCGGTCGCGACGTCACGCTGGTGCCGGGTGCAGTTCCCGGTAACGCGGCGGGCGCGGATCTTGCCGCGGTCGGAGATGTACTTCCGCAGGAGGGCGGTGTCCTTGTAGTCGACGTAGCTGATGCGCTCCTGGCAGAAGACGCAGACCTTCTTCTTAGGCTTGCGAATTGGAGGCTTCGCCATCGTGGTGCTCCTTAGGAGAGCCCCGCGTAATGCGGGGATGGTCGGTTTTGTTGCTTGAAACTTGTTAGAACGGCGGTTCGTCGGAGTAACCACCGGCGCCTGCGGAGTCGGACGCCCACGGGTCCTCGTTCCGGTTGCCGCCGCCCGAGGAGGACTGGCCGCCGCTGTAGCTGCTGCCGCCACCACTCCGGTTGGTGTTGTTACCGCCGCTGAAACCGCCTTCGCCGCTTCCGCGGCTGGCCCGGTTGACCTTGGCCGAAGCGTTCCGCAGGGACGGGCCGACATCGTCGACCTCGACCTCGTAGACGGTTCGCTTCTCGCCTTCCCTGGTCTCATAGTTCCGCTGCTTCAGCCGGCCGGTCACGATGACCCGCATCCCGCGCTGAAGGGACTCAGCCACGTTCTCGGCCGCCTGCCGCCACACGTTGCAGGTGAGGAAGAGGCTGTCGCCGTCCTTCCACTCCCCGCTGGCGGCGTCGCGCGTCCGGGGCGTTGAAGCGATCCGGAAGGACGCGACCGGCTGACCGGTCGAGGTGAATCGGAGTTCCGGGTCGGCGACAAGGTTGCCGACGACCGTGATGGGGGTGTCTCCTGCCGCCATAGTGGCGCTCCCGGTCCTAGCAGAACTGATGGATGGATTAGCGGTGCTCGGGCCGCAGAACCTTAGTCCGCAGCACGCCCTCGTTGAGGTTGAGCTGCTGGTCGAGCTCCTGGACGGTGTCAGGGTTCGCGGTCAGGTCGACAACGGCGTAGATGCCTTCCGGCTTCTTGTCGATCGGGTAGGAAAGCCGACGCTTCCCCCAGATGTCGAGCTTGCCGACCTTACCACCGTCGGTGGTCACGACCTTGAGGAACCCTTCGAGGGACGGCTGGACCGTCCGCTCCTCGAGGTTCGGGTCGAGAATGATCATGATTTCGTAGTGGCGCATGCGCGCTCCTCCTCTGGACTGATGCGGCCACGGTCGGTCCGTGGCAGGAGGCAGGACGGGTCAAGTCCCATCCGCAGCCACCAACTATACCGTCGCGGCGGAGTGGTCGATGGCTTGTTCATACTGCTCATGCTACGGACCGGGTACGACATTCCAGCCAGCGTCAGAAGTTGCAGCGACGATCTGTTCATCGGCCGGAGAAAGAGGGAATCTAGAAGCGAGGAACCCAGACCGTGAAGTCCCTGAGAGGCCGATATGGCAGGCACCGTCAGGACCCGCAGGCCGACGCATTTCCCGCGCCTGAACCTCAACTCAGATGGGCGGCCGCACCCGCTCCTCAACGTGGCGAGCTTCTTTACCCTCATCCTCGGGCTGCTCTCGTTCGCGCTCGGCCTGTTCCTCAGGACCGGCCCGAGCGGCCTACACGGCTGGGCGGTCGCGACGGCGACCACGGGGCTAGTTGCGATGCTGGTTGGCCTCTTCTCCCAGATGATGTCGGCGACCCGCGAGGAGCGGGTCATCATCGTCACTGGCATCATCGCGGCCTTCGTCGGCCTGTGCCTGGGCCTAGCCCACGGCGGCTTCTCGGGCTGATTGCGCATGACGGATCGTTGGGCGCGCCCCGGGTGCGCCCAACGATCTGCTGTGTTGCCAATCGACGGGATGTCAGCCATGCGGGCTAGGCTCTAACCCATGATGCGCATTGGCGGGCACTTCCATTCCGATCACCCCCTGGACGAAGCGGTCGCGTGTGAGGCAAAGGTCGCGCAGTTCTTCCTCGGTGATCCTCAGGGGTGGAAGGGCCCGGTGATCCCGGGTGGTGACCCCGGCGCGGTCCGCGACGCTTATGCCGCGGCCGGCGTGGACGTCTACATCCACGCGCCGTACGTGATCAACGTGGCGTCCACCAACAACCGCATCCGCATCCCGAGCAGGAAGCTGCTCGACCAGCAACTGAAGGCCGCCGCGTCGATCGGCGCGAAGGGGCTCATCGTGCACGGGGGTCACGTCACTGGTGACACCGACCCGGCTGCTGGTGTCGCTAACTGGGTCAAGGCGATCGAGCAGATCGACCGGCCGCTGCCGCTGCTCATTGAGAACACCGCAGGCGGCGACAAGGCGATGGCGCGCAAGCTTGAGGCGATCGCCCGGCTCTGGGAGGGCGTCAGCTCGGTGGCGGACGGCAACGGCGAGGTTGGCTTCTGCCTGGACACCTGCCATGCGAACTCCGCTGGCATCGACCTAGCCGACGCGGTGGACCGCATCAAGGCGATCACCGGCCGGATCGACCTCGTGCACTGCAACAACTCGCGCGACCCGTTCGACTCGGGCGCGGACCGGCACGCGAACTTCGAGTCAGGCACGATCGACCCGCAGGCGCTCCTCGACGTGGTTCGCGCGGCCGGCGCCCCTGTGGTCTGCGAGACTCCCGAGGCAGGCCTGGCCGGCGACATCGGCTGGCTCCGCGACCGGCTCTCCTGATCGACAGAATTCAGCTGCCCGTACCGCATGACGAGTTCCCAGCACTTCCAGCCGCCCCACCCGCCCCGTAGGGGATCCGCCCAGTCGGCTCAGCAACGTGTAAATTCCGCGCAACAGGAAGACTTTTAGCCCGATGTAAATTCCGAGCGCGCCACGCGCATTTTCTTTACATGGGACCAAAATCCTACGCGTTGCACGGAAT
>Ga0134126_10009900_pt1 | contig 12012 bp, 11 predicted proteins | sample KB31752_FD_96881 | JGI IMG/M metagenome (GOLD analysis project Ga0134126, IMG submission 96881) | Terrestrial soil microbial communities with excess Nitrogen fertilizer from Kellogg Biological Station, Michigan, USA - KB3-175-2 | ecosystem: Environmental > Terrestrial > Soil > Unclassified ...
TCGTGGGTCTCGGCGATCGGCCCGGCGAGCGTGCTCTCGATCGGGAGCACGCCGTACTGCACCTCGCCCGCCACGGTCGCCTCGGCGACCGCGGTGAAGCTCGGGAGCGCGAGCACCCGGGAGGGCTCGGTGAACAGCCGCTCGCAGGCCGTGGCTGCGTGCGCGCCGTCGCGCCCGGGGTAGGCGACGGTGAGGCTCACCACCGACGAAGGCTGACCGCGATCGGCAGCTCGCAGCGGGCACAGACGCGCTGGGCCGCGCCGTGGCGCTCCGCCCGCTCGACGGCCAGCGGGATCGCGCAGCTGCAGTAGTAGGACGCCGGCGCGGCCGGTCGGTCGGCGGCTGCGGGGGTGGGTGGGGTGGTCGGCTGGGTCTGCATGTCACCGCCCTTTCTGGACGAGAGGAGGAACGAGGAGTCCGCCTGGGATGGCTAGCCGACGGGGGCGGAAGAAACGCCGGCTAGCGCGTAAAGACGCGCGCGCCGAGATTCGCGAGAAGGAAGAACGACCGAAGTTCGCGGGCGCGCTGCATCGGAGCATCAAGGGTACGGGCGAACCGCCGGTTCGTCAACGCGTGAGCTCCTCCACCACCGCCGCGACGGCCTCGGCCGTCGTCGCGGCGCCGCCGAGGTCGGGCGTCGGGGCGCGCTCGAGAGCCCGGTCGACGGCGGCGTCGAGCCGGTGCGCCTCGTCGGGCCGATCGAGCCCGTGCTCGAGCATCAGCGCGGCGGAACGGAGCATCGCCGCCGGGTTGGCGATCCCGCGGCCGGCGATGTCCGGAGCCGAGCCGTGCACCGGCTCGAAGATCCCCGGGCCGGCGTCGCCGAGGCTCGCCGACGCCGCCAGCCCGAGCCCGCCCGTGACCGCGCTCGCCTCGTCCGAGAGGATGTCCCCGAAGGTGTTTTCGGTCAGGATCACGTCGAAGCGCTCGGGCGCACTGACGAGCTGCATCGCCGCGGCATCGACCAGGACGTGCTCGAGCTCGACGTCCGGGTACTGAGCCGCGACCTCGGTGACCACCCGCCGCCACATCCGCGACGTCTCCAGCACGTTCGCCTTGTCGACCGAGGTGACCCGGTGCCGCCGCCCGCGCGCGATCGCGAACGCGCGGTGGGCGATGCGCTCGACCTGGCTCGGGTGGTACTCGAGCGTGTCGAACACCGTTCCGTCGTCGCGGGTGCCCTTCGGGCCGTAGTAGAGGCCGCCGACCAGTTCGCGGACGACCATCAGGTCGACCGGCCCCTGCCGGGACGGGCGCAGGTTCGCGTAGACGTCGAGCGCCTTTCGAAGCGCGATCAGCCCCTGCTCCGGACGGACGTCGGCCGCGTCGAACTGCGGCAGGCCGACCGCGCCGAGCAGCACCGCGTCGGCCTGCCGGCAGGCGGCCAGCGTCTCGTCCGGGAACGGCGTGCCGGTCGCGAGGATCGCCGCACCGCCGAACGGGCGATCCTCCAGCTCGAGGTCGGGCGCGAGCACGGCCAGCGCCTCCCGTGCCGCCGCGGTCACCTCTACGCCGATCCCGTCGCCGGGCAGACAGACGATCTTCACGCGAGGGCGAGTGTTCCACGAACGCCCGTGAGCCGCTCGGAGAGCGCGACCACCATGCCGACCACGATCAGCGCCGGCGGCCGGAAGCCTTCGGCCGCGGCGGCAATGGTGCCGACGGTCGCCACGACGGTCTCCTGCCCCGATGTCGTGGCGCCGGAGATCACCGCCGCGGGCGTCTGCGGGTCGAGGCCGGCCGCGACGAGACCGTCCGCGATCTCGGCGAGCCGGGCGAGGCCCATGAAGAAGACGAGCGTTCCTCCGGCGCGGGCGAGGACCTCGAAGTCGAGCGCGCCCTGGCCGTTCGCGATCGTGACCTGCGAGGAGACGCCGCGGTGGGTGACCGGAATTCCGGACCCGGCCGGAACCGCGCTCAGCGACGAGACGCCCGGAACGACCTCGAACGGGACCCCGGCTTCTGCCAGGACGAGCGCTTCCTCGCCGCCGCGGCCGAACACGAACGGATCGCCGCCCTTGAGCCGGACGACGTTGAGGCCGCGCCGCCCGTACAGCACGAGCAGTCGGTTGATCTCGTCCTGGTCGAGGCGCTCGCGGCCGATGCGGATCGCGTCCGCAGGCGCCTCCTCGACGAGCTCGTCGCACACCAGCCGGTCGTGGACGAGGACGTCGCAGGAGCGCACGAGCTCGAGCCCCCGGGCGGTGATCAGGCCGGGATCGCCCGGGCCGGCTCCGACGACGAAGACCGTCAAGGCAGCGATTCCTCGACGACCGTCTCGAAGTAGTCGCGGCGCGCGGCGTAGGTGGGGTAATGACGTTTCGCCCAGGGCCGGAGCACGCGCAGGCGCCGGGCGAGGTCGACGTGCTCCTCGCCGATCCGGGCGCCGAGCTCGTCGCGCAGCCGCTTCGCCAGCGCCGGCGACGCGCCGCCGGTCGAGACAGCGAGCGCGATCGGGTCGCGCCGGTAGACGGCCGGCAGGATGAAGCTGCAGAGGTCCGGCGTGTCGACGACGTTGACGAGCATCGACCGGGCCTCGGCATCGCGGAAGACCCGCCGGTTGACCGACCGGAAGGGCGTCGCCGCCACCGCCAGGAAGTTCCCGTCCAGGTCGGCGGTCTCGTAGCCCTTGCGTCGCCAGCGCACCGGCAGCTGCGCCAGCTCGGGCTCGATCTGCGGCGCGACGAGGGTGACGACCGCCCCGGAGTCGAGCAGCCCCTTCGCCTTCTCCAGCCCGACCTTGCCGCCGCCGACGACGAGGCAGCGTCGCCCCTCGAGATCCAGGCAGGCGAGGTAGTAGTGCTTCTCGCCGGTCATATGCCCACGCTCGAGACACGTGCGCCCTGGCGGTCGAGTCGCAGGGAGACTTCGAGCCCGCCTGTCGCCAGCGAGAGCGCGAACGCGCCCGGCCCGACGGCCGTGAGCTCGACCGACCCGAGCTCACGGCCCTCGAGCGCCCGCAGCGCCGCGGTCACCTCGCGCGCGCTCTGCGTCAGCTCGGCGCCGCGGGGGAGCCGCCGGTACAGCGACAGCGCGGCCTGCTCGCCGCCCGGCCCGTAGCGCGCGCGGATGCGGCCACTCTGGAGGCCGAGCTCGAGCAGCTCCTCGAGCGTCGCCGCCTCCTCGCCCTGGACCAGACCGTCGCCGACCGCGGCGATCAGGTCGGCGAGACGCCCGCGGTACTCCTCTCCCGACGCGAGCGCGCGGACGGCCTGCGCCTCGGCCAGCGCCACCTCCTGCGCCTGCTCGGAGAGGTGGACTGCGCTACTCATCGTCCTCGCCGATCAGCGCGCGCAGCTCGTGCTCGAGCCCGCCGGTCTCGACGGCGCAGTGGATGCCGCATTCCTTGGGTGCGTTCTGCTCCCACCACCAGCGGCCGTCGCGGCTCTGCTCCCCCGGAGCGAGCGCACGCGTGCACGGCGCGCAGCCGATCGAGGTGTATCCGCGGTCGTAGAGGGGGTGGTACGGGATTTCCCGCTCGCGGACGTAGTCCCACACCTCGTCCTCCGTCCACTCGGCGAGTGGGTTGAGCTTGACGATGCCGCCGTGGTCGTGGTCGATCTCGACCTTCCGGATGTCGGTGCGGCTCGCCCACTGGTCGCGACGGAGGCCGGTGATCCACGCGTCGAGGGTCGCGAGGTGCCGCGTGAGCGGCTGGACCTTGCGGATGTTGCAGCAGACCAGGCGGTGCTCGACCTGCCGGTAGAAGAGATTCGGACCGTGCCGGCCGACCATCCTCTGCACCTGCCGCGCGTTCGGGGAGAGCAGGTCGAGCTCCATGCCGGGGTAGCGCTCGCGCAGTTGCTCGACCAGCTCGTGGGTCTCGGGCGGCAGGCGGCCGGTGTCGACGCTGAACACCTTGACGCCGGGGTCGAGCTCGTAGGCCATGTCGAGCAGCGCGACGCCGTCGACCTGGAACGCGGTCGAGAGCGCGATCCGCGGCGAGAAGCGCTCCAGCGCCCACTCGAGCAGGTCCTGCGGCTCTCGCCCCTCGAACTCGATCGAGAGCTCGCCGGCCTCGAGGTCGTCGATCAGGTCGATCATCACGCCGCTTCCTTCTCTCGTGCGCGCGCGGGCTCGCGGCCGACCAGAACGCCGAGCTCCTCGTCGGTCGTGCGGTCGCTGAACTCGCGGAAGCTCTCGCCTTCGCTCCGCCCGGCCAGCCAGCCCTCGACGAGGCGCTCGACCGTGTCGTCGAGCTCCTCCGTCGGGACCCGCCGGAACACCGGCCGGGCGATCCCCGCGTCCGGGCCGAGCCCGCCGCGCAGGAAGACGTCGAACGCCTGGCGGCGCTTGCCGGCCTCGTCGCGCAGCGTGGTGCCCTGGAAGCCGAGATCTCCGACCCAGTGCTGGGCGCAGGCGTGCGGGCAGCCGTCCAGGTGGAGCCGGAGACCGGCGATGTCGTCGCCGAAGCGTTGCTCGAGCCGCTGCACCAGTCGGTCGAGGCGCGGCTTGGTTTCCGTGACGGAGAAGTTGCAGTGCGGCTCGCCGGTGCAGGCGATCGAGCTAGCGCGCAGGTGGTTGACGTCGAGCGGGAAGCCGATCTCGGCGAGCCGCGCGACGGTCTCGTCGACGCGAGCGTCGGGCACGTTCGCGAGGACGAGGTTCTGCTGCCTCGTCACGCGGACGTCGCCGCCGAGCTCGTCCGCCAGGTCGGCGACGGCGATCAGGCGGTCGCCGGTGACCAGACCGAGATGCACCGGAACGCCGACGTACGAGGACCCGGTCTCGCGCTGCGGGTGGACGCCGATGTGCTCCGAGAGCGGGCCGGGTGCAGGAAGCTCGTACCGCGGGAGAGTGCGTCCCAGCCGCCGCTCGACCTCGTCCCGCATCCCGTCGGGCCCGTAGTCGTCGACCATGAACTTCATGCGGGCCTTGACCCGGGAGACCCGGTAGCGCAGGTCGTCCTTCCAGGCGTCGAGCAGGGCGCGGAGCACCTCGACCGCCTCGTCCTTCGGGACGAAGACGCCGAGGTCGCGGGCGATCCGGGGTACCGAGGAGAGCCCGCCGCCGACCAGCACGCCGAAGCCCTCGACCTCCTCGAGGACGGCCCCGACGAGCGCGATGCAGTTGATCTCCGGCGCATTGCAGCGGTGGGCGCAGGCGGCGATCGTGATCTTGTGCTTGCGCGGGAGGTTGGAGTACTCCGGGTTGCCGTAGAAGAACGCCGCCGCCTCGTCGACCAGCGGCTGGGCGTCGAACAGCTCGTCGTGCGCGAGCCCGGCGACCGGGCAGCCGGTGATGTTGCGGACGGCGTCGCCGCAGCCGCCTGCCGAGGTGAGCCCTGCGGCATGGAGCCGGTCGAAGACCTCGGGCAGCGTGCCGAGCTCCAGCCAGTGCAGCTGGACGTTCTGGCGCGTGGAGAGCTCGCCCTCGCCGCGGCCGAGCTCGTTCGAGATCTCGCCGATCGCCCGCAGGCCCTGCGGCGAGACCCGGCCGCCGGGCAGCTTGATCCGCAGCATGAACGTGCCGACCTTCGGCTTGTCGTGGTACAGCCCCCACCACTTGAGCCGCACCAGATCCTCCTCCGGAACCCGCTCGTAACCTGCGGCGATCAGGGCCGGCAGCTCGTCGAGGATCCCGAGCGGGCTCTTGTCGCGCTTGAGCCGCTCGACCGGGTTGCGCTTGTAGACGAGCTCCCAGTCGGGTTGCGGAGCCGGTGTCCGGGTGCGCGGAAGGGCTGCCATCCGGGGAACCTAGCGATTCAGCTTCAGAAAGTAAAGTAACTTTCGAAACGGAAGTGTTACGTGTCTATGCCGCTGCGAGCCGGTCGAGCAGCGCGTCGGCGTTGGCCGCGATCCGCACCGGCTGTAGGCGGTCGGCGACCGGCCCCGGGGTCTTCAGCCCGTCCCCGGTGACGAGCAGGACGACGCGGTCGTCCGGCCCCGCGCCGCCGGCCGCGACGGCTTCGCGGAGCGCGCCGAGCGTCACCCCGGCGGCCGTCTCGCCGAAAACGCCGGTCGTCTCGGCCAGCAGCGCCATCCCCTCGCCGACGGCATCCTCCGCGACGGCGTGGATCGCTCCGCCCGAAGCCTCGGCGGTGGCGACCGCGAGATCGCCGTCGGCGGGGCTGCCGATCGCCAGCGACCGCGCCACCGTGTCGGGCCGGACCGGCCTCACGGGCTCGCCCGCCGCGAAGGCTGCCGCCACCGGCGAGCAGCCCTCCGCCTGGCCGCCGACGAGGTGCGGGGTTTCGCCCTCGACCAGCCCGAGCTCGAGCAGGTCGCCGAAGCCCTGGTGGAGCTTCGTGTACAGCGAGCCCGAGGCGATCGGGGCGACGACGACGTCGGGCAGCTCCCAGCCGAGCTGCTCGGCGATCTCGTACGCGAGCGTCTTCGAGCCCTCCGCGTAGTAGCTCCGCAGGCCGACGTTCACGAACGCCCATGGCAGCTCGAACGACAGCTCGATCGTCAGACGGCTGCAGTCGTCGTAGTTGCCGTCGACCGCGTACAGCGTCGCGCCGTAGACGGCGGTCGGAGTCAGCTTCTCCGGCTCGAGGTCGGCGGGGCAGAACACGGCCGCGTCGAGCCCCTCCGCGGCCGCGCGCGCCGCGACCGCGTTGGCCAGGTTCCCCGTCGAGGAGCAGGCCAGCGTCGTCAGGCCGAGCTCCTGCGCCTTGGCGGTCGCGACCGCCACCACCCGGTCCTTGAACGAGTGCGTCGGATTCGCGGTGTCGAGCTTGAGGTGCAGCTCGCCGAGGCCCAGTGCCTCGGCCAGTCGGGGGGCGCGCACGAGCGGCGTCAGGCCGGGTGCGAGCCGCTGCTCGGCCGGCGGCGCGACGGGCAGCAGCGGCGCGTAGCGCCAGAGCGACGGCGGGCCGGCGGCGATCGACTCGCGCGTGACGGTCCGGGCCAGCTCGCCGCGGTCGTAGACCGGGTCGAGCGGCCCCCAGCAGCGCGAGCAGATGCCGACCGCTTCGAGGTCGTGGTCGGTCTCGCAGTTGCGGCAGCGAAGTGCGGTGGCGGACAACGGATCTCCTTCCTCTCGCTCGACATCCTCCGAGCCTCGCGGCTCGCCGGGCTTGGCACCTTGCTCCGCCTGTGTGTGATCAACACAGCTGGGGCAGGTTGCCGAGGCGTCACAGGGCCGGTTCCCTCAGCCTCTCTCGATGTGAGCGGGGATTGCCCGCCCGCGCCACCGACTATACATAGTGAAGTGCAACTTCGTCGAGTCGATGCGCTCCCGCCGTACGTCTTCGCGGCGATCAACGATCTGAAGCTCGAGCTGCGCCGTGCCGGCGAGGACGTGGTCGATCTCGGCTTCGGCAACCCGGACCTGCCTTCGCCTCCGGTCGCGGTCGAGAAACTGCGCGAGGCGGTGGAGAACCCGCGCAACCACCGCTACTCGTCCAGCCGCGGCATTCCGAACCTACGACGGGCGATCTGCGACCTCTACGCGCGCCGGTTCGGCGTCGACCTCGACCCGGAGACGCAGGCGCTGACGACGATCGGGGCGAAGGAGGGGCTCGCACACCTGATGTGGGTGCTCGTCCAGCCCGGCGACGCGGCTGTGGTGCCGAGCCCCAGCTATCCGATCCACCTGTTCGCACCGGTCTTCGCCGGCGCGGTCGTGGAGCGGATCGCGATGGGCCAGGAGGAAGATCTGTTCGGCAACGTCGTCGAGGCGTTCGAGCGGTGCCGGCCGCGGCCGCGCGTACTGGTGCTCTCGTTCCCGCACAACCCGACCACCGCAGTCGTCGACGCCGCGTTCATGCAGCGGATCGTCGACTTCGCGCGCGAGCAGGAGCTGATCGTCGTCCACGACTTCGCCTACGCCGACCTCGCGTTCGACGGCCATGTGCCGCCGTCGATCCTGCAGGCCGAGGGGGCGCCGGAGGCGGCGGTCGAGCTGTACACGCTGACCAAGTCGTTCTCGATGGCCGGCTGGCGCGTCGGATTCGTCGTCGGGAATACCGAGGTCGTCGGTGCGCTCGCGCGGCTGAAGTCGTATCTCGACTACGGCACGTTCCAGCCGATCCAGATCGCCGCGATCGTGGCGATGAACGAAGCGCCCGACTTCCCGGCCGAGGTCTGCGAGGTCTACCGAGCGCGACGCGACGCGCTCTGCGGCGGCCTCGGCCGCATCGGCTGGGAGGTGGCGCGGCCGAAAGGGACGATGTTCGTCTGGGCGCCGATCCCTGAGCCGTACCGTCGTCTCGGCTCGCTCGAGTTCGCGGTCAAGCTCGCGCGTGAGGCGCGGGTCGCGGTCAGCCCCGGCGCCGGCTTCGGACCGGGCGGCGACGGCCATGTCCGCTTCGCGCTCGTCGAGAACGCGCAGCGGATCGGGCAGGCGGTGGCCGGCATGCGGCGCGCGCTGCCCGAGCTCGCGTAGACCAGCGCGGCTCGGCGGCGGTGCGGCTCGGCTGATGGGCTTCGGCGGACGGGGCCGTTCGGGCCGTGTCCGGAGGACTGTCCCTGTGGCATGTCGTTCGGTGGAACGTCGATGCGGTTGGCGTTGCACCTATCCCCCGAAGGGGACGATTCGACCTCGCCGGAACGGACAACCGCCAACGCGGCCGCGTGCCGTTTTCAGCCGAGTCCAAGGGACTGTCCCCGGAAAACGGCCCGCTACCAGATCGAGTCTTCGGTCTCCGGATCGAAGAAGTGCAGGCGCTCTGCGTCGAGGGCCACGCGGAGCGGCTCGCCGCTCTGCGCGCGGCTTCGCGGGCTGAGCCGGGCGGTGACGATCGTGTCGGTGCCGGCGTCCGCAGCCATCAGCGCCTGAGCGGCTGTGTCGTCGGCATCGGCGTCGTCGCCGCCGACCACTGCTGCACCGGCCACGGAGCTCACCGGGCTGGCGTCGAGCGGGAAGTGCGCGATCAGCTCGGCACCCATCGGCTCCGCGAGCGAGACGTCCACGTCGAGTGTCGATCCGTTCGCCGAGGGGACGAACGCGGCGTCCTCGATGTCCTCGGGCCGAAGGCCGACGACCACGGGCTTGCCGACGTACCCGCGCAGGGCCGGCCGCGACGCCAGCACGGTCTCGGGCAGGCGGAGACGCACCGGCCCGAACTCGGCTTCGATGCCGCCGTTCCGCTCGCTCAGCGAGGACTGAACGAGGTTCATCGCCGGCGAGCCGATGAAGCCGGCGACGAACAGGTTCACGGGATGGTCGTAGAGGCGCTGTGGCACGTCGACCTGCTGGAGGCGACCACGGTGCATCACCGCCACCCGGTCGCCCATCGTCATCGCCTCGGTCTGGTCGTGCGTGACGTAGAGGGTCGTGGTCTGGAGACGCTGGTGCAGCGTCGCAAGGTAGGCGCGCATCTCGACTCGTAGCTTCGCGTCGAGGTTGGAGAGCGGCTCGTCCATCAGGAAGGCGGCCGGCTCGCGCACGATCGCCCTTCCCATCGCCACCCGCTGGCGCTGGCCGCCGGAGAGCTGCCCGGGCTTCCGCTTGAGCAGGTCGTCGATCCCCAGCATGGTCGCCGCCGACGTCACGCGCGGCTCGATCTCCCGCTTCCGGAGACCATGGAGCTTGAGCCCGAAGGCCATGTTCTCGTAAACGGTCATGTGCGGGTACAACGCGTAGCTCTGGAAGACCATCGCGATGTTGCGATCCATCGGCGGGAAGTCGTTGACGATCTCGTCGCCGATCCAGACCTCGCCGGCGGTCGCCTCCTCCAGACCGGCCGCGATCCGCAGCACGGTCGTCTTCCCCGAGCCCGACGGGCCGACGAGCACCATGAACTCGCCGTCGGCGATCTCGAGATCGAGCGAGTCGACGGCCTTGGTGCCGCCGGGGAACGTCTTCGTCAGCTCTCGGAAGTCGATCCTCGCCATCTCACCTCTGCCCGTTGGTCGCCGCGATCAGGTCCCTGTACCAGAGCGCGCTCCGCTTCGGGATCCGCCGCTGGGTGGGAAAGTCGATGAAGACGATGCCGAACCGCTTCTCGTACCCGTACTCCCACTCGAAGTTGTCGAGCAGCGACCAGACGTAGTAGCCGCGCACGTCGACTCCCTGATCGCGCGCCCGCTCCATCGCCGCGACATGCCCTTTCAGATAGGCGACCCGCCGGTCGTCCTCGACGACGTCCGCGCCGTCCAGCCGGTCGTCGAACGCGGCACCGTTCTCGGTGATCAGCAGCGGGATCTCGCCGTAGTCGCGACGCACCCGGAGAAGAAGGTCGGTCAGGTACTCGGGCGCGATCGGCCAGTCCATCGACGTCCGTTCGAGCTCCGGTGGATCGTCCCCGACGTCCAGACCGCCGTCGTCGATCGCCGTCGCCCAGTTGGGCCGGTAGAAGTTGACGCCGAGGAAGTCGAGCGGCTGCGCGATCGTCTCCAGGTCCCCGGGCTGAATTGCGTCCAGATCGCCGAAGCGGCGCTCGTAGAACGCAACCATGTCCTCCGGGTAGGAGGCGCGGAAGACGGGGTCGAGGAACCAGCGGTTGTGGTGGCCGTCGAGTCGGTTGGCCGCCTCGCGGTCGGCCTCTGAGGCGGTCGCCGGAACCGCCACGGTCAGGTCGAGCGTGATCCCGATCTGCCCTGCATGGCCGGCCTGGCGGAACGCTCGGACGGCGGCCCCGTGCGCGAGCAGCGAGTGATGGGAGGCGCGGATCGCGGTCGGCCAGTCGTGGATCCCAGGAGCCTTCGCCCCGTAGCCGTAGCCGAGGAAGGACGTCACCCACGGCTCGTTGTGAGTGATCCACGCGGGCACGAGGTCGTCGAGCGCGTCGAACACGATCCCCGCGTACTCGACGAAGCGGTCGACCACGTCGCGCGAGCTCCAGCCGCCCTCGTCCTGAAGCGGCTGGGGCAGGTCCCAGTGGTAGAGGGTGGCCAGCGGCCGGATGTCACGCTCGAGCATGCCCTCGACGAGCGCGCGGTAGAAGTCGAGGCCGCGCTGGTTGGCCGGCCCGCGGCCGCTCGGCTGGATGCGTGGCCAGGCGATCGAGAAGCGGTAGCCCTCGAGCCCGAGCGATCGCATCAGGTCGAGATCCTCCTGCCAGAGGTAGTAATGCTCGCAAGCGGGATCCCCGGTGTCGCCGTGGGCGATGTTGCCCTCGACCGATGCGAACCGGTCCCAGATCGACTCGCCGCGTCCGTCGGCCGTCGTTGCGCCCTCGATCTGGAAGGCGGCTGTGGCAGCGCCCCACACGAATCCGTTCCCATCTTTCATCCCTTGACGGCTCCTTTCATGATTCCGCCGATGATTTGCTTGCCGAGCACGAGGAAGATCACGATCAGCGGGAGGATCGAGATGAAGGTGCCGGCAAAGACGAGCGAGTAGTCCTGGACGTACCCGCTCTGGAGCGCGGAGACCGCGACCTGGACCGTCGGGTTGCGTGGCGAGAGGACGATCAGTGGCCAGAAGAAGTCGTTCCAGGCGTTCATGAACGTGAGCAGCCCGAGCACTGCCGCGGCAGGCCGGACGGCGGGCAGCACGACGTGCCAGAAGACGCGGATGGTCGAGCAGCCGTCGACGCGCGAGGCGTCGATCAGCTCGTTCGGAACCGCGGCGACGATGTACTGCCGCATCAGGAACACTCCGAACGCCGAGACGAGCGACGGGGCGATCACCGCCTGCAGGTGGTTGATCCACCCCAGGTGCTTCATCTCGATGTAGAGCGGGATCACGCCGAGCTGGACCGGGACGATCAGCGTCCCGATCACGACGAGCATGAGGAGCTTGTTGCCTCGGAAATGGAGCTTGGCGAACGCGAAGCCCGCCAGCGTACTGAAGAGGACGACCGAGAAGGCGATCGCCCCGGAGACGATCGCCGAGTTGATCAGTGCCGTCCAGAAGCTGATGTTGACCTCGCCCGAGTTGAAGACGCGGCTGATGTTGTGGAAGAGCTGGCTGCCGGGTGTCATCACGGGCGGGTAGTCGGCGGTTGCAGAGTTGTCGTGCGAGGCGACGACCACCGACCAGTACAGCGGGAAGAACGAGAAGATCGCCACGCCGAGCAGGAACAGGTAGGTAAGCGGGCCGGCCGACTCGAAGCGACGAGACAGCGTCATGCGCCGCCGCCGGCGACTGCGGGCACGGGTTTCCGGGGTCGCGACCGCA
>Ga0134126_10009903_pt1 | contig 12010 bp, 12 predicted proteins | sample KB31752_FD_96881 | JGI IMG/M metagenome (GOLD analysis project Ga0134126, IMG submission 96881) | Terrestrial soil microbial communities with excess Nitrogen fertilizer from Kellogg Biological Station, Michigan, USA - KB3-175-2 | ecosystem: Environmental > Terrestrial > Soil > Unclassified ...
ACAAGCTGGTCGCAGTCGCGACCGTGTTCTGCGCGGCCCTGGCGACCTGCTGGCTCGCGGCTCCGGCGGGCGCGGTCAACATCTCGTTCCCGATCACGACCATCAACATCTCGTTCCCGATCACGACCATGTTCGGCTACACGGGCGCGCAGCAGACGTTCACCGTGCCGGCCGGCGTGACGCACGTGCACGTGCTGGCCGTGGGCGGACGGGGGGGCAACGGCCTCGCGCCCGGCGGCGGCCTGGGCGGGGCGCCGGCGGAAGTCTCCGGTGACCTGGAAGTGCTGCCGGGCGAGACGCTGTTCGTCGAGGTCGGAGGCGTCGGGACCGAAGCGAGCTCCGAAACCATCGCGCGCGCGTTCAACGGCGGCAACTACGCGGGGCAGGGACAGGCCGCCGGCGGTGGCGCATCCGATGTCCGCCTGCTCTCCCGGCCGGACAACGACACGGCGAACTCCTTGTTCTCACGGCTGATCGTCGCCGGCGGCGGCGGTGGTGGCGGCGCGGGATCGGAAGGGACCCTCGGCGGTGCCGGCGGGAACGCCGGCAGCGAAGGCGCGTCCGCCGGCGGCGGCGTCGGCGGTGGTCCCGGCACCGAAAGCGCGGGCGGCATCGGAGCCTGCATCAACCGTGACTGCGACGGCACCCTCGGGATGGGGGCGGAGGGCACGATCGGCGGCCCGGGCAGCGGTGGCGGAGGAGGCGGCGGCGGCCTGTTCGGCGGCGCCGGCGGCACCAGCAACGCGAAAAACACCGGTGCCGGGGGCGGCGGAGGCTCCTCGCTGCAGCCCGCCGGCGGGAAGACCGTCGTGCCGGCCGTGCTGACGGCGCCCCAGGTCCAGATCAGCTACACGCCGGCGGCCGTGCCGGCGCCGCACACCGAACCGGCTCCGATGATTCTCCCCTCGTCCAACTTCTCGCTCCTACGCCCGATCGTCGCATTCAACCGTTCGATCAACTTGGTGCTCGGCCTCCCCGGCCCGGGCGCCGTGACCGCGAGCGCTGAGGCGACGAGCGTCGTCACGGTCAAGAAGCACGGCAAGCGCGTTCACAAACGCGTGCGCTTCGTGTTCGGCAGCGCTCATGCGAACGCGACGGCGGCGGGAGCCCTGGAGCTGGCGATCAAGCCGACAGCGCGCGGGCGCAAGACGCTCGCGCAGCACAGGCCGGTGCCGGTGACGCTCGCGGTGACGTTCACCGCCACGGGCGGCGGTCACACGACCCGCCACGCGAGCGTCACCCTCCCGCGCCGCTAGCGAGAGGAGGGATTCGCTGTTCGGGTGGGCGCATGCGCCCACCCGCGGCGTCGCGCATGCGCGACCCCGTAGGCGGGCCGCATGCGGCCCGCCTGGGAGCGGCGCATGCGCCGCTCCCCCGACCGGCGCATGCGCCGGTCGGAACAGCATCAGCGTGCGGGATCACACCCGCTGGATCAGCGTCCCGGTCCCCAGCCCGCCGCCGCAGCACATCGTCACGAAGCCGATCTCCTTGTCGGAGCGCTCGAGCTCGTGCAGCAGCGTCGTGATCAGCCGCGCGCCCGTGGAGCCCAGCGGGTGGCCGAGGGCCATCGCGCCGCCGTTCACGTTCACGCGGTCCATGTCCGGGTCGAGCTCGCGGCGCCACGCCGCCACCACGGGCGCGAAGGCCTCGTTGACCTCGATCAGGTCGATGTCGTTGATCGACATCGAGTTGCGCTCGAGGATCTTGCGGGTGGCGGGGATCGGGCCCTCGAGCATTTTCACCGGGTCGCAGCCGACGGTCGTCTGGTCGACGATGCGGGCGCGCGGTTTGAGCCCCAGCGCCTTCGCCTTGTCGCCGCTCATCAGCAGCACGGCGGCCGCGCCGTCCGAGATCTGCGAGGCGTTGCCGGCGGTGATCTTGCCGTCCGGCTTGAAGGCCGGCTTCAGCTGCGAGAGCGCCTCCAGGCTCGTTTCGGGACGGATGCCCTGGTCGGTGACGAGCGACTGCCCGTCGACCTCCATCGGCACTATCTCCCGCTCGAAGCGGCCCTCCTCGGTCGCCTGGTGGGCGAGCTTGTGCGAACGCACGGCGAGCTCGTCGAGCTCGGAACGGGAGATCTCCCACTGGTCGGCGATCATCTCGGCGCCGAGGCCCTGGCCGACGATGTTGTGCTTGGCCATCAGCTCCGGCGTGAAGGCGTAGCCGAAGTCCTCCTGCGTCTTCATGCCCGCGGCGAACGGCAGGTGGCCCATGTGCTCGACGCCCGAGCCGATCATCGCGTCGTGCACGCCGGCGGCGATCAGCGCCGCCGAGAAGTTCACGGCCTGCTGCGCGGAGCCGCACTGGCGGTCCACGGTGGTGCCGGGCGCCTCGATCGGAAGGCCCGCTTCCAGCCAGGCGTTGCGCGCGATGTTGAAGCCCTGCTCGCCGAACTGCTGCACGCAGCCGGCGATCACGTCCTCCACCTCGGAGGCGTCGGCGCCCGAGCGCTCGATGACCTCCGTGTAGCACTTCGCCAGCAGCTTGTTCGGATGCGTGTCCTTGTAGTAGCCCTTCTCGCGGTGCCCGCGGCCGATCGGCGTGCGCACGGCCTCGACGATCACGACTTCGCGGCCCTCTGGTTGCCTCATCTGTGAAGTCCTCTCAGGTGTCGGGTTTCCGGCGGCTCGACGGGCAGGTGTGGTCCCGGGCCGTCGCGGCAGAGCCGCGTGCGCGCTTCTGAAAGGATGCGCGGACCCTGCAGCGCGTACTGTACCGCCTGCCCGCGGGCTCCTGGCTGACCGGCCAGCCGCGCAGGGAAGCGCAGATCCCCGAGCAAAGGAGCGACGTGAGCACAGGTTTGGCGGTGGCTGGAAGCGGCGCGATCGCGTGCGGGTTGGCGGCGACCGCGGCGCACCACGGCCCCGTGTTCCTGCTCGCGCGCTCGGAGGAATCGGCCGACCGCGCCCGCGCGACGGTCGAGAAGACGCTGGCGCGCCTGCACGCCGAGGTGGACCCCGACCACGTGCAGATCGTCACGGACCCCGGCGAGATCGCCGAGGCGACGTTCGTCGTCGAGGCCGTGGTCGAGGACCACGACGTCAAGGCCGGCCTGCTGGCCGAGCTGGGCACGATCGTGGGCCCCGAGGCGATCCTCGCCAGCACCACCTCCTCCCTCTCGGTCCAGGCCCTGGCCGAGGAGTGCGGGCGCCCCGAGCGCTTCGTCGGCCTGCACGTGTTCAACCCCGTCACCAAGATGCAGCTCGTCGAGCTCGTGTTCCCGCGCGAGGCCACCGAGGACACCCGCGCGCGGGCGCTGGCGCTGTGCGAGACGTTCGAGAAGACGCCGGTCGAGGTCCCCGACATCCCCGGCTTCGTCGTCAACCGGCTGCTGTTCCCCTACCTCTTCAGCGCTGTGCGGCTGTTGGAAGAGACGGGCCTCGCCGCCGCCGACATCGACACCTGCATGAAGCTCGGCGCCGGGCACCCGATGGGGCCGCTGGCGCTGCTCGATCTGGTCGGTCTGGACGTCTCGATCGCGATCGGCGAGACGATCGGCGAGACCGTCCCCGAGCGCCTCTCCGAGCTCGCCGCGGAAGGCGCGCTGGGCCGCAAGAGCGGCCGCGGGCTGCTCGATTACTGAGCTCCCGCGGCGCCCCGAGAGAACATTCAACGACCGCTAATCGGACTTTTACCTAGCGTTGATGCTCGCGCGGATACTGGGTGCTGCGACGTGATTCGTCGCATGCACACCCGCCTCCTCCCAGTGCGCACGATCCGGTCCGCTCCCCCCGCGGGCCGGACGTGTTTAAGGGGACCGGGCCGCCTCGGACCGGCGTCCCGCACGACGGTGGGTGCCCCCTAGCCCGCCTCGCGCTCGCGCTCGGCGCCGCGCGCGACCGGGCGGCGCTCGCGGATCCGCACCGCCTCGATGCGGTTGTCGCGAACCGACTCGACACGGATCGAGTAGCCGTCGGCTGTCACCGCGTCGCCGCGCTTGGGCAGCCGCCCGAGCTGCGCGAAGACGAAGCCGCCGATCGAGTTGTAGGCGTCGCTGTCCGCGGGCAGCTCGATGCCGTAGTCGGTCAGGTCGGTGACGGCGACGTGCCCGCGCACGAACCAGTCGCCGTTGGCCAGGCGGCGGATCTCGCCGGCCGTCGGGTCGGTCTCGTCGGCGATCTCGCCGACGACCTCCTCGATGATGTCCTCGACGCTGATCACGCCGACGACGCGGCCGTACTCGTCGACGACCACGGCGAGCGAGGTGCGGCTGCGCTGGAGGTCGGCGAGCAGGTCGTCGAGCGGCTTCGTCTCGGGCACGATCAGCGCGTCGTGCACCGTCGGCTCGATCAGCGCATGCGGGCCGTCGGACATGAGCAACCCGGCGAGCTCGGAGACGTGGACGATCCCCTTGACGCGGTCGCGGTCTTCGTTCTCTGTGACCACGAGCCGCGTGTGGCCGCTGGAGACGCACAGCCGCAACGCGGTTTCGACATCGGCGGAGAGGTCGATCGTGATCACCGCGGGTATCGGCGTCATCACCTGGCGCGCCTCCTGCTCGTGCAGGTGGAAGACGCCGGTCAGCATGCCCGCCTCGCCCGGGTCGATGTGCCCGCCGGCGTAGGACTCGGCGATCAGGCGCTTGAGCTCGTCGGGCGTGCCGCCTTCGCCCTGGAAGTTCATGTCGACCCCCAGCAGGCGCAGGATGCGGTTCGAGATCGCCGTCACGAACGCGATCACCGGCTCGAACACGACCTTGAACGCCCGCAGCGGTCGCGCCACGCGCCGCGCGACGGCCTCCGCACGGTCGATCGCGTAGAACTTCGGCACGATCTCGCCGCCGATCAGCTGCACGAACGAGATCACCGCGAAGGCGAAGATCGCGACGACCGCCGCCGCGATGCCGTGGCTCCAGCCGGCGGGCAGCCAGGTCTTCAGGATGTCGGCGAGCGCAGGCTCGGCGAGCGCGCCGATCGCGATCGAGGTCATCGTGACCCCGACCTGCACCGCCGAGATGTAGTCGTTGATCTGGTCGAGCTGCTGGAGCGCGAGGCCCGAGCCCTTCTGGCCCTCGTCGCGCATCACTTCCAGCCGCGCGCGCCGAGAACGGACGAGCGCGTACTCGGCGATCACGAAGAACGCGTTGACGCCCACCAGCACGACCGCGATGACGAGCTTCAGAGCGTTCACGAGCGCAGCGCGCTCCTCAGGGCGCGCCCGTGAGCTGACACGAGGCCCCGGCCGGAGCGGGTCAGGCCGCGCGCTTCGCGCGGGCCGCCCGGCGGGGCGACGCTACTTCGAGGAAGTTCTTCGTCGTCGATCATCAAGACGGTCGGCAGCTCAACGGTAGCAAGGGCGACAGGCGGAACGCAGCGGCGCTCAGGCGAGCTGCGAGACGCGCGCGGCCTGCGCGAAGTCGGCCGCGGTCAGGCCGCCCTCGGAATGCGTGGAGTACGTCAGGCGCACCTTGTTCCAGCCGTGCAGCAGGATGTCGGGGTGATGGTTGGCGTCCTCGGCGGCCTCGCCGACGCGCTGCACGAACGCCATCGCCGCGGCGAAGTCCGCGAACTCGAAGTCCCGCGCGATGCTGTCCGGCGGCTCGCGCCGCCAGCCGTCCAGCCCGTTCAGCTCGCGATCGATCTCAGCCTCGCCGAGAAGCGCCATCGAACCCAGCTTACCCGCGCCGAGGCCTTACATTCCTCATGTGAGGATCGTCAGCCTCGTCCCCCACGCCACCGAGCTGCTGTTCGCGCTCGGCCTCGAAGAGGAGGTCGTGGGCGTCACGCACGAGTGCGACTACCCGCTGGCGACGCTGTCGCTCCCCCGGGTCACCCGCGATGCGCTGCCCGCGGGACTCAGCGCCGGCGAGATCGACGCCGCCGTGCGCGAGCGCACGCTCGCAGGCGAGTCGATCTACGAGCTCGACACCGAGCTGCTGGCCGAGCTCGGTCCCGACCTGATCGTCACCCAGGCCCTCTGCCCGGTCTGCGCGGTCTCCTACGAGGACGTCGCGGCGCTGGCCGACGAGCTGCCCACCCACCCGCGCGTGATCGCGCTGGACCCGAAGACGCTCGGCGAGACGCTCGGCGACGTGCGCACGCTGGCCGAAGCGACCGGGCGCCGGCGCGAGGGTGTCGAGCTCGTCGCCAGAACGGCGGGCCGGATCGACCGCGTGAAGCTGGCGGTGCGAGGCGCCGCGCGCCCCCGTGTGGCCGCGATCGAGTGGCTCGACCCCGCGTTCGTCGCCGGGCACTGGACGCCGCAGCTGATCCAGCTCGCCGGTGGCGAGGACGTGCTCGGGATGCCTGGCGAGCCCTCGGAGACCGTCGGCTGGGACGTGCTCGCCCGCGCGCAGCCGGAGGTCGTGATCGTGATGCCGTGCGGCTATGACGCGCCGCGCGCGCAGGAGGAGGCCCTGGCGCACGCCGGGCGGCTGCGCGAGCTGGGTGCCGCGAAGCTGTTCGCGGTCGACGCCGCCGCGTACTTCTCGCGCCCGGGCCCGCGGCTCGTCGACGGGCTCGAGCTGCTCGGGCGGCTGCTGCACCCGGAGCTCTTCCCCGACGTGCAGGTCGACGGCCGCGCGGTCGAGCTGGACCTGCTGGGCGCCGCGCGCTAGCCCAGGGCGGCGCCGTCGATCAGGCGAAGCCGCTACCGCTCACTTTCGAGACCGCGATCGAGGCAGCCACCGCGACCACGCTCAGCGCCAGGCACGCGAGGAACCCGAGCGCGGGCATTTTGCGGGCATCCGCAGCGCGGATCGCGAACGCCGCGATCGCGCCGCCGATCAGACCGCCGATGTGCGCGCCCACGGAGATCCCCGCGAGCGTGAAGCTGAGCACCAGGTTCAGGATGATCAGACCGCCGATCCCTGACTGCATGACGCTGAAGCCGCGGGCGCGCAGCTCGACGGCCGCGGCGCCCATCAGCCCGAAGATCGCGCCCGATGCGCCGAGCGTCGGCGCGGGCGTTGCGAGCAGCGCGCCGAAGGACCCCGCGAGCAGCGCGGTGAAGTAGATCGCGGCGAAACGGGCGCTGCCGATCGCCGGCTCGAGCATCAGGCCGAGGATGTAGAGCAGGTACATGTTGAAGCCGATGTGCAGGAAGTTCTCGTGCAGGAAGCCGGCCGTGACGAGCCGGTAGTACTGGTGGGCTACCGCGACCGCTTCGCGGTAGAGGATGCCTTCGGCGATCACCGTGCCGTGGATGGTCGTGCCGGTGAACGTGAGCTGGCCCTGCTCGGTCAGGAACACGATCACGTTGGCAGCGATCAGCCCGTAGGTGACGCGCGGGACGCTCGCCACGTCGCGCAGCCGCTTGACCGTCGTCTTCTGGCGCGCGCACTCCGGGCAGCGCATGCCGACCGGCGTGCTCGTCATGCAGTCAGGGCAGATCGGGCGCCCGCAGTTCGAGCAGGAGACGCCGGTCTCGCGGGAGGGGTGGCGATAGCAGGTTGCCATGCGGAGGGAGAGCCTAGCTGGGGGTGTAGCCCGCGCCCGCGGGTTCCCGCGGGCGGCTAGCGCTCGCCGAGGAGCCTGCGGGTCTCGCGCTCGATGTCTGCGAGCGTCCGCTCCGCGGCCTTGCGCACACCGGCCACGCTTCGGGGCGGAGTCGCAGCGGCGCGCCGCCGCGCCCGCAGCACGACGAGAGCCGTGCCGGCGGCCCCACCCGCGACCAGCGCGGCGGCGGGGCGCACCCAGTTGCGCGGATCGCGCATCGCCGAGAGCTCCCATGCCTCGAGCTCGTCGGCCGCCATCTCGGTGATGCTCCGAAGGGCGCCCTCGAGGCGCTCGACGAGGTCCGCCGGCGGCTCGACCGGGGTGAGCGCTTCGCGCAGGAGCGCCTCGAAGCTCGTCGCGGCCTCAGTCATCGGCGTCCTTCTTCGCCGCCTTCGCCGGGCGTCCCGAGGCGTCCTCGCCGACGATCTCCTCGAGCTGCCTGATCGCGCGGTGGATGAGGACCTTCGTGGCGCCGTCGGAGCGCCCGAGCGCCCGCGCGATCTCCCGGTTGTCCATGCCCAGGGCGAAGCGCATGATCAGCGCCTCGCGGCGGTCGTCGGGGAGCTTGCCCACGCCGTCGAGGATCCGGCTCAGCTCGTCGCGGCCCTCGACCAGCTGCTCGGTCGTGTGGGGGGCGGTGATCGTGGTCGTCTCGTCGATCGGCGAGGCCGGCTTGCGCGAGCGGTCGCGGTAGAGGTTCGCCGCCAGGTTGTGGGCGATTCTGATCAGCCACGGACGCAGCGGGCGGCCGTCGGATTCCCGCTGCGCGCGCTCGAAGTGCCGGTAGGCCTGAAGGAAGGTCTGCTCGGTCAGGTCCTCGGCGTCGTGATGGTTGCCGACGCGGTAGTACGCGTAGGAGTACACGTCGCGCAGGTGGGCTCGGTAGAGATCCGAGAACTCCGCGTCGAGCTGCGCCTTGGACTTCGGGCTTACCTGCGCGGCCACTCATGCACCCTACCTCCGAAGCGCCGGTGAGCAGCCCTCAGGCCGCTCGCGTGACCTCGCTCGGATGTCCCTCCGCGGCAGGCTCGGAGGCGGCGCTCTGCGGAGTGCCGCCGAGCCACTCCCACTGAAGGCTCACGCAGGCCCAGATCCGTTCGGTCACGGCGCCCGCGAGCGTCGGCGAGCAGCGCTCGACCGTCGGGTAGTGAAGGGGGCGCCCGACGCGCACGCGCACCTTGCGCGGGCGGATGCGCCAGCCGCGCCGGACGTCCTCGGTCCCGATCACGGCGACCGGGGCGACGGGCGCTCCGGTCTCCAGGGCGAGGCGGCCGACGCCGCGGCGCGGCGCGCCGAGCGGCCCCGGGCGCACGCGCGTGCCCTCCGGGAACAGGACGACGCAGTCGCCGCGTTCGAGGATCGCCCGCGCCGTGGCCATCGCGTCGCCGTCGCCGGCGCCGCGGTCGACCGGGAAGGCGCCGAGCGCGTTCAGGACCCAGGCCTGCCAGCGCTTCTCGAACAGCTCGCGCTTGGCCATGTAGTAGACCGGCCGTCTGACGAGCGTGCCGATCACGAAGGGGTCAAGGAACGAGCGGTGGTTCGCGGCCAGCAGCAGCGGACCGCTGCGCGGCAGGTGCTCGCGGCCGATGCGCTGCATGCGGAAGTAGACGAGGAAGAAGGGGACCAGGAGCGCGCGCAGGCCCCAGTAGACGATCGGGTTCACGCCCTTCTGCAGCGAGCGCTCGCGGAAGCCGCCGAGGTCGACCTCGGGCCGCCGCGGCTGCGTCTCGCCGGGGTCTACGGCCTCGTGCAGGCGGCGCTTGGCAAGAGGTGCCGACATGCCCTGAGTACACCGCCCGAGGTGGCGGCGTTACAGGGCTCAGCCGGTCGGCAGCGCGGCCATCCGCGCCACGTCGCCGAGCTCGCCGGGCGGCTCGCCGCTCAGCACCCAGCCGGCGTCCGTCGAACGCACGAGCCCGCGCCGGGAGAGCCCCGTCAGCGCGCTCGTCACGGTCGGGCGCCGCGCCGCCGCGAGTTCGGCCAGCACGGCGTGCGTCAGCCGCAGAGGGACCGTCACGACGCCGCTGCCGACGCGTCCCCAGCGGGAGGCAAGGTGCCAGAAGAGCATGTGCAGGCGCACGTCCACGCGCGCCTGGTGCACGATCGCCATGTTGACGGCGATGTTGCGCGAGCGCGCGATGCCGCGCCCCACCAACCGGCCGCCGAGCTGCGGGTAGTCGGCGAGATGCGCCATGAAGGCCTCGTCGAGCACGGCGAGCCGTGAGGTCTCGAGCACGCGCCAGGCGGTCGTCAGCGGCAGCGTGGGCAGTTCGTCCTCGCCTTCCCACGGACGCAGAAGGTCGCCCTCGCCGAGCAGCTCGGCTCCGAACCGGCCCTCGATGCCGACGCGGCGGACCAGCAGCCCGTCGAGCGCGAGCAGCCCGATGCCGGCGCGTCCGCCGACGGCGGGAGCGTTGCGCCAGCGCCCTGTGGGCAGCGTGATCACCCGCGCCACGCACTCGGCGACGGCGCGCTCGCGGCGCTCGGCCGGGATCGACTCGGCGAGCCCTGGATCCACCTCGAGGACGCGGCAAAGCTCCCCGTCGGTGGCTGTCGGTCCTGTGCTCATCAGCATCTCTCGTGTGCGCCGCGGGGTCGTTCGAGATCCTCCATAACGCGGCTCCTTTCGGTCCCTTACCCCAAACGGCCGCTGCTCAACTGACCTACCACGTCTGGGCGACCCCGATCAGGCGTGGCCGTCGCTCTCCTGGAGCGGCAGGATCTCGATCAGGCCGGTCACCTCGAGCATCTTGCGCTGCCCTTCACCGGCGATCACCGAGAGCTCCGAGCCGTGCTCGGAGCACATGTCTCGTGCCGTCAACAACGAGCGCATGCCCATCGAGTCCATGAACGTGACGCCGCGCAGATCGAGCTCGATCTGCTGCCCGTCGCCGCACAGCCGGCTGAGCGCCGTCTCGAGCTCGTATGCGGCCGCGAGGTCGAGCTCTCCGCTCAGCGCGAGCCGGTGGCCCCCGCCGAGTTGCTCCTCTTCGATACTGAATCCCGTGGTCATTCGGCCCTCACTCCCCGAGCTGCCCTGCCTTTGACCCTAGCGAATGGCGAGCGGCGATCCGGCCATGTCCGGCGGGCGTTCGAGACCGTCCGAAGGCGCGCCCCCGGCGTGGCCGGGAACGGGCGCCACGCGCTAGCTTGGAGAGCGCGCCGGAGTAGCTCAGCTGGTAGAGCGCCTGTCTTGTAAACAGGGGGTCACGGGTTCGAGTCCCGTCTCCGGCTTGAGTTCGTCCCATCGACCCGGCGGCGGGCTCTCACCCTCACCGCGCCACGGGGGATGCGCGGACGCCTCCCCGCCGGGGCCTCCGTGAGAAATCCCCCACCCCCCCAACCTCGCGGGCGCTCCCGCGTTCAAACACATGGTCGGCGCGGCAGAAAGCTGCTCCGGGCGACGGTTTGAGGCGGTCGGAGAGGCGAGGTGAGGGCCAACGCCGCCGACCGCCCAAAGCTCTCGCAGCCCCTCTGCGAGACGGGGGCCCCGCTTCGGCGGGGCCCCTAATTTCTCGGCTGGGCCACAAACCCCGGTATGTGTCAAACGGGTTGACATGAGAGGTACAGCGTGTTAGACCTCGGCGGGTGAGGGGCCGGGCGAGCGCCCGGGTGCGCCTTGAGGAGGGGGCGCTCAGGAATACTCGGCACCGGCCCGCCGCGAACGGCTCGACCCACCCCCCCGTTCGCGAAATCGGAAAAGGAGACCGAGAGAGATGCAGACTTCTGGCAGTACGGCGCGGAGGGGCCTCCTCGCCCGCGCGCGAACCCTGATCGCGGCCGGGGCGCTCCTGTGCGCCGCAGCCTTGATCGCGGCGCCGGCGGCGCCCGCGGCCAACACGCAGCTCAAGGAAGAATTCGCCGAGTTCCTCGACTGCCCTGAGGCGACCGCGGGCGTGTGCACGGTCGCGCACACCACCTCCGGCGAATTCAAGATGGGCCTCAAGCAGGTGCCGATCGAAAAGACGATCACGCTTCAGGGTGGGCTCCCGTTCGCCGGCCTGGAAGACGAGAACCTGATCCCGGCGCGCGACGGCAACACGCTGATCAGCCCGCCGCAGAAGGTCCCCGGGGGCCTGCTGGGCGTCGGCCTGCTCGAAGGGATCACGGGCGAAGTGACCGCCACGGCGACGCTCGCCGGCCCGGCCAGCGACATCGTCGTCAACCAGTACTTCGTCGCCGCGGGCGGCGCAGGCGTCGCCGTCGTGCTGCCGCTGCAGATCAAACTCGACAACCCGGTGCTGGGCGACTCGTGCATGATCGGCTCGGAATCCGAACCGGTCGTCCTGCACCTGAGAACAACCAAACCGGGCGTGTTGACCACTCCGGGCAAAAAGAAGATCACGAAGCTCTCGGAAGTCACGCTCGAAGACAACACGTTCGCCGTGCCCGCGGCCAAAAACTGCGGCCTGAGCACCGTGCTCGTGAACCTGCTGGCGGGGCTACCGTCGGGCGCCGGCCACAACAAGGCCGTGATGATCGGGGACTTCGAGGAGACGCTCGACAAGTGGGCGCTCAAATACGCGAAGCCGCCGAAGGAAAAAAGGAAAAAATAGGGTCGGCTGGAGGCTCCG
>Ga0134126_10009904_pt1 | contig 12010 bp, 10 predicted proteins | sample KB31752_FD_96881 | JGI IMG/M metagenome (GOLD analysis project Ga0134126, IMG submission 96881) | Terrestrial soil microbial communities with excess Nitrogen fertilizer from Kellogg Biological Station, Michigan, USA - KB3-175-2 | ecosystem: Environmental > Terrestrial > Soil > Unclassified ...
CGGCTATTCGGTGACGGAGATCCCGGTGCCGCTCTACCCGCGTCACGCCGGGAAGTCCAAGTTCGGCATCGGACGCATTCCGGTGGGCACGCTCGACATGCTCTCGGTCTGGTTCGAGCTGCGCTTTGCCCAGAAACCGCTGCTGCTCTTCGGCATGATGGGGGCCGCACTATTCGGCGTTGGAGTGCTAGCCGGCCTGGCGGCGTTGGCCACCCTGCTGCTGCGGGGCGTGGGCATACGTGCAGTCTGGACCATCATTCAGACCTGTCTGATAGTCGGCAGCATCTTCTTCGTAGGCGGGCTACTCGGAGAAATGATTGCTGGTCAACGTGCGGAAGTCCGTCAGTTGCTTGCGCAATTGAGCGCCCCGCGTTCCGATCACGATTCGGCATCCGACCACTGAACACCACTCCGCTCGCATCCGGTGCAAATGCTGGAGACGACGGCGAACCGCCGCGGCGTTCGCCTGCGATATCTGCGCATCACAGGCTGTTTCGTGTCGCCCAGGTCGCGCTCATGGCGATTGTGGTGTTCTTCACGGCGCGCAAGGTGCTCAGCACCTGGGACCCGATCCGTGGCGTAGCCGCACACCTCTCGCCCGACTGGGCGATTATCGCCGTCTCCTGTGTGCTCGTCCTTGCCGCGTACGCAGTGCTCGTGAGTGTCTGGCAAGCGGTACTGGGAGCTTGGAATGCGCGGCTTCCGTTCTGGGACGCAGCCCATATCTGGACCGTGTCCAACCTCGGGCGCTACGTGCCAGGAAAGGTATGGCAGCTTGGCGCCATGGTACTCATGGTCCAGCGACGCGGGATCTCCAAGGTTGCTGGGGCGAGCTCAGCGCTTGCAATTATGCTCGTGTCGGTTATTACCGGCTTCGTCGTCGTGGCAGTGACCGGGGCAAGTGTTCTTCAAATTCCTCGCATCGCCCTCGCGGCGATCTGGATAGGTAGCGCGACAATCCTGCTTGCCTTGCCGGTTTCGTTATCGATGGTGGGGCGGTTGCTGACCCGCCTCACGGGGCGATCACTGCTTCTGCCGCGTCTCGCACCATCGATCGTTGTGCGCGCCGTAGTTGGAACTGCCGTGGCCTGGTGTCTGTACGGTGCCGCGTTCCAGCTGCTCACGAAGGCGCTGCTTGGCAGCGCTCCAGGTGGAACGGAACTCTACATTTCCATTTTCACTGGATCGTACCTGATCGGATTCCTTGCACTCTTTGCACCGGGTGGACTCGTGGTGCGAGAGGGAATCATGCAGGTCGCCCTCGCCAACGCCGGATTCCCGGCGGGAGATGCCATCGTTCTTGTAGTGGCATCACGTCTCTGGCTCACCGTCCTGGAGATTCTACCGGCAGTCCTTTTCCTGCTCGTTCAGGCGCTGCGCGATCGTCTCCGATCCGCTGACTCCAACGGTACGTAGCTCGCAGCGGCCATGCTCGCGGCCTGCGAATGCAGTGGTGCGACATGTCGTGCGGCGCGAATCGACCCGGCTCGCTACTTTCCCTGCATGCGCGTGCTCGTCGTGACGCAAAACTACCCCCGCTTTGCGGGCGATCCGGCCGGAGCGTTCGTGGCGCGACTCGCTGTTGCGGCACGCACAGCCGATCACGATGTGCGCATCCTCACGCCACACGCTCCGGGCACCGCGGAGCATGAGGTGATGGGTGATCTGCCTGTACACCGGTTTCGTTACGCTCCGGAAGCCCTCGAGCGTATTGGCTACACGGGATCCCTCCATCGACGCGCGCTATCATCGCCGGTTGCCATGGCGGGTGTCCTGTTCTTTCTTGCTGCGTTCCGCCGTGCGCTCGCAGATGAAGTCCGGACCTTTGCGCCCGATATCATACATGCGCATTGGTGGATGCCCGCTGGATGGCTCGCGTCACGACTTGGAGAACGCCTTATCGTGACCTGCCATGGAAGCGATGTCAGGCTGCTTGATCGCGCGCCGCTGCGGCGGATCGGGCGGGGTGTGTTTCACCGAGCCAGTGCCATTACCGCAGTATCCCGCTTTCTGGCCCGTGATATTGCCAGGGTCTTCCCCGATCTCCGGACCCCCGTGGAGGTGACGCCGATGCCGGTGGATGTCGACCGCTTCGCCGCAGGGTTGGCAATCCCGAAGGCGCATCCGCCACGCATTCTCTTCGCGGGGAACCTGACGGCGAGCAAGGGCGTGGATGTACTCATCGAGGCATTCGCGCTTCTGTGCCAACGTGGTGTGTCGTGCCAGCTTCGAATCCTCGGCCAGGGCCACATGGAAGGGGCATTGCGTGCACTCGCGAAACGCCTCGGGATCGACGACGGTGTGCTGTGGTCACCACTCGTGCCCCAGGACGCCATGCCGGCGGAATATGGGGCCAGCACGGTGACGGTGCTGCCCACTCGCGGAAATGCGGAGGGACTTGGGCTCGTGCTCGTGGAGGCGCTGCTTGCAGGCTCCGCGGTGGTAGGCACCATCGCGGGTGGAATTCCCGAGGTCGTCCGTCCCGAATGCACCGGTCTCCTGGCTCGGCCCGACGATGCATCGGATCTCGCCGCGCAGATCGAGCGTCTACTCCTCGACGAAGCACTTCGCAACCGACTCATACGCGCGGGACAGGCGCACATGCGGGCCACTTACGCGTCCGGCCCGGCCGCGGAGCGCTTTCTTGACATCTATCGTCACGTCGATGCGACTGGCCACGTACGCTGAAGCGCCACCGGGCTGGCTCGCGCTCGCACGGGACCATGGCCTCTTCTACCATCATCCGGCGTGGATTGACGGCCTGGCGCGGTGCTACGGTCTGCACGCCACGTACCTGGCAGCTGAATCGCAGGGTGAGCTGCTTGGCGGTCTGCCGGTCCTCGAGGTTCCCGCGCTCTTCGGGCGAAGGCGCCTGGTAAGTCTCCCGTTCAGCTACGCCGCCGGACCTCTGTCTCGGTCGCCGGATGTCTCGTGTTTCCTGATGCGCGGTGTACTCGAGTATGCGGAGGAGCGCGGCATCAAGCGAGTCGAGATCAAGCATGCTGGTAACATCTCTGATCCAGCGACTGGTTTCACCCGAGTGATGCACTATTCCACATACCGCGTGTCCACTGACGGTGGGGAGAGCGCTGTCTGGGGTCGCCTGCATGCGAGCAGCACTCGACACAGCATCCGACAGGGTGAGAACGCCGGCGTCAGTGTGTCCAGCGGCCAGACCGAAGCGGACTGGCGCGCCATGGCGCAGCTTGAGGAGCGTACGGCGCATGCGCATGGCGTGCCGGCGCCGCCGCGCCGATTCTTCCTCGGCCTGTGCCGCGACTTGCAGCGGGCCGGACTGGCCGAGCTTTATCTGGCGCGAATGCCGGCTCACGACCTCGTGGCTGCCATGATCGTCTGGAGAGGATGGCGCGAATGGATTTACGCATTCGGCCCCTCGCGGCCCGAGCTGCGCGCGTTTCGACCCAATCACGTGCTTCTCTGGCGTGCGCTGCGCGATGCGATGACGGCCGGAGTCACCTTTGACCTTGGCCGTGCCGCGCCCGAACAGTCGGGACTGGTGGAATTCAAGCGCCGCTGGGGTGCCGTCGCAATGCCGCTTGCATACGACTACTGGCCAGGCGCCGCGGGTCTCAATGTCGCGCGCCGCGATACCGGCTCGCTGGCCCTGGCCGCACGACTGTGGGCACGCATGCCCGCGAGCGTCGCGCGCCGCGGGTCCGCGCTCTATCGTTACCTCGGATGACACCATGACGTTCGCTCGGCGGCTCAGAAAGAAGAGTCTCAAGCGATGGGCGCGCAATGCGTTCTTCCCCGCTTGGCGCGTTCACCTCCTCCGTTGGTGCGGCTACCAACTGGGACAGGAGGTCTACATTGCGGACGAGTTGATCATCGTTGAGGAACTCGCGCAACGTGACAACCTGATAATTGGCGACCGCGTCAGCTTTGGACCGCGAGTCACGATCGTGACCTCATCGCACCCGAATCGCTCCCTGATTAGGCCTGTCGCTCCAGTGGCGTCCGGAAGAGTTGTGATCGACGCCGACGCCTGGATTGGCGCCGGCGCGATCATACTCCCCGGCGTTCACGTTGGGCGCGGAGCCGTGATCGGCGCCGGAAGCGTGGTCGCGAGTGACGTGCCCCCGCTCACCGTTGTCGCGGGACAACCCGCGAAAGTGCTGCGCACGTTGGCCGTACCACCGGGATGGTCGTGATCCGGCTTCCCGATTTCGCAATGCCCGTATCGAGCGCCGACCGGTACGCGCTCGACCTCCTGGTAGATCTATCGCGCCTGGTACCGGTAGATGGCGCTGGTACCGATGCGGTCAGAATACAGGTGGTGGACGGATCATCCCCAGCGCACGCGCGCTTCGAGCCGTCGGAGGGCACGGTGATGGTCCGGCGCAGCGTGTTGCGATGGATCGTTGACGTCGCCGGTTCCGCGATTGAGCAACGCTCAACCGCAGTGGACCGATATGGGCGGGTACCATCATCAGAGAACCCCCTTGTCAGCTCGCACGCGGAGCGCGATCCTGTCGTCTCGCGCACGGCAATTGAGTTCCGCGATACAGTAATCGCGGCCGCCGGCCAGCGCCCGATCCGCTTTGTCGCGCCCTGGCCCAATGGTCACCGCTGGGCTGCCGCACTCACGCACGACCTGGACATCGTGACGTGGTGGCCAGTCTTCTCGCTTTTCCGCATCGGGGAGCTTGTGCGCAAGGGAAATTTCCGGACCGCTATGCGATCGGCTCGTTCCGCGATCGCCGCCGCAGGCCGCGCGCCCGTCATGGACGCAGTGCAAGAGCTCCTGCACATTGAGCGCGAATTGGGGATTACCTCGACCTGGTTCATCCTCTGCGGCACACCTACGGCACGAAGCATGCGCGCAGGTGATCTGACGTATCGGCCAGAGTCACCCAGTGTCCGCGCGATAATTGCGGCGCTGCTTGAGTGCCAGCATGAGGTCGGCCTGCACGGCAGCTTCGACACTCTCGAATCAACGCGCGACTTCACGGAACAGCGCGCGCGATTGGAGAAGATCACTGGTGCGTCAGTCACCGGCGGACGGCAACACTTTCTGCGAATGCGCCCGGGGCTCACACAGCGTGCCATGCGCGCGGCCGGGTTCCGCTACGACGCATCCTTCGGATTTCCCGACCGCAGTGGCTTCCGTCTTGGCGTCGCTGACGTGATCCCCGCATGGGACGACGCGGCGGGCACTCCCGCCGCTCTCGATGAGGTTCCACTGGTGTGGATGGATCGCACACTGAGCAAGTACCACGGACTGGAAGATCCCCGTGCCTGGACCAGGGACGCGTTGGAAACCGCCATGACGGCGCGATCGGTGGAGGGGCTCTGGGTGGGACTCTGGCACCCGAACCTGGTTTCCGCCCTCGGTTTCCCCGGCGGGCCCGAGGCATATCGAGCATTCGCGACGGAGCTCCTGGCCGTCAATCCGTACATCGCATCACTGGACGACCTGGTACTGTGGCGGCGCGCGCGACGTGCGGTACGAATCGCCCGTGTCTCGCCGAGTGGCGTAGTTGAAGCATACTCCCTGAACACGAGCCCGGCACAGCGCATGATGCTGGAAGATGCGCGGGGACGAGCGCTCGAGCGCGTGCAGGTTGGAGTCCCCGGCCTGGCGCGACACGATGGCTGACGCGTCGGATCGAGAGTAATGACGCCGTCTCCTTGCACGCGCCGGACAGTGCAACGATCTTTCGCGCGGCCGCATTGGCGTGTGCGCGTCGGCCACCGTCGTCGTTTGATATCCATGGATGACACGCGCTCGCGCGACGCCGCGCGCCCGGACTGAGCAAATATGGAATCGTGACAAAATCACCGACACCAGTGGCACGTGCCATGACCTCGCCCATGTCGCCGGGAGCGAAAGCGGACCCTCCTGTCTCGCCGCGCTTCGCACTGGGATGTGCATCGGTCGTCTACGCGCTGGCTACGCTCTGTCTATCCTATCCTGCGCTCGCAGGTCGTTTTCTCGTGAGTCCGCACAGCGATCAGTATATCGCTGGCTACGCATTCAGGGAATTTGGCGCCGCGATGCTCCGCCACGCTGGCCACTTCCCGCAATGGAATCCGTACCTCATGGGTGGAGTGCCGTACATCGGCGCCATGGCTGGAGACATCTTCTACCCCACGTTTCTTCTGCGTCTCGCACTTCCGACGGATGTCGCCTTGACGTGGTCCTTCATTATCCACGTCTTCCTGTGCGGACTGTTCACGTACGGCTTTCTCCGCGCGGCGGGATTGGGCTTCGAGGGCGCACTCATCGGCGGCCTTGCGTATCTGCTCTGTGGTCCCGTGGCCTCCCTGGTCTCACCCGGCCACGATGGAAAATTGTACGTCAGCGCCATGCTCCCGGCCGCACTATGGCTGTTGACCATAGGCCTGCGAGACGGACGTCGCTTCGCGTGGGGGTTGCTGACACTCGTGATCGGTCTGGCGGTACTCAGCCCGCATCCGCAGCTGCTTCAATACATGCTGATCACGTGTGGGTTCTACGCGCTGTACGTAGCATTCTGGAGCCCAATTGAAACACGCCCGGACCGCAGCACCGCACTGCGTCGCCTCGGCGCGGCGCTCGGATGCATAATTCTTGGCGCGGCCATTGGTGCCATACAGTTTCTGCCAGTACGCGAGTATGTGCCATGGTCTCCGAGAGCCGGAGGAGCTGGATGGGAACATGCCGTTTCGTACTCCATGCCTCCAGAAGAACTCATTAACACCTACCTACCCCAGTTCTCGGGAATACTAGATCACTACTGGGGAAGAAATGTCATTCACCTCCATTCCGAATATCTGGGTGCGGCTGCGCTGGTGCTGCTTGGCCTCGCCTTCCTGGCAAAGGCTCCGGCGCGCCGGCGATTCACCTGGTTCTGGTCCGCCGTGCTCGTGATCTCCGTGCTGTGGGCACTCGGCGGATATACGCCGTTCTATCATCTTATCTATGCGATCGTACCGGGAACCAAGTTCTTTCGCGCGCCAAGCACCATGCTCATGGTGGTTGGCTTCTCGACCGCGGTACTCGCGGGGGTTGGGGCGGACGTAGCGCTTGCGCGCCAGTTCACCAGGCGATACCTGATGGGGTGGCTACTGGGTGCATGCGCCATTACGGTGCTCGCATCGATCGGTGGCTTCACGAACCTGGGGCTATCGATTGCTGGACCGCAGCTGAGCGCCGTCGTGCAGGCGAATTCTGGCGCGGTGATCTGGGGAGCCTGGCGTTCATTCGTGTTCGTCGCGCTCCTCTGCGGTGCACTCTTCCTTTACTTGGAGCGGAGACTGAAGCGGACAACAGTCTTCTGGCTGCTCTCGGCAATCGTGGCGTTGGACCTGTGGACGATCCTTCGACTGTACTGGCTGTTCTCCGCTCCTGCGAGCGTCCTTTACGCAACAGACCCAACAATCGAGTACCTCAAGCAGCTGGATCAGCCTGTTCGCGTGCTGACGGCGGCGTTGGGTCCGGACGCGCCGCGGCGTGATCCATTTCTTGACGGCGACGCACTCATGGTGCACCGGATTCGGAATACTCTTGGCTACCACGGCAATGAACTGGGCCGGTATCGGCTGCTGGATGGCTATGCGAACGGTTATCAGATCGCGCTCGGGAGCCCGAATTTCTGGAGCCTCACCAATACCCAGTATCTGCTCACGAACCTTGACAGCATCCCCCTCGCGGGCTTCCGAAAGGTAGTTGGTCCCGTGAAGAACGCGGCCGGCTCCGCCGTGTCGCTGTACCGGCTGCCAGGCGACGAGCCGTTCGCCTGGGTGGCACCGGTGATTGTCAGGGCGCCCGACGAGTCCGTACTCTCGACGGTTCTCGACTCGCGCTTCGACGTGCGCACAGCCGCACTCTTCGACACCGCTGCCGCAGTGCAGGGAGTGCGCGTTACACGTCTCCCCGCTCCCCTCGCGATCACGACGCGTGCGACTACATACGCGCCGGGACGCATAGACGTTCAGCTAAGCGCGCCTGCGCCGGCGGGCTCTGCGCTGATTGTCTCGGAGAACTACTACGTGGGATGGACGGCCCAGGTCGACGGGAAGGCAGCGCCCATCGGCCGCGCGGACATGACGCTGATCGGGGTGCCGCTCGCCGCCGGTGCGCGACATGTCGCGCTCACATTTACCGACCCCGCATTCGAGAAGGGGAAACTGATCACGCTCATCGCCTTGGGGCTGACACTCATCCTGCTGGCGGGAGGCATCGGTCTGGAGCGGAGGCGGCATGGTTGAGCGGGCGCTTGTTATCGTCCCCACGTACGACGAGCGCGAAAACGTTGCCAAGCTCATTAGTGCTGTCCTCAGCCAGGATGAGCGACTCGACCTGCTCGTGGTGGACGATGGGTCACCTGATGGAACCGGCAAGATTGTCGACGACATAGCGGCCGTGAATCCCCGCGTACATGTGCTTCACCGAACCGGGAAGCTGGGTCTTGGAACCGCTTATGTGGCTGGCTTCAAATGGGCGTTGGAGCGCGAGTATGCATACGTACTCGAAATGGACGCGGACTTTTCGCACGATCCTGCCCACCTTCCTCAGTTTCTCCGCGCGATCGCGAATGCAGACTTGGTGCTGGGATCCCGCTACCGGCAGGGAAGGGTCACGGTTGTGAATTGGCCCATGTCACGCCTCATCCTAAGCTATGGAGCAAACCTGTACGCTCGATTCGTAACAGGCCTTCCACTCGACGATTGCACTGGCGGATTCAAGTGCTTTCGCCGGTCCGTTCTGGAAACCATCGACCTTGATTCCATCAGGTCGAATGGCTATGCGTTCCAGATAGAAATGAGCTTCTGGGCCTGGCAAAACGGGTTTCGGATTGTCGAGATACCGATCGTGTTCGTCGATCGAACGGAGGGGCAGAGCAAGATGTCGAGGAAGATTGTTCGGGAGGCGGTCTGGATGGTCTGGAGACTGCGCTGGCGAGCGTTGACGGGTCGAGCCTGATGGCAACGCGAGAATTCTACAAGATGAGCGGGTCGGGCAATGATTTTGTTGTCTTCGACACCCGGCAGGAAAAAGCTGGCGCGCTCGAAGACCCCGTGGTGATACAGGCGCTGTGCGCCCGGGGGACTGGGGTAGGCGCCGATGGGTTGGTCTTCCTCACTAACGCGGATGACCGCGCGCGCGCGGACGTTCGCATGCGGTATTTCAATAGCGACGGCAACGTGGCCGCCATGTGCGGGAATGCCGCGCTGTGTATCACCCGTCTGGCGGCGGATCTTGGGGCCGCACAAGGATCCGGCATGCATATCCAGTCTGATATGGGCATCCTTGCCTCTCGTCTGGTTGGCGCCACGCCTGAGGTGGATCTCCCGCCAGTCCGAGATGTGCGGTCGAACGTGTACATCGCGAAGGCTCCCGGCGAGGAGCGAATCGGATTCTGCCTGGCCGGCGTGCCGCATCTGGTTGTCCAATGCGCCGACGTCACCAGCGTGGACGTCGTCGCACGTGGCAGTGTCTTGCGCCGGGACCCCGGGCAGCTGCCCGATGGAGCGAATATCGATTTCGTCTCGCGTCGCAGCGATGGGAACTGGTCAATCCGAACCTACGAGCGAGGCGTGGAGGCGGAAACGCTCGCGTGCGGGACCGGCGCCGTCGCTGCCGCGATTCTTCTCGCTAAATGGAATGCCTCGACAATCAACACCACGCTCATCACGCGTTCGGAACGCGTGATGCACGTGACGCTTCAGAAGAAGTGCGACGAGTGGTACCCCTCCTTGCGCGGTGAGGGGCGACTGGTGTTCACCGGACAGTTGGCGGATCGCTGAAACAGTTCCAGCGGTGCGTTGTCACTCGTCATCGGGCGGGGCGCGGAGCTCCCAGCAATTTGCATCTTGGGAGCCCCGCACCTGCAGCCTGACGCTAGCGCACGAAGCTCACGTAGCCAGCTTCGTTGGTGATCACGCCGGTCAATCCCGAGCGATCAAAGGCGACGCGCCGTGGCGTACCCCCACTGATGGTCTGAAGCACCGCGTACGTCGTCGCGTCGAGCACCAGCACATCTCCGTGACTGGGCCGTGTCACATAGAGCTGAGTGCCATCCCTGGTCAGGGCCATGCCGAATCCGTCAGCCGCAGCGGATACGCTGGTGATGCTGGCAAGCGTGTTGGCGTTCAGGACGCCAAGGTCACCCGTTTCGTTGGCTACGAAGAGTTTGCTGCCGTCGGGCGACACCGCGAGATCTTGAGGCCGGCCACCAAACGTGACGCTATCCGTTACCGAGTTCGTGCTCAGATCGACCTCATACAGGGTCCCGGTAGTAGAGCTGGCGTACAGGACCGACGTCGCGGGATTGAGTGCCAACCCGTTTAGTGTACCACCGAGGGTAAGCGAGGTAAAGCTGTTATCGCTGGTGTTGATGATGAACAGGTGGCCCATCGCCGTCGTGACATACATCTTGGAGCCGTCATTCGAACTGAGCACGCGAAGCACAGGCTCCCCAATCGGGATGGTCGTTGTCTGGGTGTTCGTGGCCACATCTATGACGCCGACGGTATTTGAGCCCTGGTTCGTGACGAACGCTTTCGATCCATCCGGGAGAAACGCGACATCTGTTGGATCATTGCCTACCGCCACGGAGCCGCTAACCGCGGTGGCCGGAAGGTCGAAGCGGCCCAGCGCTGCGTTGTCCTGCTCGCCAACGTACACGACGCCGGAACCGGACACGGCCACCGCGAACGGACGGCCACCTTCCGTCGCGTTGACAATCGCGCTGCCTGCCGGATGGCCGATGACGGTGACTGCGACATGACCCGTTGCCGTACCGCTGGCGACCACTACCGAGGTCGTGCCGGGAGCGACAGCTGTCACAAGACCGGAGGTCGAGACTGTGGCAATGGAGCCCGATCCGGACGTATACGAAAGTGTGGGTGAGGCGATCGCATTGCTGTACTGATCGGCGACGACCACGGCAAGTTGCTGCGTGGCGGCGGGTAGAAGCGCAACGGTAGCCGGGGTGACCGTAACCGTCGATGCAGACCCCGGCGTTCCCGTCGCGGTGATCGTCACTGGACTCACGTTCGCCGTTGATGGTGCCGTCGCCGTCAAGGTGTTTTGTCCCGCAGTCGTCCCGAGCGTCCACGAGCCGGCCGTGGCGACTCCGCTGGGATCCGTCACCGCCGACGTCGCACTGAGCGTCCCGCCACCACTCGCGACGCTGAACGTGATTGTCATTCCAGCGACCGGCCCACCACTCGCCGTGGCAACCCGGACTGCGGGCGCATTTGTCACGCTGGTTCCCACCGTTGCTGTCTCGCCGGTGGTGCTTGCGACCGCCACCATGGTCGTAGGGCCGGAAGGCTCGGTTGACCCGCCACAGGCGGTTACAACGAGTGCAACAACCACGGCGCACACCGCGCGCGAGTATGCGCGAGGCTGCGAAATGAAGTCGGCTACCATGAGAGACCCCTTTGCGTGCGAGAGGGAAACGTAAGGCGCGACTGAAGCGGGAAACGAGAGCAGCGGCGGGGAATTGCGGAAGGCAATTAAGCGGCGTTTAATCGTAACGAAGCAATGCCAGTTTGTCTAGTCACACGTCATGACACCGTCCGGGAATGACTCAAGGCAGTGGCAGCAGGTCGTTACGAGATGAACGAGTGGCGTATTCAGAGAGCAACAGCGCGCTGAGCTCTGCGGCAGTCCGAACGAAGACTGGATTTCGGTGCGTGGGGAGTCAGGCCAATGGGGGACCACCGCGCGGTCTCTTTCGCGCGACGGTCTCCCGGCGCAGCAATGCGTTATTGGAACCGTCGTGAAAGGAACTCCTACGCCAAGCGGATCCGTGGTCCGCAGGCAGCACCGATCAAAATAGATCACATGCCAACACACAAACCACGTATCTAGAATGGCTTACACAACAGGTAACGGAGGCGAACGAACAGCTTTCCACATTTATCCACTAGCTGTAGTTTACATAACATATCTTATACGTACTTATAGGGATCCTCAAAAGAGTCGGGGGCTCGTGACACTTCCGAGCCCCCGTCGCGACAGCTGACAGACGGCAGCTATCCCTGCTTCGCTGCC
>Ga0134126_10009905_pt1 | contig 12009 bp, 6 predicted proteins | sample KB31752_FD_96881 | JGI IMG/M metagenome (GOLD analysis project Ga0134126, IMG submission 96881) | Terrestrial soil microbial communities with excess Nitrogen fertilizer from Kellogg Biological Station, Michigan, USA - KB3-175-2 | ecosystem: Environmental > Terrestrial > Soil > Unclassified ...
CACCCTGCGCGACGGCGGCAGGCCCGCTCACCGTGACCGGCAGCTTCGGAGTCACCGTCTTTGAGCCGATCCGCGGAGACGGACGACCCCTCCCGCGAGACCTCCTCAAGGCGGCGGACGCGGCGCTGTACGAGAGCAAACGCGCCGGGCGCAATCGCGTCACGCTGTTGCCGATCCGCGAGAGCTTACTGCCGGCGTAGTAAGGAGGCGGACAAGAGCTCCTGGCCCTCGGGTGGGTCGGTAGAAGGCTCCTGCGAGGCGGATTTGCAGACAATGTCCGTCAGGACCTTGCGCAGGAGGTCCGGCAGCAAATCGGGGTCATCGATGAAGACCGTGCGGCGCTGGGTCTCCGAACTGACCTCGAGCTTTCCGCCGTCGATGCGAAACCAGCCGCCATGCCATGCGCCATCGATCTCGCAGACGAAGAAATTCATACCCGTACGGTCGTAAAGGGCGCTTCGGAGACTGTCATCCATGTCGGCGGCCGGCGGTGAGGAAAACGGGACAATCCGCACACTTAGCAACCCCCATACCCCGTCCCGCCCGCGGTAAAGCCTTGCCAGTTTGCGACCTGATTCCCCGCGGCGCAGCCATCGAACCGCGACAATGCGCGGCATGAGTTGGATGGTGCAGCGGCTCATCCGACGGCCATTTCACATATGACACGGTGAGAATGTGACCGCGTCCGCACAGCATGAGCGATCTTTACCGCCCCTGGCCGATTCGGCCCCAGAGGCGATCGAGGATCGCTCTCAAGAGACTGTCGCGGCCGAACTCGAGTGGCTGCTCGAGTTGAGCCCGACGCTCTCTGAGACCGGCTCATGGGCGAAGCCCGAAGCTCGCAGGGAGCGCATTCTTCAGCTTCTCAAGGTTACGGTGTCGCACCTGGGCTGCATGCTCGGTGCGGTATCTGTGCCCACCCGCTTCCTGCGAATCGTCCTGGGCTCGCAAAAGCTGCCCGAGCTGCAGGCCGAAAAGCTGGCCGTCGAGCTCGAACCCGCCGTTTTCAATCAGGTCCGCCAGACAGGCGAGCCGATGCTCGTCAATCGCGCACGGACGGGTAACTCTGCACCCCTTCGCCTGCTTGCAGTGCCGGTCGCAACTCGCGGGGACAGTCCGGGCGTGTTGGTTCTGGTTCGCTCGGTCGAAACCCCGCGGTTCGCGACCGTGCATGTCGCGCTCGCGAAGCACGTGGCTCGACAGTTCACGTCCATACTCGAATCGGAGCTGGACCCGGCAACCGGTCTCTTTACGAGAGCCAGCCTCCGGGATCAGCTCGAGCGATCGAAACCCGGCGGGCAACTGTCCGCCAACTCGCACTCGATCCTCTCGATTCGAATCGACCGGCTCGATGCGATCAACAGGACGAGCGGCTTCGCCGCCGGCGACGCGGTCGTCGCGGGAGTTTCCGGACTCCTGCGCGGGTCGCACCTGCCGTCCGATACGCTCGCCGCCCGAATCTCCGGGAACGAGTTCGCCCTCGTGCTGCCTTCCACGGCGCCCGAGCAGGCCCAGAGGGCGGCCGAGACGCTGCAGCAGCTGAGCGGAACGCTGTTGGCGGCCCTGTCGGGCGGCCAGGAGCCCAGTACCTTGAGCTGCGGAATTGCCTCGTTCGGATCGACGCGGGATTGCGAGGCGGGGCTTGCACTGGCGCAGCTCGCGTGCAAGTCCGCGAGGGCTCGCGGCGCGGGACGCATCGAGATCTATCACGATACCGATGCGTCGATGGTTCAGCGGCACACCGATATCCTCGCTGTCCGGCTCCTGCGAGAAGCCCTGCGCGAGGACCGGCTGACCCTATATGCGCAGAGAATATTGCCCCTGCAGGACGCACCTGACCGCGGCGGCTACGAGCTCTTGCTCAGGTCGCTCGATGACTTGGGGGAGAATCGCGCGCCGATGCACATGCTTGCCGCGGCGCACCGCAATCACCTGGCACCCGCGGTGGACCTCTGGGTGATCGAGCACGCGCTTGCCCAGGCAGCGCCCTACCGGGCCGAGCTCAAGAGGGCCAATATCTCACTCTCGATCAACATATCGGGTCCGTCTCTGACGGACCAGAAGTTTCTCGAGCGCATCCGTGGGCTGCTCGAGAAGTCGCGCATCGAGCCTGGATTGATCACCTTCGAGATCACGGAGACCGTGGCCGTATTGAGCCTCGCCAAAGCCGTGAGCTTCATTCGCGAGCTGCGCGCCGTGGGATGTCGGTTCGCCCTCGATGACTTCGGTACCGGCGTGAACTCGCTGAAGAATCTGACCAGCCTCCCCGTCGATCGGGTCAAGATCGACGGCAGCTTCGTTGCGGATCTCCTCACGAATCGACAGTCCGAGTCCATGGTCCGCGCAATCGTCGGTCTCGCGCGCGATCTCGGCATCCGCACCGTCGCAGAGTATGCCGAGAGCCGTGAGATCATCGACCGACTGCGCGAGCTGGGGGTCGAGAATGCGCAGGGCTACGGCGTCGAGAAGCCGCGCCCCCTCGGCGAGGTGCTTCTGGCTCTGCGTCGGGAAGCGTAGACGTGAAGTCCTCGGTTTCCGGAAAAGCGGAGACCATTGAATTCGAGCTGAAGGCCGACGAACTGCTCGATTCGCCGCAAGCCACTGCTTCCCCCCTCGACGCAGGACCTCCACTCTACCGCGCGCGTGCGCTCTGTCTGAGCGGCTGGGGAGTTGCTCTCGCCCTCGGCGTCGTGCTTGCCGTGCTTCATTTCGGAGTTGCGAAGCAACGGATTTCGAGACCTGTGGGGCGGCCGCACAGTCCAATCACTACACCGGCCCGCCAGATGGCGGCCCCGGAAAGTCCTTCAACCGCCTCCAGCAAACAGGTAACCGTGCGGATTGCCAATCCGTTCGATCGCACGGAGATCTTCGAGTTTCCGCCAGGAACGAGCCGGGAATACGCCCGCACGAAAGTGGCGGAATTCCTGCTCGATCGGGCGCGAGGCCGACACGTCCGGCACGAGCAGCGATCGAGGAGTCGCCGGGAACTGCGGAATTCCTGAATCCCCCCATCGCTCCCCGTCCGCCTCGTAAATTTCGAGCGCTGGCGCTCATTATGATCGGCGCTTCGCGGAGTATTGTTCCGGCTGCTGCCTCGCGAAAGTTTGAGCATCGCGTGGCATGCGGTGTCGCCGGCAGGTGACAGTATCCACGACTCAGCTGCACCGGGGGGCATGTGAGCGCGGACGTCAACGAGTGTATGAACGATGCCTGGACGAGATGGCAGGGACACCTCATCAATGGTGTCTACCCTTTGGGACGCTATCTCGGATGCTCGGATCACAGCGGTGTCTTTCTCACGAGATCCCCGGCACTGAGCCGCTCGGACCTTGCGATCAAGCTCGTGCCAGCCAATCGGGCCCTGGCGGAATACCAGCTGCCTCGCTGGAAGAGGGCCGGGGGCCTAGCTCATCCGCACCTGCTCCGCCTTCTGGAGTGGGGCGGGTGCCAGCTGGAAGGGTCGCCGTATCTATACGTCGTGATGGAATACGCCGACCAGACTCTTGCGCAGCTGTTGCCGCGCCGGGCGCTCACCGACGCCGAAGCGCGAGAGATGCTGATGCCGGTCCTGGATGCGCTCGAGTTCCTGCACGAGAGAGATCTCGTGCATGGCCAGTTGAAGCCGGCGAACGTTCTTGTGGTCGGCGATCAGCTGAAACTGGCGAGCGACACCGTCCGGCGCACCGGCGAGCGAAGACCGAGCGGCCACGCGCCGTCCCTGTACGACCCGCCGGAAGCTCTGCCCGGAACCGGCTCCCCGGCCGGGGACATCTGGGGACTCGGCGTCACCGTGTGCGAAGCGCTCACTCGTCGTCGGCCTTCGACAATGGGCGGGCGTGGCGATGCCCTGGTGCTGCCGCCGGATCTGTCTCCTGCATTCCGGGACCTCGCCGCCCGCTGTCTAAGCCTCAGACCACAAGATCGTCCCGGTGTGCCCGAGCTGGTGGCCTGGGCCCGCGGGCACTCGGTGAGTCCTGTGCCAGTCGCGAGCCCTCAACCCGCGGCGGCGGTACAACCCGAGTCGAGAGCAGCCGAGCCTCACGTGCACCAGACGGCGCCCGTGCGAGTTGCCGCCGAGGCCACGCCGCCCGTACAGGTCTCTGCCGAGGCGACGCCGCCCGTGCAGGTCTCTGCCGACACCACGCCACCCGTTCGGATCTCTGCCGACGCCGTGCGGCCCGTGTCCGCGCTGTCACCACTGTCGAAGGTGCGAACGCAAATTGCCGTGATGCTGGGGCCTGTGCTGATCGTGACTCTCGCCTGGGCCGGATGGCATCTGTTGGGTACGCACTCCACTTCGGCTGCCCGGCTCGCCGTTCAGTCGTCCGGCGCATTGCCTGCAGCAACTTCCGGCGCGATCGGCCCGGCGGCCGCGGCGATGCGGGCGCATGGCTCTGGCAATTCGGGCATAGTCGAGCGCGGTAGCAGCGCTCCAGGCTCGCCGAATGCGCTCCGCGAGGTGATCCCCGAGGTACCGCACAGCGCTCTTCGAACCATTCGCGGACACATCAAAGTGTGGGTGCGAATCATCGTCGATGAGGACGGATCGGTGTTGGCCGCGGACGTCGATCGACCCGGTCCGAGCCGGTATTTCCAGCGGCTCGCCCTCCGGGCGGCCAAGCAATGGACCTTTCCAACGGTTGCCGCTTCGCCCCGGCGCCTGATGCAGATTCGGTTTGATTTCAGTCGCGACGGGGCGCGGGGGCAAGCGGTCGCACTCAAGCCTTGAACCTGATACGTCCCGCACAGCCGATAGCCTGACGGTCCGGGTGCCCACGAACCTCTGCGGCTCCGTAGCCGCCGGATCTCGCCTGCTCCGCGCACCGCCGCTCCCATAGCGGCTCCAACCCCGGTCCGTTTCGCCAGGAACGCGAGCGCTGCCGCTGGTATCGTCCTGCTTCCGCCGACGCGGTACAGGAGCCGGAGCGCATGGCCGACAAGCCGAACGAATTGACGCAGCACGCGGGCATCGTCTCGCAGCTCGACATGATGATCCGGGCGCTGTGGGCCTCGCACGCCCGCAACGCGATCCTCGCACTCTCGGGCTCAGCATTCGCCGTCATCGTGGCGACCGCATACGGCCAGGTGCGCCTCAATCGCTGGAACCAGCCCTTTTACGATGCGCTTTCGCGCCGCCAATTTCGCGAGTTCGCGGCGCAGCTCCTCGTCTTTGCGGTGATCGCGGGCGCGCTCCTCGCCCTCAATGTCGCGCAGCGGTGGCTCGGGGAGATGCTGAAGTTGAAGCTGCGCGAGGGGCTGGTTGACGACCTCGTCGAAGGTTGGATGCAGCCGCGCCGGGCGTTCCGTCTCTCGAGCGCGGGTCCGATCGGCGTCAATCCCGACCAGCGCTTGCACGAGGATGCACGCCACCTCACCGAGCTCTCGGGCGAGCTCGCTCTCGGGCTCGTACAGGCCTCCGCACTGCTCGTGAGCTTCGTCGGCGTGCTCTGGGCGATCTCGAGCGGCTTCGCCCTCAAGATTGGGGGCGTCGCCCTCCAAGTTCCGGGCTACATGGTGTGGGCCGCGGTGATCTACGCCTTGTCGGCGTCGCTGCTGACGTATTGGACGGGGCGCCGACTCATTCCCGACAACGCGGATCGCTACGCGCGGGAAGCGGACCTCCGCTACACGCTGGTGCGCGTGAACGAGCACATCGATGCGATCACGCTCGCAGGGGGCGAGGGCGATGAGGCGCGGCGCATCGAGCGCGATCTCGCGTCGGTGCTCGCCGCGATGCGGAGGCTCGTGACCGGCCTCACGCGCGTGACGTGGGTGACTGCAGGGTACGGGTGGATCACGCTCGTGGCTCCGATCCTCGTTGCGGCGCCCCTCTATTTCACGGGAAGCCTCTCCTTCGGAGGCCTCATGATGGCCGCCGCAGCCTTCACGCAGCTGCAGTCATCGCTCCGTTGGTTCGTGGATAACTTCAGCACCATCGCCGACTGGCGCGCAACGCTGCTGCGCGTCGCGAGCTTCCGCCGCGCCATTCTCGAGGCCGCCGTGCTCCATGAGGACCAGAGCCGTATTGAGCTCATCGAGAGCGAGCCCGCCTCCGCCGGTGGCCGTGAAAGCGCCCCCGTGGAAGGCGGCGAGTCGGGCCCGATCGTGATGGATCATCTCGAGATCGCCTCCCCTTCGGGCTGTGTAAAGCTGCAGGGCGAGCACGTGGAGGTGAGGCCCGGGGAACGGGTACTCGTGGTCGGGGAGCCGGGCACCGGCAAGACGGTGCTCTTTCGCGCGCTCGCCGGGCTATGGCACTGGGGCGCGGGACGCATCGTGCGGCCCCGCGGAGCGGAGCTTTACTGCATGCCGCGCACGCCTTATCTGCCGCCAGGTACGTTGTGCGAGGTGCTCGCCTATCCCTCCGTTGCTGGGAAGTTCGACAAGCGGGCTTGCGCGAATGCGCTGACTCGCCTCGGCCTGAAACGCCTCGGTGCGCGGCTCGATGAGCCGCGGCGATGGGATCACGAGCTCAGCGAGGACGAGCAGCAGGGCGTCGCCTTCGCGCGCATGCTCCTGCATGCGCCGCGGTGGGTGCTCGTGGACGGCGCGCTGGACTCACTGGACGTCGAGACCCGCGAGCGGGTCGGCGATCTCTTTGGCCATGAGCTCGCGCACACGGGACTCATCTACATCGGACGCGACGAGCCGAAGGGGCACTTCTTCTCGCGCGTCCTGCACCTCGTCAACGATCCGGGGTGTCGCCGGCTTGTCCGTAGGGGTAGCCCGGAGGCGAGCACGGCTCTGCACCTCCGCCCGCCTGCGACGGCGATCTGAGCTCGCCACGCATGGGCCTCGATGAGATCAGAACAGGTGCGCGCCGGCGAGACCGCCGTACACGCCGAGTCCCGCGGTAAGCAGCGAGACCCCGATCACAATCCACGCGTACACGCCCCGCGGGCGGTGCTCCGGGGGCAACGCACGGAAGGCGAGCAAGACCAGGAATCCGAGCACCAGCGGGAGCAGCAGCGCGTTCATCACCTGCACGCCGATGTTGAGCTCGACGAGATTCGGGACGAGGCCCACGGTGACGGCGCCCGCGATGATCGAGGCGCCATAGATGCCATAGAACCAGGGCGCCTCGAACGGATGGTGCTCGAGCGAGTGCCGGTGCCCGGTCACCTCCCCGAACCCCCATGCGGCGGCGAGCGAGACGACGATCGCTGCAACCATCGCCGCGCCGAGCGTGCCGATTCCGAACACGACCCGGCCGATGTCCGGTCCCATCACCGTCGCAAGCACCTTCGTGACCTGCCCGATGCTGTCGAGGCTCGTGCCGGCGAACCGCTTGCCGATGGTCGCCGCCGCAGAGATCAGGACTGCCGCCATGACCGCCTGCGTGAGCACCGCTCCGATCGCCGTGTCCCAGCGCGCCGCCCTGTAGTCCCGCGGTTGTAGTTTCTTGTCGGCGACCGCGGACTGTTGATAAAAGATCATCCACGGCATGATGACCGCGCCGATGTTCGCGGCCATGAGATAGAGAAAGCGTCTGTCGCGAAGCGGCATGGCGGTCATTCCGGCCACGAGCTCCGCCGCTCGCGGATGCGCCTCGTAGGCGACGACGAAAAACGCGAGCTCGAACAGCCCGAGGAAGATCGCAACCCGCTCCACGTGCCGGTAGCTTCCGGTCAAGACGACGACCAGCAGAAATGCCGCGCTCGCAGCGAGACTCACGGCGCGGGGAATGCCGAAGATCTCGCCTACTCCAGCGGCACCCGAGAATTCGGTGAGCAAGGCGCCAAGCGTGGCGATCCACAGCCCGCTCACCGAGAGCCACGCCCATCCGTTCCCGAATCGCTGCCGGATGAGCTCCCCGTGGCCCTTGCCGGTGAACACGCCGAGACGCACCGTCAGCTCCTGTACGACGTACAGGACGGGAATGAGGAGAACCTGCAGCAGCAGAAGCCGGTATCCCCACTCCGTCCCGCTCTGTGCCGCCGTGATGATGCTGCCCACATCGGTGTCGGCGAACATCACGACCAGCCCCGGCCCGATGACGGCGAAAAACATCCACCAGCCGCGGGGCGGCCTCGGTCGTCGAATCAAGGCATCTCGGGCCGGCTCGTCCACTTCGTCTCACACCAGTGCGGCGGCGCGACAGATCGCGCCATGCGCAATGGTACGGATTGGCTCACTCGGCCGCACGGGGCCGGTATCTGGATGGGAACCGCTCCGCAAGGGCGGGGAACATCGGGCCGAGCTTCGCCAGGAAATCGTACGCCATGAGGAGCGCGGCAATCGCAAAAGGCACATCCCCGACGAACCGCAGCCACTGCCAGAGCACGGTCCGATCGTAGAACGCGAGGCTCCGCGCATAGGCGAGACCGCGCTCGTAGACGGCTGCGAGCTGCGGCCAACCGACCGGGAAGAAATTGAGCGCGATCCACAGCACGAGCCCGAGGTTGTACAGCCAGAACGCGATGCGCCCCGGGGTCTCGCTGAACTCGCGCTCGCCGGCCGCGTAACGCAGGCAGAAATACACGAGCCCGATCGCGAGCAGGCCGAAAGCCCCGAACAGTGCGGTGTGCGCGTGATTGAGCGTGAGGAAGGTACCGTGCTCGTAGTAATTGACGAGCGGAGCGTTGAGCGTTCCGCCGCCGAAGACACCCGCTCCCACGAAATTCCAGAAGGCCGCGCCGAGCACATAGAGATACGCTACCCCGTACTTGAATCCCCTCTGCCGCTCGATCAGATCATGATGATCCATCGCATCGAGGATCAGCAGCACGAGCGGCAGCACCTCGATGAAGGAGAACATGCTCCCGAGCGGCACCCACATCTGGGGACCGCCGACCCAGTAGAGGTGATGCCCTGTGCCGAGCACGCCTCCGAGGAAGATCAGAATGAGCTCGAGATAGACCGATCGCTCGGCGAGCTGCCGCGAGACGAGCCCGAGTGCCATGAGCAGATACGCGCTCGCGGCGGTCGCGAAGAACTCGAACGACTGCTCGACCCACAGGTGCACCACCCACCAGCGCCAGAAGTCCGTGATCGTGAAAGAGGGATTGATGCCGAGGAGCGGGATCATGCCGAAGATGTAGAGCACCGCGATGTTGACGGTGGATGCCCAGATGAGGTGCTCGAGCCGGATGTGCCCGGTCCAGAACTGTCGCGTCGCGAGCCTGAGTCCCGCCGACGTCGGCCACAATCCGCGCAGCACCAGCACGCTCCAGAACGCGAGTCCGAGGAAGAAGCCGATCTGCCAGAACCGTCCGAGCTCGAGGTACGAAAGCCCCTGGTTGCCGAACCAGAACCAGCCGCGCGAGATGTATCCCATGATGCCGAGATAGCCGCCGACGAGCGCGCCGGCGACAACGATGACCGTCGCCCAGAAGAGCAGGTCGACGAGCAGCCCTTGAGCGGGTGCCTCTCCGCGTGCGATCGCCGGTGAGAGAAAAAGCGCAGCCCCAATCCAGGAGACCCCGATCCACACGATCGGCGACTGGATGTGCACGGTCCGCAGGAAATTGAACGGCAGCACGCCGTTCAAGTGCAGACCGTAAAAGGTCACGCGGTCCGAGTAGGAATGCCCGAGCATGGCGCCCGCGGCAATCTGCAGCAGCAGCACGAGCGCGACGACGATGAAGTACTTGCCGATCTTGCGCTGACTCGGGGTGAGCTCGCGGAAGTCCGCGAGCACCGGGTCCATCACGCCTCGATCCACTCCCCGCAGGTAGCGGTGATAGGCATAGAGCACCACGCCGAAGCAGAAGAACGTGAAGCAGAAGCTGATCCACGTCCATAAGAACGTCGCCGTCGACGGAGTATTGCCGACGAGCGGCTCATACGGCCAGTTCTGCGTCCACGAGGAAGTGAGCCCCGGACGGCGTGCAACGCAGGTGAGCGACGAGTACAGAATGAAGTCCGCCGTGTTCGCGGCGCTCCGCGCATCGAGGCTGTAGGCCTGCGTCCAACCGCGGATGAAATCATGGTGCAGCAGCTGCGAGGCGATCTGCGGTTGAAGGGTCCGGAGCGCAGCGGCAACCGCCGGCGTCAGATGCGTGTCGCCGCCCGAGAGATCGACGCCCTGCAGCTCGCGCCGCATCGAATTTTGCACCAGCGACTGCTCGTCAGCGGCAAGCGCCGCGAACGACCTGCCGTAGCGCGCACGAGCAAGGCTCTCTTCGGTGAGTTGCCCGAGGCTGACGAGGTACTGCGCCGTGTAGTCCTCGCCGAAATAGGAGCCCATGCCGTAGAGGCTCCCGTAGTCCATGAGATCGGCGCGCTGGAAGGCACCCTTGCCAGCGACGATGCTCGAGGAGGTCATGAGGACCGAGCCGTCCGGCGCGAGGAAACGATCGGGCATCGGAGGCGCGGTACGGTAGGTCACCTCCGTCGCCCACGCCAGAACGCCAAAGCAGATGATGGCCGTTGCGAGCAACACCCACTTGAGGACGTTGCCAACCCGATCGTCGATTGCCTGCGTGATCGCGCCCGCACTTGCAGCCATGGGTGAGCCCTCTTGTCGCCCCGGTACGAAGCACAACCGTATCAGAGCGCCCTCTGGGGCGCCGCAGCTACAAGTGCTTATCGCGTTCCATGGCGAGCTCCGCCTCGAGGCTCTCGCGGCCCCGGAAGATGGTTGAGACCGCAAGCGTCCGGTCGTTCTTCACGAAGCGGAAGGCCGCATCGCGAGCCTCCGGGTCACCGTCCTGGTCGATGCGATCCCAGGTGCCCGCATGGCCGACGTAGTCGACCGACACCTCGTAGTGCTGCGTCCAGAAGAAGGGCACCGCGGCGAAGCGCTCGCGCCGACCGAGCATGTTGCGAGCGGCGGTCTGCCCCTGCCGCTCGGCGACCACCCAGTGCTCGATGCGCAGCCTCTCCCCGCTCAGCGGATCGGGCCAGCGCGCCGCATCGCCCGCGGCGAACACACCGGGCGCGCTCGTCTCCAGGTACTCGTTGACGAGAATGCCCTGCTCGACGGAGAGCCCGGCCTTCTCGGCGAGCTCGAGTCGCGGCCGCACGCCGATACCCACCAACACGAGGTCCGCCTCGAGGCGGGAGCCGTTCTCGAGCTGCACACATCGCGCATCGATGCTGGTCACTTGATGACGCAGATGAAATACGACGCCGTGCGACTCATGCAGCGAGCGGATGAAGTTGCCGAGAACCGGCCCGAGCGTGCGGGCAAACGGAAGCTCCTCCGGCGCGACGACGTGTACATCCACTCCGCGCTGCCGCAGCGCCGCGGCGCCCTCGAGCCCAATGAAGCTTGCGCCGACGATCACGACGCGGCCGCCGGCTTTGAGGCCGCCGATGAGCTGCCTGCAGTCGGCGAGCGAGCGCAGGGTCCGCACGTGTGGCAAGTCGGCCCCGGGAACGCGAAGCCGCACGGGTTCCGCTCCCGTTGCAATGAGGAGCTTCGTGAACGGGAGCGGACCGCCCTTCGCGAGCATGACCCGGTGTCCTGCGAGATCGACCGCCGCGACGGTCGTGCCGAGCTGGAGCTCGATGCCCGCGTCGGCGTAGAACTTCTCGGACCGAAGCGGAATCCACTCCTCGGGCGCTGTGCCCGCGAGGTAGTCCTTCGAGAGGTTCGGCCGATCGTACGGGGGATCGGCATCGGCGCTCACGATCGTAAGCCCTCCCCCGTATGCTTCTCTCCGCAGCATCTCCGCCGCAGCGAACCCAGCCGCGCCGCCGCCGATGATGACGATGCGCTCTGCAGTCCCCGCCCCTGCACCACCCCGACTCCGTGGCCGCTCCGCCGGCTGGACGAGCTTCTCACGCACATGGAGGCGCCCCTTCAAGCGCTCGATGCGCCAACAGTTCAGGGGATTGAGCGCCGGCGCGCGGAGCGCCTCGCCCGTGCGCAGGCTGAAGCAGGCATGGTGCCAGGGACAGCGAACCGTATCGCCGACCAACAGACCCTCACCGAGCGGTCCGCCGTAGTGGGTACAGGTCGAGTCGATGGCAAAGAACTCATCGCCCCGGCGGGCGATGAGCACCGAATTCTTCCCCACCTGACCGACCAGCATCCCTCCGTCGGCGAGCATGTCCTCTGCG
>Ga0134126_10009906_pt1 | contig 12008 bp, 12 predicted proteins | sample KB31752_FD_96881 | JGI IMG/M metagenome (GOLD analysis project Ga0134126, IMG submission 96881) | Terrestrial soil microbial communities with excess Nitrogen fertilizer from Kellogg Biological Station, Michigan, USA - KB3-175-2 | ecosystem: Environmental > Terrestrial > Soil > Unclassified ...
ATTCGTGGCGGAGGCTCTCGACCGGGTCGAGCTGGGCGGCGCGGGCGGCGGGCACGGTGCCGAAGAGCACACCGACAAAGGTGGAGACTGCCAGGGCTATAACCGCGGACCAGCCGGAGATGGGCAGCCGGTAATCGGTGAGGAAGCGGACGGAAAAGGGAACGGCTAAGCCGATCATGATGCCGAAGATGCCGCCGCCGAGGGAGATCATGATGGCTTCCACCAGGAATTGAAAGCGGATCTCGGCGCGGGTGGCACCCACCGCCATGCGGATGCCGATCTCGCGGATACGGGCGCTGACCGTGGCCAGCATGATGTTCATAATGCCGATGCCGCTGACCAGCAGCACCACCATGGCGGTCAGCAGCAAAACCAGGGTGAGGGCATTGGCGGTCTTGGCGGCCAGAGTAAGCACCTGGGTCAGATTGCTGAGCCCATACACCGATTCCGGGCGATGGCGGGACTGAATGACCTTGTGCGCCTGCTCGGTGACCCGGGGCACATCAGCCATGTCGGCGACGCTGAAGTAAATCTGTTTGACCGTGCTCCCGTTTTCGGTGAAGTAGCGGCTGACGGTGTAAGGGATGAGGATGGTGTCCTGGGTAATTTCGGTCTGGCCAAAGGTCTCCACTCCCTCCTTAAAAGTGCCTACCACGGTGAAGGGCAGACCGCTGAGCTTCATGGTTTGACCGATGGCAAAATCCTGCGAGCCATAGAGCCGGTTAGCTAGCTTTTCCTCCAGAATAGCTACCTTGTTGCGCGCCTGGGCATCTTCGTTGTCGAAGAAGCGGCCGGCCACCACGTTGATATTGCGGATGAAGCGGTATTCGGGGTTCACTCCGAGAATGAGGATTTCGCGTTCCTTGCCGCCGCCGATGGGAATGCGGTCATTGAGGTTGACCACCGGGGTGGCGGCGACTATGCCCGGCACTTGCTCCTGAACCGCCTGCATATCGTTGACGGTGAGGGGGTCAGGTGGTTCCGCATTGACGCGCTGGCTGCCGCCCTCGTATTCCGCCCAGACCAGGTTGGAGCCGATGCCCTGGATCTGGCGGAGAAAATATTGTTTGCCGGTCATGCCGATGGTCACTACCAGAATGAGGGAGGCGGTGCCAATCATCATGCCCAGGGCAGTGAGCAGGAAGCGTACCTTGTTGCTGCAGAAGGTGTCGTAGGCGAAACGAAAGATTTCGTCCAGCACCAGAGACGGTTTTTGAGGGTCAGCCACGTGGTTTCTTTTCTTTATGGATGATACCCGGGGCGTTTAAGCTTCAGGCTACACCAGGCTTGGCTGGCTGGGGTTGTCACTCGCCGCACCTGGGTGCACATACCTTCAGCGGCTTGAATCCGGAGCGCCGGTGAGCCACACTGGAGCCAGGCCCAACAGTTCCGCCCCATGGAAAAAGTGCTAACTGAGACCGGCGCCCCGCCGGCTGCCTCCGGCAGCCATGCCCCGGCGAGCCTCGCCCTGGTGGTCCCGACGTTGCACGAAGCGGCCAACATCGGCCGGGTGCTGGAGCGGGTACGCGCCAGCCTGGACCCCTTGGGCGTGCCCTATGAACTTATTGTAGTGGACGACGACAGCCAGGACGGCACGGAAAACATTGTGCAGCAGGTATCCGACCAGGATGGCCGAGTGCGCCTGCTGGTGCGCCGCGGCGAGCACGGATTGGCGGGCGCCATCAGCGATGGGTGGAAGCACAGCCAAGCGGAGGTGGTGGGGGTTATTGACGCCGACCTGCAGCACCCGCCGGAGCTGCTGCCGAAAATGTGGGAGAAGATGCAGGCCGGTTATGACCTGGTAGTCGCCAGCCGCTATGCCGAAGCCGGAAGCATGCCGGGGTGGAACCCGCTGCGGCGTGCCATTTCCGAGCTGGGGATCCTGGTGGCCAAGCCGCTGCAAAGGGGCCCCATCCGGGTGAAAGATCCGCTCTCGGGTTTTTTCCTGGTGCGGCGGCGCTGCCTGGCGGGGCTGGAACTGCAACGGCACGGCTTCAAGCTGCTGCTGGAAATCCTGGTGCGTGGCAAAATCGGGTCGGTCGCCGAAGTTCCTTTCGTTTTCGGAACGCGCCAAGGCGGAGAGAGCAAGGCCAGCCTGGGTACCGGGTTGCACTACGTCTATCTTCTGGGGCGGCTGTGGAGGAAGAAGAAGGGCAATTGACGATTGCCGATTGACGATTTGTAAAGCCAATCCCCGCCGAGGCAGAGAGCGCGGAAAAAATCCAGGACTTCACGTCGGATTACTGATTGGATTGGGCACAACTAACGTGTTTTGTCAGTAATCGGAACTAATCAACCCCATAATTTTCGGCGAACTCGGCGTCGCGGCGGTGAGAACTTGGTTTTCTGCTACATCACGGACCGGCGCCAGTTCGCGGGAAGCCCGCCGGAGCAGCGGGCGCGGCTGCTGGCCAAGGTAGCGGAGGCCAGCCGCGCTGGAGTGGACCTAATCCAACTGCGTGAGAAAGACTTGCCGGCGCGCGAACTGGAAGCCCTGGCTGCTGAGGCGGGGCGCCTGGTGCGGGAAAATGCCGGCCCAAGGCGCACCCGGCTGCTGGTGAATTCGCGGGTGGATATCGCGATTGCGGCGGGTGCCGACGGTGTGCACCTGCGCTCCGACGACATGGCCGCCAGCGAGGCGCGGGTTATCTTCAGCACGGCCGGCGTGCACGCCCCGGTGATTGGAGTTTCCTGCCATGCGCTGGCGGAAGTGCGCCTGGCGGAGTCGCATGGCGCCGATTTTGCGGTTTTCGGCCCCGTATTTGAAAAGTTGGGCACACCCGGACAGGGGCTTGCCGCGCTGCGGGCGGTGTGCGGAAAGGTGCCGACGCGCGCCATCGAGGCAGCGGTGCCTGCCGGCAGCATGCCGGTGCTGGCCCTGGGAGGCGTCACCCTGGAGAATACGGCCGCCTGCCTGGAGGCGGGCGCCGCTGGAATTGCCGGCATCAGGCTTTTTCAGGAGAACGAGGTTGTGCGTGTAGTGGAAAAGGTGAGAACCCGCCCCAGAGACACGGAGGCTTAAGTAGGGAAGATCACCCGCCCGGCAGAATTCGACCTCGAAGGCGCATCGAACCAAGGTGGCCCTCGGAACCCAGGTGGTGTGGCTTTTCGTGATGGCGCTTGCCGTCGCTTGCATTGCCTGGACCGTAACCCACGAGGAGATATTCAGCGAGCCGCGCGACTACTGCCTGGAGCAGAGCCGCGATGGGCGCAGTTTTCTACGCCGCAAGTTCTTCTACCTGTTCACCTGCGAATACTGCTTTAGTCATTACGTGGCCGCCTTCTTCGTGGGTGTCACCGGCTACAAGTTGCTTTACCAGGACTGGCGAGGATACATAATCGGCGGCTTTGCCCTGGTCTGGGTAGCCAATCAGTACATGAGTCTTTACAGCCACCTGCGGCTGGACCTGAAGAAAGAGCGGGTGGAGATCAGCAAAGAACAGGAAAAAGTGGAGAGCCGCCGAGCGCAGGCTGAGGCCGCAGGACGGAAGCGGAGCAAACCGGCCGCGTGATACAAGGGACTCCACCGCGCGGCTGGGGGCGACTTCTCAGGCCACAGATTTACGCGGAATCCGTCCGCAATAAGGTTCAGAGGGCTTAAGACGGACGCGGACCGGGCAGCGGCAGCAGCGCTGCGCAGGGGTGAAGCCTGGCCAGGTTTAAAGCGCATTGCGCACGAATTTCGCCAGGTAGAATGCGTCCAGATATTTGAAGGGAAACTCGCCGCAACTGTAATGTCCGCAGGGTAAAACCGAAACCTGGTGCCGCAGACCGCGGCGCCGGCACTCAGCGATGAACTGAAGCGAGAATTCCGGCAGGAAGGTCAGATCGTACTTCGCATAAACCACCAGCGAGCGCTTGGGATAGCGTTCGAAGTTATCGAAGTAAGACATGGGGCTGATGGCCAGCCAGGCCTGGCGCAGACGTTCGAGGTCAATCTGGCGGTCAATGCCGGCGCGGATGTGGCGCGTAGACTGGCCGGTCCAGACCACATCGGCAAAATAAGTGGAGGCGTGGTTGAAGGCGCAGGCGCTCAGGCGGGGCTCGTGGGCGGCGGCAATAAAGGCGTAACAGGAACCCAGGCTGGTGCCCACAATTCCGAACCGGCCATAGCCCTTAGCCTGCAGCCAGTCCAGGCAGCAGCGGGCATCAATCACGGCCTGGCGCGCAGCATCCATGGTGCGGCCGATGTTAGAGGAAACCGCGTAGTCGGCGCGTTCAATTTCCGGGGGCTTGCGCAGGTCGTGGTAGGGAAGGCTGAGGCGCAGCGCGGCCACGCCCAGAAAATTGAAAATGCGGCACAGGGCGTTGTGGCTCTCCGAATCGGCGTTCCATTGCGGCAACACCACCACCGCGCGATCGCCCCTCGCCGGGAACCAGCGCGCGTGAACAGTGTTGTTCCCGGGGTAGGGGGTGACTACCGGCGAGGTGAAGCGCAGGAAAGTAGCCGGCCGAGGGCCGGGAGCTGAGGGCGACTGGCACTCCAAGCGAAAATCGCCGGGGGTGCGGTAGGAGAAGAATTCATCGCTGCGCGCCAGGATGTGGCGGTTGAGTTCGCCTACCAGCTGCTCTGGATCATTTTGTGCGCCGCCGTTCCGGCAGGGCCAGTTCTGGGTCCACTCCACTCCCCAGTCCAGCGGGCGCACCACGCGATTGTTGTCGCGGGCGTTGAGCCGCGTTTCCCAGGAGTACATCCATTGGGCGTAGGGATGGGGCACGAAGTCTAAGGTACAGCAGTCAGCACCCAGCAGTCAGCCCGTGGATGGGAGTCGAAGAAGCTGTCAGCCGTCAGCTATCAGCTCTCAGACCATCAAAAAGGGCTACACCGGCGTAGTCAATCTTTATTTTTCAATCATCCATTACTCCACATACTTCCTGGGCACGCGCTTGGAGATGTTGCACAGCACTTCATAGGGAATGGTGTCGGCGGCATTGGCGTGATCCCAGGCGCTGAGGCGCACTCCGCCGCTGGCGCCAATCAGAATCACCTCGTCCCCAATGTGTACGCCCGGTATATCGGTTGCGTCCACCAGAGTGATGTCCATGGAGACGCGGCCCACCATGGGCGCCAAGGCGTCGCGCAGTATCACCTTTCCGCGCGAGGAGAGCCGCCGGCTGAGGCCGTCGGCATAGCCCAGCGGAAGCACGGCGATGCGCGAAGGGCGGCTGGTCACGTAAGTGCCGTTGTAGCCAAGCGCGCTGCCCGCCGCGTGTTCCCGCAGCGAGATGATCCGCGTCTTCCAGGAGAGCACCGGTTCCACGGGCGGCGGCTGGATGGAAAAATCACCGCTGAACGGCAGGTAGTAGCCGTAAAGCGAAATACCGGGGCGCACCAGGTTTTTGCGTGCCTGGGGAAAGCTGACCATGGCGGCGCTGTTGGCGGCGTGGAAATATTTCGGAGAAAAGCCGGCCTGCCGCACGCAGGCAATCGCCTGCTCGAAGCACTCCAGCTGCCGCATTACGTCGGCGGCGCCAGCCACCTCGGCGGAAGCCAGGTGAGTGAACACGCCTTCGAGCCCCAGATGGCTGGCCGCCCGCAACTGGGCAAGGATTGCCGGCAGCTCGGCCAGGCTCACGCCGAGACGTGCCATGCCGGTATCCACTTTCAGGTGCACAGGGAGCGGCGCAGGGCCCTTCGCGGCGGCCTGCCGTAAGCGTTCGAGGTGCCAGGGTTCCCAGACCGCGGGAGTGAGCCGGTGATGAACGATTTCCGGCTCATCGCCCTGCCAGAAGCCGGTCATGAGCAGAATGCGGCCGCGGATGCCGGCCTGGCGCAGGTGAAGACCGCCGGCGGTGGAAGTCACGCCGAACCAGGGCGCGCCTTCCGCCTGGAGCGCGAGGGCGCATTCCCGAGCTCCGTGACCATAGGCATCGGCCTTGACCACGGCGCAGACTTCAACTCCCGCGCCCGCCAGACGGCGCAAAGCGCGGAAATTGCGCCGCAACGCCCCCAGCGACACTTCTGCCCAGTTGGGCCGCGCATTGCGCATGACAATTCTTGTGGGAGTTCCTGCCCGGAATTATACGGCAGCCTGAAATCACAGCAGCCCGTGATTGAGGTCATGGCGAAAGGTTATGGCGCGCGCCATGCTTCAGCTGTCCGCATCGCCCCCGGCGGATGGAGGCGCGATGATCAAAGCCCGCCGCAAAGCGACAGTTCTGGTGGTTGACGACACAGCCGCAGTGAGCACCACGCTGATGTGGGTGCTTCGCGACAGCGGCTATAATTGCACGGCCGTGGCCACCCGGGCGGAGGCCCTGCAAGTGTGCGCCGGCGTGGCCCCCGACTTGGCGCTTATCGAATTGAACCTGCCCGACGGTTCCGGGGTTGACACGGTGAGGGACTTGCGCCGGCGTCTGCCGGGTTGCAGAATGTTGCTGATGTCCAGCGATCCCGAGGCCGGCGATTACATGATGCAGGTCCCGGCCGGCCTGGATTGCGAACTGCTTCCCAAGCCGATTGCGGTGGAAGAACTGCTGCAACGGGTGAAAGAGGCGCTGGCACAACCGGCCTGATTGAGCCAGGATTTGGACGGAGGTGGTATGGCGTGGTTTTCCCGTGCCCCTGATCGCCGGACCTTTCCCCGGTTCGAGGCGGAAGTGCCGCTGGTGATCAGCCTGGTAGCGGAACAAGAGATTGCGTCGGTGCGGGCTCTGGCGGATGGCATTTCTGAAGGCGGGCTCAGCGTCAGCAACCTGCAAGGCTTGCCGGTAGGCCAGGCGGTCTCCCTGGAGATTCGCCTTCCCACTGCCACCCAACCCATCTGGGTGGAAGCCGTAGCAACCCACAACAGCGGCCACTACGGCCTGCGCTTTACTTCCCTTACTGACGAGCAGAGAAAGCTGATCAAGCGTTACTGCCGGCTGCAGCCGCGACAGAAGCGGCGCGCATAAAAAGCGCACCCTGAATCCCTGGGCAGCAATCCTTCTTTTTCGTTAAACTGAATAGCGGTCCTTGATGACCTGCAGGAAGGAAACAGGGCTTCGTGATTATTGGCGTTGCGAAGGAGAGCTACCCTGGGGAACGGCGGGTAGCATTGGTACCGCTGGTCGTCCCCATTCTTATCAAAGCAGGGTTCCAGGTGGTGGTGGAAAGCGGCGCCGGGGAGCAGGCCGGCTATCCCGATGCGCAGTACGCGGAAAAGGGCGCCAGGATCGTTCCCCAGCGCGCCGCCGTCTTCAGCGAATCCGGCATCATCGCGCAAATCTTGTGCTACGGGTCGAATGACGTAACCGGCAGTGCCGACCTGCCGCTGATGCGCAAGAACCAGGTGCTCATGGGCTTTCTGCGTCCGCTGGGCTCGGTAGAAGTGCTGCAGCAGATCGCCGACCGCGGCGTGACCTCGTTCAGCGTGGAATTGATTCCGCGCACCACGCGGGCGCAAAGCATGGACGCGCTCTCGTCCATGGGCACGATTTGCGGGTACAAGGCGGTGCTGGTGGCCGCCGACCGCCTGCCCCGGATGTTCCCCATGTTGACGACCGCCGCGGGCACGATTACCCCGGCGCGGGTGCTGGTGATCGGCGCCGGAGTCGCGGGCTTGCAGGCCATCGCCACCGCCCGTCGGCTGGGCGCCGTGACCTCGGCATACGACCTGCGGCCCGCCGCCAAGGAGCAGGTGCAGAGCCTGGGTGGCCGGTTTGTGGAGTTGCCGGTGGAAGCCAAGGATGCCCAGGATGAGCGCGGCTACGCTCGCGCCCAGGATGAGACTTTCTATCAGCGCCAGCGCGAACTGCTGGGCCGGGTGGTGCGCGAGAGCGACATTGTGATCACCGCCGCGGTCATTCCCGGCAAGAAGTCGCCGGTGCTGGTGACGGCCGAGATGGTGGAAGGCATGGCGCCAGGCTCGGTCATTGTTGACCTGGCAGCCGAGCGCGGCGGCAACTGTGAGCTCACGCGCACCGGTGAAAACGTGATCGAGCACGGCGTGACCATCATCGGCGCCATCAACTTCGCCAGTGGTGTTCCCTACCACGCCAGCCAGATGTACGCCCGCAACCTTACCGCATTCCTGCAATACCTGGTGAAGGATGGCAAGCTTCAACTCAATCTGGAGGATGAAATCATCCGCGACACCCTCGTCACCCAGGGCGGGGAAATCGTCAACCAGCGCGTACGCGAGTTCTTTTCCCTGCCGCAACTGGTTTCCCACAGCGCCTCATGAGCGTTGGTGCGAGCTTATCCCTCGGCGTAAGCATTCGGTTTTGGAGGCTACATTGACCTCGACTCTCATTAATTCCCTGTTCATCTTTATGCTGGCGGGATTCATCGGATTCGAAGTGATCCGGCGCATCTCGCCCCTGCTGCACACTCCGCTGATGTCGCTGACCAACGCGTTGGACGCCATCGCCGTGGTGGGCGCCATCATCCTGGTCGGTGAACATAAGACCAACTTCTCCGCTTTGCTGGGGACGCTGGCCGTGATTGCCGCCATGAGCAACGTGGTGGGCGGATTCCTGATCACCGACCGCATGCTCAGGATGTTCAAATCCAGCCATCCGGCGAAGAAGCCATGACCACTCAGCCTTTTATCGAAATCATCTACCTGATCGCCAGCGCCCTGTTCATTCTCTCGCTGAAGTGGATGAGCTCGCCGGGCACGGCGCGGCGCGGGGTATGGGCAGGCGAGATCGGCATGGTGCTGGCCATCGCGGGCACCCTGCTGCATCGCGGCATCATTGACTACAAGTGGATTGCCATTGCGCTGGTCATCGGCACCATCATCGGCATTCCCCTGGGCTTGGTGAAAATGACCGCGGTGCCGCAGCGGACCGCACTCAGCCACGCCTTTGGGGCGTTCTGCGTCACCCTGGTGGGCACCGCCGAGTTCTACCTGCGCAGTCCCAACGTGCCCCACTTCATGATGGCGGTGCTGTGCTGCGAAGTGATTCTGGGCTCGTTGACTTTCACCGGAAGCCTGATGGCCGCCGGCAAGCTGCAGGAAGTGCTGCCGCAGCGGCCTATCACCTACCGCGGGCAGAACATCGTGAACCTCGGGCTGCTGGCCATTGCCGTCGCCATTGGCATTTACCTGATTCTGCACCCTGGGGCGAAGCAACTTTTTCCGGCCATGGTCGGCATTCCCCTGGTGTTTGGCGTGTTCATGGTGATTCCCATCGGGGGCGCGGACATGCCCACGGTGATCTCGCTGCTCAATTCCTACGCCGGACTTTCGGCAGCGGCCATGGGCTTTGTGCTCGATAGCCGGTTGCTCATCATTGCCGGCGCGCTTGACGGTTCTTCGGGATTCATTCTTTCCGTGATCATGTCGAAGGCCATGAACCGCTCCTTCACCAATGTGCTGTTCGGCGCGTTTGGCCAGGTGCAGGTGGCTGCCGGCGGAAAAGAAGAGAGCAAGCCAGTGAAGAGCGTGAGCGCCGAGGATGCGGCGTCAATTCTGATGTCGGTGAACAAAGTGGTGATCGTTCCCGGCTACGGCATGGCGGTGGCGCAGGCGCAGCATAAGGTGCGCGAACTGTACGATTCGCTCACCCGCCGCGGCGTGGATGTGCGCTTTGCCATACATCCCGTTGCCGGCCGCATGCCCGGCCATATGAACGTGCTGCTGGCCGAAGCCGATATTCCCTACGACCGCCTGGCGGACATGGAGGACATCAACGGGGACTTTCCCCAGACCGATGTCGCCCTGGTGATCGGCGCCAACGACGTGACCAATCCCGCCGCGCGCACCGATCCCTCCAGTCCCATTTACGGAATGCCTATTCTGGATGTGGACAAGGCGAACATCGTGATGGTTATCAAGCGCGGCATGAGCCCGGGCTTCGCCGGCATTGATAATCCGCTCTACTACATGAGCAAAACGCTGATGCTGTTTGGCGACGCCAAAACGTTCGTAGGCGAGATCGTGCGCGACCTGGGCGGGGTGCAGGCGGAAGTAGCGCAATCGGCGAAGTAGCCGCGTTTACAAATGTCATCCGGAGCGGAGTTGGTGGCGTTCGCGCTCGCTCAACATGACAGATAAGAAAAGTTGAACGCACCAGGAAGGACTTAGTTCGTAAGTGCCGGTCCCTGGGCCTGCCCGCTGCCGGTGAGAAGAACATTGTCAATCAGGCGGGTGGCGCCGACCACGGCTGCCACTGCGACCAATGCGCCACCGCTCACATCGGCCACCGGCTGCAGCGTGTCCGGATTCACCACTTCCAGATATTCCAGCTTGACTTCCGGCTCTTCGCGAACGACTTCTTCGCCGGCGCGAATCAGTTCGGCGGCTCGCCGCTCGCCGCGGTCGGCCAGGGTTTGCACCCTCATCAGGGCGCGATAAAGCACCGGGGCCTGTGTGCGCTGTTGCGGCGTCAAGTAGGCATTGCGCGAGCTCAGCGCCAGCCCGTCGGGCTCGCGCACGGTCGGGGCGACAACAATCTGAATGTCGAAATTCAGGTCGCGCACCATCTGGCGGATGATGGCCGCCTGGGCCGCGTCCTTCTGCCCGAAGAAGGCTGTGTCCGGCTCGACAATATGGAACAGCTTGGCGACCACCGTGGTCACCCCGCGAAAATGGCCGGGGCGGGAGCGGCCGCACAATCTCTCGCTCAGCATTTCCACAGTCACGTCGGTGCTGCGGTCGCGCCCGTACATTTCATCGGCATTGGGCGCGAAGACCAGGTCCACCCGTTCGTGGTTCAGCAACTCACGGTCGTGTTCCAGGTCGCGCGGATAGCGGCTGAAGTCTTCTTTGGGGCCGAACTGAAGGGGGTTGACGAAAATGGAGACGGCAACCACGTCGCAAAGGGCGCGCGCTGCCCGCACCAGCGAGAGGTGTCCGGCATGGAGCGCGCCCATGGTCGGCACCAGGCCCAGGCGCTTGCCCGCCCGCCGCACCTCGCGGCAGGCGGCGCGCATTTCGTCAATGGTGTGGAGGACTCTCATGGAAAGCTGACTGGCTGTCTAGCTGCCTGGCTTGGAGCCAAAATCGTAACAGCTAGTTAGCCAGTCAGCCAGAAAGCCAGCCAGCTTGTTATCTGCGCATGGCCCGCTTTCGCTCGGCGATGGTTTCGAAGGCCGACTGGGTGTCGCGCGGCAGATGATAGGACTCGCTATCCGAGGGATAGCGCCCAGCCACCACGTCGTCGCGGTAGGCCTGCACCGCGTCTGTAATAACCGCAGAGACGTCGGCATAGCGGCGCACGAACTTGGCGGGTGTGCCGAAGGTCAATCCCAGCAGGTCGTGGAACACCAGCACCTGGCCATCGCATTCCGGCCCGGCGCCAATGCCGATGGTGGGCGTTTCTACCTCCGCCGTGATCATGGCCGCGACTTCGCGCGGAATGCCTTCCAGGTAGAGACAAGCAACGCCGGCTTTGTCTAATGCCACTGCGTCGCGCATCAGTTGTTCGATAGCGGCCAGAGTCTTGCCTTGCACCTTGTAGCCCCCCATCACGTTGACCGATTGAGGAGTCAGGCCGATGTGTCCGGCTACGGGGATTTCGGCTTCAATCACCCGGCGAATCAGCTCGGCGCGCCTTTCGCCGCCTTCGATCTTCACCGCCTCCGCCCCGCCTTCCTTCACCAGGCGGGCCGCGTTGCGCAGCGCCTCTTTTTCATCCACGTGATAGGAGCCGTAGGGCATGTCGGCGATGAGGAGAGCATGCTTCACAGCCCGCCGCACCGCGCGCGTGTGATGCAGCATATCGTCCATCGTGACCGGGAGGGTGCTTTCGTAGCCCAGCATGACCTGGGCCAGGGAATCGCCCACCAGGATTACATCTATTCCGGCTTCATCCACCAAGCGGGCGCTGGGATAGTCATAAGCCGTAAGGCAGGTTATGGGTTCGTGGTGGAGTTTTTTTTCGTGCAGGGAAGCAGTAGTAATTTTCGGGCAGGGCTGCCCGATAGGCGTGATGCTCATTTCGTCCTCCAGTGCACCCCCACACCCGGTGGGTGGCGCCTGTACTAACTACGATGCGTCCCCATTTTACCCGCAAATTAGGAGGCGCAACAGCCCTTCCGTAAGTTCATGATTTAGCAACCACAAACCCAGAAATGGGCA
>Ga0134126_10009909_pt1 | contig 12007 bp, 5 predicted proteins | sample KB31752_FD_96881 | JGI IMG/M metagenome (GOLD analysis project Ga0134126, IMG submission 96881) | Terrestrial soil microbial communities with excess Nitrogen fertilizer from Kellogg Biological Station, Michigan, USA - KB3-175-2 | ecosystem: Environmental > Terrestrial > Soil > Unclassified ...
AAACCGACGGCTTTGACATCACCAACCAGCGGCAGCGAGACTGCGCCACTGCTGTTGATTTCGTATTCGCCGCTCATGTCCGGATCGCTGTATACTTTAATTCGCAAACGGTCGCCGGGGCCCAATACATAGGCACCGGTCACGCCGCGCGCGGGCTCAGGTCCCGCATAACTTGAGGTAGCGCTGTATGGGGAAGTTTGAACACTTGGGGCGGCGGTGCATCCCGCTAAAAAACCGATAAAAATTAAACAGAAACTGTTTCGTAACAAATTTTGAGAGCAACGCATTAATACCCCCAACTCAAACAACACTATATCCGTCGCACGCCAACGATGATTAGCGCACGTCCTCCCAGTGCGAATAAACGCAAAGCGCCACGCATGGTTCCACGTCATCACCATTTTTTTCAAGTCAGGTTCAATATCAACACGATGGCTAGGATGAGTACGATCCAGACCAAAAGATCCGCAACTAGAAGGTGATAACGTATTTGACGGCCGCTGCAGGGGCACGTCATTAGGTAGTGCCAAAAATATCGCCCAAAAAAACGCCAAGGCATGTGATGCAAACGTGTCACGGCCTTATCGGCAACTTCGTTTGAGTTTTGTTCTCGGCTCATAATTCATTTGTCATTCCTCCGTCCAGCGAGTTTTTCGGAACAATGGTTCCGTAACGAAATATTTTCCATCACACGATGGCACAACAAACGGTCAGATTTTGAGCGAGCGCCGCCGCAATTTTTTCACAAAATAAAATAATCTTGATGCACTGCGAAACGTTTCGTACCGGCGAGCGTTCGCCAAAAAACGCGCAACTCTACGAAAAATTCTCGGAGAAAGGTCAAAAAATTCTGGGAGGAAGGTCAAACGGGAGGAAGGGCGGACAACATACCGCGATCGATTAGAGGGAGCATCGTATGGAATTCGGCGTTTCAATTCCGTCCAAGCGCGCCGGCGCAGCGGCGTTACCATGGAACACGACGGCTCATTCACGGCAGCGCCGCGCCAAACGCGCAGCCTCAAATCGCCGGTTCGACAACGCCGTTTTGCGCGAGCCGTCGCTTTCATTGCTCACCGCCAAGCGGTTGCTGGATATTTCCGGTTCGGCGGTCGGACTTCTGATCATGGGTCCGCTGCTGATCGGAATAGCGATCGCGATTAAACTCTCATCGCCGGGGCCGGTGTTCTTCCGCCAGAAGCGCTACGGTTATCACAACAGGCGGTTCTGGATTTATAAGTTTCGCACGATGTACACCGACCGTGGTGATCCGCGCGGCACGCGCCAGACAACGGCTGACGATCCTCGTGTGACGCCGCTTGGCCGGATTTTGAGGAAAACCAGCTTTGACGAGCTGCCACAGCTGATCAACGTGCTCAGGGGCGACATGTCGCTGGTCGGTCCACGTCCGCATGTTCCCGGCATGCTGGCGAACGGCATGCTCTATGAGGAATTCATCCCCTACTACTTCCAACGGCACAATATGCGCCCTGGCCTCACCGGTTTAGCGCAAGTGCGCGGTTTTCGCGGCACCACCACTGAGCCGGCCGCCGCGTTGGCACGCGTCGACTGCGATCTGGAATATATCGAGCGCTGGTCGTTGGTGCAGGACTTCAGAATCATCTTGCGCACGGTCGTCACCGAGTTCCTAATCGGCTCGGGCCATTAATTCTTCGATGTTATGGGTGGGCAAGTTTCTGACAAGCCAATCAACGATATCCTGAAGCGGCGATTTCGATCGCTTTGAGTACGCTGGCATCTGTCACGCTGCACGGCGGAGCCTGGACTTTCGCCGCTCCAACACAACGTTCCTTACGCCGGCGCCGGGGTCGATATTGGCGCGAATTTCGCGCTCAACTCCGCAAGTTGGTACGTATCGCGGATGTGGTCCACGCCTCGAAGTCTATGTCATGTGCGAAATCCATAATAGCGTCATCCAAATCGACGCTTTTGCCCAATTGTTCGATGGATTCTCGATCGGGTCTATTGATCTGACCCAACTCACCCTGGGCGTGGACCGGGATTCCGAGATCGTTGCGATCGACTTCGACGAACGCGATCCAGGCATGCTGGAGATGTTCAGGCTCGCCGTGCTCGGCGCCAAGCGTAACGGGCGCCACATCGGCATTTGCGGCGAAGCACCAGCCAACTATCCGGAAATCGCGCGCGATCTCACCCAGATCGGCATTGATTCGATCAGCGTCAATCCTTCAAGCATCCTACGAACAATGCAGGTGGTCAGTGATGCGGCGGCCGCCGCCGTACCAGGCAGCGCGCCGTCCAACGCCGCCGGGTAGTGTCGGCCGCGCAAACGAGCGGCCGGCAAGTCGTCACGGTTCCTCGGAACCGCCTCGCGCTCCAGCCACCTCTCGCCACAGCTGGGGTTGATCCGCTCGCATCAGCCCAGCCGGACTTTCAGCCGATGGACAGCGCCGTCGTCGTTGAGCGGGATAGAGAGCGGCCGCGTGCTGATCTTCTCGCCATCAAGTTCGGCGGTCGCGATGCCGCGCTGCACCCCGTGCGGATTCTCGACCACGATCTCGAACCTCGACGTGCCGCGTCGAAGCGTTATCTCGAAACCGGGCCAAGACCTTGGAATGCAAGGGTCGAGACGCAATGCGCCGCCCCGGATGCGAAGGCCCAGAATGCTCTCGACGCCGGCGCGCTGCATCCAGCCGGCTGAGCCCGTGTACCAGGTCCAGCCACCGCGCCCAACATGGCCCGGAGCGGCGTAAACATCGGCGGCTACGACATAGGGTTCGACTTTGTAGCGGTGCATGTCGATGCGCGTACGAGCGTGATTGATCGGATTAAGCATCCAGAAAAGCGCCGCCGCCTTGTCGCCCTCCCCGAGGCCCGCAAAGGCCATCACGGACCAGATGGCAGCATGGGTGTACTGCCCCCCATTTTCGCGCACGCCCGGTGGATAGCCCTTGATGTAACCGGGGTCGAGCGGCGGGCGGTCGAAGGGCGGCGTGAACAGCAACGCCAACCCGTCGTGGTGCAGGATCAGCTCGCGGTCGACAGCCGCCATGGCCTGGATCGCACGGTCGGGCTGCGCGGTGCCGGAGATCACTGCCCAAGATTGGGAGATAGAATCGATACGGCACTCTTCATTCGTCGCCGAGCCAAGCGGCGTGCCGTTGTCGAACCAGCCGCGCCGATACCAGTCGCCATCCCAAGCCTGGCTTTCGAAGGCGATCGTGAGCGCGCGCATATGCTGCCGCCAATTCGCCGCCCGCGGCGCGTCGCCGCGCACATCGGCGATGGTTGCGAAGGCGTCGAGCGCGGCGTGCAATAGCCAGCCAAGCCAGACACTTTCGCCCCGGCCGCCTTCACCAACGCGGTTCATGCCGTCGTTCCAATCGCCGCTGCCGATCAGCGGCAGGCCATGGCTGCCGACTGCCAGGCTGGCGTCCAGCGCCCGGGCGCAATGTTCGTAGAGGCTGGCTGTCTCGTCCGAAACAGTAGGGTGGAACAAACTGTCGCTCTCGCCTGGCTTCAGCGCTTGGCCTGTCAGGAAGGGGACGACCTCGTCGAGCACGGGGGTGTCGGCGGTGACGCTCACATAGTGTGCGGCGGCGTAGGCGAGCCAAGCGCGGTCGTCCGATATGCGCGTGCGGACGCCCTGGCCCGTGTACGGAAACCACCAGTGCTGAACATCGCCCTCGACGAACTGGCGGCTCGCGGCCCTGAGAAGATGTTCGCGGGTTATCGATGGGCGGACTGTGGCGAGCGCCATGCAGTCCTGCAACTGGTCCCGAAAGCCATAGGCGCCGCTGGCCTGATAGAAACCCGATCGCGCCCAGACGCGGCAGGCAAGCGTCTGGTAGATGAGCCAGCCGTTAAGAATAATGTCCATTGACCGATCGGGCGTCTTGACCTGAACTGCACCGACGATCTCATCCCAAAACCCGCCGACTTCCGAGAGTACGGCATCCAAGTCCGCCTGACGGTAGCGGGCGATCAACAACTGCGCCTCCGCCTCGTCCTGGGCGTCGCCGAGGAAGAGAACGATCTCGGCGACGCCGTTTGCCGGAATCTCGACCGTGGTCTGGAGCGCGGCGCAGGGATCAAGTCCGGAACCGACCCGACCCGTGAGTGAAGTCCCGTTGACCAGGGCCGCCGGCCAGGCGAGTGCACCGTTGCGGCCGATAAACTCGCGGCGATCACCTGTCCAGCTCGTCTGACGCCCGGCCATGTCCGCGAAAGCAGCGCGCTTTCCGTATGTCGGGTTCCACGGATTGATTGCAAGCATCGCTCCGCTTTCCGGATCGATACGCGTGGTTACCGACGGCGCCGCCGCTCCGCGGGAAGTTCCGAGAACCCATTCCACATATGCCGTCACCGACAGCCGTCTGGTGCGGCTCGAAAGGTTGCGTAATTTCAGGCGCGATATCTTCAGCGGATCGGCGAGCGGCACATACTCGAGTAGCTCCACGGCGATACCGTGCGAGGTGTGCTCGAAACGGCTGTAGCCCCATCCGTGTCGCGCTACATAGGTTGCTGTTTCATCCCGAATCGGCAGCGCTGTGGGGCTCCAGAGATGCCCCGTCTCCTCATCCCGAAGATAGAAAGCTTGGCCCGGCGGATCGGTAACTGGGTCGTTGGACCAGGGCGTCAGCTGATGCTCACGGGCATTCATTGACCAAGCGTAACCGCCACCTTCCGCAGACACCTGGAAGCCGAAGTCCGGATTGGCGATCACGTTAATCCACGGTGCTGGCGTCGACTGACCGGGGCCGAGGATCGTTATGTACTCGCGGCCTTCCTCAGCGAAGCCACCCAGGCCATTGAAGAACTCCACGCCGGGCGGCTTACGCGAGATCTGAAGCTCGGAAGCGGGCGGAGTGCGCGTCGCCGTGATCCGAGGCGAAGGTCTGCCCTCGGGCAAGCGATCGAGGTAATCGACGAGCCGTCCACGCTCTCCGACCAAAACCACACGCGCGACGGACAAGAGAAGGGCTCGCACCTGGGGCGAGGTCTGGTCGGCGCGCAGCATGAAGATGTGCCCCAGCAGCCGATCTTCGCCAATCTGAGGCCGGGACTGGCTGGCCCTCACCAGGGTCTCCAGCGCGGACTCGAACTCCTGAAGGTAGGAGGAGGCGCGTTCGTTGACGATAACAAGGTCCACCGCGAGCCGTTTCATTCGCCAATATTCCACTGCCTGGAGTGCCTCGCGCGCCACGTCGAGCTGATTGACGTCGGAAATACGGACCAGGAGGATTGGCAAATCGCCAGATATGCCCAGGTGCCACAGACCCGGCTGCCCACCGCGCCCGCTTTCGATGGTTTCCGACGGCGGGCGCAGCAAGGGCGCGGCGTAAATGAGGTGTCCGGCGAGGCGCTGGTATTGCCCGGCCTGATCGCGATCAATGCCGAGGTGGTGCAATTGCACCTGAACTTGCGTCCAGGCGAGCGCAGCAGCGCGCTTGAAGGCGCCGATGTCGTGATGCTTGTCGAGCAGATCCAGTATCTCCTTGCGTGACGAGGCGACCATCGTCCAGAAGTCGATCCGTGCCGTAGCTCCCGGCGCGATCCGCACTCGGCGTCGCAGGCTGAATATCGGATCGAGCACCGCCCCTGTCGTGCCAGAAAGCGGCCGGCCACCCATCACTGCGCCCGGCGCGCGAATGCTCCCGCCGCGGCCCAAGAACCGCGCACGATCGGTTTCGAACTCGCGCATGCCCGACGCACCACCCTCAACAACCGCCAAGTGCGCGGCCCAGACCTCCGGCTCCGTAGCCGCCCGCCGCCGCCTCGTAGCCAGTATGGCGCCGAGGCCGGCGAGGTGCTCGGTCTCGATGAACAATTTCGAGAATGCCAGGTGCGCTACGTCTGCAGCCTGGGGCGCCAGAACCAATTCGACGTAGGAAGTCACCTCAATCTCGCGCGGTTGGTGGCCGAAGTTCGTAATCGTCACACGGCGCACTTCTGCTTCGTCTTCGGCGGAAACCAACACCTCCAGAGTGGTCGCCAGCGCGCCGTCCCGACGTGTGAACTCGACACGATCTTCGTTGAAGGTGACCTCGTAGGCCTCAGGTTCGGTCCCAATCGGCTGGTAGGTTGCCGACCAGACTTGGCCGCTCGCGACGTCCCTCAAGAACACGTACGAGCCCCAATCGTCGCAGGTGGTATCCTCTCGCCAGCGGCTCACCGCCAGCTCGCCCCAAGCGCTATAGCCGGAGCCGGCTGCCGTAAGCAGCACGGAGTAGCGACCATTCGACAACAGCTGCGTGGCCGGCGTGGCGCTATACGGGCTGGCTTTTCGCCAAGCGCCGGGTCCTTCGATCTCGCGGATTCTGGTGGTAAGCGCCCGCTCCGAGATCAACGGCGGAGTCGTCGTAACGTCGCGCGGCACGCGCTCTTGCAGAAGCAACTCAGTCGCCTGAACGATCGGTTCGGCATGGAAGCGGCTTCGCATCACGCCGTCCAACAATGCGTCGGCGATCGCCGTGATGGTCATGCCCTGGTGGTGAGCCATGAACGTGCGAACGACGGCGACTCGCTCACCGACCGGGATCCGGTCCCGCGTGAAGTCCAGCGCCTCATAGAAACCGTAACGGCCGCGGGCACCGAGAGCCTCGAGGTGCTCGAAGTTCTGCACGGCGGCCTGAGGGTCGACCATGCTCGCCAGGGCCGTAGCGTAGGGAGCTATCACGGCATTATCCGCCAGCCCCCTCTTCAGACCAAGACCCGGAACGCCGAAGTTGGAGTACTGATAGGTGAACTCAAGGTCTTGTGCGTTGTATGCAGACTCCGATGCGCCCCACGGTGCCCGCATCGTCGCTCCATACTCGATCTGGTGCCGGACGATCAGTCGATTGGTCTGCTCAATCAGGCTCTCGGCCGGCGCCCTCATGACGATGGAAGGCATCAGGTACTCGAACATCGAGCCCGACCATGAGATCAATGCGGCGCCATTCCCCACCCGAGTCACCGCACGGCCCAGGCGGAACCAATGCCGCGCTGGTGCATCTCTCTTGGCGATGGCCATGAAGCTTGCGAGCCTCGCCTCCGAGGCAAGAAGATCATAACAGCGCGGATCACGTGCACCCTCAGCCGCCTGATAGCCGATCGAAAGCAACAGCCGGTCGGGGTCTAGTAGAAAGCTGAAGTCCATCGACAGCGCTGTCGACCGCGCGGCCTGCGCCAGCGACTCGAGCCGCGCCTCCAGCGAGGGCGCCCGCGATGCCCCAAGATCGCGCCGGTGACTCTCTATACACGCCAGGACTGCATCGGCCCAGAACTGCAGGTCCGCCCCCGCGTGATCGCTTTCTTCGAGAACGATCTGGTGGACCGCATCGGCCAGAATCGTGGCCTGTTCGGAGAGTTCCGCCAGCCGCAGCTCGATGTCAGCGTCACTGGCGCTCGCCTGATGCAGGCCAGACGCTAACCGAGCGATCTCGTCATCGAGCCGCCGCCACGACACCGCCTGCGACTTGCGCAGGTCGCGCAACCGGCGAGCCTCGTCTCGAACCAGATCGAGAGCATCGGCTACGCCTTGGAAACGCTGCTGCTGCGCCAGGGACGAGGTGCCCCACTCATGGCACGCGTTGGCGAGCGCGATCAGGTGTCCAGCCAGGTTCCCGCTGTCGACCGATGACACATACTGCGGATCGAGCGGGCGCAGGTCGTGTGTATCGTACCAATTGTAAAAGTGGCCGCGGTGCTTCGCCATGCGAGCCATGGTCGCGATCGTCGCCTCCAGCCGCTGCACGGCATCGGTCGTTCCGATCCATCCGAAATCCCGCGCGCACGCTACCGATAACAAATAGAGACCGATATTGGTCGGCGATGTGCGATGGGCTGCCACCGACTCCGGAGCTTCCTGGAAGTTGTCCGGCGGCAGCATGTTGTCGGCCGGTGTGATGAAAGTCTCGAAGAATCGCCACGTCCTCCGTGCGATCAAGCGCAAACTATGCACGTCGGCCTCGGCCAGCGGACGGCGGCCCAGGACCCGGGGCGACAGGCTCGCCCAAAGAGCGACGGACGGAGAAGCAAACCAGACAGCTGCGAACACGGCGGCCAACGGCAACGTTTGCCGCCCCCAGTACCAAGCCACCGCAATGGCCACAGCACCGATGACCAATGCCCCCGACATCCGGCGATAGAAATGCAGCATCCGGGGACGCGGCCCGAACGCCGCGTGGGCCGCCGGGATCCATTCTAAAAGGTGGCGGCGCGTCAACGTGAGACGGATCAAGGTGCGAGCAATGGCATCACTCATCAGCCAGGCTTGATGCGCCAAGAAAACGATCATCAGACCGGATTGGATGAGCGCAAGCCGCAGCTCCGTGCCCAGGGCGCGAACGTGACTGCGCAGCGTCACGCCGGGGCGGCGCGGCGCGATATCCGCCATCACGGGAATGAGTGGCGGCAGAACGATCGTCGACAAGATGAAACCGGTCCAGACCGCCGCGTCTTCGAGCGACATGCCCCATCCTGCGATCAGGGCCAGGACCACCGCCGGCGCCGACAGCGAACGCCGGAGGTTGTCGAGCATCTTCCAGCGGCCTATCGCGGGGATGCCTCCTCGCGGCCTACGATCGGCCCTTCGAGGCCCCCGTCCGAAGACCCAAGGAAGCAACTGCCAGTCGCCTCGCGCCCAGCGGTGGTGGCGAAGGGTCGCAACGTCATAGCGGGGCGGGAAATCCTCCACGACTTCCACATCCGAGACGAGGCCAGCGCGGGCGAAAATCCCCTCGAACAAGTCATGGCTGAGGAGCGTTGAATCGGGCACGCGTCCGTGCAGTGCCGATTCGAACGCGTCGACGTCGTAGATGCCCTTGCCCGTGTATGAGCCTTCGCCGAAGAGGTCCTGGTAGACGTCCGAGACCGCCGCGGCATATGGATCTATGCCGATCGCGCTGGAAAACACGCGCAGGAAGAGCGAGCCTTCGCGTCCCACCGGCAGCGCGGGCGTGACCCGCGGCTGCAGGATGCCATAGCCTTCGACGACCCGCCCCAGACCGACGTCGAGGCGCGGCCGGTTGAGCGGGTGCGCCATCTTGCCGATGAGCTGGCCGACCGTATCGCGCGGCAGCCGTGTATCTGCGTCCAGGGTGACGACGTACCGGACGTCGGCGGGCAGTGCGGGCGGCGCCACGAATGTGGTGTCATTGGCGCCCCGCAAAAGCCGATTGAGCTCGCACAACTTTCCGCGTTTACGCTCCCATCCAATCCAGCGGCTTTCGCCCTCGTTCCACACGCGCCGTCGGTGCAACAGCAGAAAGCGCTCACCAGCCGGTGCGGGTCCGTACCGTTGGTTCAGCCTTGCGATGCCTTTTTGCGCGGCGGCCTGCAGTTCTTCGTCGCTATCCACGTGCTCGCTTGGCGCATCGCGCCAATCGGACAGCAGCGCGAAATAAAGGTCACCCTGAGCACTGGCCAGGTAATGGATCTCGAGCCGGGCGATCTGTTCTTCGATTTCTTTGAGCGAGATAAGCAGAGTCGGCACGGCGACGAGCGTGCGCAGGTCCGCAGGAACTCCGCCACGCAGTTCGAGTGCCGGCAGTAAGGTGGCGCGGAAACCTTGCGTGACGAGATAATTGACGACCGCAACGGCCAAGTCTATCGCCGGGACGAATCCGAGCATCCCGAGCAGCAGCAGCCATCTCCACTCCACACCACTCAACGCAGCGACAGACAGCGGGACGGCCAGCAGGCCGACTGCGACCAACGCGCCGGCGCTCACATAGCCACCGATCCCGAGCGCGAGATACGCTCGTCGCAGCCAGCCCTTCGGAGACGCCCTGAAACCGATCGTCGCTTCGAACCCAGTCCGTCCATCCGCGATCAGATAATAGCCGGGATCGGCAAGGCGGGCATTGCCGCCATCGGCGCTCACCCCGAGCGCGCGCCTCGCGGTCTCCACAGCCGCGCGGGCCACTTCCAATTCGGTAAGTTCGCAGCCGCGGGCGAGGTGCTCGACGGCATCGCGATACAGATTGCGCGACGGGAAATCCATGTCCTCGAAGGCACTTCCGGCCTTGAAGATATCGTCGACCAGACTGACGAGTTCGAACAGCTCCGTCCAATCGACATCAGAGATCAGGCGCATGCTGGTGATGATATTGCGCACGGTGATGCTGGAGGAGACCTGCCTTTGGTGCTCGTCGCGGATGACGGCTTCGGCGGTCGTTCCCTGCCGAGCCAGTTGCTCGTTGAGCCATTCCAACGCCGGCACAACGCTCGGATCTTGATCGCGCAACCGATAGATCAGTTGCACGAGAAAACTGTCCGAGGATGTCGTCTGCGAATGTCGCGGAAGCACCGCCTCGGCCGGCTCGGCGACGCGACCGCCAGTCCCCAGCAACCGGTCCGCCATTACATCCGCAAGGTGGCGCCCGGACCGGCTGTCGACGACGCGCGTGGCGATTCGCCTGAGGTTCTCGACGAGCACGATGCGCAGGGTGATCGCCACCGCCCACAGTTCGCCTATCGTCAGCGGCTGCACTTCCTGATAGGCGCGAAGGTAGCGGCGTAGCGCCTCGGGGTCGAAGAGGCTGTCGGTATGGGCGACGAACGCCCAGGCCACGCCGAACACACGCGGATATGCCGCGAATGGTCCGCCGGCGAGCTTGGGCAGCTGCCGATAATACCCAGCCGGTAGATCGGCCTGTACTGCGCGGATCTGCTTCTCTACCAGGTGGAAATTATCGATTAGCCACTCGGCCGCGGGGGTGATGGCCTCGCCCGCATCGACGGCCTCGGCAACACTATGGTAGGCGGCCAGCAGCACGGCCTCGTTATCGGCAAGCCTCTGCACCAACGAGGCGCCTTTTACCTCGCGGGACGTGACGGCTTGCGACGCGGCGAGACTCTTTGCATGCTCTTCGAGCCGCTCGACGCTAAACAACTCGGATCGGATTGGGGCGCCGTCGTCCCAAGGCGGTTTCGGCGAAAAGACTCCAATCAAGCGGCGCAACGGAGAGGCCAGTTGCGACCCGTGAAGAGACTTGTGCCGACGCGCCGAAGTATCAGTTTTGAGCAGCATCGGCCTGCTGACCCTTCACCGGCCTCTGCATCACTCTTGTCACTCAGTGTTCCTGCACCAACACGTCTTTTAGCCGAGCCGAACTCGATCCGTTGATCCGCTTGGGCAGCTCATTTAGATCAGCGCCTTCGACAATTACTTCGGCACACTCGCCATGGCAGCGGATAGCGTCGGCCAAGCAGTTCGCCTCGCGGATCGCCAAGTCTCGCGACCAAAAGAGCGTCTTCACGCGCTCCCCCATCCGGACGGCCCAGCCATATTGCTCCTTGATAACTTCGAAAGTGATCATGGCACACCCTCACAAAACGGCCGCAAGGAACCGCGGACATCGATCTGCGTCGAACAACCCAAAACGCAAATTATAGACAAAGCATTCAAAAGCACTGGCAACATTGACTTATGTCAACCAACGCGACCACATTTACATACGGACCGTCCTGATCAGCGCGGCCAACGCATTGCGCTTAGGCAGCAACCCTGATGGCTTCGCCAAGACAATCCTCGGTTCGGCCAACCCGTCACACCTCGACGGGCATGCTGACGTGACAGCGGCGGAGCCAGCAGGTCATCCCGTCCATGCGGGTGTTTGAATGGTGCCGGAATAAACGATGCTAAGCAACCCGCAATCCTATATTTGCGGCCTCTGCGCGGGGCTCTTGTTTCTGCCGACAACAGTCGCCGACATGATTTGGGGCCTGCTGTGTGTACCGAAAACCTAAACCCGCATGTAATGGTGATGAAGTCCGCCAAGGATCAGGCGTGAACTGATGATGCCAGTTCGTTGAATGGCACGACAGACCGGCGCATCTTTATCCGATGACCGGTGCGTGCTGATGTCATTGTAATAGCAAGCGCAGATCGGCAGGATGTGGCGCAGATGCGCCTCGCCCAAGACGATAAAATGGTCCCCGCACTCGCGCCGGATGGATCCGATCAGCCGTTCGGCAAAGCCATTCTGCCACGGCGAGGCCGGCGCTATAGGCTTGTGCCTGATACCCATGGAGCGAATTC
>Ga0134126_10009910_pt1 | contig 12005 bp, 11 predicted proteins | sample KB31752_FD_96881 | JGI IMG/M metagenome (GOLD analysis project Ga0134126, IMG submission 96881) | Terrestrial soil microbial communities with excess Nitrogen fertilizer from Kellogg Biological Station, Michigan, USA - KB3-175-2 | ecosystem: Environmental > Terrestrial > Soil > Unclassified ...
GGGATTCTCAAGCCATGCGGAATAGCCCGAATTTCGCCCGTCCGCGCGGTAAAATAGAGAGTCGAATTTCGAGGGTCTTGCGGCACGATGCCGCAGAAAATGCCTTATCTGCCCGTATCTTGGGGCAATGGGAGAACAACGATTGCGCCTGGCCCTCTACCAACCCGACATTCCTCAAAATGCGGGGTCCCTGATGCGGCTTTGCGCCTGCCTGGGGGTGGCGATGGATGTCATTGAGCCCTGTGGATTTCTGTTGAGCGACCGTAACTTCCGCCGGGCCGGGATGGACTATCTCAGGGGGCTGGACTTCACACGCCATGCCTCCTGGGAGGAGTTCCTGGCGCAAAGGCAGGGCCGGCTTTTGCTCATCACGACCAAGGCGAGCACACCCTATTTCGACTTCTCCTTCGCCCCCGGCGATACGCTCCTGGTGGGCCGGGAAAGCGCTGGCGTTCCCGACGCGGTGCACGGTTGCGCCGATGTCCGGCTCATCATCCCCATGCGGCCGGGCATGCGTTCTCTCAATGTCGCCCAGGCGGCCGCCATGGTGGTGGGCGAGGCGCTGCGGCAGACGGCGCTTTTTCCTGGGCCGGCTGCATGAGTTGGCATCTCACCCTCTTCACCCAAGGCGGTCTCGCGGCACTGGTTCAAGTGCTGATGATCGACGTGGTGCTGGCGGGCGACAACGCCGTGGTGATCGGCCTGGCGGCGGCACGCGTGCCGCCAGCCATCCGCGCCAAAGTGATCTTCATAGGACTGGCAGCGGCCGTGCTGCTGCGGCTGGGCCTCGCTGTGATCGCGGTGCGATTGCTGGGGATCATCGGGTTGACGCTGGCGGGCGGCATCCTGCTGCTGTGGGTGGCCTGGCGCTTCTGGCGCGATCTTTCGCGCGACCAGCCGCACCATGGTGGCGGGGACCACAAAGGGTCGCTTGGCCGCGCGATTTTTCAGATCGTGCTCGCCGACATTTCCATGTCCCTGGACAATGTGTTGGCGGTGGCGGGCGCGGCGCGCGAACATCTGGATGTTCTGGCGATCGGGCTGCTTTTATCTGTCGCGCTGATGGGCGCGGCGGCGGAAATGATCGCCCGATTGCTGGAGCGCTTCCGCTGGATCAGTTACCTGGGTCTCGCCGTGGTGATCTATGTGGCCCTGTCCATGATCTGGTCAGGAAGCCACGACGTGACCCAGGCTCTGATTGGGCGAGGATGATGTCCCGGCTTGAACTTAGCGCAGCGAGGTCGCCACCGAGCCGAAGTCGGTATTGAGGTTGCTGCCCACAGTGGTCAGCACACCGATGATGACGACGGAAATCAGAGCGGCAATCAAGCCATACTCGATGGCGGTGGCGCCGTTCTGGTCGGCAGCAAATTTCTTAATCATGGCAATCATGGTTGGTCCCCAAGGCTAGAGAAACAATGGGGACACGCTACCAATCAGGTTCTAACAAAAAACCCACGCGTCCTTGCGCTTTTTAAACAAAAGCGCGGCGTGGCGGGTCAAATCACCTGCAACAACAAGGCGGTAGCGTCATCGCTGGATTTGAAGCGGAAAAACCTTTCGCCCGCCTGGTCGCCTTTTTCGATGGCGCGCAGTTCCTCGCCCAGCGCGGCCAGGCCTTTGTGCGAAACCGCGCGCATCAGGCCCGGCGCGTCATAGGCTTGGTAATCGCTGATCAACGCCAAGAAGCCATCACTGGCAAGAAGCAGGCGAGCGCCTTCTCCTACGGCGACGGTTTGGCGAGACACATGGCCCGCGGCGCGTGCATCCGGCGAGAACAGCCAATTCTTGCCGCTGTTGATGCGATTGCGGGCGGCGCGCAACAAGGGCAAGATTTCAGGCCGGTGAATGCCCAACGCGGACGGCAATTTTTTGCTTGTGGCCGCACGCCGGGCCCGTTTGGCTTCCGCTTGGCGCTTGGCAATCGCCTCGCCCACGATTTCTATCTTTCCATCTTGCTCGATTAGGGCTGCGCAATCGCCGAACCAAAGGAATTCTAGCTCTGACCCACTCTCGTGATGCCCAAGCTCAACCGCCATCATCAAAGATGCACACGGTAACTGCCATTTCTCGCGGATGGGCGCGCGCTGGAGGCCCGCAAAGCTTTTCTGCGCGTCCTGCAATGCATGCTTCAACGCTTCCTGTGGCGTATCGTCGTCCTTGAGATGCGCGGCAAGCCGCCTGGCGCCGAACTGTGCGAGCCAGGCCGCGTCACTTGGGCCGGGCAACAGCGAAGGCCCCAGCGGCGTCGCGCCGTCCAGCACCAAGGCGGCGTGATCGAGAGTGGCGAAGCTGTCCTCATTGGCCTTGGCCGGATCGCCGGGCAGCGAAATTTGCTCCAGCAGCTTCAGGCTCACGAAGCCGTCCCGATCAGGCTTTTCAGCTTCTCCACCAACTGGGCATGATCGGGGGCGAAATCCTGTTCCATCCACCAGGCCTCCACCAGGCCAAGCAGACGACCCACGTCGGGACCCTCCGCCACGCCGGCTTCCATCGCCTCATGACCGGTAATGGGAAAGCGAGGCCGCTCCCAGCCATCGGCGATGGAGAGTAGCATCCGCCAATGGATCATCGAGCCGCCACGCGAGGCCGCCGCCCAACTCAACAGCACCAGGTCGCGAAAGCGGGACGCGCCGATGCGGTACAGCAGCCGGCGCACTTCCGTCGCCGAAAGATGGAGCGGAATCTTATCCCCCGACGCCGCCAATGCTTCCAACCGTGCGCGTTCGGCATTGGAGAGCTTCAACCGCTCCCCCACCTTATGCGCGGCGTCTATATCGTCGGGCAGAAGCGCGGACAGCCTGAGCAAAGCATCAGGCTGGAACTGATTTTCCGCTTCGATCGCCACCAGATGCTCCAGGCGCTCCAACCTGAGCGCATAAGGAAGAAGCTCGGAAAGAATGCCTGACGCCGCCATCATGCGCAGCGCCGGCACCGGGTTGGGACATTCGAGCAGGCGCAGCAATTCCTTGGCGATGCGCTCTCCCGACAAGCGCGCCAAGCCTTCCTTCGCGGCGGCTGCGGCGCGCAAGGCGTGGGCATCCATCTCGCCCTTGCCGTAGCAGGCATGAAAGCGGAATAGCCGCAGGACGCGTAGATAATCTTCGCGGATACGCCGGGCCGGATCGCCCACGAAGCGCACGCGCCCTGCGATCAGGTCCTGGACGCCGTCGTGATAATCGAAAATCTCCCCATCCGCGCCGGCATAAAGCGCGTTCATGGTAAAATCGCGGCGCGCGGAATCCTCTTCCCAATCGTCGGTGAAGGCGACGATGGCATGGCGGCCATCGGTCTCAACGTCACGCCTCAGGCTGGTCACCTCGAAAGGTTGGCCGGCGAGAATCGCGGTCACCGTGCCATGCTCCCAGCCGGTGGGAACGAATTTGATCTCGGCCTTCTCAAGCCGTTTGACGGTCTCCTCGGGCGGCATCGGCACGGCGATGTCAATGTCGGTAACGGGAATGCCCAGCAGCGCATTGCGCACCGCGCCCCCCACGAAACGTCCCTCTCCCAGCGCCGCCAGCAGCCTGCGCGTTTCGGGCGCCGCCATCCAAGGATGTTTTGACGGCTCAATCCGCATCGTGGCGGCCGTTTTTTTTCGTTTGGTCGCGCGATATGGCTCCGTGCATATGGCGCAGTTTGGCCATATCGCGCGCCCGGGGCATCCACGGATGTTTCGTGGAATCGATCTTCATCGCGCTTCTATAACACCGCGCGCCGTCAGCCGGGCGGCGAAATCCACCAGGATGGCGGCGGTCGCGCCCCAGATGGTGCGGCCGTCATGGTCGAAGACATAGAAGCGTCGCTCGCGCGCGCCCCATATCCGTGTCTCCACCCGCCGGTTGGCGGGGTCGAGAAAGAACGCCAGTGGCGTCTCGAAGGTATCGGCCACTTCCTGGGGATTGGGCATCAGCGTGAAGTCCGCCGCGAGCACGCCCACCACGGGCGAGATGTCATAGCCGGTCCCGGTACGGTAGCGCGGCATATAGCCGGCGATGCTGACCAGCGCGGGTTCGATGCCGGTCTCTTCCCTGGTCTCGCGCAGCGCCGTCTCGAGTGGCGAAAGATCGCCTTTATCACGGCGGCCGCCGGGAAAACTCACTTGTCCGCTGTGACGGGCCAAAGTCGCGGTACGCTGGGTGAACAGGATGGTTGGCTCGGCGCGGGCGATGATGGGAATAAGCACCGCGGCTTCGACCGCCTGAGCCTGGCTCGGCGGACGCAGTTCGGGATGAAGATCGTAATCGTCATGGGCGATATCGGTGGCGGGCTTATCCAGCAGAACGCTTCTGAGCGCCGCCACGGGGTCGGCTTTGAGGCGCGCGAGAATGTCGCTCAAGGTATGGCCCCCATCACGAAATAGATGCCATCGCTCCACACCCCGAAATCACCGCCACGCGCCACCGCCAATTCCACCATGGCGTAATAAACCGGCCGCGCCAGCTTGGCTTCCAATCCTTGGCGCACATGAAGATACGGGATGGGGGCGCCCGTCTTCGCATCGGGGATAAAGCGCAAGGCATGGTCCGGACCAGCGGTAATTTTATCCCCCACATTGGTGGTGAAGGTGAGGTGCATATCCGCAGCCTTGCCGTTTGCCTCCATCAACACTGCCACAAAGGGCGCGTCTTCGACGGCGATGGAAAGCTTCTCCACCGGCGTCACCAGCATGAATCCGTCGTCATCTTTTCTGAGGATGGTTGAGAACAACCGCACCAGGGCCGGGCGGGTGATGACGGCGCCCTGGTGGAACCAGGTGCCATCCCCGGCAATCCGCATGCCACTATCGCCGCAATAAGGGGGATTCCAACGCTCGACGGGGGGCAATCCGGCATGCCCCTCGACTGCCGCCTCCAGCCCGGCAAGCCCGGGGGGAATGGGAAGATCGCGAGCCATGGAGCGATTTACGCCGCTTCTGTATTATAAGTGAAGGCCGGGCGAAGGCTTTTCGCTGTTGCCAGGGCTTATCGAGGGTGCAGAATGACCCTTCCCCTTACGCATGGCGGCACAAACCCTATGAGAACCCGCATGATCCAGGACGCGGACATCCTTAACGAGCATGACGCGCCGGCCAGGCTGGACGCCGCCGCAGAGACTTTCGCCACCGTGAAGAAGCGCCTGGGCCAAGTGATTTTCGGCCAGGACGAAGTGCTTGAGCAGACACTGGTGACGCTGTTGGCCGGCGGTCACGGGCTTCTGATCGGCGTGCCGGGCCTGGCCAAGACCAAACTGGTCGAGACATTGGCGATCGTGCTGGGACTGGACACGAACCGCATCCAATTCACCCCCGACCTGATGCCCACCGACATCACCGGATCGGAAGTGATGGAGGAAAGCGCATCCGGCACGCGCGCCTTCCGTTTCATACAGGGCCCGGTCTTCACCCAATTGCTGATGGCCGACGAGATCAACCGCGCATCCCCGCGCACCCAATCGGCGCTCCTGCAGGCGATGCAGGAGAAGCATGTCACCGTGGCGGGCGCGCGTTACGACCTGCCGCGCCTCTTTCATGTGCTGGCGACGCAGAACCCGCTGGAGCAGGAAGGCACTTATGCGCTGCCCGAAGCCCAGCTCGACCGTTTCCTGTTGCAAATCGATGTGGGCTATCCGGATCTGGAATCCGAGCGCCGCATGCTGCTCGCCACCACCATGGGCGAAGAGGCCAAAGCCTCGCGTGTTTGCGCGCCCGACGATCTGATTTCAGCCCAGGCCTTGGTGCGGCGCATGCCGGTGGGCGAGAAAGTGATGGATTCCATCCTGAAGCTGGTGCGCGCCGCGCGTCCGGACGCCGATCACGACGAGACCAGAGGCCTGATCGCCTGGGGACCGGGCCCGCGCGCCAGCCAGGCTTTCATGCTGGCCGCGCGCGCCCGCGCGTTGTTGGATGGACGGCTGGCGCCTTCCACCGACGATATCGTGGCGCTGGCGGGGCCGGTCTTGCGCCACCGTATGGCGTTGAGCTTCTCGGCCCGCGCCGAAGGCGCCACCACCGCGCAAGTGATCGAAAAGCTTTGTCGCGCACTCCTTTGAGGATTCTTTGAGTGACGGGATTTTCGCCGCTCCAGCATGAAGCGGATGCGCTGGGCGCAGGGCTACCGCCCCTGATGGTGGCGGCCGAAAGACTGGCCGCTTCGGTCAGCCTGGGGGCCCACGGCCGGCGCAAGGCGGGCATCGGCGAGAATTTCTGGCAATTCCGCCGCTATGCCAGCGCCGATTCCGTGGGCCGCATCGACTGGCGGCAATCCGCCAAGTCGCAACATCTCTTTGTCCGCGAGCGCGAATGGGAAGCGGCCCAGACCGTGTGGTTCTGGCGCGACGGCGATTGGGGCATGCGTTTCGGCTCGGGCGGCGTCACCAAGCTGGAACGCGCCAATCTCCTGCTGCTGGCGCTGGCCTCGCTTCTGGTGCGGGGCGGCGAGCGGGTGGGACTCTTGTGCCCGCACTATCTTCCCGTCGCTTCACGCTTCACGCTTTCGCTCATCGGCCATTCCTTGCTCGACTCCGCCACCCAGGAAAAAGAGCGGGCTCGCGCCCAGCGACACGAAGGCCCGCCGCCCGCGATCATCGCCCGCGGCGCGCGCCTGATCTGGCTGAGCGATTTTCTGAGCCCGAAAGTCGAGGAGCGCATGCAGGCCTTTGCCCATGCCGGCGCGGTGGGTCATCTGGTGCGCATCGTCGATCCGGCGGAAGAGGATTTTCCCTATCGCGGCCGGGCCCGGTTCGAAAGTCTCAAGGGTCGCGACAGCGCCCTGTTCGGCCGGGTTGAAAGCATCGGCCCCGATTACCGGGCCCGCTTTGCCGCCCATGGCGAGAAGATCGCGCAAAGCGCCACCAAGCTGGGCTGGACCATCACCGTGCATCGCACCGACCATCCGCCACAGGCCGCCCTGATCGCGCTGCACGCCGCCATCGGCCCCCAATGACGCCGCGGGAGTGACGCGATGGGTTTGTTCGCGGCATTGAATTTCGGCGCCCCTTGGATTTTGGCGGCGTTGGTCGGACTTCCCGGTCTCTGGTGGCTGCTGAAAGTCACCCCGCCCCAGCCCAGGCGCATTCTGTTTCCGCCGCTGCGTCTGCTTTTTGGCCTCAAGGACGAAGAGCAGACGCCCGCGCACACGCCGTGGTGGCTGATGCTGCTGCGCGTGCTGGCGGCAGGGCTTTTGATCCTGGCTCTTGCCGATCCCCTGCTCGGCCGCGTCACCAAGATCGTGGGCGGCGGCCCCATGGTGGTGGTGGTCGATAATGGCTGGACCGCCGCCCGGAATTGGGATCAGCGCGAGACCCTGATCGCCGACCTGTTGCGCGCGGCGGGAAATCGCTCCGTCGCAATCGTGCCCACCGCGGCGCCGGCTACCGTGACTTTACTGGATGCCGGCGCGGCGGAAAAAACCGCGCGTGAATTGAAGCCCATGTCCTGGCCCGGCGACCGTCACGGCGCGGCGGCGGCCATTCAACGCGCGCATCTCAGCGGACGGCCGGAATTCTTCTGGCTCAGCGACGGCATCGAGGATGGCCAGGGCAAGGCGCTCAGCGCCACCCTGGAAAGCATGGGATCGCTGCGCGTCTTCGCCCCCGATCAAACAGCCCATGGCCTGTTGCCGCCCCGCCGCGACGCCACCGGTTTTGCCGTGACCGCGCTGCGCGCCAACAGCGCGGCTCCCGCCAGCATCAAGGTGACGGCGATCGGATCCAAGGGCGAGACGCTGAGCGATGCCGCTCTGATCTTCAACGCGGGTCAGGACCGTGGCGATGCTCACATCACCGTCCCCCTGGAGGTGCGCAATCAGACCGCCCGGCTGCAGATTCAAAACGAGGACAGCGCAGGCGCCGTGCAACTTCTGGATTCCGGTGGGATAGAACACCACGTGGGCTTGGTGTCGGCGGCGCCCACCGAAAATGAGCAGCCGCTACTGTCCGATGTCTATTATCTGGAGCGGGCGTTGTCGCCTTTCGCCGAGGTGGAAAAAGGCACCATCAGCGGATTGATCGCACGCCATGTCTCGATCCTGTTCCTGGCCGATATCGGCAGGATCAGCGGCAGCGATGCGGAGGTGGTGGAGAAATTCCTCAAGGGCGGCGGCGTCCTGATCCGCTTCGCGGGTCCGCGCATGGCAGGCGGCACCGATACGCTGGTGCCCGTGAGCCTCCGAGTGGGTGGGCGTTATCTGGGAAGCGCGATGGCGTGGAATCAGCCCCAGCATCTGACGAGTTTCCCCCTCACGTCTCCCTTCAACGGCTTGGCCACGCCCAATGAAGTGACGGTGTCGCGGCAGATTCTGGCGGAGCCCAGCGCCGAACTGTCCGGCCGTACCTGGGCGCGGTTGGTGGACGGCACGCCGCTTGTCACCGCCAGGCAGGAAGGCACGGGCTGGCTGGTCTTGTTTCACATCACCGCAAGCCCCGCCTGGTCCACCTTGCCGCTGTCGGGTTTGTACGTGGACATGCTGAAACGGCTCTTGGCGCTTTCCGCCGGCACGCCGGCGGCATCGCTGGCGCGGCTGTCCAGCCTGGCGCCCATCAGCATCCTGGACGGGTTTGGCCGCATGGAGCCGCCGCCACCTGATATCCTGCCCGTCGCCGCCGGCGATTTCGATCACGCGCGCGTATCGGCCAAACATCCGCCCGGCCTTTACGGCGCGCGCGGCGTGGCCAGCGCGCTCAACGAGCTCGACACCAACGCCAATCTCGCGCCACTCAATCTTTCCGGCCTGCAGAGTTATGGCGCGGCACGCACCCTGGCGCTGCAACCCTATCTGCTGGCCATCGCGGCGCTCTTGCTGTGCATCGACGCGCTGACGGCGCTATGGCTGCGCGGTTACTTCCCGCACCGGGTGCTGGGCATGGCCTCGCTCGCGCTGATGGTGATGTTGGGCCCGATGCCGCATGCACACGCGGATGCCGCGAAAGACCTCAAGGCCGCGCTGGACACGCGGCTTGCCTATGTAATCACCGGCCTGCCCGACCTGGACGATATGAGCAAGGCAGGCCTGACCGGCCTGGACCAGGCATTGAAAGCGCGCACGTCCTACGAGCCGCAGGACCCCATGGGCGTGGACATTGGCCATGACGATCTCTCCTTCTACCCCCTGCTTTATTGGCCAATGGATCCGCGCGAAAAGAATCTCACGCCCGCCGCGATCTCCAAGCTCAACGATTACATGCGGCTGGGCGGCACCATCCTGTTCGACACGCGCGATCTGACGCTGGGCGCGGTGAGAGGCCCGGCGTCTCCGGGCGAGCAGACTTTGCGCCGGCTAACCCAGGGACTTGATCTGCCGCCGCTTGAGCCGGTGCCCGCCGATCATGTGCTCACCAAGGCTTTTTATCTGCTGAAGGACTTTCCCGGACGCTGGACCGGGGGCGAACTCTGGGTGGAAAAATTGCCGCCCGCCGAGAAAGGTCTTGAACGGGCCCCCGCGCGCGGCGGCGATGGCGTCTCGCCCGTGATCATCGGCGGCAATGATTGGGCCGCGGCCTGGGCGGTGGACGCCAATGGCCGGCCGCTCACCGAGCCGGTGCCGGGAGGCGAGATGCAGCGCGAGATGGCGCTGCGCTTCGGCATCAATCTGGTGATGTATGCGCTGACCGGCAATTACAAGACCGATCAGGTGCACGCGCCCGCTTTGCTGGAAAGACTGGGCAAATGACCCGGCTGGCCTTCGATCCGCATGTCCCGTTTTCCCTGCTGGTGGCTCTGATCGTGCTTGCCGTGGCGATCACCCTCTTCAGCCTGTGGCGCCGCGCCCGCGGCGCGCTGATGCGCGGATTGGCGTTTGCAATTCTCCTGTTCGCGCTCGCAGGGCCCATCCTGGTCAAGGAGACGCGCACGCCGCTTCCCGATGTGGTGGCCGTGGTGGTGGACCGCTCACAAAGCATGGGCGTCGGCAACCGCCAGGCCCAGGCGGATACGGCGCTGGCGAAACTCCGGCAGGAATTGCGCAAACAGCCCAATCTCACGTTAAGGGAAACCAGCGTCACCACCACCACTACCGGTGAGAATAACGGGACCCAGGCGTTCGCGGCCCTGAACAGCGCGCTTTCGGACGTGCCGCCGAGCCGCATCGCCGGCGCCGTCATGATCACCGATGGCGAGGTGCACGATGCGCCGCAAACACTCTCGATGCGCGCGCCGCTGCAAGTCCTGATCGCGGGAAAGCATGGCGAACGCGACCGCAAGCTCACCGTCACCAATGCCGAGCGCTTCGCCATCGTCGGTCAAAACGCCCAGATGGTGCTCCGGGTGGATGATTTCGGCGGCGGCGACGAAGGCAACGGCACCGCCGAAGTCAGCGTCGCGGTGGACGGCAAGAATCTGGGCACGAAAATCGTGCAGGTGGGCAAGGACACCAGCCTGAAAATCCCCGTCACCCATGAAGGCGAGAATATCGTCGAGCTGGCGGCGGCGCCGGGACCGGCGGAATTGACGCTTCAGAACAATCGTGCGGTGGTGAGCGTGTCCGGCGTGCGCGATCACCTGCGCGTGCTTCTGATCTCGGGCGAGCCGCATGCCGGCGAGCGAGTATGGCGCAACCTGCTCAAATCCGATCCGTCGGTCGATCTGGTTCATTTCACCATCCTGCGCCCGCCCGACAAGCAGGACGCGACGCCCATCGAGGAGCTTTCGCTGATCGTCTTTCCCACCCGCGAATTGTTCCTGGAGAAGCTCAAATCCTTCGATCTGGTGATCTTCGACCGCTATGGCGAGGCGGGAATCCTGCCCATGGCGTATTTTGAGAACATCGCCAATTACGTGGAGAGCGGTGGCGCGCTGCTGGTCTCGTCAGGGCCGGAATTCGCCAGCGGCGAAAGCCTCTATCGCACGCCTCTGGCCAGCGTATTGCCCGCCCAGCCTTCCGGAGAAATCCTGACGCAGGGATTTAAACCCCTGGTCACGCCCACAGGCCTTGCCCACCCCGTCACACGCGATCTTCCCAGCAGCAATACCGAGACCATTCCACAGCCCAGTTGGGGCCGCTGGTTCCGGATGATCGGCGCCAGCAATATCAGCGGTCAGACGGTGATGAGCGGACCGGGCAACCGCCCCCTTCTGGTGCTGGACCAAGTGAAGAAAGGCCGGGTCGCGGAATTGATGTCCGACCAGATCTGGCTTTGGGCGCGGGGCTTCGAAGGCGGCGGCCCGCAGGCGGAATTGCTGCGGCGCCTGGCGCATTGGCTGATGAAGGAACCGGAGCTGGAAGCGGAAAATCTTTCCGCCGCCGTGGTGGATGGCCAGATGGTGGTGACGCGCCGGACCATGGCGCCCACCGCGCAGCCGGTGCAGATGACGATGCCGTCGGGCCGCGCGCTCACCATCCCGCTCAGCCGGGTCGAACCGGGCTTGTGGCGTGGCAGCGTGAAAGTGAATGAGCTGGGCCTCTATCGTCTCAGCGACGGCACCTTGTCGGCGGTGACGGCGGCGGGCCCGCTCAACCCCAAGGAAGTGGCCGATATGCGCGCCACCTCCGATATTCTGGAGCCGTTGGCGAAGGCAAACGGCGGCTCGGTCCATTGGCTGAGCGATGGCGCGGTGAGCGTGCGCCGCGTGGCGCCGGCGCAAACCGCGCATGGCGGGGATTGGATCGGACTTCGGCGCAATGGCGCCTATCGCGTCACCTCGCTGGAGCAGGAACCATTGCTGCCGGCCTGGGCGGCATTGCTGCTGGTAGTAGGCTCGCTGGTGCTGGCCTGGCGGATCGAAGGAAGATAATCCTCAACCGAGCGGCGCGCCGTCGGCGCAGACCGCATGATCGATGCGGGCACGGCGCACGCTCCCGGACAAATTTTCCAGGGTGCCGTCTTTCAGTGCCAGTCCCAGAAGCCGGTTGGAATCCACCGGCCCGGGAAAGCGCACCTGTCCGGCGGGAAGTTTGGCGAACCCAACGCGTCCGTAATAAGGCTCATCGCCCACCAACAGGATGGCGCGCCACTGGCCTTCCCGGGCCCGCGCAATGCCCGCCTGCATCAGCGAGATGCCGATGCCGCGGCCGCGCTGGGCGCTTTCCACC
>Ga0134126_10009911_pt1 | contig 12004 bp, 10 predicted proteins | sample KB31752_FD_96881 | JGI IMG/M metagenome (GOLD analysis project Ga0134126, IMG submission 96881) | Terrestrial soil microbial communities with excess Nitrogen fertilizer from Kellogg Biological Station, Michigan, USA - KB3-175-2 | ecosystem: Environmental > Terrestrial > Soil > Unclassified ...
CGCGCTTCGCCGCGTCGGATCAGGCCGCCGATATCGGCAAGCTGATCGACGAGAACACGATCGCGGTCTTCTGCGAAACCGTCGGCAATCCCGCCGGCAATATCTGCGACATCGAGGCTTTGGCCGCGGTCGCGCATGCGCAGGGCGTGCCGCTGATCGTCGACAATACCGTTGCCTCGCCGGTGCTGCTGCGGCCGATCGAATTCGGCGCCGATGTCGTCGTCGAATCGATGACGAAATTCTTGGGCGGCCACGGCACGACCTTGGGCGGCGTGATCGTCGATAGCGGCAGCTTCCCGTGGGATCGCTCCACCGAACGCTTCCCGATGCTCAACCAGCCGGATCATTCCTATCATGGGCTGGTCTATGTCGAGCATTTCGGCCCGACCGCCTATATCGAGCGCGTCCGCAACTACTGCCTGCGCACCACCGGCGCCGCGCTGTCGCCGCTGAGCGCGTTCCTGCTGCTGCAAGGCGTCGAGACCGTGGCGCTGCGCGTCGAGCGGCACGTTGCGAACGCCCGGCGGGTCGCTGAGACGTTGGCCTGTGATCCGCGCGTCGCCTGGGTCTCCTATGCCGGCTCGTCCGACAGCCCCTATTACGCGCTGGCACAGAAATATCTGCGCGGCCAGGCTTGCTCGCTGCTGACATTCGGCATCCGCGGTGGCGCCGAGGCCGGCGCGCGGTTCTATGACGCGCTGCAACTGGTGAAGCGGCTGGTCAATCTGGGCGATGCGAAATCGGTCGCCTGCCATCCGGCCTCGACGACGCATCGCCAGATGACTCCGGAGCAGCAGCGCAAGGCTGGCATCACGCCCGAGACTATCCGGCTGAGCGTCGGCATCGAGCATATCGACGACATCCTCGCCGATATCGATCAGGCCCTCGCCGCCGCCGCCGCTGAGGCGCCCGCGCGCGTCGCGGCCGGCTGAGCACCGCAATGGGTGATGATTTGCGCAACGGCGGTGGTGGCGGGCTGCTGATCGGCCTCGTCAACAACATGCCGGCGGCCGCGAAGAAGGCGACGGAAGAGCAGTTCATGGATCTGCTCACCACCGCCGCGACGGCGCGCGGCCTGAACATCAAATTCTTCGTCGCCGAGAACGATCCGGCGCGCGCGGAAGAGACGCTGCATGTGCTGCGGCAGCTTCAACCCGACGCGCTCCTCGTCACCGGCGACGAGCCGCGGCGCAAATCGATGCTCGATGAGCCGCTCTGGCCCGCTTTGGCGCGGCTGGTCGATTGGGCCGCCGATCATACGCTCGGGGCCGTCTGGTCCTGCATGGCGGCGCATGCGGCGGTGTTCCGCCTCGACCAGATTGCGCGCAGCCGCACGCCGCAAAAGCTCTCCGGCATCTATGAATGCGAGGCGGCGTCCGCCCATCCGCTGCTCCAAGGCTTCCCGCCGCGCTGGCCGGTGCCGCATTCGCGCCACAACGCTGTCGAGGAACTCGCGCTCAGAGGCGCCGGCTATCAGATCCTCTCGCATTCGCCACGCGTCGGCGCCGACAGCTTCGTGAAGCAGGTCGGCGGCAGCCTGTTCCTCTTCCTGCAAGGCCATCCCGAATACGCGCCGGACAGCCTTTTCCGCGAATATCGCCGCGACGTCCGCCGCTACTTGACCGGCGAATCGGCGACCTATCCCGAACTGCCGGAGAATTACTTCGACCGCAAGACGGCGCGTGAATTGGATAAGCTGCGCGCCCAGGCCGAGCGCTCGCGCAGCCCGCGTTTGCTCGCCGCGATCTATGCCGTCTTCGCCGCCGCGGCGATCCCGGCCTGCGAGACGCCAGCAGCGCAGCTCTATGCGAATTGGCTCGGCATCCTCGCTGAAGAAAAAGAGCGGAGTGAGGCGAGCGCACCGCTCGTCCTCGAAGAACAGCGTGGTGCCGCATGAGCAACACCATACTCTTCCCTTCGCCCGAGCAGCGCCGCGGCTGGGGCGAGGCGCTCACCGCGTTGCTCGCCGAAGCCGAGCTGCGCGTCGGCGACGGCCCCGTGCCGCCGCGCTTCGACCGCACTCGTTTTGCCGATGAGCTCGCCGCCTTCGATTTCGCGCAGCCGGTGCCGTTCGAGGAGTTGATGGCCTGGACCGTCGCGCAGCTCGAGCACGGCGTCACCCATATGACGCATCCGCGCTATCTCGGCCTCTTCAATCCAGCGCCGAGCTTCCCCGCGCAATGCGCCGACCGCATCAGCGCGAGCTTCAACCCGCAGCTCGCGAGCCAGACGACCTCACCGGTCGCGGTCGCGATCGAAGCGCATGTGATTCGCGGGGTCGCGCGCCGCGCCGGCTTGCCGGTCCAATCGGTCGGGCATTTCACCTCGGGCGGCTCGGAAGCCAACGGCACGGCGCTGATCTGCGCGCTGACGCGCGCCGAGCCCGGCTTTGCCACGCGAGGCAGCCGCGCCTTCCGCGGCGCGCCGGTCTTCTATGTGTCGGAGGATTGCCATCTCGCCTGGGTGAAGCTCGCGCATATGAGCGGCATCGGCCGCGACGCGGTACATTTCATCCCGACCGACAACATGGGCCGGATGCGCAGCGATGCGCTCGCCGCGACAATTGCCACCGATCGGCGCGCCGGCAGCATGCCGGTGATGGTCGTCGCGACCGCGGGCACGACCGCCGCCGGTATGATCGATCCGGTGACGCCTTGCGCCATGATCGCGCAGCGCGAAGGGTTGTGGTTCCATGTCGATGCCGCCTGGGCCGGCGGCGCGATCGCTTCGGACCGGCTGCGCCCGCTGCTCGCCGGTATCGAGGCCGCGGATTCGATCACCATCGACGCGCATAAATGGTTCGCGACGACGATGGGCAGCGGCATGTTCCTGACGCGCCATGCCGAGGCGCTGGCGAATGCCTTCGCCGTCGCGACGACTTTCATGCCGTCGCAAGCGGCCGAGCTCGATCCCTATATGACAAGCGCGCAATGGTCGCGCCGGTTCATGGGGCTCCGGTTGTTCCTGTCGCTCGCAGCCGGCGGCTGGGCAGCGCATGCCGCGCATGTCGAGCATTCCGTCGATCTGGCGCATGAGCTGGCGGGCCGCGCGATCCTCCGCGGCTGGAATGTCGTCAACGAGCCGAAACTCGCCGTCGTCTGCCTCGCGCCGCCGGACGGATCGCCGCCGGTCCGCGATATCGTAGCGCACGTATTGCGCGACGGAAGCGCCTGGCTCTCGGCGGCGAAATTCGCCGGCCGCGATGTCGTACGCGCTTGCGTGACGCATGGCGAGACATCGGGCGCCGATATCGCCATCGCGATTGCGGCGCTCGAAAAGGCGCGTCTCGATCTTCTCGAGCGCGCCAAGCCGCGGGAGCCCGCCCTTGCCTAGCGTCGTCGCCACGCAACCCGCACCGAAAGACAATAATCGCGGCCTCGCAGCGCTCTTCGGACGCATCGCGCGCGGCACGAATACGGTAATCCTGCCGATCACCGACGCGGCACAGGCCGGCGATGAGTCGACGCCGGCTTTCTATTGCATCCATTCGCTGTCGGGCGCCGGCGGCACGGATTTCATTCACCTCGCCGAGCGCCTGCCGGATGTGCGCTTCTTCGGCATCCAAGCGCCGCCGGCGAAGTTCGAGGATACGAGCTTCGGCAGCTCGGTCGAAACGCTGGCGGAGTTCTACGCCGACGCGCTGATCAAGTTTCAGCCGAAGGGCCGCTTCTTCCTCGGCGGCTGGTCGGCAGGCGTCATCATTGGCCTCGAGGTCGCGCAGCGCCTGCGCGCGCGCGGCCGCGTCGTCAGCCTCTTCGCCGCGATCGATGCGATACCGGAGAATACCGGCCACGGCCTGCCGTCATGGCATCCGCTCTATATGGGCGAATGGGCGCTCAATTCGGTGAACTGGGTGCTCAACGATGTGATCTTCAGCAAAGGCTCGCTGCGCGCGCTGATGAAGCGCGGCGTTGCCCGCGCGATGCTGCAGATGCGGCCGAATTGGCGCGGCAACAAGGATGGCGGCGCCGATACGCTCGACGCTTTCATGGATGTCTCGCACTATCCCGCGGTCGAGAAAGCCTTCATGACGCGGCTCTACTCGGCGCTCTTTGCGTATAAGCCGAAGACCTATGCTGGCACGGTGGTCGCTTACGAGGCGGCGAAGAAGCCGCTGCTACGGCTGCCGCAAGTCGGCCGCGTGTGGCGCGCGCTCGCGCCGCGCTCGACGGTCGTGAAGCTGAAAGGCACGCATCTCAGCGTCTTGAAGCCGGGCGATGTCGATCCGCTGGCGCGCGATCTCAAAGCGCGCATCGCCGCGATCTGGGAACAGATACCGGCCGGTCGGGTGGAGAGCGAGGAGCTCATCCTCGCAGCGGAAAACGAAGCGCTGACGCGCAAATCGGCTTAAGCGCCGGGACCTTTATTTATTCCTCGACCGGCGGCGCGGCGATCTCGATCAACCGCGCCATCCCCTCGATCGCCGCCCAAGCGGCTTCGTCCGCCATCAGATCCGTCGCCCAGACCCAAGCCGTGTAAAGCAGATCGCGCTCACCCTTCGGATCGGCATCCGTCGCGAGCTTGGCCGCGGCAGCGAGATCATGGCGCTGATCGTCGTCGTAATGGAAGTCGACCGTCCAACCCGAACCCGCCGGGCTGCCGAAGCGGAAGCGATCGATCGCGGCGACGCCCGAAACCCATACGGAAATATCGCCGAGAATGTCGCCGCCGCGTGCTTCGGCGCCGAGCACCTCGATGCCATCGAGCGACAGTTTGCTCAGCTCTGCGCCATAAGTGATCGCAGCCATAGCTTGAGCTGCGGCGCGGAGCGCGGCCATCTGTGTAACAGTATGCAAGGAAACCCCCGAAGTCTCCGTGCCTCTTTCTATAAAGAAGCGCGGGATCAGGCTCAATGCGTCATCGCGTCACGAAGCATGAAACATCAGTAATGATGCAGTTCAGCAACAGTATTAACGGCCGACGTAACTTCAGCTTTGCCGTAACGAGCACGACGGTGGCGTTCATGGAGGTGAAAATCTTTATCCGCCAAGCGGCCGCAGTAGCGCGCCGGCAATTCGCAAAGATGTTTCTTGGAGCTGCTCGCAGGGAACAGGCGTAAGCTCAGCGGATTGGAAGATTATAAGATTAAGAGACAGCCGCAATGGTCGGCGGCGACAAGCCATTCGCATCGCCGCTGTCTTTGTCTCATCTCTCGACATGAAGAGTCCCGCGATGATGCTTCGTACAACGCTTCTACTGGCTTATGCCTTGCTGCTGGTCGGGTGCGAGAATTCTCCACCACGAGGTTCGGTCATCAACAGCGGCAGCTATGATTGGACGGATCAGGTGCGCGACGCGCGCGGCTTCCCGCTGCCTGGTTGGGGGTCGATTATCATGCCCAGTGGCAATGGGGGAGTGCACTGAACCTCCGAGATACGCGAATCCCTCGTATGGCAGAGAATAAAAAAGAAGATGCAAGACGCCGCGCTCCGGCAGCAGACGAATCCGCTCAAGCGTGACAAGTCGCAAGGCTAGCGTCGCATAAGACAGGCAGGCAGCACAGGCGACGAGCATCAGTGGCGCGCTTTTCGCCTGGCTGCCCGCGCGGTGTGAGAGCCGGCGCCTTAACGCCGCCGCAACTCGGCAACCGTTCCCGTATAAGAAGGCGACGAGATCGGACACAGCTTGTGCGCGGCGAAGAAATAGCGCCGCGCATTGCGCGCCTGACCCGCGGCGATGGCATCTTCGCCGAGAAAGAAATTCGCATCGCATAAGCGATCGGGGCGGGTTTTCGCATCGCCGAGCTGTGCCGCCATCAGCAATTCCGCGCCGCTGAGCTTGCGCGTCAGGAAAGCCGCGATCGGCTGCGGCCAGCCTTGTGCCTGGACATGGGCCAGATTGGCGGCGAATTCGTCGCCATCGAACTGGCGTAAGCGTAGTCTGGCGAGATGCAGCCAGAGAACCGAATAAATCTGTCTTGGATCGAGGCCAAGGCTGCGCTTCAGGTCGTTGCCACTTGCAGCGAAGCGTCCGGCCGCGAAATTCGCGTAAGCGCGCCCGTTATAACCACCGGGAAAATTCGGCGAGAGGAACAGCAGGGAATCGTAATCGGCCACCGCGTTGTCATATTGGCCGAGATCGCGATAGACCTTGGCACGATTGTAGTACGCGCTGGGATCGTTCGGCGCGAGACGGATCGCGATCGCGAAATCGGCGAGCGCTTTCGGATATTGCCCTTCGAGCTGATAGGCCGTGCCGCGATTGTTATAGGCGCCCCGTAATCCGTCTTGAGCTTGATCGCGGTGCTGTAATCGACGATAGCGCGCGCGATGCTGCCTTTATCGCGCCAGGCATTACCGCGATCGTAATAAGCGCCGGCGAGATTGGGCCGTAGGCGAATGACCGCATCGAGATCGGCGATCGCCTTGTCGTTGTCGCCGAGCCCGTGATAGGCGGCGGCGCGATTGAGCATGGCGCCGAGATTGTCGGGCTCGGCTTTGAGCGCTGCGTTGAGGTCGGCGAGCGCGCGCGCGTAATCATGCTGTGCTGCGTAGATCGCGCCGCGATCGATCAGCGCCGTGACATCCGTCGGCTTCAGGCCGATCGCGGTAGCAAGATCGGCGAGCGCCGCTTCGACATGGCCGGAATAAGCATAGGTCGTCGCGCGATCGACGAAGGCCTGTTCGTCATCGGCATTGAGCTTGATCGCCTCGGTGTCGTCGGCGATCGCTTTCTCGAATTGCTGCTGGTCGCGCTCATCGAGGGCGCGGGCGCGCAACGCGCTCGATCGCTCCTCGACCGAGAGCGTGCCGGACGCCAGCGCGCTCGTATAAAGAGGAATGGCAGCAGCGCTGTCATGGCGCTGATCGGCGGCTTGCGCGGCGGCGAGATCGGCTTTGCCGTCGGCCCGGGCGATCGACGCAACCAGCAGCACGGCTGGCAAAAGCGCGGCCGCCAGTAACGGAATCCGACGCACAACCCCCTCCTCGCAGATCCGACCGACAGGCTCGCGCCGCCTCTTGCCACTCGGACCGTCCGCCCGGCTGTCGGCCAGGTATTTGAAACTCAAAGGGAATTTATGCGTTTCCTGGTGGCGTCGCAAGCCAGATGGCTAAGCGCATAGCCGCCGAACCGGTTGCAGAACCGGGCTTAAATACTTGTTCCGACTGTACTTTACGGGTTAAATGTTATCCACAAGAAGAACGTTGGGGCTGAGCTGATGAAGGCGCGTTGCGGCGCCACCGCTTTGGGTGCGGCGGCCATTATCGGGATATTGGCGAGCGCGCTTTCGCCAGGCCGGGCAATCGCCAGCCCCGCGGACGGTCCCTATCTTCGCCTCGAAGGCGGCGGCTTTCCCAACAGCGGCACCGCTACCAACAGCACGGGACCAAGCTTTCAGATCGCCCCAGATGATGCGCCGGCCGCCGGTACTGCGCTTGGGCTCCGATTGACGCCGTTCCGGCTCGAGTTCGAAGGCGTCTGGATGCGCGCTTCGACCTCGGCCAATGCCAACGGCATCAGCGGCAAGCTCACCAACATCCCGGCGATGGCGAATGTCTATCTCGACATTGCCAGCGGCTCGCGGTTCGAGCCCTATATCGGTTTCGGCCTCGGCGCGAGTTTCGTCAGCCTCAAAGGCACATCGCCGAGCGCGGGGCGGATAGATTCATCGACGCACGTCTTCGCCTTCCAGCCGATCATCGGCGCCAATTACAACATCACCGACCAGATCGCGGTCGGCCTGCAATATCGCTATTTCAGGACCGTCGATCCTTGGCTCAACACGGCGAGCGGCCAGCGCTTCTCGTTCACCAACTCGGCGCATATCGTGATGGCGAGCCTGACCTATCACTTCTTCGCGCCGAGCGCGGCGAAAGCCGCCGAAGCGCCCGCCACGCCGCCACCGACGGGTATGCGCCAGCCGCTACCCGCGCTGGCGCTGGCACCGGAAGCGATCGCGCCGACGGCGCGACAGCCGGCGCAGATGTATCTCGTCTTCTTCGATTTCGATTCGGCGAAGCTCACCGCCGCCGGCCGACGGGCCGCCGCTGAGGTGGTGATCGCTTATCGCCAGGACGCCATGAGCGATATCGTCGTGCGGGGCTACACCGATCTTGTCGGCACGGATGAATACAACCTCGCGCTCTCGAAGCGCCGCGCGATGACGGTCTATGGGTATTTCATTGCACATGGCATCAAGCCCGCGGATATGGGCGTTGACTGGCCGGGCAAGGCCAATCCGCGCGTGCCGACGCCGAAGAAAGAGCCGCAGAACCGGCGCGTCGAGATCGAGATGTAAGCGCCGGCGCGGCTCTGCCTCGCGCCTTATTGCTTAATGCCGTTCAGGCAATCGAGCGCACGCCCCAGGTGGTCCGCGAAGAATAGAGGCTCCCGAGCAGCGCCGCGATGTTGATCACCGTATATTCGATTTGCCGTAACACTTTTTCGCTGCGCTCGATCGCCTCGGCATCGAACTCGCCGACCGCGCGCGGCATGCGATAGATGACCCCGCGGGGGCGCCGCCACCGCGCCCCCCGCGGCGATCTCCGCTTCGAAGGCTGCCTGCTTCTCGAGCGCCGTCACGCGCTGCGTTAAGCGTTGGATATGCGCGACGAGCGGCTGGATCAAGGTGAGATCGGCATTTGACTTAGGCGAAAGTGTATATCCGAATGGGTCAGGCGGATGCTCCAACTGCGCCATCGCCTTCGCCGAGCCTTTGCTGCAACATCCGGGCGTCGTGATTTCTGACGGTTGTCCCCCGAGGAACCGTCACGATCCCACGGGACTGCTGCCGGCCGGCGTTTGTCAGCCGGCAGCTTTTTTATTTAGACCGGGATGCCCGCCGCCATTCGGCATGACCGGCACTCGGATAACAGGCGATAGGGGGCACGGGTGGGCGCGCTGACAGATTTGACGGGACGGCGTTTCGGCCGCCTCTTGGTCCTTCGCCGGGGCGCAAACCGCGGCCGACGGGTGACTTGGCTGTGCCAATGCAGTTGCGGACATCGCAAGCGCCTGGTCGCCGACTATCTCACCAGCAAGCGTTATCGCAGTTGCGGTTGCCTGCGCAACGAGACGACGCGCAAACGGTCAACGATCCACGGGCATACGGTCGGCCGGCACCCGACCAAAGAGTATCGCGCCTGGGCGCATATGAAGGGGCGCTGCTACAACCCGACCGATCCGCGATATAGCAGCTGCGGCGGCCGCGGAATCAAGGTCTGCCGCTCATGGCGCAACGATTTCGAATCTTTCCTGCGCGATCTTGGGCCGGCGCCGGCGAACGGCATCCTCAAACGTCGCGATGTCGATAGCGATTACGCGCCCGAAAACTGCGAATGGCAGATTCGGCCGCATGAAAGACGTCGGAGATCGGGAGCGCGATCTGGGGCAAGGCGGCGCTAATTCGCCGCCGCTCTACCGCACGGCGCGAGAGCGGTCGATGGTGATGCCGTGCTTTTCGATATTGCGGTAGAGGGTAACGCGCGAGATACCCATCTCCTTGGCCGATTGCTTGATATTGAATCCATTGCGCTCGAGCGTCGCGCGGATGAGAGCGGCCTCTGCAATGGCACGCGCGGCACTGAGATCCTGGGTAGGCGGCGCGATTTCCTTTTCCTGCACGATCGTATTGAGACCGAGTGATTCAATACGGATCGACGAGGTCTCTTCCATGACGACGGCGCGGCGCAGGCTGGCGATGAGCTCGCGGATATTGCCAGGCCACGGATAATTCATGATATACGCCGCCGCCTCGCTCGAGAGTTCGAGCTTGCCGCGGCCAATCTCTTCGGCGAAGCGCTGCAAAAAGAAATTGGCGAGAAGCAGGATATCGTCGCCGCGCTCGCGCAGGGCCGGCAGACTCAGCGTGAGCACATGCAGCCGGTAGAACAGGTCTTCGCGAAACTGATGGTTGGCAACGGCCTTGCGCAGATCGACATTGGTCGCGGCGATGACGCGGGCGTTGATGGTGATGGGTTTACAGCCGCCGATCCGTTCGATCGTGCCCTCTTGCAGAAAGCGGAGCAGATGGGCCTGAACCTCGAAGGGTAGATCGCCGATCTCGTCGAGGAAGACAGTGCCGCCGGCCGCGGATTCAATGCGACCGATCTTGCGCGTGGTTGCGCCGGTGAATGCACCCTTCTCATAACCGAACAATTCCGAGCCAATGAGCGTCGTCGGCAGCGCGCCACAATTGATGGCGACGAACGGTCCGGTATTCCAGCTCGACCGTTCGTGAATGGCGCGCGCAACGAGTTCCTTTCCGGTTCCGCTTTCACCGGTAACGAGGACCGGAGCGCTCGATATCGCATAGCGACGGATCGCGTCGAATACACGCAACAGTGCAGCGCTAGCCCCGACCATGTAAGTGGAAAGCGACGGATCAGCAGCCGCTGGCGCTGCCGCTGCGTCGGTCGCGGCATCAGACCGTTTCGCTGTTGCGACGATGTCGCGTAGACGACGCCGCAGCGACGGATCACGTTGCGCAAATTCAGAAAGCAGTTCGCAGAGAGTCCCCACATCGGCCCGCGAAATGTCGACAGGGCTCAACACATCCACAATGGGCGGTGCGACAACAGACGAGTAGTCAGGAACACTCACCCCCCACCTCCACTTTATGTTTCAAAGATGGCGCATTGGTGTTCAACAGGCGACCGTGCAGAGGGGCTAAGCGCCCGCCGATTAGGGTTAGCCCGGTGGGTAAAAAGTATCCCCAATCGGATGACCCGGAAGCATCGCGACATCAAACTGTAGGCAAAGCGACATCAAACTGAATGCATCGCAGCATCAAACAGCGATAGTCGCTCGACAATAGTTAGTCATGGCACACCATCTGGCCAAGCGGGATGCCGAAAACCCTGGATATGCGCAACTTCATGCTCCAGGATTTCGGCGAGCCCGCCATCGCCGCGTTGCGGTATCCGGGTCACGATCTCCAGACCGCGGGCACAGCCTTGAATCCATCGCGCTTCCGGATGACCGCACTCGGTCGGAACATCTTGTGCCGGGACCATCTTCCAAATGACCTGGCCCGCATGGACCGGCGGCGCTTGATAGGAAGAGGGCGCGCAGCGCGACAGCAGCAAAATCACGGCGATCGCCGCCACGAGAGAAAAGAAGCCGGAGACGAAGCGGAAGGCGCGATCGGTCATCTCGAGCCCATGCCTCGCGCTGCGTTTGGTTCGCCGATACGCCGTTGGGGGATAGCTTAAGGGATAGCTCTCAGTACGCCGAGCGCAGCTCCCGTTGCCGCATTCGCCGTAGAGACCGCCGAGAAGCCCCCGCTCGCCGCTCCGCCCGCACCAGTGGCCGTGCCGATCGCGGTGGTTTGAGCAGCGATCGTCGCTTGTGTTGCTGTACCGACAACGCCGAGACCGGGCACAGCACCGCCCGGCAGCACACCCTGTCCGGCCGTCACAGCACCGAGTGCAGGATCGGGCACGCCCAGCGCGTTATCGGTTGCGCTGCCGATATAGCTCGGCACATTGACCTTCGCGTTATTCCATTGCCCACCGGGTTGCGCCGCGCGTTGATCCTGAAGCTGCTTCTCGAACATCGATTCAGAGAAATACGCAGAAGCAGGATCCGCGAATGCCGGCAAAGGCATGGAAACCATGCCGAGCGCGTAGACCATCGCGAGTGCGGCAGTGTAGTTGATGCTTTGATGGCGCATGGCGAACGTCCCCGAAAGGCGCATCGATCATGCGACTCAAACATGAGGCGGGAGCCAGGCCAATCACGCATCGGCATTAGCCCGAGGGATTAGCCGTTCGGGCGATGACGATTCAGCGCGGGGATCGCTCAACCGAAAGGAGGCGCGTACGCCTCCTTTGCGGGATCATCATTCCGGCGATGGAATGATAGAGATCGGGTTATTCGTAGACTTGGAACTTGATCGGCACACGCAAGGTAATTGATGTGTCCGGCGAGGCCTTGGTGATACCGATAGCGAGACCGAGATTGACGCCGACCCGCGGCGTTACCTGATACGCAAAGCCGAGATCGAAATTGCCGATATCGAAGCTCGAGCCTGGTATCGAGCCGCCGTTCTGCTGCGTCGACA
>Ga0134126_10009914_pt1 | contig 12003 bp, 7 predicted proteins | sample KB31752_FD_96881 | JGI IMG/M metagenome (GOLD analysis project Ga0134126, IMG submission 96881) | Terrestrial soil microbial communities with excess Nitrogen fertilizer from Kellogg Biological Station, Michigan, USA - KB3-175-2 | ecosystem: Environmental > Terrestrial > Soil > Unclassified ...
CCGATGGTGTGGTTCAGATCGTCGGAGTCGTCGCCTGACTGGCCGTCGCTTTCCGTCTCGTCCCACCACAGGATGATTGCCCCACCATCCCTGTACGCTTTGGAAGCCATGATCATGGGCACCAGCCGGCTGACGGTGTTGTCGCCGGCGCGGATGTTGGATGCGTCACCGCTGAGTCCCGCGAATCCGGTTTTGAGACTGCTGTGCATTTCGTTGTACTGGTCGGGCGTAATCCAGTTGTAATCGGCTACCGTGTTGCTGGCGAGATCGAAGACCAGTTGCTGGAGCGGCGCGTAGTGATAGCGCGGCGAATTCGAAGTGGAAGTATTGTTGCCGCCGCTTGTGTCGGTGAAAAACACCATCGGGTTGTGCTTGGACGCGTAGTTGTATTGCATCGAGTTGTTGTACGCATTCAGGAAGTTGCCGGGAACGAAGGTGCCGGAAAGGCTTACCAGCGGAACCGTCCACTGACTCGCCGGCAGCGCCAAATTGATCAGGCTGCCATTGCTTGTGGTCAGGTCGATGTCTTCCTGGTACGACTTCCATGTCTTACCGGCGCGCTGCAGGAGCCCGCTCAAGTGCTGCGTTGTAGTCTGCGCGTTGGGAGGATTATCGGCATAGGGGTCATCGTCGTTCAGGATGCCGAAATTGGTACCCGCTTCCGCCCAGACGTACTGCGGCTCGGATGGATGGATGTGTGGTCCGTTTGGACCGTCGCTTGCCAGTACATTGTGATAAGCGGTGGCATAAGCAACCTGCTTGCTGATGTCGACTACCTTCCCATTGATATAAGCTTCGGCCGTTCCGTTCACCAGGCTGTTGATGAATGGCGCGTTCGGGTTTTGAAATATCTGCTGAGTGCCGGTGGTCTGGCCGGTGTTGTTGTTGGGCTGGGTCCAATTGTGGTTTTCCAGAGCGATGACAAACACATGCTCGATATGCATGTCATTGTCCTGGCCCTGATCCTGACCCTGGGAATCCTGTGCGCGCAGCATTAAACAGCTGAGCGCAGCTGCAAGTGCAAAGCCAGCGAAGACACGTGTGCGATTCAAGAACATGAAGAAAACCTCCAATGTGGGGATTCGTCGAGCGCGAAGACCGGCATCGCGAACAGTGTGAGTGCCGATGACTAGCCCGCATGGAGAGTTGTAGCAAGCAAATATTTCGAAGCGATGACAGGCGAATTAAATTACGCAGCCTGCCTACGCAAAGGAGCAACTCACCAGCGGGCAGCGTGCCGAAAATCATTGGCCCAGGATCGTCCCAGTGAACTCTCTCCCATTCTGTTCGTGGATTCTCGTGGGCTTCATCGCGCACCTACAAGTAGCCGTGCCCCTCTACGATGCGCTCACCTAGGCGACCCCTTACCCGACGCGCTCGGCTTCGCCTTATTGAGGTCACTTCTATTTGTGCAAGTGACAATGGTGAGCTTCTCATCCTGCTTTCCGGCCGAGCTCCTGCTGAGTCCACTGATGGTCGCGCATCCTGCTCTGCCTGACCGGTGACCGTGTTGGTTCCTTTCGGCTTTTGGCGCCGGCGATTCTTTGCGCATTCACACTTCTTTAGCGGGATTCAGGGAACCTAAACTACAGGGTCCGTGCCCGACGGGCGGACCGGAAGGAGCGGCCAATGCCGGTCTCCACCATCTCATACCTTTGGCGCGATCGGAATGCACTCGCCGGCTCTCAGGCCGGCGTTTCCTTGCATGGGCACACCAATCAGTCGCAGGAGACACTCGATTTACTGGCCAACTTTGGCAACCAGTTCCCGATCATGCGTCCACTTTTGAAGAGAATGGAGCGACGCGCGGAAGAAAAATACGGCGTGCGCATGGATTACGCCCACAGCTATTGGACCCCACCCATGACGCCCATGCTGGCCTTCGATCTCGAACGCCGACAGATCGAACGCCTCAGCCTTGCGCCCATGGTCTCGCTCACCGATCATGACAGCATCAACGCGCCCATGCTGCTGCGAACCGTCGCGAGCGCGAGGCATATTCCGGTCAGCGTTGAGTGGACCGCGCCATATGGCATGCAGGCGTTCCACTTGGGCGTGCACAACCTACCCAGCACGCGCGCCGACCAGTGGATGACCACGTTCGCCGAGTACACCGCCAGCCCGGGTGATACGAGGCTTACCGAAATCCTGGTGGAACTGAATCGCGAGCGCGACGCGCTGGTGGTCTTCAATCATCCCATGTGGGATCTCTATATGGTAGGCAAAGAGAAGCACCAGTTGCTTGTGAACGAATTCCTTTGCAAGAACGGCCAGTACCTTCACGCGCTGGAGTTGAATGGGCTGCGCAACTGGGAAGAGAACCGCGCCGTACGCGTGCTCGCAGAGCGCTGGAATATGCTGCTCATCTCCGGCGGTGACCGGCATGGCGTGGAGCCAAACGCCAACATCAACGTGACCAACGCCGCGACATTTACCGAGTTCGTCCATGAGATCCGCCGCGAGCGGCGCAGCAACGTGCTTTTTCTGCCACAGTACTCCGAACCGTGGAAGCATCGCATTCTTCAGTCAACTATTGATTCCGTGCGCCATTATCCCGAGTTTCCGCAAGGTTCGCGCACCTGGGACGAGCGCACGTACCATCCCGATGCCAACGGCGTGATGCGTCCGCTGAGCGAGATTTGGCCAAAGGGAAAGGCGCCGCGCAGCGCCGCAGCCGTTATTGCGTTTGTGCAATTGATGGGCCGCGGGCTTATAGCCGGCGGATTGCGCATAGCGTGGAACGACGCGCGCCAACTGCATCTGGCTCTCGGTGAGCAGGAGAAATAGCTGCCGGATTGTTGGAGCTGGGGAGTTCGGGCCGTTAGCCGATAGCGGACCTGGTGTACTGCGAGTTGGTAAGCGAAAAATCTGCCTCACGAACAGGCAAGCGCCTCAAACGCCTTCGGCATCGGCACTCCGTCCAAAGCAAAAATCTTCTGCGGCGCACAACAAGAATTGTTCAGCCGGCTGAGGTCCGCCTGCATTCCCTTGTCTTCTCTGAGGACGATCAGTGTCTCGCGAAGGATTCTGGCAGCGCCAGTATGGGCGGGTACGACGATCTTGTAATGCATCCATTTTCCCTCGCGGCGAGCAACGACAATACCGGCTCGACGAAGGTAGGCAAGATGGCGTGAAACCTTGGGTTGGCTCTGCCGGAGAATCTCGACAAAATAGCAAACGCACACCTCTCTGCCATGCATCAGGTTCAACAGCCGGAGCCGTGTGCGATCGGCGAGCGCGGCAAAGAGCAGAGCCAGATCATAGTTTTTTGGGGAATGACTCACATGCTTATTATATGTGCCTTGACAGATATGTCCAATACATAATACATTCGCTGTAGCGTATGCGAGGAGTCGCAGATCGAGGATGCGCGCCAGTTCCTCACAGATGCCGGCCTCGATGTGAATGCTATCGCTCCCCAGGTGAATGACAAGTTCTTCAGCGCCTCTCGGCGTGCTAATTAGCCCAAAACGGGCAGTTGCGAGCCGGGCTGTTGCTCGTCTGTGGCGGGAGCAAAGGAATGAGATATGGCCGATCACTACAACGTTCTGTTCCTCTGCACCGGCAACTCAGCGCGCTCGATCATGGCCGAAGCGATCCTGAATCATAAAGGCAAGGGCAAGTTTATTGCCTACAGCGCAGGGAGCCACCCGACGGGGCAGCCGCGGCCTGAAGCGCTCCAGCAGCTCGAATCGACCGGACTCTCGACGGCTGGTCTCCGCAGCAAGTCGTGGGACGAGTTTGCGGGTCCAGGCGCGCCGAAGCTCGATTTCATCTTCACCGTTTGCGACAACGCGGCGCAGGAGCAGTGTCCTTATTGGCCAGGCCAGCCGATGACCGCGCACTGGGGTGTTCCTGATCCAGCGACGGTCAAGGGTGCTCCAGAGGAGATAGCCCGCGCATTTCGTGAAGCATTCGCGATTCTTGATCGCAGAATAGAACTGTTTCTCTCGCTGCCGTTATCGACGTTGGAACAGATGGCGATCGGGCGGGAAATTGACCAGATTGGCCGGTCGTAGGAGGCGACGATGAAAGAGGGCCGGTTGTCTTTTCTGGATCGCTATCTGACGGGATGGATCTTTGTCGCAATGTTGTTCGGCGTGGCTCTTGGCTGGCTTGCTCCTGGAGTCGTCCAGTTCCTGAATCGCTTCAGCGTTGGCACGACTTCGGTACCGATCGCGGTAGGACTGATCCTGATGATGTATCCACCCTTTACAAGGGTCCGCTACGAAGAATTGCATGAGGTCTTCCGCAACAAGAAGGTGTTGGGCCTGTCGCTCATCCAGAACTGGCTGATCGGGCCGGTTCTAATGTTCGCGCTCGCCATCATCTTCCTGCGTGGCTATCCCGAGTACATGGCCGGCCTCATCATGATCGGCCTGGCACGGTGCATCGCCATGGTCATTGTATGGAACGAACTGGCGAAGGGCGATACGCAATATGCAGCCGGGCTGGTTGCCTTCAATTCGTTGTTCCAGGTTTTCTTCTACGCGGTCTACTCCTGGGTGTTCATCACGGTGCTGCCTGGATGGTTCGGGCTTCGCGGAGCGGTCGTCAACATCTCCATCGGTCAAGTCGCAAAGAGCGTTTTCATCTACCTGGGGATCCCGTTTATCGCAGGCTTCCTGACGCGGGTGGCGGTGGTCTGGGCGAAGGGACGCGAATGGTACGACCGCAATTTCGTTCCACGAATCGCGCCCGTGACTCTGGTGGCACTGCTGTTCACTATCGTGGTGATGTTCTCTCTCAAGGGCAACTACATCGTGCGTCTGCCACTGGACCTGCTCAGGATCGCCATACCGCTCTTGATCTACTTCGTTGTGATGTTTCTGGTGTCGTTTTACATGGGACGCAAGCTGGGCGCGGATTACTCACAGACGGCGACCCTTTCATTCACAGCCGCGTCGAATAATTTTGAGTTGGCGATCGCCGTTGCTGTGTCGGTGTTCGGAATCAATTCGGGCGCGGCGTTCGCCGCCGTGATCGGGCCGCTGGTCGAAGTGCCAGCGATGATCGCGCTGGTCAATTTGGCGCTGTTTTTCCAACGCAGGTACTTCGTCATTCCGGCCCGAAGCGAGTTCCCGGTTAACTTCAAGTAACCAATAATCGCTGAGCCCCCATTCGGGGGATCTTCACTTGTCGGAGCCATGCATTACATGCCCCTGGATGGTAAAGGTATCCCTGACCTCCCAAACGGGAGTTTCGGCGCCCGGATCGGCCAGCCGATACATCTTGCCCTCTACGCTGTTCCCCTTCAAAATAAACTCCACGAAGTGGTAGTTCGGAAAGCTGTTGTCGTGATATAGGTCTCCCGCTTTGCGCTCGACCTCTACAGGTTTAGCACCGCCTCCACCAGAGACGAAATAAACCACGCCGTTGCAATCAAAGCGCTCGTAGTTGTGGATGTGCCCTGCCGTGACGATGATCTTCGCCTTGATCTGGGGCGCGATGGTCTCCAGATCATCTCGGAGCCCAATTTCGTTCGGCCTTGGATTGTGACTCACATTGATTCGGGTTTGAATGTCCGCAACTGGCGGATGGTGAAGGCTGATGAAAACGAAGCGCGTTGTCCCGGGAAGATTCCTCAACTGGTCATCGAGCCACCTGAGCTGATTGCTTCCCTGGGCCAGAGAGGTGTCGCTGTCGAGAGCGATCGTGTAGATATATTTCCCCAACTCCACTGAATACCAGCGCCGATTGTTCAATTCAGGAAATGCGGTCCACCAATGCTCCAATGCTTCATGAGGATCGCCGTGAAACTCGTGATTGCCGAGCGCGGGGTAAACGTTAAGGTGTTCGTCCCTCCATATTTTCGTCTCCGACCTGTAGACGAGGTAGTCATTTACAACGTTTCCGCTGTAGGGCACATCGCCATTCATCAGGATGGCATCCGGATGCTCCTGAGCAATCCGTTGCACGAGGAGGCGGCGGGCCACCGGGTTAGTGGCGGTTGTATCAGCTGGATCAGTGAACCTTTGATCCCCATACGCGATGATATTTTCCGGCGAGCCGAGCTTCTTTTGTTCAACGCGGAAGCTCGGCCCTGGCTGGCTAATCAACGAGTCAGTCGATATCTGGTCGGGCCTTGGTCCGGTATAGTTGGTCTTTTGCTTCTGAGCATGAAGGAGTTCTGTGGTAAACAGCACCAGCATGAGCGTACATTTTGCATAATCAGTCATTGACACTTTTCACCTAACTTTCATGTGAACTGGACCCGCTGTGATCCTGAAGAGGGGGTCGGATGTGGTCTCCCGTCCTGGCGACGGAAAGCCGCCAGGAACGAGGAGCCGCTGCATGGTTTTGTCGAATCGGGGCGGTGCTGCAAATAATGGCAGGGACGGGATGCCCCAAATACCGACGAGCAAACAACACCTAGAATTCAAGGCGTGCACTGAATTGCAGACGACGCGGGGTTCCGTAGCCGGTGACGCCGGTATTGAGGATTTGGGTAATCTGCCCGAATTTACTGGCATTGGACCACGTAACGTCACCAGTTTGGGAGTCGATCGAATAGCTACCGAGACTGCCGCTCGGATTGGAGAACATCGGGTGGTTGAACAGATTGAATGCCTCTGCGCGGAATGTCACACCTGTCTGGTCATGAATTCCAAACCGCTTTTGGAGGGCCGTATCGACCGCGTAGTTGCCGGGACCAACCGTCGCGTAACGCGGCATGTTACCCCAAGTGTATTTGGCTGGATTCGTAAAGGCGGCAATGTTGAACCACTGGTGAGTGGTGCGGCCGGCGCCAAAGTAGAGAGGCTGGCCAGGGACACGATCCGGGCGCTGATTGGATGTAATCCCGTCCAGCATTTCGCTGCCCTTGCGCGACATGGTAATGTTCACGGGCAGACCCGATCGAGCCGATACAACACCCGACAACTCCCAACCGCCGACGATGTTGCCGATCGCTCCTTGATTCAGGAAACGGGCCCCATGGCCGAAGGGGAGCTGGTAAACCGCATTTGTCGTGAAGGTGTGGCGGACATCCTCGTTCGTGTCGCTCCGGTCGCAAGACAGGCACGAATTGTTCTCGACGCTGACCGCCTCACCGGCGCCGATCGATGCGTCGGCAATCGCGTGCGACCACATATACTGCGTCTGCCAGAGAAACCCGTTTTTGAAGTTACGCAGCAACGAAATCTGCAGCGCGTTGAAATTGCTGTTGCCTTCGTTGCTCTTCAGACCATAGGTACTGAGCGAAGGAATCGGCCGGTACTGTGCCCCTGGAGGTCCCTGAAAACCATTGGCTGTTGTCTTGCTGAACAGGCGATGGCCCTGGCTGCCGACGTAACCGGCCTGAGCCACAAAGCGAGCCGACAGTTGCTGCTGAATATTGAAGTCCCAGTTTTCGTAATATGCATCCTTGCGGTTGTAATCAATCGCCTTCGGACTGAGATCTGGGACGCCATTCGCGGGGTTAGTTAGGTCGTAGCCGTAATAGAGCTGCAACGGAGGAGTCGCCGAAAGATCGGTGGTGGCTGAATACCGCGGAGGGACGCTCTCCGTTGGATCGCTGAAGTCGTCGTTCTGATTGGCGCCGAAATAGATTCCGAAACCGGTACGAATGACTATCTTATCCCGGAATACCTCGGGCGCCCAGCTCAACCCAAGTCGCGGACCGAAGTCAAGCGTTTGCGGCTTGTAGAAAGGCGCTCCCTCCGGACAGAACCCGCCACAGGCGAGACTCACTGTAAGAGAGCGGCCCTGCGCTTCGTGCATCACGCTATAGAACTCATACCGCAGCCCAGCATTGAGGGTCAGGTTGCGGCGGAGTTTGGCCTCGTCCTGGGCGTAGCCCATGTAGAACGTGCGCCTCATTCCCATCAGGCCCATGCCGATGTCTTCCGACATCGAAGAGGCCAGGTTATTCTCGAACTCGGGAATGCTGTCATAGCTGATGGAAGAAGTGGTAACAGCATTGCCCGAGTTGTTTAGGCGTATACGACGAATATCGATGCCAAACTTGAGCGTATGTCTTCCTCGAATTTGAGTGAGGTTGTCTATCCAGGAAAACGTGGTGCCTGCCTCTTCCTGCTTACTGCTTCCGGTGAGATCGTCGAGACCGCCCACGCTGACGCTCAAAGGCGCTTTTCCATTGACCACGGGGGTCCAGACGGAACGGTTCACGCCAAACTTCGCCTCGTTGATGAGTTGCGGACTGAAGATCTTTTGCAAAGCGAAGACGATGTTCGAGGGAGTGATTTCGGTTACATTGAGCGCACCCGCCGCATCCGCAGGGGAAGTCTGGAGACCCGCGTCTTTGTTGCCACGGACGTAAAAGGTTGTTGTGTCATTGAACTTGTGGTCGATGCGGCCCATCCCGTAGTCTTCCTGCGCGGTGTCCTGTCCGGAAGGCAATGTTTTCCAGGTCTGGCCGGACGGATCGTCCGGATTGGGGCCATCACCCTTGGGATACGCATTGATGATGGGCGTTAACGCAGGCGACGTGGCGAGGATTGCGGCGCGTTCTGTGGGGCTTGGCACAATTGCGGCACTCTGGGTATCACCGAGCGACTGCCTTAGGCCTTCGTAGTTGATGTAGTAGAAAGTGCGATCTTTTATGATGGGACCGCCCAGTGATCCCCCGAACTGATTCATGCGGAGCGGTGGCAGCGGAGAAGAATCGAAATACGTTCTTCCGTCGAACATGTCATTCCGAACGAATTCGAAGGCGCTTCCGTGGAGTTGATTTGTACCCGTTTTCGATACGATATTGATCTGTGCGCCACCCGCGGCGCCGCTTTCTGCGGTGTAGTTGGAAGTGCTGACGCGGAATTCAGCGATGGAATCCAGCGAGATGTTCAACCGGGTTTCGGCCTTCTGGGCCTGCTCCTGGACCCCGCTTGCATCGATACCGTCGAAGGCGTAGTTCTCATCGTCCAGCGATCGGCCGTTAAATCGGATCGAGTGCTGCTCATCGGTGTCACCGGTATTGATGGCGCCGGGCGCGAGGGCCATCAAACCCGCCCAGTTGCGGCCGTCTAAGGGGATGTCCTTGATCTGCTGCGACTCGATCACAACGCCGACTTCCGCCGAACTGCGGTTAAGGGCTTCCGAGGCGCGCACTTCCATTGTTTCAGTGTGCGCTCCGACCTGCAGCTTAGCATCGATGGTTCGAGCTTGCCCGACGGCAAACTCTACGTTCGAAATCGCTTCGGGCTCAAAGCCTTCCTTCGAAATCGTGATGTTGTAAACGCCAACGGGAAGTGCGGGAACCTGATAGGTCCCCTTTGAGCCGGTGACGGTCTCGCGAAGAAATCCGGTGGCTACGGACACCAACTCAATCTTCACATCCGGAATCATTGCGCCGGACGCGTCGGTGACAGTCCCGTTCAACGTCGCGCGATCATACTGGGCCACGGCGGTTGAGACCATGGCGAGCATCAACAAGGTGGCAATCCAAACAGTTCGGACGCTCCACACTCGTTTAACTGAATTCATACACCATTCCTCCTAAATAGGGGTTCTGACGTTTTCCTGATGTGGACCTGATCGGCGGCGAGAAGCAGAACCATGCATTGAATGCACAAACAGAGCGGTTGACGATTCAGCTTAAGAACGCCTGCTATCGATTGCAGGAAGCTGCAACGTCCACGACCTGGTGCATATGAAGAGACGCTATTCGGGAGTGTTGAAGGGAGATTAACAGTTGGATGAAAATTTCGTGAGATTGGCTCTTTCTGCTGTGCAGCTTTAGGACTCACGAACTGATGGTTATGGGAAACTCATCGTCGCGGAGCCGACTGATATTCCGAAACCGCAATAAGCGCGGCTATCAGAGGTCGCCGATCTCTAACTTTAACTCGATGGGTTTTGTCTCTTTCTACTTCGTCCAGGGAATACGCTCCGACTGGTTGCCAGCGGCGCATGTCGTGAAAAACAGACAGTCCAAAAGGGCAGCTCCTGAAATCCGGTTCTACAATTTCCGGTGACTGCAACTGGAAGGTAACCTTCTCTGGATTTTCACAGGTGGGCGCCAGCCCGCCGTTCACGATGTCACTTCGGATTCGGCACTACAACAACCATGCCGGTAAAATTCCCCGGCCGCGCGTGCGCCATGTATATGATGCCGTTCTTTGTCACCACGCCGTTACGCTCGCCCACGTGGGTGGGAACCACCGCTACCACGCTCAGTTTGCCCGCGGAATTCACGCGCGCCACCGTCAGGTTGCCGTCTCTCGGGGATCCGATGTACAGCATGTGCGTCGCCGGAGCAAGATTAATATCGTCGACGCCATCGCCAGTGGTAACGGACGAAAGCACCTGCCCATTGCCGCCGGCGTTCAGAACCTTTGCCCCCAAACTGCAGGCCACGAAAAGATAGCCGCTGTTCTGGTCGATCTGCAGGCCGTGCGGACCGTCGGGTCCACAGTTGGGGTGCCATTCCGCCACTGTCTTGTGCGTCTTCAGATCGATCGCTGTGGTCAGATCCTTGTCCTCGTAGTTCATGTAGAAGCGCCCACGCCGCGCATCGACGGCATAGCCTTCGGGCCGGCCCGGGAAGCTCAGCTTCGTCTTCTGCTTGAGCGTTTTAGCGTCGAGGATCCGCACCGTGTCATCGCGCGGCGAAGTCACCCAGACCTCGTCGGTGGGAGCGACATAGGCCACGCCGTCGGGAGTGGAGTCGATGTGGCCGCAGTTCCTGCGCTCGAGCGTCTTTTCATCCACGGCGCAGACGCTCTGGTCGGCGCGGTCGCCGATGTAGACGACGCCGTCGCCGACATACACTCCGCTTGGACCCTCCACGCCCTTGCGGCCATTCGGGGATGACATTTCCTTTGTGGCAAAACCCTTGATCTCATGAATCTTCTCGGTCCCTGCGTCGATTACATAGACCGACCCTATGTTGATGGCGGGGACCCAAACCGTGTTGGTCTTCGCTTCATAGGTGATGTAGTCGTTGGTAATGTTGTCCTGGCCGTGCGCGGGAAGATTCAGAACATGCGTTGTGTATTTGGCGCTTCCCTGGGCGGAAGCAAGCGACCCGAGCCCGAACGCCGCCATGCCCACAGCGACCAGCAGCAGGGACGGTGCAGACGACATCGCCTTCCGCGATCCCGAATTTTGCATAGTGAGTCTCCTTGCGAATCGGAAGATCTTGCGCGTCGCGCCGGCACTGAAAATCATTCCACGGTCGGTGCAATCGAAAAGAAGGCGGCAGGTGAGTCATCGCCTGGTTAGACCTCGAGGCCGCAGATCAGACGTCGGCTAGAAGGCCGCTTTTGAAGTGTTCCTTCGAGTGGCTACGGCTCGGCATGCCACCAAATTTCAAGGGCGGACGGCTCGGCAGCCCTTCAGGTCATGATAGGCGGCCTACAATTAAGAGGAGCTTAAACACGCTCACTACGTCATTCTCGCCAGAGCTAAGCAATGTAAGCCGCAGTGAACGTCCACTCCCGCGCCGAGCTGGCCGCCATGGTCCGTGAGCGCGTAGATAGCGTCGCCCGCATGCCGGTGGACCCATTTTTTATCACCAACAAGGAGGGAGGAAATGGATTGGGCCTGTGATCGCCAAAGACATCGTCGAGAAGCACGTAGGAACTCTCCGATTCAAGTCCCAGACCATCCCAGTGAACGTTGGATTCCGGACCGACCATCTGTTATTAGTCGACATGGACCCGCCTGCCACCCGGTATCCGGAGGGCCGGGACATCGCGCTACACCAGCGGTTGGAAGAGACGTTCCGATCCAGCTTCCGCACTCCCTGTCCGGACATGATTCGCACGATCCGCCTATAACGGCAACTCGTCATTCTAGTAGATGACATGACGCAGAGTTCGGCGGAGTTCACAGCGATGGCACTGCCGGCCAAATCGACCTCGCCGCTCCAACCGCATCTACGGACTGATGGGATACTCGGTACGGCAGCGTACCCAGGAGATGGCATGTGCATGGCGCTCGCGCAAAACTCCGCGACCTCGTCAGGGCATGACTTTCGCCGTCATCGGTGTCCTGATCGGCACCGCCGCTTCCTTCAACCTCACCCACCTCATCGCCAGC
>Ga0134126_10009915_pt1 | contig 12003 bp, 14 predicted proteins | sample KB31752_FD_96881 | JGI IMG/M metagenome (GOLD analysis project Ga0134126, IMG submission 96881) | Terrestrial soil microbial communities with excess Nitrogen fertilizer from Kellogg Biological Station, Michigan, USA - KB3-175-2 | ecosystem: Environmental > Terrestrial > Soil > Unclassified ...
ATAGAAGGATGCTCCGGCGGAATCAGCCGGAGCATCTCCTTGGCTCTGCGCATGCGCCCGATGGACGCCGCATCGGGTGTGGCAGGATCAGGCGATCCGCGGCACGGGACGCGCATTTCATCGCGCTGGATTTTGAGCCCAGGGGCTTTCCGACGTGGCAGAGCCGGCAGGGCGCATCAGCGATGGCGTATTGCACCGATACCGGAGCGACCGGTTACGCTGTCGCTAGACCCGCCCTACGTTCTTCGCCGCAACCACACACCAAACGCGATCACAACCGCGAGCGCCAGCGTGAACCAGGTGATGGCGTATTGCATGTGCTCGTCGCGCAGATGCACCTGCAGCGGACCGGGTTTCGGGATGCCGCCCGGTGGCACCGGCGATTCAAGGTCGACGTAAAACGGCGCAACCTTGCCCCAGGAGAGCGCCTGCGCCATGGCCGGCACGTCGCGGGCAAACCACAGCCGCCTGGATGGGCTGGCCGCCGGCGTCAATAAGCCCGCTCTTTCGGGAAAGCGGAGATAGCCGGTCAGCGTGACGGGCCGATCGTCCAGAAGGCCCGCCACCGCGCGATCCTCGACACCGCGATCCTGCATGACGTTCTCGACAAAACCGGCATTGACCACGAGGGTCTCGCCCGAGGCAAGCCGCGCCGGCAGGAACGCCCAGGTGCCAGCTCCGGAAATATCGCCGCGCACCGCGGAGCCGAACGAATAAACCATCGCGTCGGGTTGGCGTGCATACGTGGCCGTGAAGGTCACGCGGCGGAATTCGTCGTCCGCTGCAGTGAGTGCGTGCCATTGCGAGGCGGGCGGCAGCGGCAGGGGCGCAGCCGCCAGCCGCTCGGTCAGCGCCGCGATCAGCGCGTGCTTCTCGACGCGGCGCTGCAACTGCCAGATGCCGAGGCCGGTGAAGATCGCGACCATCACCAGGGTGAAGATGCCGAAGCCGAAGCCCGGCTTTCGAGAGCTCTTCATTTCGGCGCGCGCTCGGTGAGCCGGCCTTCGGCAGCCTTGTGGTGGAACTGCAGCGCGATCAACAGCGACTTGATCGCGCGCAGCGGCCACAGCGTCACGGCGAGCGTCAGCGGCAGCCACAGCATCGCATGCACCCAGAGCGGCGGCTCAAATTTCACTTCGGTGATCAACGCCGCCGTCACCACGATCGCACCCGCAATCATGATCACGAACACCGCGGGTCCATCGCCGGAATCCATGAAGGCGTAATCGAGCCCGCAGGCGTCGCAACCGGAGCGCAGCGTCAGGAAACCCGCATAGAGCCTGCCGCGGCCGCAGCGTGGACAGCGGCAAGCGAGTCCCGCGACATAGGGCGAAACCCGCGGCTTCTCGGCATCAGGCGTATTCATGCCGGGCGAATTAGCACAGAGCCGGAGGGCCTGGCCAAACAAAAAGGGCGGCGCGACGGCCGCCCTTTTTTCCGATTGGGGCGTCTTGCCACTCTACTCGGCGACGACACCGATGCGGCCACCGCCGGTGCCCCAGACATAGATGCAGACGAACAGGAACAGCCAGACCACGTCGACGAAGTGCCAGTACCAGGCCGCGAACTCGAAGCCGAGATGATGGGTCGGGGAGAAGTGGCCGCGATAGGCGCGAACCAGGCAGACGATCAGGAAGATGGTGCCGATCAAGACATGGAAGCCGTGGAAGCCGGTCGCCATGAAGAACGTCGCGCCGTAGACGTTGCCCGAGAAGGCGAACGCCGCGTGCGCATATTCCCAGGCCTGAACGCCGGTGAAGCTGGCCCCGAGCAGGATGGTCAGGATCAACCCGTGTTTCAGACCCTGGCGGTCGTTCTCGAGCAGCGCGTGGTGCGCCCAGGTCACCGTGGTGCCCGAGGTGAGAAGGATCAGCGTGTTGAGCAGCGGCAGATGCCAGGGATCGAACGCCTCGATGCCCTTCGGCGGCCAGGTGCCGGGCACCGCGCAGGCGCCCATCTGCGTGCCGAGGCCACAGCCAAACACCGCGTCGCGCGTGGCGTGGACCGCGTCCGCCGGGAACAGCGCCGAGTTGAAGAAGGCCCAGAACCAGGCGACGAAGAACATCACCTCGGAGGCGATGAACAGGATCATGCCGTAGCGATGGCTGATCTGCACCACGCGGGTGTGATCGCCCTTGTTTTCGGCCTCGTTGATTACGTCGCCCCACCAGACGGCCATGGTGTAGAGCACGCCGACAGCGCCGACGGCGAACACCAGCCAGGCAGCCGAATACAGGTGATGCATCCAGCCGATCGCGCCGACGGCCATGATGAAGGCCGAGATCGAGCCGACGATCGGCCACGGACTGGGATCGACGAGGTGGTAGTCGTGATGCTTGACGTGCGCCTCAGCCATTATCGCTCTCTCCTCAGGCGTGCCGGTCCGGCCGGCACGTATTCGTTCCAAACATCAAACCGGATTGCTCCGGTCATCAAAGGTCGCTCTTGCGCTTGTCCGCCTCGCGCGAGGCCACCGGTTGTGGCGCCGCGTCGCGAACGGGATAGAAAGTGTAGGACAGGGTGATGGTGTTCAGCGCGTCGTTGTCCTGGTCGTTCACGATCGACGGATCGACGTAGAACACGACGGCCATCTCGCGCTTCTCGCCCTGCTTCATGGTCTGCTCGGTGAAGCAGAAGCAGTTGATCTTCTGGAAATAGGCGCCGACCGAGAGTGGGGTGACGTTATAGGCCGCCTGTCCCGTGGTGGTCCGCGCCGACTCATTGATGACGGTGTAGTAGACCGTCGTGACCTCGCCGATATGAACCCGGATTTGGGTCTTCTCGGGCTCGAACTTCCAGGGCAATCCACCGGAAACATTGGAATCGAAGCGAATCGCGAGCGTGCGCGCGAGCGGCTTGGCCGTCGGAATCGAGGTCGCGACCTGGGTCGTGCCGTTGAATCCGGTGGCGCGGCAGAACCAGTTGTAGAAGGGCACGGCGGCATAGGCCGCGCCGACCATCAGCACGACCACCAAGCCGCAAATCGCGCCCACCAGCGCATCGCGGCTCAGCAGCGGCGCTGCTCGTGGTTCCCTGGCGGTGTCCTGCTTCATGTCCATCAAAACGGCCGGTTCAGAACCGCCGGCCCCCTGACAAGAGTGACCGCGAAAAACAGCACGACGAGGACGCCGAGCGCGAGCGCAATCGCGATCGAACGCCGGCGCCGGCTCCTGAGCTGCGCCTCGGTGAGGACGATTCCCTGTTCTGGCTCTCGCTTCTCGTCCATGCGTATCCCATACACCCCCTTGCGCCCCCTACCCGACCACGGGCATGACGGCGCGCACGACCGTCTCGATCAGGAGCGTCGCAAACAACGCAAACAGATAGAGGATGGAAAAGGCAAAAAGCTTTCGCGTGGCCCGGAGCGACTGGCTGCGTTCGCGCCGGCGATAGACATTGACCGCGAGCGCCAGCATGCCGGCGCCGAGCACAAGCGAGGTAACGCCGTAGATCCAATCGAAATAGCCGAGCGGCCAGGGCGCCGCGGCGATGACGACCAGCAGGATGGTGTAGAGCAGGATCTGCAGCCTGGTCGCATCGGGGCCGGCGACCACGGGCAGCATCGGCACGCCGGCGCGCGCATAGTCGTCGGAACGGAACAGCGCCAGCGCCCAGAAATGCGGCGGCGTCCAGAAGAAGATAATGAGGAAGAGCAGCACCGGCTCGATCGAGATCGAGCCGGTCGCCGCGACCCAGGCCACCACCGGCGGCAGCGAGCCGGCGGCGCCGCCGATCACGATGTTCTGCGCGGTGCGGCGCTTCAACAGAAGGGTGTAGATCACGACATAGAAGAAGATGGTGAAGGCGAGCAGGCCGCCGGCATACCAGTTGACGAGGATGCCAAGCGTCATCACCGAGAAGAACGCGAGCGTCATGCCGAACGCCATCGCCTCGGCCTTTGTGATCCGCCCGCGCGGGATCGGTCGGTTGGCGGTGCGCGTCATCACCGCGTCGATGTCGCCCTCGAGCGCCATATTGAGCGCCCCCGACGCGCCGGCCCCGACCGCGATGCAGAGCAGCGAGGTGAAGGCGAGAACCGGGTGGACGTGACCGGGCGCGAGCACCAGTCCGACGAGCGCCGTGAAGATCACGAGCGACATCACCCGCGGCTTCAGGAGCGCGATATAATCGCCGACGTCGGCCTCCGAGATGCGGACGGCCGGCAATTCAATGGCGCTGTGATCGACGACGGACAAGATAACGCGTTTCCCTCAAGCGGCGCGGCGCCCCGAACAAGGCGCCGCGGTCTTATCTGCTTACTGCACCCGCGGCAGCGTTTCGAACTGGTGGAACGGCGGCGGCGACGACAACGTCCATTCGAGCGTGGTGGCGCCCGCGCCCCAGGGATTGTCGGCGGCCCGCTCCTTGCGCAGGAAGAAGGCGTCGAACATGCCGTAGAGGAAGATCAACACGCCAAAGCCGGCAATGTAGGCGCCGATCGAGGAGATGAAGTTCCAGCCGGCGAAGGCGTCCGGATAGTCGACAACGCGCCGCGGCATGCCGGAAAGGCCGAGGAAGTGCTGCGGGAAGAACACCAGGTTGACGCCGATGAAGGTGAACCAGAAATGCGCCTTGGCAATGGTCTCGTTGTACATGTAGCCGGTCATTTTCGGGAACCAGTAGTACCAGCCGGCGAAAATCGCGAACACGGCCCCTAGCGACAGCACGTAGTGGAAGTGCGCGATCACGTAATAGGTGTCGTGCAGCACGCGGTCGACGCCGGCATTCGCCAGCACGACGCCGGTGACGCCGCCGATGGTGAACAGGAAGATGAAGCCGATCGCCCACAGCATCGGGGCCTTGAACTCGATGGAGCCGCCCCACATGGTGGCGATCCAGGAGAAGACCTTCACGCCCGTGGGCACGGCGATCACCATGGTGGCGGCGACGAAATAGGCCTGCGTCGCCGAACTCATGCCGACGGTGTACATGTGGTGCGCCCACACCACGAAGCCGATGCCGCCGATTGCGACCATGGCATAGGCCATGCCGAGATAGCCGAACACCGGCTTGCGCGAGAAGGTGGAGACGATCTGGCTGACCATGCCGAAGCCGGGCAGGATCAGGATGTACACTTCGGGATGGCCGAAGAACCAGAACAGGTGCTGGAACAGCAGCGGATCGCCGCCGCCGTCGGGGGAGAAGAAGGTGGTGCCGAAATTGCGGTCGGTGAGCAGCATGGTGATCGCGCCAGCGAGCACCGGCAGCGACAACAAGAGCAGGAACACCGTCACCAGGATCGACCACACGAACAGCGGCATCTTGTGCAGTGTCATGCCCGGCGCGCGCATGTTGAAGATGGTGGTGATGAAGTTGATGGCGCCGAGGATCGAGGACGCACCGGCAAGGTGGATCGACAGGATCGCGAAATCGACGGACGGTCCCGGATGGCCGGTAGTCGACAGCGGCGCATAAAGCGTCCAGCCGGTGCCGGCACCGAGAGTACCCGGCTCGCCCTCCACGAACATCGAGGTGAGAAGCAGCGCGAACGAGGCCGGCAACAGCCAGAACGAGATGTTGTTCATGCGCGGGAACGCCATGTCGGGCGCACCGATCATGAGCGGCACGAACCAGTTGCCGAAACCGCCAATCATCGCCGGCATGACCATGAAGAAGATCATGATCAGGCCGTGCGAGGTCGCGACCACGTTGTAGTCGTGGGGGTCGTGGAAGATCTGAATGCCCGGATACATCAGCTCGGCACGGATCAAGATCGACAGCGCCGCGCCGATGACACCCGCGATGATCGCGAACACCAGGTACATCGTGCCGATGTCCTTGTGGTTCGTCGAATAGACGTAGCGCCGCCAGCCGGTCGGATGGTCGTGCGCGTGCTCGTCATGGGCGTGGTCCAGTGGTGCCGATGCGTTTGTTGCCATGTTCAAATCCTGCCTTGCAGTCCCTCTGGGACCTCGCTCAGGTCCCGCTCGCCCTTGTCGCCGTGGCGCGCCTCAGCGCATCACACTGTCCGCCGCCGAGGCGTAGGTCGAATCCTCCGCCGAGGCATATTTCTTCTTTGCGTCCTCGACCCAGGCCGTGAACTCCTGATCGGTCACCACATGCACCACGATGGGCATGAAGGCGTGATCCTTGCCGCACAGCTGCGAGCATTGGCCGCGATATGTGCCGGTCTGGGTGGCCTTGAACCAGGTCTCGTTGAGTCGGCCGGGGACCGCGTCGATCTTGATGCCGAAGGCCGGCACCGCGAAGGAGTGGATCACGTCGGCGCCTGTTGTCTCGACGCGGATCACCTTGTTGACGGGAACCACCATCTCGTTGTCGACCGCAAGCAGCCGCGGCTGGGCGCACTTGGTCCGCGTCTCGTCGCAGGCGAGCAGCGAATCGAATTCGAACTTGCCGTTATCGGGATAGGAGTAAGTCCAGTACCACTGCTTGCCGGTCGCCTTGACGGTGAGATCCGCCTTCGGGATGTCGAGCTGCTCGAACAGCAGCTTGAACGAGGGAATCGCGATGCCCACCAGGATCAGGACCGGGACCAGCGTCCAGGCCACCTCGATCAGGGTGTTGTGGGTGGTCCTGGAAGGAACCGGGTTGGCCCTGGCGTTGAAGCGGATGATCACGGTGACCAGCAGGCCCAGGACGAACAGCGTGATCAGCGTGATCACGACCAGAAGGCCATTGTGGAACGATTCGATCCGGTCCATCACCGGCGAACCGGACTGCTGCAGCTTGAATTCCCACTCACGCGGCTGGCCCAGCTCGGCGAACGCCGCTCCGCTCGTCACCAGCGTGATACCGGCCACCGCAAAACCCAGCAACCGCCGGCCGATCCGGCCCATCGACATCTTCATGTCGCTCGCGCTCCCTTCAATCACATCCCCGAAGCATCCCGCCAGAAGAGCGGGATGCGGCACGATCCGCCCCCAGCCAAACGGCCTGACAAGGCTGCCAAGAGGTGCCCAGGCCAGATCGCGAGACAAGCCGAAATCCAGCCTCTCAAACCATAATTCTCTGGCTCTCGCAATGCAGTCGTAGGGAGCAAAACACAGCCGTCGCCGGCTCATCACGAAAGCGCGCGCAGACGCAGATTTCCCCACAAACCGGGCCTTACCGGGCTTGTGCCTGCGTTCCGCGGCTTGACAGGTGGTTTGGGCGATGATGCCAAGGGCACCGCGCACCGCCGTCGGGTGATTCGCAACTAGCCAAAGGTCGCGAAGACCTCGTCTGGCGCGCGATTTGCGCGAAAATTTAAGGAAACAGCGCCTTCAAGGCGCCGTCATTACCGGTTCAGTCGCGTTGGTGGGACTAGGGCAGCTTGAGGTATTTTCCGGGATGACCCGAATGGGACCTGACCGACACAGAACTTTTCGCGCAGGCGGCATCATCCTGCTCGCCGCCGCACTGATGGCCGGCCTTGCGCTCGGCGGGACGCAGCCGGCGCACGCGCAGGGCGCCGTGCGCTCGGTGCATGGCGACTGGCAGATCCGCTGCGACACCCCGCCCGGCGCAAAGCAGGAGCAATGCGCCCTGATCCAGAGCGTGGTGGCGGAGGATCGCTCGAATGCGGGTCTCACCGTCATCGTGCTCAAGACCGCAGACCAGAAGAGCCGCCTGATGCGCGTGGTGGCGCCGCTTGGCGTGCTGTTGCCCTCGGGCCTTGGCCTCAAGCTCGACGACAAGGACGTCGGCCGCGCCGGTTTCGTGCGCTGCCTGCCCAACGGCTGCGTCGCCGAAGTGATCATGGACGACAAGCTGCTCAACGAATTGAAGACCGCGAAGACCGCGACGTTCATTATCTTCGAGACGCCGGAAGAGGGGATCGGGTTTCCGCTGAGTTTGAACGGACTGGCGGAAGGATTTGATAAGTTGCCGTGAGCAATAGCTCAGGCCTGGCAGCTAATAGATTTCAAGACATGCGATGCCGTCGTCGTTCCAGAACCCGACGATAATGTCGGCATGACGTCGTAGAAGCGTCGCAATAGCTGCGGTTGATTGGTTTCCGGCGCGCAGCCAGATTACTTTTGGCGGAGGTCCTGATAAGACCGCCATCTCAGCGAAATCGACATCCTGAGAAACGATCGTGAAGCCGTGTGCCTTGGCGTAGTCCCAAATCGCCCGATCGCCTACTTCCGATAGTCCCAAGACCCGAACGTGCATCGAGTCAGGGAAAAGATCACCTACCGTCTGGCAGAGCTTGAAACTGAGATTTTGGTCGAACAGGAGCTTCATGCCGAGGCGGTGACAAGCCGCCTCTCACGGTCCGCCGCGTATGCCAAGCAGGCGCGAATATCATACTCGGTCAATTCGGGGAAATCCTCGAGAATTTGCTCGTGGGTCCGGCCGGCGGCAAGCCAGCCGAGTACATCTGCGACCGCAATCCGCATGTGACGGATACAAGGACGGCCGCCGCGCTTGCCCGGTTCGATGGAAATGATGTCCTTGTAGTCCATAACTACGATCCTAGCATCATTCCAAGCTCGGCGCACCTAACGGAAGTCCGAGCAGGGCGAAGGCGAAACGACGGCAAACTCGGCGATTGCGCGTTCACGGCGCTTTTCCGTACAGCTTACGAAAATTTCAGCCATGGCATCCCCCGGATGCGGCTATTGGTATCCTGCGAGGCCTCGCAACTCGGCCTTCGAGAGACTATCTTGAAGGCTCGGCCGCACGCAACGGATTAACCTGATGAACCCCACAACCTCGCTTCTCGACCGCGCCAATCTCGACCGCGACGCCGTTCGCCATGAAGTTTCACGCGGGCTTTCGGGGGCCGATGATGGCGAGCTGTTTCTTGAATACAGCCAGACCGAAGCGCTGTTGTTCGACAACGGGCGGCTGAAGCAGGCAACCTACGACACCTCTCAAGGGTTCGGCCTGCGCGCGGTCAAGGACGACGCGGTCGGCTATGCGCATTCGTCCGACGTTTCGCTGCCCGCGTTGATCCGCGCTGCGGATGCGGTCGCGGCCGTGCGCGGCGGCTATAGCGGCAGCTTTGCCGCTCCTCCCGCACACACGAATGTGAAGCTCTATGGCGACGACAATCCGCTGGATGCGCCGGGCTTCGAGGCCAAGGTGAAGCTGCTCGGCGAGATCGACGCGTACTTGCGCGACAAGGATCCACGCGTCCGCCAGGTCACCGTGAGTCTCGGCGCGACCTGGCAGGTGGTCGAGATCGTCCGCCCCGACGGCGAGAGCTATCGCGACATCCGCCCCCTGGTGCGCATCAATGTTGCCGTGGTCGCCGGAGAAGGCGACCGGCAGGAGAGCGGATCGAAGGGTTATGGCGGCCGCGAAGGCTATGCCCGCTTCATCGAAACCAGATCCTGGCGCGAGGCCGCCGACGGCGCGCTGCGCGAGGCGCTGGTCAACCTCGAATCCGTTCCCGCGCCCGCCGGCGAGATGGATGTCGTGTTGGGGGCCGGCTGGCCCGGCGTGATGCTGCATGAAGCCGTGGGTCATGGGCTGGAGGGCGACTTCAACCGGAAGAAGACCTCGGCGTTCGCAGGCCTGATGGGCCAGCAGGTCGCGGCCAAGGGCGTCACCGTGGTCGACGACGGCACCATTGCTTCCCGGCGCGGCTCGCTCTCGATCGACGATGAGGGCACGCCGACCAACCGCACCGTGCTGATCGAGGACGGCATTCTGGTCGGCTACATGCAGGACCGGCAGAACGCGCGGCTGATGAACATGAAACCGACCGGCAACGGGCGCCGCCAGGGCTATGCCCATGTGCCGATGCCGCGCATGACCAACACCTACATGCTTTCGGGCCAACGCGATCCGGCCGAGATCATCGGGTCGGTGAAAAACGGCGTCTATGCCGCCAATTTCGGCGGCGGCCAGGTCGACATCACCTCGGGCAAATACGTGTTCCAGTGCACCGAGGCCTACAGGATCAAGAATGGCAAAATTGGCACACCTCTCAAGGGAGCGATGTTGATCGGCAATGGGCCGACCGATCTCCATCGAATAACCATGATTGGCAACGATCTGGCGCTCGACAGTGGTATCGGCACCTGCGGCAAGAACGGCCAGGGCGTCCCGGTTGGCGTCGGCCAGCCAACGCTGTTGATGGAACGCATTACTGTCGGAGGTACCGGCCGATGAGCGAGAACGTAACGACGACTCAAAGCAAGGTTCGCGGCTGGATCGGACAGGGGCTGCAACTGGCGGGCATCGTGCTCGCGGTGTTCATCGCCAAGGGTGCGATCGCGGAACCCTTCTACGTGCCCTCCGGCTCGATGGAACCGACGCTTCTGATCGGCGACGCGCTGCTCGCCTCGAAATACCCCTATGGCTACGGCACCGCCTCGCTGCCGATGCAGATCAACCTGCCGGAGACCCGTCGCGTGTTCGAAGGCACGCCCAAGCGCGGCGACGTCGTCGTGTTCCGCTGGCCGGGCGACCGCTCGCAGGCCTGGGTCAAGCGCGTGGTAGGCCTGCCCGGCGACCGCATCCAGATGCGCCAGGGCCAGCTCTTCATCAATGACCACCCGGCCCAGCTCAAGCCGGACGGCGTCGGCGAGGCCGAGGACGACAACGGCAGTTCCGAGCCCGCCTATCGCTATGTCGAAACGCTGCCGAACGGCGTCTCGCACCTGATCTTCAAGATGCGCGACAACGGCCGGCTCGACAACACGCCGGAAGTCACCGTGCCGCCGGGCCACCTGTTCGTTCTTGGCGACAACCGCGACAATTCCGCCGACAGCCGCGTACCGCTGCGCGACGGCGGCGTTGGCCTGCTCCCGATCGACAATCTCGTCGGCCGCGCCGACGCCGTGGTCGGCTCCTGGGATCTCGGCATCCGCAACCGGCCGGTGTGGACCTGGCTCTCCGGCTTCCGCATGGCGCGGTTCTTCACAGCAGTGCATTGAGGGAAGAAATCTCGCGGAAATTTCGTCATGGCCGGGCTTATCCCGGCCATCTACGTCTTTGGCGCATCGAGCGTTCTAGGGTGGGTTAGTTTAGCCGACCGCGTGCACGCTGGTTCAATAAGCGAACGCGAAAGGCGTATCCCACCATCTTTGTCGCCGGAGAATAGATGGGCGACGATTCCGCCTTCGCTCTTCGAGCTTCGGCGGACAAGTCGCTGACCCACCCCTACGCATCCGGGACCTTCGATGACCCGCGACCAATTCCTCACTGCGGCGCTGAAAAACCCGGTCAATGAAATCATCGTGCGCGAACTGTTCGCGCTTGCGCTGCCCGATGGGTGGCTGGTGTCGGGCTGCCTCGTGCAATCGGTGTGGAATCACCTGACCGGCCGCACGCCCCCTTACGGCATCAACGATTACGATGTCTTCTACTTCGACCCCGACACATCCTGGGAAGCCGAGGACGCGGTGATTCGTCATGTTGCCGCAAGGCTAGCCGGCCTCGGCGTCAGGATCGAGACGCGCAACCAGGGACGCGTCCACCTCTGGTATCCCGACAAGCACGGCATGCCCTATCCGCCAGTTCGATCCTCGACCGAAGGCATCGATCGATTCCTCACCGCCAATACGATGGTCGGGATTCGGCGCAGCGAGAGCGGCTACGACGTTTATGCGCCGAACGGCTTCGCCGACATCGGTGGCCTCATCGTGCGGCCCAATCCCGGGCCGAACTTTTCGCCGCAGAATTACGCGGCGAAGGCGGCGCGGTGGAAGAGCCTATGGCCCGAGATCACGGTGATCCCGGCCGAAGCCACGGCAAGCACGATGAGCTAGACTAGAGCGACGTCGTCAATTGCGTCAGCCAGGCCGGTGACGCATCGACCAGCGCGGCTTCGATCTGCCGGTCCACGCCGCTGACGATCGCAACCCCGACAAGGACGAAGGCGGTGCCGAGCATGGCCTTGCCGAGCTTTCCCGCCGACATCAGGCGCGAGCGGACGCGCGCCAGCGCCGCGCGCGACACCAGCCCAAGCAGGGCGAGCGGCAAGGCGGCGCCGACCCCGAAGGCAATCATGGTCAGCCCAACTTGCGGCAGATCGCGGCCCTGCGCCGCAAGCAGCGAGGCAGCGCCGAGCGTCGGACCGACGCAGGGCGACCAGACGAGGCC
>Ga0134126_10009918_pt1 | contig 12002 bp, 12 predicted proteins | sample KB31752_FD_96881 | JGI IMG/M metagenome (GOLD analysis project Ga0134126, IMG submission 96881) | Terrestrial soil microbial communities with excess Nitrogen fertilizer from Kellogg Biological Station, Michigan, USA - KB3-175-2 | ecosystem: Environmental > Terrestrial > Soil > Unclassified ...
ACGTGGTCGCGCGGCAGGCGGCGGTCGGCCTGAGCGTGGTGAACAACGGCGAGTTCGGCAAGTCGAGCTGGGCGGCGTACGCGCTTGACCGGGTCACCGGGTACGAGATCCGCAAGGACCAGCTCAAGCCGCTTGACTGGCTCGGCCGGGACCGGGAGCGGTTCAAGGAGTTCTTCACGGACAACCCGGACATGCCGACCGCGCTGACCGGCGCCCCCACCCAGGCGTGCGTCGGGCCGATCAAGTACACCGGCCAGGACGCCATCGCCCGCGACCTCGCCAACCTGAAGGCCGCAATCCTAGGCACGGGCAAGCCGGACGACGAAGTCTTCTTCACGAGCGTCGCCCCGGCGAGCATGGCCTACAACGGGGTGAACGAGTACTACAAGACCGAGGAAGAGTACGTCTACGCCATCGCCGAGGCGCTGCGGCAGGAATACCTCGCGATCCACCAGGCCGGCTTCATCCTGCAGGTCGACGACGCGGTGCTCGCCAACATGTACGACCACCTCATCCAGCAGGACGAGGGCGCCTACCAGCGCTGGGCGCAGCTGCGGGTGGAGGCGCTCAACCACGCCCTGGCGGGGATCCCGGAAGACCGGATCCGCTACCACGTCTGCTTCGGTAGCTGGCACGTCCCGCACGTCGCCGATGCGCCCCTGGAGGCGATCATCGACCTGGTGCTGCAGGTGAACGCCGGCGCTTACTCGCTCGAGGCCGCCAACCCGCGGCACGAGTGGGAGTGGGAGGTGTGGGAGCGGGCGAAGCTCCCGGACGGCAAGATCCTCATCCCCGGCGTCATCACGCACCATACGACCACGGTGGAGCACCCGCGGCTCGTCGCTCAGCGCCTTGAGCGGTTCGCCAGGCTCCTGGGCAGGGAAAACGTGATCGGCGGAGCCGACTGCGGCTTCGCTCAGGTATCGCACATCAAGCGCACCGCCCCCGAGGTGGTCTGGGCGAAGTTCGCGGCTCTTGTCGCGGGTGCCCAAATTGCGTCCCAGCGAATCTGGGGTTCCTAACGACGCAATAGCGCGCAGAAAGATCTGAACTCTTCGTAAGCGCCGAATTTGCGGAAGGAGATCGCTATGACGGTGCAAGGGCAGGCCGCGACGGGGAACGTACTAGGCCCCGGCGCGGCAGGCGCGAAGTCGGGCCAGACACCAGGCGTGCGGGAGAACGATCCCCCGCAGCCCGGTGAGCTGCCCCAGACTCCGTGGGAGATCGAGGGGCCTTACTACCGGCTGGGCACCCCCCAGCGGTCGAACCTGCTCGAGCCAGGTGACAAGCCTGAGCTCGTCCTCACCGGCCGGGTACTGAACCCGGAGGGCAGGCCGATCGCCGGGGCGCTGATCAGCTTCTGGCACGCCAGCCATGCCGGGGAGTACGACATGGTCGGCTACCGCTACAGCGGCTACGTCGTGACCGGCGCGGACGGCCGCTACGAGCTCACCACGATCGTCCCCGGCGCCTACCAGCCGCGCGAGGCCAAGCACCTGCACGTCAAGGTACAGGCGATCAGCCGCCCGGTCACCACTCAGCTCTTCATAGAAGGCGAGCCGGGCAACACCGACGACGAGTACTACAACCCATTGCTTTTCGTCGCGTGCACGGTGGATTCCGACGGCGTCAAGCACGGCACGTTCGACTTCGTCATCGCGCAGTTCACCGAGGAAGAGAACGTCACCCCGGAAAGCCTCACGGCCCGGGCCTGACCGCCCGCACCGGGGTCCGGCCTGCGGCGACTAGTGCCGTCAGCTAACAGAAGGAGCAGAGAGTGCGCGGAGACAGCACGCCGCCGCAGGTCGACGAGTTCAGGTACGACGTTGCCGCCCAGTGGGAGCAGCTTCCCGACGGGATCACCCACCGGGACGTCTCCGCGGTCGACGTCGACTCCCAGGACCGGGTCTACCTGCTGACCAGGTTCGACTCGAACGTGCTGGTGTACGAACCAGACGGGACGTTCATCACCGCCTGGGGCGGCGACGCCTTCACCAACCCGCACGGGCTGACCGTGGGCCCGGACGACGCGGTGTGGACCGTGGACAACGGGGACCACACCGTGCGGAAGTTCACCCCCGACGGCAAGCCGCTGCTGACGCTCGGCCGCCCCGGCCAGCCGTCCGATACAGGGCGTGCCACGAGCGGGCCGTTCGTCGTCCACAACGTCGAGACCGTGCTCCGGCCGGGCGAGCCGTTCAACGCCTGCACCAACCTCGCGATCAACTCCGGCGGGCGGGTCTACGTCGCGGACGGGTACGGCAACTGCCGCATCCACGCGTTCGCCCCCGATGGTGAGCTGCTGTTCTCCTGGGGCGACGTGGGCGTCGGCCCGGGCGAGTTCCACCTGCCGCACGGCATCGGCGTTGACCCCGACGACCGGGTGTACGTCTGCGACCGGGAGAACGACCGCATCCAGCTCTTCGACCCCGACGGCCGCTACCTCGCCGAGTGGACCGACGTGCAGCGCCCCTGCCACCTCGCCTTCGACCCGGCTGGCTACTGCTACGTGGCGGAGCTGTGGCGGCCGAAGGGCAAAGCCTCGTTCACCCTCGGCTTCATGCGCGAGGACCACCCCGGCCGGGTCACAGTCTTCGACCGCAACGGGTCGATCGTGGCGCGCTGGGGCGCGAGCACGGTCAGCAGAACCGCGCCCGGCAACTTCATCGCCCCGCACGGCATCGCCGTCGACTCGCGCGGCGACCTGTACGTCGCCGAGGTGGCCTACACGTTCGGCGCCAGGCAGAACGGCGTCGACCCGGCCGAGGCGGCCGCCCACCAGCTCCAGAAGTTCAGCCGGGTCCGCGCGTCGGCCTAACCCCCAGTAGGTAAGCGACTCAAGGGAGAGCGCGGATGAAGCACAGTACCGAACGGATTCGTGCGACGCACGGCGGGAACCTGCCGCGCCCCGCGGCGTTCGACGCCCTGCTGCAGCAGGGCGCGGTCGTCACGCCGCAGGTCGCCGAGCAACTGCCCGGCGCCGTCCAGTACGTGATCGACCGCCAGCTCGACTGCGGCGTCGACGTGGTCAACGACGGCGAGTACGTGAAGGCAGCCGGCGGCGGCTCCTACTCCGGGTACATCCACCAGCGGGTGACCGGCTGGGAAGTACAGCCGGTCAACCCCGATAAGCGCAAGCGAGACGGCGTCGGCGCCAGGGAACGCCGGATGTTCCCTGGGTTCTACGAGTCGGGCTTGTGGCTGCAGGGCTCCGGCGGCCCGGTGCGGCCCGGATACTTCAAGTACGGGGTGTCACCGGAGCGGACCACGGAACGAGTCGCCACCGGCCCGGTCGCCTACACCGGGCACGCGGCCATCAAGGCGGACATCGACGCTCTCACCGAGTCGCTCGACGGCAAGCCCGCCGACGTGGAGGGCTTCGTCGCGGCCCTCGGCCCGCTCAGTCTCGGCGCGGGAGCGCGCAACGAGTACTACTCCTCGGAAGAGGAGTACATGACCGCGGTCGCGGAGGCGGTGCGAGAGGAGTACAAGGCGATCACCGACGCCGGGTTCATCGTGCAGCTCGACGAGCCGGAGTTCGCCACTTCCTGGCAGTTCTACCCCGACTGGGACGTGCCCAGGTACCGCAAGTACCTGGAGTTCTGCGTGGAGATCATCAACCATGCCCTGGACGGCATCCCCGCCGACCAGGTCAGGTTCCACGTCTGCTGGGGGAGCGGGCACCGGCCGCACGTCACCGACATCGACCTGGTCGACATCGCCGACCTCATGCTGCAGGTCAACGCCCAGGCGTACTCGATCGAGGCCGGCAACGTCAGGCACGCCCACGAGTGGACGGTGTGGCGCGACATCAAGCTCCCTGACGGCAAGATCCTCGTGCCCGGCGTCATCTCGCACGCCACCGACCTGGTCGAGGCGCCTGGCCTCGTCGCCGAGCGGCTGGTCAACTACGCCAGCGTCGTCGGCAAGGAGAACCTGCAGGCCGGCACCGACTGCGGCATCGGGTCCCGGGTCGGCCACGAGGAGATCGTCTGGGCCAAGCTCCGCGCGATGGCCCAAGGCTGCGCGCTGGCGAGCGACCAGCTCTGGGGACGGTCCGCATGAGCTACGACCTGCTGCTTAAGGGCGGCCACGTCCTCGACCCCGGCGAGGGCCTCGACGCGGACCTGGACATCGCGGTCAGCGGCGGGAAGATCGCCGCGATCGCCCCGGACATCCCGGCGCAGGACGCCGCGCGCGTCCTTGAGCTGCGGGGTGCGGGCAGGCACGTCGTGCCGGGGCTCATCGACCTGCACACGCACGTCGCCAACGGCGCGATCACCGAAGGCGTCGGCATGGGCATGTGCGACCCCGACGACATCGGGGTGCGCTCCGGCGTCACCACGGTGGCGGACTGCGGCTCGGTCGGCGTCGCCAACATCGGCGTCTTTCCCGCCCACATCCTGCCCAAGGCCAAGACCCGCGTCGTGACGCTGGTGAACGCAGGCAGCTACGCGCACACCATGCCGGGCATCGCGGACGTCAGCTCGCTCGACGACATCAACCGGGACGCACTCCAAAAGGCGGCTGAGCACAATCCAGGCCTCATCGCCGGGATCAAGCTCCGCGTCGTCGGCCCCGCCTTCCAGGGCATCGGCGAGGACATCATCGTCAAAGCCAAAGCCGCGGCGACGAACCTCGGCGTGCCGCTGATGGTGCACATCGGCGACTTCTCCGCCAAGGACGAGGCGTCAGCCGCCCGGCGCGGCGAGCTCACCCGGTTTCTGCTGAAGACGTTCGAGCCGGGCGACATCCTCACCCACCTGTGCACGCCGAACGCCGGCCGAGTGCTTGACCCCCAAGGCAACCCCTACCCGGAGGTCGCCGAAGCCCGGGAACGGGGCGTCGTGCTGGACTCGGCCCTGGGCCGGGGCAACTTCGGCATCGAGGTCGCCCGGCGGCAGGCTGACATCGGCCTGTTCCCCGACACGATCAGCAGCGACCTGACCGCGATGGGCCAGACGTTCCACAGCCTCCTTGAGTGCATGGCCAAGTTCATGTCGATCGGCTACACGCTGCCCGACGTGATCAAGGCGACCACCGCGAACGCGGCCCAGGCTCTCGGCCTGGCCGGCGAGCTCGGGGCGATCGCCGTCGGCCGGGACGCCGACCTGAGCGTCATCGACGTCGTGGAAGGCGACTTCACGTTCACCGACACCAGGGGACAGGGGTTTACGGGCCGGTACGGGCTGGTCCCCGTCCGCACGGTCAAGGCGGGCGAGGAGTTCTCCCCTGGCTGGGGCACGCACCCGTGGGGCTGGCTCCCCGCGAGCGCGCCGTGACGGAAGCGCTGACGTCGCAGCCGGCGGTCCTCTCAAGCTACGACGAGGCCCTGAACATCGCGCGGGAACTCGGCCCGCGGCTGAAAGCCCGGATCCCGGAGGCGGAGCGGCTTCGCCGCCTGCCGGACGAGACGGTGGCCGACTTCCGATCCCCACGGGATCCGGATCAGAAGGGGCGGGCTAGTCCCTGGAACATGGGGTAGTGGCGGACGTTCAGAGTGGCGAGTTCCAGCCCCTCGGTGAGAGCGGTCGCGGCGATGAGGTAGTCCCCAAGGCCGATGCCTGAGTGCGACCGGCGGTACTGCTGCATGAACGCGGATGCCCGCCACGCTACCTGTTCAGTGACCTCGAACCGCTGCATGCTGCCAATCAAACGCATGACCTCGCGCCGCTCGGGCTGCCGCATCCCGCCGGCGATCTCGGTCAGGCTCACGACGCTGATCGCCAGGGGGCCTGACGACTGACGGGCCCGGACAAGCCAGTCCCGGGCCGGCGTCTTTCCCCGTAGGTGCTCGATGAGGACGTCGCTGTCAACGAGGATCACGCGTCGGCCAGCCCGTCCAGGTAGTTCATCCGCTCATCCGAACCGCGAGAGAACGGCTCCTGGTCGGCGAGGGCCCCGAACGAGCCCTCGATTGCGGCGAGGTCGCCCGCTAGATCCGTACCGCGCTGTCCGCCAATGGCTCGGTCGATCAGCACCCGGATCAGTTCGGCCCGCGAAACGCCCTCCGCCTCGGCGACCCGGTCCAGGGCTTCTGCCTGGCCGTCGGCGAGGTAGATGTTCGTCCGCTTCATACACCACATCATACACCACGGAGCATTTCCAATCGCGACTCGTCGACTAGATTCGACTACTTCCTATCATGCCTGTAGCTCATCGCGTCCAACTCCTCGATCGGCTTCCCGGCCCTGTCACGGCCTGCGTCAAGGCCGCGCTCGCGTGCCGGACCTGAAGGACACGTCTGGCTGATGGCAGACTGGCGGCGTGAGCTGGTCGCTGTTTGTCCTGCCGCTGCATGAAGTTCTCCGCGATGGCGGGCTGGCCTGGGCGGGTTCGGCGGATTTCGCGCGTGGCGTGCCGGATCATGTGCCCGGCCCGCAGTCGCCGCCCCGCGTGCTGGACGTTCTCGGCGCATTCCGGGCCGTCGGGTGCCATGGGACGGCATGGTTCGAAGTCAGTGACCTGGATGCTGCCTCATGGCTACCGGAGTGCCCGGACCCGATGTCGTGCGAGGAAACGGGCGGGCGGCACTTGGGCGAGGTCAGCCTCCACGTTGCGGGGCAGGCCGCTGATAAGCGTCCGCTGCGAACAGGGACCACGGTAGAAGGCTTGTCGTTCCGCAAGCCGTCTGGCGCGGCTGTGCTGCACGCGGTGTGCGCACTGACAGCGGCCGCTGGGCCACTGCTCGTCTACGACCCTGCGGGAAACCAGGTGTTCGTCGTCTGGCCCACCGAACGGGCCGAGGAGCTAACCGGAGAATGGCCGTGGTAGCCGGCACGTAGGGCTATTGGCCCGCATATCCTCCGGTCGAGTCGGCGACATCTTCTCGCGGCGGCGCGATTGCCTCGGCCAGCGCGTCCGACGCGATGTTGGCGCCGCACGAGACGATGACGATCGTCTGGCCCGGCTGACCGCGGCCGGTTTTCAGCCCCGTCGCGGCGGAGCCCTCGACCAGCTGATGCTCAGTGTCGATCATGAGGCGGAGCGCGGAGTGGATTTCCGCCTCCTCGATGAGAAGCCACTCGTCCACCAGTTCAGCGCACAGAGGCAGCGTGATCGCGCCCTCTTCCACGCCCCCCGCTGTCGCGTCGCTGATTGTCGGCTTGGCGGCGACCTCGACGACCCGCCCTGCCCGGACCGAGGCGGCCATTGCCGCGTCGTTCACCGGGGAAGCGCCGATGACGCGGACACCCGGCCACGCCGACTTGACGGCCGCCGCGGCCCCGGAGATGAGCCCGCCGCCGCCGACCGCGACCACGACGGCATCCACTGGGCGGTCACCGGCCTGCTGGACGATCTCCTCACCCACCGTGCCCTGGCCGGCGATCACGCTGAGGTCGTTGTAAGGGCTGATGTAGGTGAGCTGTTCGGCGGCGGCAAGGCGCCGCGCCAGGCGCTCAGTTTCGGCAGGCTCTGCGCCCGTGACGCGTACCTCGACGCCGTAGCGGCGGATCGCGGCCACCTTGACCGGCGACGCGCCCGCGGGCACGCACACGAGTCCGGTCCCGCCGAGCGCGGCCAGGGCGTGCGCCACTCCGAGCCCGTGGTTGCCGGTTGAGGCCGCGATGACGCCGCGTCGCCGCTCGTCGTCGGTCAGGCTCCACAGCTTGGCGAGCGCGCCGCGGACCTTGAAGGACCCGGTCTTCTGCTGATGTTCGCACTTCAGCAGAAACTTGGCGTCACCCGACTCGGAGGCGGCCCGCAGGCTGGTCAGCGGCGTGACGGCGACGTGGCGACGGACCGCCGCGGGCAAGGCGCGGGTGGCCTCCGCCACCTGTTGCGCCAGCACCGACAACTCGCTCACGCCCGCTCCCGGTCCAGCTTGCCGTGCAGGCGGGCCAGGCTTTCGCGCAACGGCCGGGGCACGCCGCTCCAGTGGAGCTGAGCAGACACGGAGCAAGCGTAACCGGCCCGGCCTTCGCCAGGAGCGCTGAGCTCTTGTGGGCATTCACCGCCGCTGCCATCCTCCCAGCTCTGAACGGCGGGGATCCCTTACGCCCCCGGCTGGTCCAGGGCGCTTTGCAGCGACTGGACGTAGCCCTGGCTCGTATAACTCGCGCCGCTGACCGCGTCGATCTTGGCGCTCTGCGCTGCGAGGGTCTCGTTAGTCAGCTGCGGGATGGCGACGGAGTCGAGCTAGCTGCTGTAAGACCCGACGTCGGTCTGCTGCAGGACGGCGGCCTTGGTGATCCGCCCGCCGATCACGCTGATCTGCACCTGCATCGGGCCGTACGCGGTGCTCGCCACCGAGCCGTTGATCACCCGGGTCGTAGCCGCCTGCTTGCTGCCGCTCGGCTTCGCGGTCGCGGATGGCTTCGTCCCGGCATGCGACTTCGCCGCGCTGCCTAACGCCTGCGCGGCGCTCCCGGCCGCTCGCTCCGCGCCCGCGAGGGTGCCGGGCGCGGCATGTGCGGGCAGCGCGACGGCGGACGGGCTGGGCTGGAATTTGACCGCCAGCAGCGCGGCCATCCCCGCGACAGTGCCGCCGAGGGTCAAGACAATGCGACGCAATGGGTAGTCCTTAGGGTCTGCTAGAAGTCGAAGGTCTCGTGGTGGATGTGCCGCCGCTTGACGCCAAGGGCGCGCAGCGACCCAACGGCCGCCTCGGTCATGCCGTTCGGGCCGCACACGTAGGCCTCGTACCGGTGCAGCCCCGGCACCAGCGCCCGGATCTCGTCGGGAGCGAGCGGGTCGTAACCGAGCTCGGCGCGGGAGCCGGTGATGTAGTGCAAGGTGGCGTTCCGGTCGGCGGCGATCGCGTCCAGCTCCTGGCGGAACACGATTTCCCCAGGGTGGCTGGCCCGGTAGATCAGCGTGACCCCTTCGGACATCCGCTTGGGCAGCGCAGCGAACATCGCCCGGATCGGGGTGATGCCGACGCCGCCCGCGATCATCAGGACCCGTCGGCCGCTCAACGACGGGGTGAACGCGCCGTACGGCCCCTCCGCCATGACCTTCGTCCCCGGCTTGAGGCGCGCCATCGAGCCGCTGTGGTGGCCGCGGGCCTTGACGGTGATCCGCAGCATGTCCGGGCGGGGCAGCTCCGACAGCGAATACGGGTGAGACCCCCAGCGCAGCTCCTTGCTCAGGAACCGCCAGCGGAAGAACTGACCGGGCTCCGCGCGCGTCTTGTCCAGGTCACGGCCGCTGATGTAGACCGACACGACGCCGCGGGTCTCTTCGCGCACGCTCATGACGGTGAACCGATGCCGGGCGAACATCCGCAGCGGCATCACGAACCGGTACCACAGGATGAGGCCGGCAACGACGCCGTACATGAGCGTCCAGCAGATCCGGGCGGCCTGGTTGTCGATAAACGACGCGCCGTTCGCGAGCTGATGGCTGAACGCCAGCGCGATGGACGCGTACGTGAGCAGGTGGACGTAATACCACGCCTCGTAGGAGACCTTGCGGCGCGCCGCGCGGGCCGAGATCGCCGCGATCAGCAGGAGCAAGAAAAACGCGATCGTGGCGGTCAGGATGTCCGGATAGCTCGTGAGGAATGTCCCGGCCTGCTTGGTGACCGACTGGTGCGCGGTCACCGCGTAGCCCCATGTGATGAACAGCACGTGGAAGGTCACCAAAGTAATCACGTACCGGCCGCCCATGGCGTGCCAGCGGGCGAGCCGGTCAGTGCCGACTCCCCGTTCCAGCGGCGGCAGCCGGGCCATGAGGCCGACGAGCACGACAAACCCGTACGCGGCGAGCAAGCCGGAGATCCGGCCCACATTGGTCAGGACGTCGCCGAGGTTGTGGACGGCGGCGGTGTCTTTCCACCAAAGCCCCAGGACGGCGAGCCCCCCGGCATAGATGGTCGCGAGCACGAGGCCCCGCTGGACGGGACGGGTGGGGCGGCTGGCCTTGCGGCGGACGGTCGTCCAGGCCGCAGCCGGGGCTGGGCGGGTTACTGATACCACTCGGAGAGTTCCTTCCGCATGCTGAAATCCCGTGCGCATGCTGGGGGTCTAGCCGTGGGCGACAGTAATCGGGAGCGCCCTTACCTGCTTCAGGACATCACGCGGCGTAAGGGGATTTAGGGATTTAAGGGCTTTAAGAGTGCACTCATAGCAAAAAGAGGCTTGCCATAGTGACGTACCGTGATCACTGGCTAGAGCATCGCAGTCGCCAGAACCATTCCGGCTGCTGCTGCGGGCTTGGCTGGATAACAGCAACTGGCGCCGGAGGCGCGGGGAACACAGCCGAAGGCGCGGGGAGCACAGCCGGAGGCGCGGGGAGCACAGCCGAGGGCGCAGGGGGGACAAGGGCGGTCCAGCATGTGGACGGTTCTGCGGCTGGCCTGCGACGTTCGTAAACTAGGCGGGTGACTTCGGACAGCGGGGCAAGTCCCGTAACGACTCTGATTGACCTGCGCGGCTGGGACGCGGCCGGCCTTACCCGCCAGGCGCTCACCGGCGTCCTGCCGCGCGCCGCCCTTGACGTCGACCACGCCGTGGAACTCGTCAAGCCGATCACCGAGGACGTCCGCGTCCGCGGCGGCGCGGCCGTTCGCGAGTACACGCATCGCTTCGACGGCGTGGACCTGGCGAGCACCCGGGTGCCAGAAGAAGTCATCACGCATGCCCTCGCGACGATCGACCCCGCGGTCAGGGACGCCCTCGAAGAGGCGGCCCGCCGCGCGCGCGTGGTCCACGAGGCGCAGCTGCCCGACCGCAAAGACAGCATGCCCGCCGACGGGCTGACCGTCTCGACCCGGTTCATCCCGGTCGAGCGGGCCGGCGTGTACGTCCCCGGCGGGCTCGTCGCCTACCCGTCGTCGGTGGTGATGAACGTGATCCCGGCCCAGGCCGCCGGCGTCGAGTCCATCGCCGTCGCCTCACCGCCGCAGCAGGAGTTCGGCGGCCTCCCGCACCCTGCCGTCCTGGCCGCCTGCGCCCTCCTCGGCATTACCGAGGTGCACGCGGTCGGCGGCGCGCAGGCCCTGGCCATGTTCGCCTACGGCACCGACGAGTGCGCCCCGGTTGACGTCATCACCGGCCCCGGCAACGTCTACGTCGCCGCCGCGAAGCGGATCCTGCAGGGAGTTGTCGGCATCGACGGCGAGAACGGGCCGACCGAGATCGGCATCATCGCCGACCACACCGCCGACCCCGCCTACCTCGCCGCCGACCTGATCGGCCAGGCCGAACACGACGAGCTCGCCGCGTGCCTGCTCATCACCACGGACCCGGGCACCCCCGCTAGGGTCAACGCGGAGCTCGCCAGGCAGATCCCGCTGACCGCGCACAAGGAGCGCGTGCTCACCGCGCTGCGCGGCCAGGCCGGCTACGTCCTCGTCGACGACCTCGCCGCTGCCCGCAGGGTGTCCGATGCCTGGGCGCCGGAGCACCTGGAAGTTCAGACCGACGACGCCGCCAAGGTCGCGAGCCAGATCAGGAACGCGGGCGCCATCTTCGTCGGCTCCTACAGCCCGGTTTCCCTCGGCGACTACCTGGCCGGGTCCAACCACGTGCTGCCGACGGGCGGCACCGCCAGGCACACCAGCGGCCTGTCCGTTTACCCGTACCTGAAGGTCGTCAACGTCATCGAGTGCGACCGCGACTCCCTGGCGGACGTCGCGGCCCGGGTTGACGCCCTGGGCGGGGCGGAGGACCTGCACGCCCACGTCGCCGCCGTCCGGATTCGCGTCCCGAGGGAAGCGACGCGGTGAGCGCGGAAACGGGCAGCGCGAACGACGAGGTCCGCGCCAGGCTCCGCCCGGACCTGCGGCACCTGCACGCCTACGGTGCCCCGCAGCTTGACGTCCCCGTCCAGCTGAACACCAACGAGAACCCCTACGGCCCGAGCGAGCGCCTCAAGAAGGCCATCGCGGACGCGGTCGCGGCGGTCGCTGGCACGCTCAACCGCTACCCCGACCGGGACGCCGTCGAGTTGCGCAAGGACCTCGCCGACTACCTCGGGCATGGCCTCACCGCCGGGCAGGTCTGGGCCGCGAACGGCTCCAACGAGATCATCCAGCAGCTGCTCCAGGCGTTCGGCGG
>Ga0134126_10009920_pt1 | contig 12001 bp, 10 predicted proteins | sample KB31752_FD_96881 | JGI IMG/M metagenome (GOLD analysis project Ga0134126, IMG submission 96881) | Terrestrial soil microbial communities with excess Nitrogen fertilizer from Kellogg Biological Station, Michigan, USA - KB3-175-2 | ecosystem: Environmental > Terrestrial > Soil > Unclassified ...
ACCGCGCACAGCGATGTGGAGCTGGCGGTGGAAGCGATGAAGCGCGGCGCCGCCGATTTCGTCACCAAGCCGTGGGAGAATGAACGCCTGCTTGCCACCTTGCGCTCGGCGCTCAATCTCCGCCGCTCGCGCGCGGAAGCGGCGGAGCTGCGCGAAGTCAATCGCGGGCTGGCCGCCGCCACCCATGTCGGGCCCGAGCTCATCGGCACCGCGCCCTCGATGTTGAAAGTGTTCTCGGCGATCGCCCGGGCCGCGCCCACCGCCGCCAATGTGCTGATCCTGGGCGAGAACGGCACCGGCAAGGAATTGGTGGCGCGCGAAATCCACCGCCTGTCGGACCGCGCCGCCCATGTGTTCATGCGGGTGGATCTGGGCGCGCTCTCGCCCAGCCTGTTCGAAAGTGAATTGTTCGGCCATCGCAAGGGCGCCTTCACCGACGCCAAGGCGGACCGGGTGGGTTATTTCCGCGCCGCCAAGGGCGGCACTCTGTTCCTGGACGAGATCGGCAACATTCCGCTTCATCTCCAGGCCAAGCTTTTGACCGCGCTGGAGCGCCGCGAAGTGGTGCCTGTGGGCGCGGAAAAGCCCGAGCCCATCGATGTGCGCCTGATCAGCGCCACCAACCTGAATCGCGAAAGGCTGCATGACGAGAATCTGTTCCGGCCCGACCTGCTCTATCGCATCAATACGGTGGAGATCGCGCTGCCACCCTTGCGCGAGCGGCCCGAGGACGTGGCCCCCCTGCTGGAGCATTACGCCGGCATCTATGCGCAGAAATACAACCTGCCGCCCAAGCGCTTCGCCGCCGCCGTGATGGACAGGCTTTCCGCCTATGCGTGGCCCGGCAATGTGCGGGCGCTGCGCCATGCGGTGGAGCGCGCCGTGATCCTGTCCGAAGGGCCGATGCTGGGCGAAGCCGATTTTCCGTTCGCCGACGAGGGCAAAGAGACCGAAGCGGCCGGGCCTGACTCCTCCCGCCTCGACCAGGTGGAAAAAGACACCATTGCCCGCGCCCTCAAACGCCACAACAATAATGTGAGCCGGGCGGCCCAGGCCTTGGGCCTCACCCGCACCTCGCTGTACCGGCGGATGGAGAAATATGGTCTCTGATCGCTATTATGCCGGGATTGCGCTGCGCATCGCGCTGTTGATCTCGACCATTATCCTCCTGGCCTGGATGGTGGCGCATACCGAATGGTATGTGAGCATGGGATTGGTCACCGCAGCGGCCGTCGCCGAAACTATCTTCCTTTTGCATTACGCCACCCGCTGGTCGCGTGAAGTGACGCGCTTTCTGGAGGCTGTGTCGTTCGAGGATACTACCGCGCGCTTTTCCGGCCTCAAGAGCGATCGCATCTTCCGCGAGCTGGGGCTGACCATGGGCCGGGTGATGGAGCGGCTCAGCCAGGGCCGCTCCGAGCGCGAGGAGCAGGCGCAATACCTCCAGGCGCTGATCAATCATGTGCCGGTGGCACTCTTGGCGGTGGAGGATACCGGCCAGGTGCAGCTGCTCAATTTCGCCGCCCGCCGGCTGTTCGAGGGACCCTGCACCGGCGTTTTGGATTTTCCCCGCTGCGGCGAAGCTTTTGCCGCGGGCATCGAGAATCTCAAGCCCGGCGATGGCGCGATCCTGCGCATGGAGCGGAAGAGCGGGGCGCTGCAACTGAAGGCCGCCGCCACCGACCTGGCGCTGAGCGGCAAGCGGCGGCGGCTGATCTCGCTCCAGAATATCGAGAACGAACTGTCCGCCCACGAGCTGGTGGCGTGGCAGGCCGTGATCCGGGTGATGGCGCATGAAGTGATGAATTCGCTCACCCCGGTCACCTCGCTGGCCGCGACCGCCGAAGGCCTGATCGCGCAAGTGTCGAAAAACCTACCTGAGACCGACGCCAACCAGCCCGCGCTGGCCGACGCCAATGAAGCGCTGGAAACCTTGGCCCGCAGGAGCCAGGGCCTGCTTCATTTCGTGCAGAACCACCGGCGCATCACCAAGCGCATGGTGGCCAAGCTGGAGCGCATCCGGATCGAGCGCATCTTCGCCCGGCTGGGGCGATTGCTTGCTGCCGACCTCGCCCAGCGCGCGATCGAGTTTTCCATCGCCGTTGAGCCGCAAACCCTGGAGTTCGAGGCCGACGCCGAATTGCTGGATCAGGCGCTGATCAACCTGGTGCGAAACGCCATCGAAGCCTTGCGCGACGTACCGGACGGAAAGATCACCTTGTCGGCGATGCGCGATCTGGATGGACGCACCGTGATTTCGGTCGCCGACAACGGCCCGGGCATTCCGCTTGACCAACGCGAAAAAGTGTTCGTGCCCTTCTTCACCACCAAGCGTCAGGGCAGCGGCGTGGGCCTGACCTTGGCCCGCCAGATCGCCACCCTCCATGGCGGCATGGTGACGATCACCGAGACAAGAGGCGGCGGCGCGACCGTGAGCCTGCGGTTTTGATGTCCGATCCCATTTGTCATTCCCGCGGAAGCGGGAATCCAGGATCCTGTTGGAAAAGGCTGGATGCCCGCTTTCGCGGGCATGACAAACGATGAGATTGCATCCGAGGCATCACTTCCCCGGCTTGAACGAGATCGCCTGAAGCTGGGTGCGGTCGGTCTTCACCGCCCAATCATACAGCACCACTGCTTGGTCGATGGGATCATGGATATCCTCAGGCAGCAGGAAGCGATCCTTGACCATCTGGTTCGCCACCGCCGTGACTTTCGCGATGTACTCGTCGCGGCTCTTGTAGCGCTCGGCGATGGAGAGACGGGAATCCCCGCTCTTCATCCGCTCGTCTTTGGTGCGCGCCATGGGGTGGAACGAACCCATTTCGCCGAACAGTTGGTCGGGGCGGCCAATCGCCGGATCGCGGAAATTCCACCCGCCATAGGTGCCCACCGGCATGGCGATGGCGGGAAGGCGGATACCGGCGCGGCTGTTGCCCGCCTCATCCACCGCCGGCACCAGATTCACATAGATTTGGCCCACCTTGGGTGGCTCGCGCACGATGCCCTTGGCATAGTCGGGTCCGAAATCCAGGCGATACTCGCCCAGATTGGGCACCGGAAACGGCACGCCGGGAATTTTCGGCCAGCCCGCGTTCGCGGTCGGCACCAAGGTACCGTCGGCGATATGGGGGATGCGGCTGTCGGGCGGCGTCACGCCTTTCGTCACCCAATCGTCCATGTCCTTCAACAGCGCGCGCACGATGGGATCGCGGTTGAGGGGATTGTTGAAGGCGGCCGCGCCCTCGAACTGTTTGGGCGGCGTGGGGCCATAGGCATGGGGACCCGACGAGACGAAATAGATCCGGCTGTCAGCCGGCGGCGCGATGTCTTTGGTGCCGGTCACGTCGGTGTGGAGCAGCGAGCCGCCGCGATTGAAATATTCCGAGTTGGAGAAGATGTGGAACAGCTTGGGCCGCACATGATGCGCCTCGGCGTCGGCCAATAGCGCGCTAGTCTGCCCGGTCACGGGATCGGTCTCGGCGCTGTCGGTGAAGGGAAACTGGTCCACGGGATAGAAGAAGTCGAAGAATTCCTCGGCGTCGCGCGACGCCTGGCCGAAGCGGAGATTGAACGAACCCCGCCCGGAGCCGCCCACTTCGTCGATCACGCCGTCGAACACGATCTTGTGCTGTTCGTCCTCGTTGAAGCCTTCATAGAGGAGTTGGCGCAGGAAGCGGCCCGACTGCGACACACCCCAGCCATAGGCATACTGGATGCCGGGCATGGGATTGCCCGCGCCCGTGTCGTGCTTCAGGAAACTGATCAGGTCGCGCGTGCCCGACAGGCCGGTGCCCACCACGCGCGTGTCCTTGGCCAGATAGACCACGTCATAGATGCGGCCCATCTGGAAGCCGCCATCCAGCGTCACCGCCGCGTCACCCTTGGCGATATCGCCCGTGAAATGCCATTTGCCGCGCGGGATCACCTGCGGGGTGTCGGCGGGATTGTCCCTCACCGTCATCACATTCTGCGGCGAATTGGGATCGGCGATGGGATAGGCGAAATGATTGCGGTCGGCCAGCGATTGCGTGGGCGCGCGGTCGTTGGGAACGAAATTGCCCCGCACCAGGCCGGTGATGGGCTTGCCATTGTCGGTGGCGATGGGCTGGTCCATCCGCATCTGGCCGGGCGGCACGTCCCATTGCCAGCCCATCCAGAGCAAGGTCCAGCCCTGGTTCATAAGCGCGCCGTCGCCGATCTCTTCGGCGCTGGCCGGGTCCTTGGCGTTCTTGGCTTTCTGGAAATAGCGCAGCATGGATTTGCCGCCGCGATTGCCCACTTCATAGAACAGGCGGTGATTGCCCTTTTTGGGATCGGCGGGCTTGAGCATGAAGAAGTCGGCGGTGAATTCGACTTCGCCCTTTGCGTTTTTTGGCGCGAGATTCAAATCCACGATGCGCTGGTTGATGGCCGCTTTGGGGTCGAGCGCGAAATGCACCTTGCCGATCAGCTTCTCATAAGCGCCTGCAGGTCCGAATTGTTTGCCGCTGAGAATCGGCTCGCGGCGCTGAACCTCCAGGCTCACCACCCGCGCCTGTGCCGCCGTGGCGGCAAGCGATGCGATCAATACGCCCAGGCCAAACAATTTGCGGATCATGCCAACCCCCTATGCCAGCGGCAGCGATATTATAAGTGTGCGCCCATCTTCCGCCAAATCCCGCCCCGGAAGCGCCGCAATTGCGGGGGCTTTCGCCCAGATTTGGCCGCAACCCAAAGCGGGAACAGGGAAATCTCCCTCCCGCGCGGAAAGAGTTTCGCAGGCGGCGCGTTTCCTCCCCGCAGAAAGAATAAAGCGCGGGGGTTCCTCCCCACGCTCCCAAAAGGAGAAAGACATGAAGACCATGATGCGTAGTGCGTTTGCCGTGGCCCTTTTGGGCGGCGCGGCTTTGCTCATCACCCCGGCTTCGGCGCAGTTGCTGGGCGGCCGCGGCGGCGGAGCGGTGGGCGGCACCGTGGGTGGGCTGGGTTCGTCCGCGGGCGGAATGGCCGGCGGCATGGGCAGCGTCACCACCACGCGGGGCGTGAACGGCGCCGGCAGCATGAGCGGCGGCGCGACAGCCACCACGCCTCCGACCGCGCCCGTGACCGGCGCGGTGCAGGGCACCACCCAGAGCACCGAACAGGCGGCCAATGGCGCGGAAGAACGCGCCGAAGGCGGGGCCAATGGCATCGAGAATCGCGCCGACAAGGACGTGGACCAGACCGCTTCGGCCGGCGCCAGCGGTTCGGCCGACGCCGATGTGGATGGCAAGACTGCGGGCGCGTCCGCCAGCAACTCGACGACGGGCGACGCCGACATGGCGTCCAACGCCACCAAGCGGGGTGAACGCCGCGCCAAGGGCATGGAAGAGAAGGCCGAAGGCGGCGCCAATGGCATCGAGAATCGCGCCGACAAGGATGTGAACGGCACCAGCGCCTCGGGCTCGGCCTCCGGTTCGGCTTCCGCCAGCGGCTCGGTGAAGTAAGACTTATATTAAGTGACTCAAGGGAAGCGGTCGGATCAGCTCCGGCCGCTTTTCTATGGCTCAGACAGCATGATTTCCTTCTTCCTCATCCTGAGCTTCCTCATCCCGAGCTTGTCGAGGGGCGAAGGATGAGGAGCGCGCGGAGAGACGTTACAATCCTCACCCTTCGACAAGCTCAGGACGAGGAGTCCAGCTAGCGAGCGGTTTATTTCCCCTTCCTCTAGGCGTAGAAAAGTTCAACTGCCGGAGGGAATCACATGCCGATCTACCGCGCCCCAGTGGAGGATTACCGCTTCCTGATCCACGAATTCCTGGAGGCGGAGAAACAGCGCGATCTGCCGGGCTTCGAAGACCTTTCGCCCGACTTGATCGACGACATCCTCACCAACGCCGGCAAGATCTGCGAGGAAGTGCTCCAGCCCATCAACCAGTCGGGCGACGAGGAAGGCTGCCACTTCGAGAACGGCGTGGTCCGCACGCCCAAGGGTTTCAAGGAAGCCTACCAGGCGTTCAGCGACGGCGGCTGGGGCGGCCTTTCCGCGCCCAGCGAATTCGGCGGCTCGGGCATGCCGATCCTGATGGGCCTGGCGGTGAGCGAGATGGCGACCGCCGCCAACCAGAGCTTCGCCATGTATCCGGGCCTCACCTCAGGCGCCTATGGCGCCTTGATCGCCACCGGCGCGGACTGGATGAAACAGCATATCGTGCCCAAGATGGTGTCGGGCGAATGGGCCGGCACCATGTGCCTGACCGAGTCCGGCTGCGGCACCGATTTGCGCCTGATGAAAACGCGCGCGGTGGAACAGCCCGACGGCACCTATCGCCTGCGCGGCACCAAGATTTTCATCTCCGGCGGCGACCAGGACCTCACCGGCAACATCATCCACATGGTGATCGCCAAGATTCCCGACGAGAACGGCCAGATTCACGACGACCTCTCCACCGTGAATTTCTTCATGGTGCCGAAATTCCTGGTGAGCGAAGACGGCAAGATGGGCCAACGCAACAGCGTCTCGACCGGCGGCATCGAGCACAAAATGGGCATCAAGGGCCAAGCCACCTGCGTGCTCAATTTTGACGACGCCGTGGCCTGGCGGCTGGGCCCCAAGCCCGAGCCGCTCAAGCCCGGCGAGAAACGCTCAACCTCCGCCGGCATGGCGGGCATGTTCATCATCATGAATGCCGCGCGGATGGGCGTGGGCGTGCAGGGCATCGGCATCGGCGATGTCGCCTATCAGAACGGCTACGCCTATGCCCATGAGCGGCGGGTGGGCCATGCGCTGACAGGCCCCGCGGAGCCCGACAAGCCCGCCGATCTGGAAATCGTCCATCCCGACGTGAAGCGCATGCTGCTGCATTGCCGCTCTTTCGTGGAAGGCACGCGCGCGCTGCTCTGCTGGACCGCGCTCAACATGTCCATCGCCCATTCCAAGCGCGAGGATGCAGCCGTGGCGGGCTTCCTGGCCGATCTGATGACGCCGGTCTTGAAGGCATTTGGCACCGACATGGGCTTCGAAGCGGCCAACCTCGCCATGCAATGCTATGGCGGCCACGGCTATATCCGAGACAATGGCGTGGAGCAGTTCGTGCGCGACGCCCGCATCAACCAGACCTATGAAGGCGCCAATGGCGTGCAGGCGATGGATCTGGTGGGGCGCAAGCTGGGTCGCAAGGGCGGCGCAGCGCCCTTGGCCTTGTTCGGCGCGCTGACCACCTGGCTTGGCGAAAACGAGAAAGACGAACAGCTCGCGCCCTATACCAAGGGCTTGAAGCGCGGGGTCGAGGCGTTGCAAGGCGCCACCATGTGGCTGGCGCAGAACGGCATCAAGAATCCCAACGATGCCGGCGCGGGCGCGGTCGATTATCTGCGCCTGATGGGGATCGTGATGGTGGCCTGGATGTGGGCCAGGATGGCCAAGATTTCGTTGTCCAAGAGCGGTGACTTCCACAAGCAGAAGCTGATTTGCGCCCGCTATTGGATGGAGCGCATGATCCCCGAATGTCCCATGCTGCTGGAACGCATCCAGGCGGGCAGCGCGAATTTGATGGAATTTAACTAGAGACAGTTGTCATTCCCGCGCAAGCGGGAATCCAGCGCCGGCTTGATACATGCTGGATGCCTGCTGTCTCGGGCATGACATTGAGTTTGAAGGGACAAGGCACATGGAAGGCGGCTGTACCTGCAAGGAAGTGCGTTATCGGCTGGAAGACAAGCCGATGATCGTCCATTGCTGCCATTGCACCTGGTGCCAGCGTGAAACCGGCAGCGCCTTCGTCATCAACGCCGTGATCGAATCCCAGCGCCTCACGCTGCTCTCCGGTGAACCCGAACTGGTGCTCACGCCATCGGCCAGCGGGCGGGGGCAGAAGATCATGCGCTGCCCCACCTGCAAGGTGGCGGTCTGGAGCCATTATTCCATGGATGCGCTGGCCTTCGTGCGGGTGGGCACGATGGGTGATCCCAACTGGGCGCCGCCCGATGTCCACATCTTCACCAGCACCAGACAAAAATGGGTGGTGCTGCCCGAGGGCGCCAAGGTCTTCGAGGAGTTCTATGACATCCCCGCGGTCTGGTCCCCGGAAAGCCAGGCGCGGGCCAAAGCGGCGCGGAGCCGGTAGGATCGCAATCTTTAATCTGTCATGCCCGCGAAAGCGGGCATCCATCTTTGCTTTCTACGGCCTGGATTCCCGCTTGCGCGGGAATGACAAATCACCGTCGTTGCCCGTTAACCCTTATAAATTCCCGCGCAACTGTCCGGCCCCAACCCGCGCACCAGCCACCCCGCCAGCCGCACCGGATCGTAGCCGCGTTGCAGCCATTCGCGGATCGGGCGGCCTTGCGCATCTTCCTGCGCGAAGCGGAGAAAGGCCTTGAGCCACCTTTGATTGGCCCTGGGGAAATGCAGATAGGGAAAGGCCTTAAATTGCGCCTCGGCCTGGTCCATCGCCGCCCAGCCATGCCGCTCGATCAGATACAGCGCCGCCGCCAGGCTGGTGCGGTCCTGACCGCCCGAGCATTTGATCAGCAGGGGCCCATAGTCCCGCGCCCGGTCGAAACAGGCCCACAGGGCGATCAGCATCTCTTTTGTCGGAAGCAGCCGCGAGTCCAGCATCGCGTTCAGATAGCGCACGCCCTGTTTCAGGCAGGTTTGCTCTTCCTTCCGCCACCAGCGGAACTCCGGGTGGGCGCCGCGCAGATTAATCATGCTCTTGATGCCGTGCGCCTTCAGCAACGGCCTCAGAAACACCGCCGGCACTTGCGCCGAACGCGCGGCCTCGCCCGGCACGACCCAATGAAAATTGGTCGCGATTTGGGAAACACTACGCAACTCTCGTCCTTAGCCCCCGGCTCCATCGCTCGCCGTTATCCGGCAAGTTCACGCTCCGGATTCACTGTAAGGTCGCGTCCGACAGGCCGCAATCGCAGCGCGCATAAATGGGAAACACATAGACCTTTAGGATAGGTCCGCCGATTTCGCATCGGTCAGCCCGAAAGGTTGGTGTAAGGGCAGCTCGCATGCCTCCTCCGTCAGTTGGACAAAAATTTTGTGGAAGCGGTTCGCCCTTCCGATGCTACAAATCGGATGCGCCGGGGGGCTATATAACTCAGCCTGCGGATCGCAGGGATATTTTCCGGAGCATCCGGACATGCATACCGCCTTCCTGGCCCGGCGCCTCGGCATCCCCACCCCTGAAAATTTGAGCGACATGGAGATGCGTGACATTGCCCCCGCCTTGGTCCGGGCGATGAGCCGGCCGCAGACCCGCGTCCAGCGCCGCGGCATCCAGGAATTCATCCATCTTCCTCAGGATCACGGCGTCGGAATGACCGGGGCCGAGATCGGCGCGAAGCTTGAGAGTGAGCGCGTCGATGCTTTTGTTCTTGAGCGCCAGTGCCACCAGGCCGGCGACATACTCTTCCATCGCCTCGCCGGTGAGACCCAATTCCGCCCCGGCCCAACGGCCCAGAAGCTCGTTGCGCCGGACGATGATGCGGAACTGCATTTCCTCGTCATGGGCCCATTTGGCCTCGAATGCCCGCTCGCGCTCGTCGAATGTCGTCATGACGCGTCAACTCCTCACTGCCCGCCCGGTTCCCTTTTGGCAAGGATCGCGCGGGATGATGAAATGCCGCTATCGCCTGCGTGAATTGAGCGCCACTTTCGCGGCCGGTGCAAAACAAAAAAAGACGGGCTCGCGGGATGCGAGCCCGTCCTTCTTCTCTTGCGAATGTCTCAGATGTGCGGATGCGCCGGTACGAATTCCGGCAGCGTGCTCCTGATTGCTGTCAGCGGACCGGTGCGCTCGGGCCGCATATGGAACAGGACCGAATTGTCCGGCGTGGCCGCGCAATTGCCCGAAGCATGACGCACCACCTGCGGCCGCCCGCTGCCGCTTTGCGTGATCTCGACCGAGCGGGTGCAGACATTGTTGCCGTTCACGGTCGAAACCACCGAATAGCTCTGGCTGCCAGGCGGCGTGGCGTTGAGATCGGCCTCGGTCACGCCATTGAAAGTCGGCGCCATTATGGGCATCGCCATCATCGCATCGGCCTGGCGGAGCATCGCCGCCATGTCGGCATCCATCGCCGCCGCGATGCGGTCGATCGGCATCGGGCGGTCGAGGGCGAGCCGCGACCAGAAGGATTCCGGCCTGAAATCGCCGGGCTTGATGGACACCCGGGGTGCGACATCGCCGGTATAGGTGATCTGCTCTGTTCCGCCGCCGGGAAGCCATACGGTGAGCCGGTGCCGGGCCGGAGCGGACGAAGCCCAGGCAGCCGAAGCCGCCAGGGCCGCAATGGCGCAGGCGCCGATTATCTTGGGAAGGGTTCGCATATTCGTCTCCTTTCTCAACGCGAAGACGCTCTGAATCTATTCGGCGAACCCTTTCTTTCAAGCAAAAACGTCCTTAAATCCAATTCATCCGTAAGCGGAGTTCATCATGGTGGCCAGCGTCAACCGACGCCATAGATATCGATCGTCACGGCGCGGGCATTCGCGGCCTCGCAGGTGAGGCCTACGGCGTTGAGGCCGCGGTAACCGCCGTTGACCGGGACACTGTAAGTGCCGCCCTCCTGCATGGTCTGGCCGCCATTGACGGGAAGATTGACCGAACTTCCGTCATTGAACGAAGCGGTCAGGTTGCGGCATTGCGCGTCCGCGCCTTGCGGTTTGAGGGCGATGGCCCGCACGTCCGGGCTGTCGCTGATCATCACCGAATGGTCGTCCCAGCGGCCGAAGGTCTCGCTCGCCATGGGCGCGGCGAAGGAGGTCTCATGGATGGGCGCCTGTCCCATCGACGCCTCGCCCACCATGTTGGCGGTGAGATCCAGGTTGGCGCCGCCTTCATTGTCGGTATGGCAGCGGAAATGGATGTCGGCAATCCGGCGCGTAGGGAAGATCACTTTCTGCGGCTCCCCGGCATAGAGCCTGCCCCTGAAGATCGCCTGGGATTCGCCGTCCTGGTAACGGACCGTGACGGCGCCGCAATCCACGTCACTGTCGCGACTCAAAAATGTCACGCTGCTGACGGGCGCGCGGAAATTATGCCAATAGGCGTCGGTGTCGCGGAGCCCCGCGATCGATACCAGATTGTGTTCGGTCAGGGCGAAGGCGGGAACTATCGCGCTCGCGCCCAGCAAAGCGGCAAGAAGAACGAGTTTTCTCATGGAACATCTCCTTTGGGGATGTCCCCCACATTTGTGAAACGGATCGGGACGTTGCCGGCTCCAGCAAGTTCCCAGCGCAACAAAATTGTCACCGCCGCGCCATCGCCGCCGTCCCAACATACAAAGTGCGGTTCGGCTTTCTCTTTGCGAGCGCTCTCATCCTTCGCGCAAAGCAAGAAGATGTCGCTCCCCTCCTCCGGCGCGGGCCACGCATCCAAAAATTTCGCTTAGATCGCGATCGCTGCTTGACAGGGAAGCGGGATTTTAATGGAGTTGCTGCGCTGTCAGGTGCTGGGGAGCCCATTGACGACAATCGAGGTGGCCTATGGCATTTGAATCCCCCCAAAATTCCTCGCAGAAAAACAGCAATCTTCTCCCCTTCAACTTTCAAAGCGAAATGGTGTGGTGGCCCTATCAGTCGCTTTCCAAGAGCCTGCTTCAGACCCATCACAATGCCTCGGCGCTGATCGAGATCAACCGCATGCTGGCCGACGAGATGCGCAACATCGCCCGGCGCGAGCAGGATTTCGTGTTCGAATTATCGGAGCGGATCCTGAACCGCAAAAACGACGGCGACCACAAACCGCCTGAAACGGTGGACGAGATTTTCGAGAGCGCGATCTCCGGCATCCGGCAGTTCAACCAGGCGGTGGTGGACGCACAGGTGCGCTCCATCGAAGCCTTCCATCGCCACGCCCGCGAAGCCGTGGATCAGAAACACCAGCAGGCCGCCGAGTAGAGTCACGGGGTCGAGCGCGCCGTCTCCGGCTTGGGCTGGAGACGGCCGCGCCAGGTGCGCAGATGAAATCCTTGGGCGCATCCCAGCCCGATGAAATCCTTGGGCGCATCCGCACCCGATGCC
>Ga0134126_10009921_pt1 | contig 12000 bp, 9 predicted proteins | sample KB31752_FD_96881 | JGI IMG/M metagenome (GOLD analysis project Ga0134126, IMG submission 96881) | Terrestrial soil microbial communities with excess Nitrogen fertilizer from Kellogg Biological Station, Michigan, USA - KB3-175-2 | ecosystem: Environmental > Terrestrial > Soil > Unclassified ...
ATGATGACGTCCTTGGCGCGCCCGGTCAGCCAGACATAGCCGTCCTCGTCGAAGCGGCCGAGATCGCCGGTGTCGAGCCAATCCGCACCCGCCTCCGCCGCGATCCAGGCGCCGTGGTTGTGCGCGTCATTGGCGTAGCCGGCGAACACCATCGGCCCGCGCACCAGCACGCGGCCGATCTCGCCGGTCACGGCCAACCGCTCGACGCGCCCGTCCTTCACCGACGCGACGATAAGCTCGGTGTAAGGCGCGCGTAGGCCGATGGCGCCGACCTTGGCGACGCCGAGCGCCGGCGTCATCGTGGCGTAGCCGTGCGTCTCCGTCATGCCCCAGCCTTCGCAAATTTGGCGGCCGAGGCGCTGCTCGACTTGGCGGGCCACCTCCGCCGGCAGCGTCGAGGCGCCGGAGAGGCACAAGCGCAGGCGCGAAAGGTCGAAGCCCTCGCTTGGCGTGTTGAGCGCGGCGCCCCAACTCGTCGGCACCATGCCGATGACCGTGGCGCGGAAACGCTCCGCCAGAGCCCAAAAATGGCAGATCACGTTGGGGTTGCGCAAGCCCGCCGGCGTCAGCAGCACGTTGGTCGCACCCTGCGACAGGGCGGTCAGCCCGGCGCAGTTCGCCCCGCCGACATGAAAGATCGGCACGCCGGTCAGCCAGACGTCGTCGGCGCGCAGATCCTGCAATTGCGCGTTGACCCAGCATTGCAGCATCAGGCCGCCGTGGGTGTGGCGCGCCAGCTTCGGCAGCGCCGTGGTGCCACCGGTGTGAAACAGCGAAGCAACGTCGCCGGGTCCGATCTCGCGCGCGAAGCTCAGCGCCTCGCCGCTGTGTTGTTCGAGCGCCGCCTCGAAACTGTCCGCTCCGCGTGGGCCGCCGACGCGCAGCAGCCTCGGCGCGTCAGGGAGATCGCGCAGCGCCGCCTCGACCTTCGGCCATAGGCCGGGCACGAGAGCGGGATCGGGCGCCAGCAGTACGCGGCAATGCGCCTCGCGCAACAGCGAGGCGATCTGGTGCGCCTCCAGCAGGAAGTTGATGGGATTGGCGAGGCCCGCCGTCTGCGCCCCGATCATGGCGACGAACGCCTCGGGCGCGAGCGGCAGCAGCATCGAGACCGAGCTTCCCGGCTCGACGCCGAGCGAGCGAAACAGGTTCGCCGCCTGCACAACGCGCCGCAGCAATTGGCGATAGCTCACATCGCGCGTCGGCTCGTCCGGCAGGCCGTCGCTGAGATGACGGATGGCGATTTTGTCGCCGAAGCGCTCGGCCGAGGCGCTGAGCATGGCGAAGGTCGAGGGCGGCAGGCCGCGTTCGGCAAGCGGCGTGCGCTCCAACTCGGCGATGTCGGCGAGCGTTCTGACCGCCATGTTTCCTCCCGCGCCTCTGCCTGCTCAGCCTAGCGCGGGCGGCGCGCCCTGGGAAGCGGCGGCGACGAACTCGGCGCAGCGCGCGCCCATCATCAGCGCCGGCGCATTGGTGTTGCCGGCGTTGATGTCGGGCATCGCCGACAGGTCGCAGACGCGCAGGCCCTCGACGCCGCGCACGCGAAGCCGCGCGTCGAGCGCCGCCATCGGGTCGGCGGCGCGGCCCATGCGCGCCGTTCCGCAGGGGTGATAGTTGGTCTTGACGAAGCGCCGGCAATGGCGCGCCAGCGCCTCGTCGCTGAGATCGTCGGGGGCCGGGATGCAGATGCGCTCGATGCGCTCTTTCAACGGGCTCGCCGCGAACGCCTTGAGGAAGAAGCGCTGCCCCTCGATCATCGCCGTCAGATCCCGGGGGTCGGCGAGCAGTTGCGGCGAGACCAGCGGCATGGCGTCGGGATCGGCGCTGGCGAGCCGAACGCTGCCGCGCGACTTCGGCTTGACGACGACGGTGGTGATCGTCATCCCGTAGGCGTCGGGCACCAGGCCCAGCGTATCGCGGTCGAGATAGACGATCGGCACGCAGAACGCCTGGATGGTGGGGACGCCGTCGCGGTCGCTCGGATTGACGAAAGCCCCGGCCTCGACGCCGGCCGACAAGATCGGGCCGGAGCCGAACAGCTTGAACTGCAAGCCGTTGCGCAGCATCCGCCAACCGACGCCCTGACGATAATAGCCATAGCGGCCGTTGGTGGTCGCCACCATCGGCACTTCCGGGTGGTCGATGAGATTGGCGCCGACGCCGGGCAGATCGACGCGGCAGGCGACGCCACGCTCGGCCAGATGCGCGGCGGGGCCGATGCCCGACAGCATCAGCAATTGCGGCGTCACCAGCGAGCCCGCCGCGAGGATGATTTCGCCATCGGCGAAAACCTTGTGCTCGTTGCCGTCCGCGTCGCGATAGACGACGCCGACCGCGCGGCCGTTCTCGATCTCGATGCGGCGCACGCGCGCGTGCAGGCGGACAACCAAGTTCGGATCGCCTGCCAGCGGCGCCAGGAAAGCGTAAGCGGCGCTGCTGCGCCGGCCGCTGCGGTTCATGAACTGGTAGAAGCCGACGCCGCGTTGCGACGACCCGTTGAAATCGGCGCTGAACGGTTCGCCAAGCCCCTGCACCGCCTGCACGAACCAGCGGGAGAGATCGTCGACATAACCGGGATCGGAGACCAGCAGCGGCCCGTCGGCGCCGTGCAGATCGTTGTGCAGCCGGTTGTTGCCCTCCATGCCGCGAAAATGCGGCAGCACGTCTTCCCAGCCCCAGCCGGGATTGTCGTTCTCGCCGCTTAGCTCGCTCTCCCAGGACGCATAATCGGCAGGCCGGCCGCGCATATAGACCTGCGCGTTGACGGAGGAGCCGCCGCCGAGAACATTGGCCTGGGGAATGTCGTGCTGGCGCCCGCCGAGGTGCTCTTGCGGCACGGTCTTGTGGTAGCGCATATATTTGCTGCCGTTAATCAGCTTGAAGATGCCCGGCGGCATATCGAGCAGCGGATGGCGATGCGAGTGGCCGCCTTCGAGCAGCAACACCTTGGCCCCGCGCCTGACGAGCCCCGCCGCCGCCGCCGACCCCGAGGAGCCGCCGCCGACGACGATGTGATCGAACCGCTCCGCCATCGTCAGGCTTTCACCTTTTCGAGCCCGGCCCAATCGAAGTTGATCCCGTGGCCGGGCCTTTCCGGCGCGATGGCGAAGCCGTCCACGATGCGCAGCGGCTCGGCGATGTAGCGGTCGAGACCAAAGCCGTGCGCTTCGAGATAGCTTCGGTTGGGGCAGGCGGCGAGCAGATGCACGGTGACGTCATGCGCGCCGTGGCTGGTCACCGGCAGATTGAACGCCTCGGCGAGATGCGCGATCTTCATGAACGGCGTCACGCCGCCGCAATTGGTGACGTCCGGCTCGGGATAAGTGACGGCCTCGGCGGCGATATATTGCTTGAATTCCCAGAGCGTGCGCAGGTTTTCGCCGGCCGCGATCGGCAGGCCGCCGTCGCGCAGCACGCGCGCGTGGCCGGCGGGATCGTCGGGGATGATCGGCTCCTCAAGCCAAGTCAGATCGTAGGGCTGGAACGCCCGCGCGGCGCGGATGGCGACATCGGCGGTCCATTTCATGTTGGCGTCGGCCATCAGCGGGAAACCGTCGCCGAGGAAATCGCGCATCGCCCGCACTTTAGCGACGTCCTCGGCGAGCCGTGCGCGCCCGACCTTCATCTTGATGGCGCGGAAACCCTTGGCGAGATTGCCTTTCGTCTGTTCGATCAGTTCGGCGGCGGTGAGTTCCAGATCGATGCCGCCGGCATAGCACGGCACCTTCGCATCGAAGCCGCCGAGCAGGCGCCAGAGCGGCAGTTTGGCGCGCTTGGCCTTCAAGTCCCACAGCGCCATGTCGAGGGCGGAAATCGCCAGCACGGTCGGGCCGCCGCGGCCGCCGTAGTGCAGCGCCCACCAGGTCTTTTGCCAAATATGCTCGATGCAATCGGCGTCCTCGCCGAGCCCTATCTCGCCCATTTCGCGGCGGAGAATAGCGTCGATGGCGGCGCCGTTGCGGCCGACCGTGAAGGTGTAGCCGACCCCCTCGGCGCCATCGGCGTCGCGCAGACGCACGGTGTTGAGTTCGAAGGCGCGCATTTCGCCGTGCGTGCTGTCGGTCAGCACTTGCGGCAGGGGTATGCGATAATAGCCGGGTTCAATTGTGGTGATTCTGGCCAGTGTCGCCTCCCTGAGCGCCGTCTTCGTCGGCGCAAACGCCTTTACAGGCCAGGGGCGCCCAAGTCGAGCGTCGGCGGCGTTTCGTTCCTGTTTTATTCCTGGCCCCTCGCTGTGCCAGGCCAACGCGGGCGCAGGGTCCGCGCCACTCCGCGGCGCCCCGCCGAATGGCTTGTGGGCACTGAAGATGATAAGGTGGTCCCGGCGTCGGCCGGGCAAGCGAGGCTCTTGGAACACATGCGATCCAGCATTCGCGATCAAGCCCGCATCTGCCGAGGCTGTTGGGATCAAATGGGTGTGCCGATCCCAATCCGGGGGCCGCTAGCAATTCCATTTCGGATTTGTGGCGTTACCCGGAGCAAAATGAACCCCAATATATGTACGATTTGCGAGCGTTCATTCCGTTACGTAAAGAAGCAGCAGCATGTTTCCACGCTGGCCACCATCCTATTTGCCGACATCCGAGGTTTTACTCCCCTGTCCGAGCATACGAGCGCCGTCCGGCTCAGTGAAATCGTCAGTGTCTTTCAAGATCAATGCGCGCGCGCGATCTGGGCGCACGACGGCATCGTCAATAAGCAAATGGGCGACGGCCTGATGGCGATCTTCAATTTTCCGATCAAGATCGAACATCACGTCCGCGCTGCCCTGGAGGCGGCCGTGGATGTTCAGCGGAGCTGCGCTTCCGCGCTTGCCGCGTTGGCCTCGGGTCGCGGGGAGGCGCTTTCCGGGCCCCTCTCTGTCGGCGTCGGCGTTCACACCGGTATGGTGGAAATCGGCGAGTTTTCAGCTTTCCGGAGTGACTTTACGGCCATTGGCGGAGTGGTCAATCTGGCCGCAAGACTAGAGTCTCGGGCTGCCGCCGGCGAAATTCTGGTGTCCGCGGAGGCTGCGGCCCAGGCTCAGAATCTCATGTCGGAAGCTGCGACGCGCTTGCTCGCCCTGAAAGGCATCGAGCATCCGGTAGTGGCCCACATTCTGAACCCGGCGGCGGCGGTTCCCTTCGCGGGTTGAAGCGAGCGCCCCGCGCGGCGGCTTCTCGTCTTTATAAGGAATGCGAGCCGCGGCGCGCGAGGCGGAAGACAGGAGTCTTCCTTCGCGTCCGCGATGCTCAGCAACCTTAGAATCGTTGGCGAGATTCAGTAAGGCACGCGATCCTTCTTCACAGAATATTTCTTCCACACTTCTACAGCCTCGGCGCGCATCATTTGCCTTATCGGAATCGACCGGTCAGCGACGTTCTTTCTTAGCTCGCTATAAATCATGCTGTCATCGAAACCGCCGTATTGCAGCGCATCTTCCACTTGCGCCCCATAATAGACGGCCTTGATGCCGGCCCAGTACGCCGCCGCCATGCACATGGGGCAAGGCTCCGCGCTGGTGTAAAGCGTCGCGTTGCGGAGCTTGAAGCTGCCTTGCGACGTGCAAGCCTTGCGTATCGCCTCGATCTCGGCGTGCCAAGTCGGATCGTTCTCCGCCACCACGCGATTGGCTCCCTCGGCGATGATCTCGCCATCCTGCACGATCACACAGCCGAAGACGCCCCCGGCGCTGTCGACGAGCGCCGTTTTCTCCGAAAGGGCAATCGCGCGCGCCATAAAGCCTTTGTCGTCCTCAGTCATACCTATCTCTCTTCCTGAATAACGGACCAGATTTCACGTCCGAGGTCGGTTTGCATCACAAGACCTGCGTGAAAATCAACAATTCGAGCCCATATAGGCCGCCAAGAGTCAGCACGCCAAGCAATTCAGTGCGCCAACGCCGTTGCGCGGGCGGCCGCAGCCACCAACCCAGACCAAAAATAGCAGCGGCCATCAGCGGCCAGGACACGACAGCGACGCTGATGGCGTTGCCGATGAATGTGGAAACGGCCAAGTGCAGCCCGCTCAGCAAAGGGCTGAGAAACTGGATTTCCAGCATGACAACCGGGAACAAGACTAGTAACACAAGGCACGTCTGCTTCCAAGCGGGCGGCGGAGATTGATGCTGTTCATTTGCGAACCACCCGGAAAAGGCATTGTTCATCCGGTAGCTCCGCCAGATCGACATATCGGGCGTCGCTTCGGCAACAAGCGCCTGCCGCTCCGCCGATTCGAGCCAGGCGTCGAGAAACGCAGGCGCTTCAAAGCGAACCAGCGTAGTCCAGTATGGATTTTCCGGTGACAAAGGCGCTTGCACCAGGGTTCCCATATATCCGGGGAACCGAGCCTGCGCGCTTTGGATGCGCTCGGCCCAGAGTCGAAAGGCTTGCTCCTGACCCGGCTTCACCGTTGTCGTGAAGACTTCAGTCACCGTGGTCGTCGAATGAAAATCCGGCGCCGCCTCATCGACGCACGGACGCAGGCCGGGAACTCTCAAGTCTTCGAGTTCCGCCAACAGAGCCGCGCGCGAACCGTCGTTCAGCCAACGATCGAGTGCTTCGGGAGTGCGGAATCTCTGAATAACCTGCCACTCGGCCGAACCGGGAAACGCCGGGATGATTTCCAGAGTAACAAAATCCGGGGCGGCGGAGGCCACCCGGGTGAAAGCGCACTGCCACGCCGCGAAACGCGCCTCCACGCCCTGCCGCATCGCGAACTTTGTCGCCACCGCTTTGGCCGCTGCGGAATTCATCGAGCCCGACGCACTCTGTTCGGCGCTCAGAGTATTGCCCAAAGCCGTATCCAGGGCGTCGATGTCGTTGAGGCTACACATCTTCGACCGATCCCGGATAGCGGCACATCGCCCGCGATCTCGATGCTACCGACAAGAATGGCGTCGCGCCAGCATGTTCGGGGTCATACTCCGAGCATAGAAAATTTGGTTTATTAGAATTCATCAGAATTTTCTATATTTTACATTGGATCGAAAGCGCGTCACATTGGATCGAAAGCGCGTCGCCCTCAAATCGACCTTGGACGCAAAAATCCGCTCGATCAAAGGTGAGGCTCATCTCGGGTTCCAGGGCGATGGGCAGGCGCGAACTCCCGGCACGGGCAGCCCTTTCGCCTGAAGCAAAGCTCCGTTCCCGTTTTACCCCTTGCCCCGCCGCGCGCCCTCCGCTAACGCGCTGCGATGGCCCGCGCCGCTCCGCCCCCTCCCCCGCCGCCCTCCGAACCGATCGACGTCAATCTCAGGGACGCCCTTGAGGAGCGCTATCTCGCCTATGCGCTCTCCACCATCATGGGCCGCGCCCTGCCGGACGCGCGCGACGGCCTGAAGCCAGTGCATCGCCGCATCCTCTACGGCATGCATGTGCTGCGGCTCGACCCCGGCACGGCGTTCAAGAAATGCGCCAAGATCGTCGGCGACGTCATGGGCTCGTTCCATCCGCATGGCGATCAGGCGATCTATGAGGCGTTGGTGCGCCTGGCGCAGGATTTCGCCTCACGCTATCCGCTCGTCGAGGGCCAGGGCAATTTCGGCAATATCGACGGCGACAACGCCGCCGCCTATCGCTACACCGAGGCCCGCCTCACCGATTTCGCCAGGCTTTTGCTCGAAGGCATCGACGAAGACGCCGTCGACTGGCGCGACAATTATTCCGGCGATCAGCAGGAGCCGGTGGTGCTGCCGGCCGCGACGCCGAACCTGCTCGCCAACGGCGCACAGGGCATCGCCGTCGGCATGGCGACCTCGGTGCCGCCGCATAATGTCGCCGAACTCTTCGACGCCGCGCTCTATCTGATCGCCCATCCGGAAGCGAGCGTCGACGCGCTGCTCAACTATGTCCCCGGCCCGGATTTCCCCACCGGCGGCGTGGTGATCGATTCGCGCGAGGTCATCGCCGAGGTCTATCGCAGCGGCCGCGGCGGTTTCCGCCTGCGCGCACGCTGGGAGAAGGAGGAGACCGGGCGCGGCGGCTGGGTCGCCGTCGTCACCGAAATTCCTTATGGCGTGCAGAAATCGCGGCTGATCGAGGCCTTGGCCGAACTCGTCAACCAGAAGAAGGCGCCGCTGCTCGCCGACGTGCGCGATGAATCCACCGAAGACGTGCGCATTGTGCTGGAGCCGCGGGCGCGCTCGGTCGACCCCGCCGTGTTGATGGAGCAATTGTTCAAGCTCAGCGAGCTTGAATCGCGCATTTCCGTCAACATGAACGTGCTCGTCGACGGCATCACGCCGCGCGTCATCTCGCTCAGCGAAGCCTTGCAGCAGTGGCTCGACCATCGCCGCGAGGTGCTGTTGCGGCGCTCGCGGCATCGGCTGGCGGCGATCGAGCGTCGGCTCGAATTGCTCGCCGGCATGATGATCGTCTACCTCAATCTCGACGAGGTGATCCGCATCATCCGCGAGGCCGACGAGGCCAAGCCGGCGCTGATCGCGCGCTTCAAGCTCACCGACAATCAGGCCAATTACATCCTCGACACCCGCCTGCGATCCCTGCGCCGTCTTGAGGAGATGGAGTTGCGCAAGGAGGAGACGGCGCTCCAGGAGGAGAAGGGGCAGATCGAGGCGTTGCTCGGCTCCGAGCACAAGCAATGGCAGGTGATCGCGCACGAAATCCGCGACGCAAAGAAAAAATACGGGCCGGAGACCAAGATCGGCAAGCGCCGCACCCGCTTCGAGGCGCCGCCGCAAGTCGAGGTCGATCTTGCCGAGAGCTTCATCGAGCGCGAGCCGATCACCGTACTGCTCTCCCGCAAGGGCTGGATTCGCGCGCTGAAGGGCCATGTCGCCGACATCTCCGGCGCGACCTTCAAGGGCGACGACAGTTTGCAGACCTCGTTCTTCGCCGAAACGACGTCCAAGATCCTGGTGCTGGCGGGCGACGGCAAGGCCTTCACGCTCGACGCCTCCAAGCTTCCCGGTGGCCGTTCGCTCGGCGAGCCGCTGCGGCTGATGGCCGACATCGGCGAACAGGCGGCGATCGTCGCCGTCTGGCCCTACGCGGCCGGGCAGAAGATGCTGCTGGCGACGAGTGATGGTCGCGGCTTCGTCGCCGGCCAGGACGATCTCATATCCTCGACGCGCAAGGGCCGCGCCGTGCTCGGCGTCGAGGCGCCGGCGCTCGCCTGTCTGGCCATTCCCGCCAGCGGCGATCATGTCGCCGTCATCGGCGAGAACCGCAAGCTGCTCGTCTTCCCGCTCGGCCAGATCCCGGAGATGGCGCGCGGCAAGGGCGTGCGCCTGCAACGCTACAAGGACGGCGGGCTGTCGGACGCGCGGGTGTTCGTGCTCAAGGACGGCATGGGCTGGCGCGACTCCGCCGGGCGCAGTTTCAACGTCGGCCTGCCGGAGCTGAAGGACTATATCGGCAACCGCGCCGAGGCCGGCCGGCTGCCGCCGAAAGGCTTTCCCAAAAACAACAAGTTCGAGGGATGATGCGACGGGCCGAAGCCGCCGATGCGGTCGCCATCGCCGAACTGACGCGGCGGGCTTACGCGAAATGGGTGGCGGTAATCGGCCGCGAGCCGCTGCCGATGCAGGTCGATTGCGCTGCGGCGTTGGCGCGCCGCCGTTTCGACCTCATCGAGCGCGACGGCCGGCTCGTCGGTCTCATCGAGACCGACGCCGACGGCGATTTCCTGCTCATCGTCAACGTCGCGGTCGATCCCGCCGCGCAGCGCCAAGGGCTGGGCGCGCAATTGCTGGCTTTCGCCGAGCGGCTCGCCGGCGAAGCCAAGCTGGCAGGCCTGCGGATCTATACCAACGCTCGCTTTGCCGCCAATATCCGCTTCTACACGCGCCTTGGCTTCACGCCCGAGCGCGAGGCGGCGCTCAACGGCGGCGTCGCGGTCTATATGACGAAGCGGCTCGTCGGGGACTGACGCCAGCGGCTTTTGCCCGCAATGAGCGCGAGCGTCGCGCTCACCGAAAATCGGGATGAGCCGCCTCAGCGGCGACCGCGCACGACGCGCTGAATCTCGGCCCGCACCAGCCGCTCGACCATCGCCGGCAGATTGTCGTCGAGCCAGGCCTTCAACAGCGGCTTCAGCATCTCGCTCGCCATGCCCTGCGCGACCGACATGCCATGCGCCGTCAGGCTTTCCGACAGCGATTGGAACGAGGCGGCGATGGCGGTCTCCGATTCCTCGGAGATCAGCGCCTCGGCCTCAGCCGCCGGCTCGGGTTCTACGGGGCGCGACCAGACGACGGTCGGGGCGACCGCCGTGGGCTCCACGGGCGCGGGTTCCGGCGGCGCCGTCGCGGGCGCCGCGGCGCGCGGCGCATCGTTGGAATAGACGATCTGCGGGCCGGGTTTCAGCGTCGGCGCAGGCTCGCGGTCGTCGGCGATGATGGCGCGGATCGAGGCAAGGATTTCCTCCATCGAGGGTTCATGCGCGCGCTGTGCTCGCCGCAGCGCCTCAGCCTCGGAGGTCTCGTTGCTCGACGCGGCCACGCTCATGCCAACCTCCATGCCGCCCGTCCCCGGGCGGCGCACGCAAACCGAATCAGCAAGCGCCTCGACGTCGAAGTTCGCTCAACCGCCCGTCAGGCGCAATCGCAAAGCGGCGCCAATCCCCCGTCAGCGCCCGTCGGGCGTGCGCACGCCAAACTGCTTGGACTTCACCTGGTTGAAATGCACGCGCGGATCGTATTCGGCGACGCCGAGCCCGAGGGTGCGCACCGAGAGCCGGCCGATCGCGGACAGCAAGGTGTAGGAATTGACCACCTGATCGTGCTGCGCCTGCACCAGCGCCACCCGCGCCTGCAACAACGTCTGTTGGGCGTTGAGCACGTCGAGCGTGGTGCGCTGGCCGACTTTCGCCTCCTCGCGCACGCCGGCGAGCGCCACTTCGGCCGCCTGCACCTGCGCCTTGCGCGCCTTGACCACGGTGTAGGAAATCTGGTTGGCGCCCCAGGACGCGACGACGCCCTGGCGCACTTTCTCGCGCTGCGAATCCGTCGACAATTCCTGCTGGCTCACCTGCTCCTTGGCCTGGCGGATCGAGGCGTAGCTCGCGCCGCCGTCGTAAATCGGGATATTGATCTGACCGATGATGGCGCCGTTCAGCTCCTTGACGCCACTCGTTTGGCCCAATGGGTCAAAGCTTTTCGTCAGCGAAGCCTGCAAATTGACCGAGGGATAGAGGGCCGCCTCGTTGATCTTGACGTTGAGCAGCGCCACGTCGATCCCGTGCAACGAGGCGGTGATGGCGGGGTGCTCAACCTGCGAAATCGCGATCGCCCGCGTCAGCGATTTGGGAAGCAGCCTCGCCACCGGCGTCACCGGCGCCAGCCGCCTCGGCTGATCGCCAATCACCTGACGGTAGTTGGCGATCGAGGTTTCCAGCGTCGAGCGCGCGGTCGCGTAATTGGCTTGCGCGTCGGCGAGCGAAGCCTCGGCCTGCGCGACATCGGTGCGCGTCACCTCGCCGACGTTGAAGCGGTCCTTGGTTTGGCGCAACTGCTCCTTCAGCACCTCGACGTTGCTGTTGTTGAGATCCAGCACCGCCGTGTTTTGCATCACGTCCATGTAATAGGTGAGCGCGCTCAGCAGCGTGTTCTGCTCGGTGTAGCGAAGCTGCTCACGCGTGCCGAGCACGGTCGACTCCGCCTTGCGCACCGAGTTGAACGTCTTTTCGCCGTTAAATATGTTTTCCTGGACGGTGACGCCGTAGCCGCGCGGAAACGTCGTCTGGTCGGTTGTTCCTCCGAATAAGCTTGGCACGCCGCTCGCGTTGTTCACGCCAGCGTTGGCGTTGGCCGTGACGGTCGGCAGATAGCCGGCGTTGGCTTGCGGCAACCCCTCGTCCGAAGCGCGCACGGCGGCGCGTTCGGTATTGATATCGGGATTGTTGAGATAAGCTTTAATCAGCGCGCCGCCGATGGTCTCCGCCTGCGCGCCGCCCGCGATCGCCCACGCGATCAAGGCCGCCCCGCAGGTCGCGGCGGCTCTGCGCCCCGAACCGCTCTTCTGGTCACCCATGCCCGCCTTCACCAAGCCTTACCCCCGG
>Ga0134126_10009923_pt1 | contig 11999 bp, 8 predicted proteins | sample KB31752_FD_96881 | JGI IMG/M metagenome (GOLD analysis project Ga0134126, IMG submission 96881) | Terrestrial soil microbial communities with excess Nitrogen fertilizer from Kellogg Biological Station, Michigan, USA - KB3-175-2 | ecosystem: Environmental > Terrestrial > Soil > Unclassified ...
CGTACGCGCCCAGGACCACGCCGGCTACACGCTCACCCCGCAGGCCGACCCGCGCCCCGCCCTCACCCACGACGCCCACGCACCCGGCCCGGAACACGCCTTCGCCCTCTCCCGTCTCGCCGACGCCACCAGCCTGGACGGCACCGTGATCGGGATCCTGCGCCAGAGCGTGCGCCCCAGCTACGACCAGCAACTGACCGCCCAACTGACCCAAGCCACCACCACCCACGGCCCCGGCGACCTCACCACCCTGCTCACCGGCAACGACACCTGGACCATCGGCCAGGGTTAAGCCGGGCTCCGGTGGCGTGCAAACGCCCCGGCAGACAACTCAAGAACAATTCAACAAGCAACACACCGCAGGCGCCGCCGACCACCACCGGCGGCGCCTGACTCGTTGTTGAACGCTGCGATGAGACGGCACCGCGCCGTACTGAGCAAACCTCATATCTTCTGGCGCAATTCAAGCAGCTGGCGGCAACTAGCTGGTAACCGAGCTGTCGATAATGAACTAGGAGCATGAGCACTGCGGGGCTCCCGTGCCCGAACGCGACCAAGAAGACAGTAGAGGCGAGATGACCACCTCGACCACGGGCCCGGCGACTGAGACCGCCGCCCCGCCCACGGCCACCCCGCCCGCCTTATCGGCCACCGTGACGGTCCCGGAGAGCCTCGGCTACCGGTTCAAGCGCAAGATGCTCGGCAAGCCGCTGGTCAATGATGAGTTGCACAAGGAGAAGCTCTCCAACCCGGTCGCCCTCGGCATCATGGCGATCGACTGCATCTCCTCCTCGGCTTATGGTTCCGAGCAGATGCTCACCCAACTCGTCCCGTACTTCGGCGTCTTGGGCTTCATGCTGGTCATGCCGATCACCGGCGTGATCCTCGGGATGCTGGTGCTGCTGACCCTCTGCTACCGGGACGTGGTCACGCACTACACCAAGGCCGGCGGTTCCTACGTCGTCGCGCGCGAGAACTTCGGTCCGCGGATCGCTCAGATCGCGGCGGTCGCTCTGCTCATCGACTACATCGTCACGGTCGCGGTGCAGATCTCGGCCGGCACCGACGCCATCGCCTCGTATCTGTCGATCAGCCACGGCATCGACATCAACGGCTGGAAGATCTACATCTCCATCGTCGTGGTGCTGCTGCTCGCCTACGGCAATCTGCGGGGCGTGCGCGAAGCCGGCCGTGCGTTCGCCGCACCGGCGTACGTGTACATCGGACTGGTCGGTCTCACCGTGCTCGCCGGGTTCGCCGAGTTGGCGACCGGCAACCTGCATCACGCCGGCAACCTGCACGACACGCACTTCGGCGGCGTGCTCCAACTCGGCACTCAGACTCAGTGGGTGTTCAGTTTCGCGGCGATCTCGGCGATGCTGCGCGGCTTCGCCAACGGTGGTTCCTCGCTGACCGGACTCGAGGCGATCTCCAACGGCGTCTCGGTCTTCCGCAAACCGGCCGGCAAGAACGCCCGGGTGACCATGTCCATCATGGCGACGATTCTCGGCTCGCTGGTGCTCGGCATCTCCATCCTGGCCTGGCGTTCGCAGAGCATGCCGTACACGAACGGCAACCCGACCGTGCTGGCCCAGTTGACCAGCCTCATCTGGGGTCAGGGTGCGTTCGGCGACGTGATGCTGACCGTCGTGCAGATCGCCACCGCGCTCATCCTGTACACCGGCGGCAACACCTCGTTCAGCGGATTCCCGTTCCTGACCTCGTTCGTGGCCGGAGACTCGTTCCTGCCGCGCCAGTTCACCCACCGGGGACACCGGCTCGCCTACTCCAACGGCATCCTGGTGCTGACCGCGCTCTCGCTGGCGCTGATCATCGGCATGCAGGGCAACCTGACCAAGCTGGTGGCGCTGTACGCGATCGGCGTGTTCACCGGCTTCGTGATGGCCGCGTCCGGGCTGTTCAAGTACCACTACACCCGCCAGGAGAAGAACCGCGGCATCAAGCTGCTGATTAACGGCGCCGCGGCAGTCACCTCGTTCGCCGTCGTGGTCATCTTCGCGATCTTCAAGTTCACCGAGGGCGCCTGGATGGTGGTGGTGATCTTCCCGATCGGCGTGTTCGCGCTGATCAAGCTGAACGAGCGGTACCGCCGCGAGGCCGCCGCGCTGGCTCAGGCTCCCGCCTCGGCCTCGCTGCCGACGCTGACTCGCAACACGGTGCTCGTCCTCGTTGACTCGGTGGATCTGGCGGTGATCAAGGCACTGCGTTATGCCCGCTCGCTGCGCCCGATCGAGCTGCGCGCCGTCCACTTCATGATCGACTCGAAGCACGCCGAGATCCTGCGCAAGACCTGGGAGTCCTCGGTGGCCGCGGACGTACCGCTCGAAATCATCGAGGTGCCGGACCGGCGGCTGCGCCGGGCATCGGTGGAGCTGGCCGCGCGCACCGCCGATGAGTTCGACTCCGAGGTGACCATACTGTTGCCTCGCCGCTCCTTCCACACCACCAGCCGGCTGCTGCACGACCGGACCGCCGACGCGATCGCGGGCGCGGTCTCCAAGCTGCCGCATGTCGCGGCCATGATCGTGCCCTTCGACGTGGCCGAGGCGATCGAAGAGCTTGAAGCACGGCGCGATGGCCATCCGACCAGCCGCGAGCAGATTTCCGGCGCCCTCGGCTCGGCGCGGCCGCGTCCGGCGCGGGCAACGAAGAAGATGCTGCTTGACGCGCAGTGCCCGCCACAGGCCACCGAGTCGGGCACGCCGATCCCGATCAAGTCGGTGCGCTGGCGAAATCGGGCCACGCTGGAGGGCCGGGTGCGCTCGGTGTACGTCGGTCCGGTCTCGGGCTCCCCCGCGCTTGAAGCGGAGCTGTACGACGAGACCGGCGGCATCACGCTGGTGTTCCTCGGCCGCCGCAGCATCCCCGGCATCGAGCCGGGCGCGCGGATGCGGGTCGAGGGCATGGTCGGGGAGATGGAGGGCTACCTGGCCATGTCGAACCCGTCCTATGTGCTGCTTCCGCGTGACGGCGGCGAGGGAGAAGACGACGAGGACGAGTAGTGGCGCTCGTCGTCTCGGTTGTCCCGCTCAACCGGACAGATCGGCCGTAATACTCGCGGTACCCTAGTGCCTATGACCGACCCGTCCGCTGGCCAGGAATCCCGCAAAGGCCTGATATTCGGGCTGGCCGCGTATGGGATGTGGGGCCTGTTCCCGCTGTACTGGCCGCTGCTCAAGCCGGCCAGCGCGACCGAGATCCTGGCGCATCGGATGGCCTGGTCGCTGGTCATCATGGCGATGCTGCTGGGTCTGCGACGCAACTGGTCCGGGATCAAGCAGTTACGCCAGACCCCCGGCAAGGTCGTCCTGCTGTGCGGCGCCGCCATCTTGGTCTCGGTGAACTGGGGCGTCTACATCTGGGCGGTCAACAAGGGCCACGTCGTCGAGACCTCGCTGGGCTACTTCATCAACCCGCTGGTCACCGTGTTGTTCGGGGTGCTGATCCTGCGTGAACGGCTGCGGCCGCTGCAGTGGACGGCGGTCGGCATCGGCGCCGCGGCGATCGTCGAACTGGTCGTCGGCTACGGCCATGTGCCGTGGATCGCGCTGATCCTGGCCTTCTCGTTCGGCAGTTACGGGCTGTTGAAGAAGATCGCCAGTGTCCCGGCGGCCGAGTCGATGGCAGTGGAGAGCGGCTTTCAGTTCCTGCCCGCGCTCGTGTACCTCGCCTTCCTCCAGGCGCACGGCACCGCGACCTTCGGCCACGCGCACTGGACGGTGACCCTGCTACTGGCCTGCTGCGGCCTGGTGACCGTGGTCCCGCTGATGTGCTTCGCCGCGGCCGCGAACCGACTGCCGCTTTCCACTATCGGGTTGCTCCAGTTCCTTACCCCGATCCTGCAGCTGTCCTGCGGGGTATTCGTCGTGCACGAGGCGGTGCCGGGCACGGAGTGGATCGGCTTCGCGATCGTCTGGCTGGCGCTCGCCCTGCTGAGCTACGACTCGCTCAGCCAGATCCGCAAGCGCAGGACCGCTCAGACTGTGCGGGAGCTGACGATGTCGCAGAGCCCGAGCAGCGTGTCCTTCGCCGAGTTGTCCGGCAGCGACGCGAGCAGGTCGCGCGCCTCTTCGGCGTAGCGGGTGACAGTGTCGCGCGCCTGTTCGATCGAGGGGTGCGCGCGCAGTGCGGCGAGGGTCTCGAGGACCAGTTCATCGTCGGTGATGGGCCCGGACAGCAGTTCGCGCAGGCGTGCTGACTCCGTGTCAGTGGACGCCAGGGCGTAGAGCGTCGGCAAGGTCGGGACGCCCTCGCGCAGGTCGGTGCCGGGAGTCTTACCGGACTGATCCGAGTCGCTGGCGATGTCGAGCACGTCGTCGGAGAGTTGGAACGCGACGCCGAACACCTCGCCGAAGCGAGTCAGCGTGTCGACCACCGCGGCCGGGGCGCCGGACAGCAGCGCGCCGAACCGGGCGCTGGTGGCGATCAGCGAGCCGGTCTTGTCCACCAGGACACTGAGATAGTGGTCGATCGCGGCCTGGCCGTCCTTCGGTCCGATGCACTCGTTGATCTGGCCGGTGACCAGGCGCTCGAAGGTCTCGGCCTGCAGGCGCACCGCTTCAGGGCCGAGATCGGCCAGTATCTGCGAAGCGCGGGCGAACAGGAAGTCGCCGGTGAGGATCGCGATCGAGTTGTCCCAGCGCGCATTCGCCGTGGGTACGCCGCGGCGCAACGGGGCCTCATCCATCACGTCGTCGTGGTAGAGCGTGGCCAGGTGCGTGAGTTCGACGACGGCCCCCGCCGGCACGACGCCGGGCGCGTCGCGGTCGCCGAACTCGGCGGCGAGGAGGGTGAGCAGCGGACGGAACCGCTTGCCGCCCGCGTTGACCAGGTGGCTCGCGGTCTCGGCGATGAACGGATGATCGCTGCGCGCGGAGGCCCGCAGCAGTTCCTCGACCGCGCCGAGCCCGTCGCGAATGCGCTGTTCGAGCGCCGGGTCGGTCACCGCGAGCCGGAACGGCTCGGTCGCCACCTGCACGCCCACGACTGTCGCCTTCCGTTCATTGCCACTGCACACGTCGGGTCCACGCTAATGCATGTCACCCGTTACCGGTGCACCGGTCCAGGGCGGTGTACGTGAAACGGCGGCAGGGAGGTCAACTCCCTGCCGCCGTGACGTGAAGTGGCTGATGAAACTACTTATCGAGCGAGCACCGCGGAGTTGTTGGCCAGGTGCAGCAGTACCGCCGGGGCGATGCCCATCGCGACCGTCGCCAGCGCGGCGACCGCGAGTGCGGTCTTGACGGCGACCGAGGGGTTGGCGATGGTCGGGCCGTCCGGCAGCGGGTCGGAGAAGAACATCACCACGACTACGCGCAGGTAGAAGAACGCCGCCAGCGCGCTGGCCAGCACCGCGACGATCACCAGTTGCGGAGCTCCGGCGGCGAGCGCGGCCTGGAAGACCGCGAACTTACCGACGAACACGCTGGTGAACGGGATCCCCGCGAAGGCCAGCAGGAAGATCGACAGCAGCGCCGCCGGGATCGGGGCGCTCTTGCCGAGTCCGGCCCAGCGGGACAGGTCGGTGGCCTCGCCGCCGGAGTCGCGCACCAGCGTGACCACCGCGAACGCGCCGACGATCGCGATGCCGTAGACGGGCAGGTAGAACAGGATCGAGGCCAGGCCCGCGGTGGTCGTCGCGGCCAGGGCGATGATGATGTAACCGGCGTTGAGGATCGCCGAGTACGCCAGCATCCGCTTGATATCCCGCTGGGTCAGCGCCAGGATGCCGCCGACCACCATGGTCAGGATCGCCACGATCTCGATCACCGGCCGCCACACGTCAGCCGCGCCGAGCAGGCCGACATCCAGCACGCGCACCAGCGCGCCGAACGCGGCGATCTTCGTCGCGGCGGCCATGAAGCCGGTGATCGGCGTCGGAGCGCCCTGATACACGTCCGGGGTCCACATGTGGAACGGCGCCGCGCCGACCTTGAACAGCAGGCCCATGCCGAGCAGCGCGATGCCCGCGTAGAGCAGAGCCGGGCCGTGCGCGTGCGCCGCGATGGCCTGCGCGATGCCCGGGTTGTGCGGGTCCTTGTTCGACAGTTCGACCGAGCCGGCGTAGCCGTAGATCAGCGCCGCGCCGTAGAGGAAGAAGGCCGAGGAGAACGCGCCGAGCAGGAAGTACTTGAGCGCCGCTTCCTGGGAGAGCAGCCGGCGGTGCCGGGCGAGACCGCAGACCAGGTAGAGCGGAAGGCTGAGTACTTCCAGGGCCACGAACATGGTCAGCAGGTCGTTGGCGGCCGGGAACAGCAGCATGCCGCCGACCGAGAACATGATCAGCGGGTAGACCTCGGTGGTCAGCCAGCCGGCCCGGATCGCCTCGCGTTCCTGCTGCGAGCCGGGCACCGAACCGCCCTGCGCCGCGAACGCGTCCTGCCCGCCCTCGGTGCGCCGCTCCGCGATCACCAGCACGCCGATCAGCGAGATGACCAGGATCGTGCCCTGTAGGAACAGAGTGGTCTTGTCGATCGCGACCGCGCCCGAAGCCGCGATGCTGCTCGGCTCGTTGCGCAGCGCGATCACCGCGATGAACGCGGCGATCAGCCCGACCAGAGTCAGTCCGACCTGGAGTCCGTAGCGGGCCTTGCGCGGCGCGAACGCCTCGACCAGCACGCCCACGGTCGCCGCGCCGAGCACGATGAGCATCGGCGAGAGCTTGGCGAACTCGACGTTCGGCGCGGTGAACGGCGCGACCGTCGACGCGGTCGTAGCGGTGGCAAGGATGGAGGACATCACTGTCCGCTCCCGTTCGCTTGAGCGACGCTGTTTTGGGCGACACTGTTTTGACCGACACCGTGCGGAGCCTGATGCACGATCTGCACGTGCGCCGGGGTCTGGTTGATCGCCGGGTTGATGTAGTTCGTCAGGATGCTGGGCACGAAGCCGAGCGCGACGATCAGCGCGAGCAGCGGGCCGATCACCGCCAGCTCGCGGCGATTGAGATCCGCGAAGCCCTCGACCGATCTGGCGACCGGACCGGTCATCGTGCGCTGATACAGCCACAGGATGTACAGGGCGGCCAGCACGATCGAGGTGGTGCCCACGATCGCGGCGGCCGGGTACTTCTCGAAGGTGCCGACCAGGACCAGGAACTCCGAGACGAAGGAGGACAGCCCCGGTAGCGCCAGCGAGGAAAGACCCGTCACCAGGAAGGTGCCGGCCAGCAGCGGTGCCACCTTCTGCACGCCGCCGAAGGCGTCGACGGAGGCCGAGCCCCGGCGCGAGATCAGGAAACCGGCCAGCAGGAACAGCGCGCCGGTCGACAGGCCGTGGTTCACCATGTACAGCGTCGCGCCGACCTCACCGCGCGCGGTCAGCGCGAACACGCCGATGGTGATCAGGCCGAAGTGCGAGACCGAGGTGTACGCGATCAGCCGCTTCATGTCAGTCTGGCCGATGGCGAGCAAGGCCCCGTAGATCGTGCTGATCACGGCAAGTACCAGCACCAGCGGGGTGAAGTAGTGCGAGGCATTCGGGAACAGTTCCAGGCAGAACCGCAGCATCCCGAAGGTGCCGATCTTGTCCAGCACGCCGACCAGCAGCACCGCGGTACCCGGCGTCGCTTCTGCGGCGGCGTCAGGCAGCCAGGTGTGGAAGGGCCACAGCGGCGCCTTGACCGCGAAGGCCACGAAGAAGCCGAGGAACAGCCACTTCTCGGTGCCGGTCGCCATGATCAGGCTGCCGTCGCCGACCGCCTTCGACAACGTCTGGAAGCTGAAGGTCCCGCCGATCGAGGACTTCGTGCTCACCACATACAGCCCGATCACCGCGGCCAGCATGAGCAGACCGCCGAGCAGGTTGTAGAGCAGGAACTTGACCGCCGCGTACGACCTGCGCGCCCCGCCGAACGAGCCGATCAGGAAGTACGCCGGGATCAGCGTCGCCTCGAAGATGACGTAGAACAGGAAGATGTCGGTGGCCGCGAAGACCCCGAGCATCAGCGTCTCCAGCGCCAGCAGCAACGCGAAGAAGCTGCGCACCGAACGCTTGGACTCGGCCGGGGAGTCCTGCGGCGTCTCAGTGTCGTGCCAGGAGGCGAGGATCACCACCGGTACGAGCACCGCGGTCATCAGGATCAGCACCAGGGCCACCCCGTCCACCGCGACCGCGTAGTCGATGTGGAAGGTGGGGATCCAGGCGTACTTCTCAGAAAGCTGGAACCGCGGGCCGCCGGTCTTGAACGCGACCGCGGAGGCGATCGCGAAGCCGAGGCTGACCAGCGAGGCGAGCAGCGCGATCGGCCTGGCCAGGACCGCGCGCTCCTTCGGCAGCATGGCGATCACGGCGACGCCGAGCAGCGGCACCCCGATCGTCGTGCTCAGGTAGGGGAAGGAAGACATGCGGCAGCGTCCTTTCAGGCTTTGACCAGGAGCAGGGCCACGACGAGCAGGGCCGCGCCGCCGAACATGGACAGGGCGTAGGACCGCACGAAGCCGTTCTGCAGCCGGCGGAACCGGCCGGAGGAACCGCCGAGGCCCGCGGCCACGCCGTTGACCACACCGTCCACGCCGCGCAGGTCGAAGTAGACCAGCAGCCTGGTCAGCCACTGCCCGGTGCGCATGAAGACGGCCTCGTTGAAGGCGTCGCCGTACAGGTCACGGCGGGCCGCGCGGGTAAGCGGCGAGCCGGCCGGGGCGAGCGCCGGGACCGGACGGGTCCGGGTGCCGTAGAGCCGCCAGGCGTACCCGACGCCGAGCGCCACGACCGCGAGCGTGATCGCGGACAGCGCCCACGTGTTGATCGGCGAGTGGCCCTCGGCGCGACCGGTAACCGGCTCAAGCCAGTTCGTGAACGCGGAGCCGATGCTGAACAAGCCTCCTGCGAAAACCGAGCCGAGCGCCAGCAGGATCATCGGGAACGTCATCGACTTCGGCGACTCGTGCGGGTGCGGCTCGTGGCCGTGCTCGTCCTCGACCCAGCGCTGCTGGCCGAAGAAGGTCATCAGCATCACGCGGGTCATGTAGAACGCGGTGATCAGCGCGCCGAGCAGGGCCGTGCAGCCGAGGATCCAGCCGGAGGTGCCGCCCTGCGCGAACGCCGCCTCGATGATCTTGTCCTTGGACCAGAACCCGGAGAACGGCGGACAGCCGATGATGGCCAGGTAGCCGAGGCCGAAGGTCACGAAGGTGACGGGCATGTACTTGCGCAGGCCGCCGTAGTGGCGCATGTCCACGTCGTCGTTCATGCCGTGCATCACCGAGCCGGCCCCGAGGAACAGCCCGGCCTTGAAGAAGCCGTGCGTGACCAGGTGCATGATCGCGAAGACATAACCGATCGGACCGAGGCCGGCGCCGAGGATCATGTAGCCGATCTGCGACATCGTCGAACCGGCCAGGGCCTTCTTGATGTCGTCCTTGGCGCAACCGATGATCGCGCCCATCATCAGCGTGATCGCGCCGACGATGGTCACCATCAGCCGCGCGTTCGGCGAGATGTCGAAGATGACGTGCGATCTGACGATCAGATAGACGCCCGCGGTCACCATGGTCGCCGCGTGGATCAGGGCGCTGACCGGGGTCGGGCCCTCCATCGCGTCCAGCAACCAGGACTGCAGCGGGAACTGCGCCGACTTACCGCAGGCGGCCAGCAGCAACATCAACCCGATGCCGAGGATCGTGTTGCGGTCCGCGGTGGACGCCTTGTTGAACACATCGCTGAACGCGAACCCGCCGAACGTGGTGTACATCAGCATCACGCCGACCGACAGGCCGATGTCGCCGACCCGGTTGACGACGAACGCCTTCTTCGCCGCGACCGCCGCCGAGGGCTTGTGCTGCCAGAACCCGATCAGCAGGTACGAGGCCAGGCCGACGCCCTCCCAGCCCGCGTATAGCAGCAGGTAGTTGTTCGCGAGGACCAGCACCAGCATCGCGGCGAGGAACAGGTTCAAGTATCCGAAGAACTTGCGCCGGTTCTCGTCGTGGGCCATGTAGCCCACCGAGTAGATGTGGATCAGCGAGCCCACCCCGGTGATCAGCAGCACGAAGGTCATCGAGAGCTGATCGAGGTGGAAGCCCGCGTCGGCGGAGAAGCCGGGCACCGGAACCCAGGTGTACACGTGCTGGTCGTACGAGCGCGCGTCACCGGCCTTGCCGAGCAGCGAGAAGAACAGCACCGCGCCGAGGGCGAAGGAGCCGAGCGCGGCCAGGCAGCCGAGCAGGTGGCCCCAGCGGTTGGTCCGCTTTCCGCCGAGCAGCAGGATCGCCGCCCCGATCATCGGCAGCGCGACGACCCACGCGGTCAGCGTGAATACGCCGGTCGCCGCGACCGGGGCGTAAGTCGAGGGTGGCATCGTCGGCTGTCCCTCTCTCAGTACTTGAGCAGGTTGGCGTCGTCGACCGAGGCCGAGCGGCGGGTGCGGAAGACGGTGATGATGATCGCGAGGCCGACCACGACCTCGGCGGCCGCGACCACCATGGTGAAGAACGCGATGATCTGGCCGTCGAGCCGCCCGTGCATCCGGGAGAAGGTGACGAAGGCCAGGTTTGCGGCGTTCAGCATCAGCTCGATGCACATGAACACCACGATCGCGTTGCGCCGGATCAGCACGCCGAGCGCGCCGAGGCTGAACAGGATCGCCGAGAGGTACAGGTAGTTGTCCGGGTTCATGCCTCGACCTCCTCGTGCTGGCCGGAGCCGTTCGTGCCGTTGGCGTGGGCGCCGGTGATGCCGCCCGCGTTAGTCGCGCCGCCGTTGCCGTTGGCACCGTCGCGCGGCAGCGGGACCGGCAGGGGCCTGATGTCGCGCAGCTCGCCTTGCGCGCGCAGCGTGGCGTTCACGCTGAGCGGCGCGATGCTGCCGTCGGGCAGCAGGGCCGGGGTGTCGACCGAGTTGTGCTGCGCGTAGACGCCGGGGTTCGGCAGCGGGGTGACGACGACGCTCGGGTCCTTCGAGTAGCGCTTGAACCGGTCGGCCGCCAGTTCCTTCTGCGTCTTGCGCGCGGTGACCCGCTCGCGGTGCGCCAGGACCATCGCGCCGAGCGCGGAGGTGATCAGCACCGCCGAGGAGACTTCGAAGGCCCAGAAGTAGCGGGAGAACAGCAGGTGCGCGAGCGACGGGACGTTGCCGCCGGCCGCCGCGTTCGCCTGGTCCATCCCGGCGAAGGGGCCGAGCTTGGCGTGCGCGAACACTCCGAGCAGGATCGCGCCGAAGCACACCGCGACCAGTACCGCCGCCCAGCGCTGGCCACGGATCGTCTCGGTCAGCGACTCGGCCGCGTCCACGCCGATCAGCATCAGCACGAACAGGAACAGCATCATGATCGCGCCGGTGTAGACGACGATCTGCACGATGCCCAGGAAGACCGCGCCCTGCGCCATATAGAACAGCGCCAGGCAGATCATCACCGCGCACAGGCACAGCGCCGAGTGCACCGCCTTCTTGGAGAAGATCAGGCCGAGCGCGCCGAGCACCGAGATGATCGAGCCGAGCCAGAACAGGAAGGTCTCGCCGCCGCCGGTGGCGGTGACCGGGCCGGCCAGCAGGTGCGTTCCAGCGGCCTGCGCTGCGAGAAGGCCGGCGCTCATCGCACCGCCTCCGGCTCCGTCTGCGCGGCGTCGGCGGACGTCGCGCCGCCTGACGCAGTGTCGGCTCGCGCGGACTCGTCGCCGGCCGCCTGCGTCCGCGCGTACTCGGCCAACTGCTCGTCCGAGGCGCGGGTGACCTGACCCTTGTAGTACTCCTTCTCGGTGGTGCCCGGCTGCATGTCGTGCGGCGCGGGCACCATGCCGTCGGTCAGCCCGGCCAGCAGCTGCTCCTTGGTGTAGATCAGCGACTGCCGGCTGGTGTCGGCGAGCTCGTACTCGTTCGTCATGGTCAGCGCGCGGGTCGGACAGGCCTCGATGCACAGCCCGCACAGAATGCAGCGCAGGTAGTTGATCTGGTAGACCTTGCCATACCGCTCACCCGGGGAGAAGCGCTCCTCCTCGGTGTTGTCCGCGCCCTCCACGTAGATCGCGTCGGCCGGGCAGGCC
>Ga0134126_10009924_pt1 | contig 11999 bp, 8 predicted proteins | sample KB31752_FD_96881 | JGI IMG/M metagenome (GOLD analysis project Ga0134126, IMG submission 96881) | Terrestrial soil microbial communities with excess Nitrogen fertilizer from Kellogg Biological Station, Michigan, USA - KB3-175-2 | ecosystem: Environmental > Terrestrial > Soil > Unclassified ...
GGTTTGCCGCCGACGCCGATCCTGCCGCGGTCAAGCCCAGCGACAACACAAGGATGTGCGCGAACACGGCAAGCCGCCTCTCGACCGAGCTGGCGAAAGTGCCATATGACCGAGCCATGGACAGCCTCATCGAATCCCCTTCGCTCGCCGGCGCCGCGCCGGACACCGTTTCCATCTCCGGCATCAACCTCTCGCTCGGCAGCGGCGCCGCGCGCGTTCATATCCTGAAAGACATCAGCCTGCGCATCGGATCCGGCGAGGCGATCGGCCTGATCGGGCCTTCGGGTTCGGGAAAATCCACGCTGCTGATGGTGATGGCGGGCCTTGAACGTCCTGATAGCGGAGAGGTGGTGGTCAACGGAACGCGTTTCAATGCCCTCGACGAGGATGCGCTGGCGCGCTTTCGCGGCCGCCAGGTCGGCATCGTGTTTCAGTCATTTCATCTGATCCCGACCATGACTGCGCTGGAAAACGTCGCCGTACCGCTCGAGCTGGCCGGCAATGGCGATGCCGCACAGCGCGCAGCGCAGGAGCTGGCTTCCGTCGGCCTCGGCGACCGCCTGCATCATTATCCGACGCAGCTTTCCGGCGGCGAGCAGCAGCGCGTCGCCCTGGCGCGGGCGCTCGCGCCGGATCCGGCGATCCTCGTTGCGGATGAGCCGACCGGAAATCTCGATGAAGCGACCGGCAGGCAGATCGTCGACCTCATCTTCTCCAAGCATGCCGAACGCAGCATGACGCTGGTGCTGGTCACCCACGATCCCGCGCTGGCGCAACGCTGCGATCGCGTCGTCCGCTTGCGCTCCGGCCGCGTCGATGCCACGAGCGCGGACCGCATCGCGGCCACATGACCATCGCTTCCGAAAGCATGGCGCGGTTGGCGCCCGCCCCGACCCCCAAGGGCCGCACGATATCACTCAGCCTGCGCTATGCGCTGCGCGAACTGCGGGGCGGTTTGCGCGGATTCTACGTCTTCATCGCCTGTATCGCGCTTGGCGTGATGGCGATTTCCGGCGTGGGATCGGTAGCGGCCAGCCTCGGCGACGGAATGGCGCGCGAGGGCCGCGACCTGCTCGGCGGCGATCTCTGCTTCATCCTGTTCCAGCGCGAGGCGAAGCCGGACGAACTCGCCTTCCTGCGTTCGCGCGGACGAGTGTCCGAGATCGCGACATTACGCGCGATGGCGCGTGCGGCGGACGGACAGCTCGCGCTGGTCGAGATGAAGGCGGTCGACAATGCCTATCCGCTGGTCGGCGAGCTCTCGCTCGATCCGGTCTTGCCGCTGAGCGATATCCTCCGCGAGCGCGACGGCGTGTTCGGCGCGGCCGCCGATCCGACGCTCCTGGCGCGGCTCGACCTGAAAATCGGCGATATCGTCACAATCGGGGACGCGCGCTTTCAGATCCGCAGCGCCCTCGAATCGGAGCCCGACAAGCTCGGCGTCGGCATCGGCTTCGGACCGCGTTTGCTGATCGCCGAAGCGGGGCTGCATGCAACCAGACTGATCCAGCCGGGGAGCCTGGTGCGCTGGAACTATCGCGTCAAGCTTCCCGACAACGCATCCGATGATCGCGCAGTCAACGCGCTGATGGAGGATGCGCGAGCCGCCCTGCCCGAGGCCGGCTGGGAGGTGCGCAGCCGCGCCAACGCCTCGCCGCAGCTTGAACGCAATATCAGCCGCTTCACGCAATTTCTGACGCTGGTCGGCCTCGCCGCGCTGCTCGTCGGCGGCGTCGGCGTAGCCAATGCCGTGAAAGCCCATATCGACCGCCGCCTCGACGTGATCGCAGCGTTCAAGGCGCTTGGCGCCACCGGCCGCGACGTGTTCGCGATATACACGACGCAGGTGGTCGTGCTGGCCGCGCTGGGCTCGTTGATCGGCCTCGTCGCCGGCGCCGCGTTGCCCTACGTCATCGTCGGCCTGTTCGGCAAGCTGCTGCCGCTGCCGGTCGTGCCCGCCGTTCATCCGAATGAGCTGGCACTGGCGTTGGTTTACGGCCTCCTCACCGCGCTCGCTTTCGGCCTGTGGCCGCTCGGCCGCGTCCACGACGTGGCCGTGGCAGCGCTGTTCCGCGAAGCCGTCAGCACCGAATGGCATCGTCCGCGCTGGCGCTATCTGGCGTTGATGGCGCTGGTGATCGCGGCCCTGATCGCGGTCGTGATCGGGCTGGCCTATGACCGGCGGGTGGCTGCGATGTTCGTCATCTCCACAATGATCGTGTTCGCGCTGCTGCGCGGCGTTGCGGAAGCCGTCATGGCGATCGCGCGGATGCTGCCCCGGTCGCGCTTTACGATGCTGCGGCTTGCGATTGCCAACATCCACCGGCCCGGCTCGCTGACACCGTCCGTCGTGCTCTCGCTTGGCCTTGGCCTCGCCGTGCTTGTCACCATCACCCAGATCGACGGCAATCTGCGCCATCAGTTCATGGCGGCGCTGCCCGAGCATGCGCCGTCGTTCTATTTCATCGACATCCCCTCTTCCCAGTCCGAGCAGTTCAATAACTTCCTCGCCAAGATCGAGCCGCAATCGACGGTGGAGGATGTGCCGATGCTGCGCGGACGCATCGTCGCCGCACGCGGCGTGCGCGCCGAGGAGCTGAACCCGTCACCGGACGCGGAATGGGTGCTCCATTCCGACCGCGGCCTGACTTACACGAGCGCGATCCCGAAGGGTTCGACCATCGTCGAAGGCGAATGGTGGGGCGCCGACTATAATGGCCCACCGCTGGTCTCGATTGGAAAAAAGATCGCCGACGGCTTGAAACTGAAGCTCGGCGACGAGATCGTCGTCAACGTTCTCGGCCGCGACATCCCGGCCAGGATCGGCAACATGCGCAATATCGATTGGGAGGGCATGGGCATCAATTTCGTGCTGGTGTTCTCGCCCAACGCTTTCAAGGGCGCGCCGCACACCCATATCGCGACGCTGACCGAAACGCGGCCAGACGCCAAGGACGATGCCCGCATCATCAAGCAGGTAGCCGACGCCTTTCCGATGGTGACGAGCGTGCGGGTACGCGAGGTGATGGAAACCATTGGCTCGGTCGTGACCAATCTTGCGCTGGCAATCCGCGGCGCCAGCGCCGTCACCCTGATCTCCGCCATCCTGGTGCTCGGCGGTGCACTCGCGGCCGGTCATCGCCACCGCGTCTATGACGCCGTGATCCTCAAGACGCTGGGCGCAACGCGCGCGCGGCTGCTCGCGGCCTACGCGCTCGAATATCTCCTGATCGGGCTTGCCACCGCCGTCTTCGGGGTGATCGCCGGTTCCGCCGCTGCCTATCTGATCGTCACACGGCTGATGACACTGAGCTTCGTCTGGCAGGCAGGCAGCGCGGCATCCGTGGTACTTGCCGCCCTCATCGTGACGGTGGGATTGGGGCTTGCCGGAACGCTGCTAGCGTTGAACCAGAAGCCCGCCTCGGTGCTGCGCAATCTATGACAAATTGAAGCACCCGTAAGTCTAAGGACCTGCAGGGCAGGGTTAACGCCTGTTTGCGGCTACGTTATGCGGTTCGTTCGGTGGTGAAATTCCGCGGTTTTTCGAGCTCCCGGAGAGCACCTCGCGACATTCGGCCGCGCATCGCGCCGACCCCGGGCTATGGTAGTTTACCCGCCAAACGCCACATATCAGTGTGTGCTGGACGGCGTGGCTTGATGACGCAAAATTAATGTCCGCAAGCCGTTCCATCTGAGATAGATTTCGACGAACCGGCGAAACTTACACCAAGCTTACGGGCGCATCCGCCGGACAACCAACGGGAAGTCGACCATGTCGGACCTAGACCGCAATCATTCCTCCCCCTTCGGCCGGGTTGCCGGGCGTGTTGACGCCGCAACCGTCGACGCCGGTTTGCGCGCCTACATGCTGCGCATCTACAACTACATGAGCATTGGCCTCGCCATCACCGGCCTGGCCGCGCTTGGTATCTACATGGCGGCGGTGACGAGCGATCCGTCCGGCGCCGCGGCCAAGATCGGCAACGCGTTCCTGACGCCATTCGGCTATGCGATGTTCGTGAGCCCGCTGAAGTGGCTGTTCATCCTGGCCCCGCTCGCCATGGTGTTCGGGCTTTCGGCCGGCATCAATCGCCTCGCGCCTTCGACCGCCCAGCTTCTGTTCTGGGTGTTCTCGGCTCTGATGGGCGTGTCGCTGTCGTCGATCTTCCTGGTCTACACCCACACCTCGATCGTGCAGGTGTTCTTCATCACCGCGGCAACCTTCGGCGCGCTGAGCCTCTACGGCTACACCACGCGTCGCGACCTGAGCGGGATGGGATCGTTCCTGTTCATGGGACTGATAGGCATCATCATCGCGAGCCTGGTGAATCTGTTCCTGCACTTGTCCGCTCTGCAGTTTATCATCTCGATCGTCGGCGTGCTGGTGTTTGCGGGCCTCACCGCCTGGGATACCCAGCGGCTGAAGAACGAGTACATCTACGGCTACGCCTCGGCCGGTGGTGATGTGGCGGAGCGCGCATCGATCCTCGGCGCCCTGTCGCTCTACCTGAACTTCATCAACCTGTTCACGCTGCTCCTGCAGCTCCTCGGACAGCGCGACTGATCGGCGAACATCCTGAGAACGCATCGAGCCCCGGCCATCTGGCCGGGGTTTTTGTTTTGCACTGTCGTCATGGCCGGGCACGACGAAGAATATTGATCGGAGTAATCGGGCTGATATCGTGAAAAGCATGTCCTCGCCCGAAATCAGGTCTGCCACCGAGGCCGACCTTCCCGCCATTACCGAAATCTATGCGCAAGCGGTGCTTCACGGCACCGCAACGTTCGAGCTGATCCCGCCGGACTTGCCTGAGATGACGCGCCGCTATCGCGCCCTGATGGAGGGCGGCTTTCCCTACTTCGTCGCCGACCTCGACAGCGATGTTGCCGGCTATGCCTATGCCGGTCCTTACCGACCGCGGCCGGCCTACCGCTTCACGGTCGAGAACTCGATCTACCTCAAGCCTGCCATTCATCGCCGCGGCATCGGCCTGAAGTTGATGCAGCGGCTGCTTTCCGAATGCGAGGCGCGCGGCTATCGCCAGATGATCGCCGTCATCGGCGATTCCGCCAATGCCGGATCGATCGGCGTACATGCCAAATGCGGGTTTCAGATGATCGGCACCCACCCGAATGTCGGGCTCAAATTCGGCCGCTGGCTCGACACCGTGATGATGCAGCTCGCGCTCGGCAAAGGCGCGACCACGCTGCCGAATAACTAGCGACGTCATTGCGGGGCGCGCGACAGCGCAAACCGGGAATCCAGAGGTGGCGGGCGATTTGCGGCTCGAGATTTCCGGGTTCGATGCTTGCGCATCACCCCGGAAGATGGCGGAGCTACACCAGCGCCAGCTTGCGATCGATCACCAGCAGCACGCGGTCGAGCTCGTGACCGCGGCGCAGGATCAGTCCGGTGGCCGAGATCACGCTGTACATGCCCTGTTTGCGTGCAAGCCGCGGATCTTTCTCGATGCGGTAAAGAGGAATCTCGGAGGAGCGGCGGAATACCGAGAACACCGCGCGATCCCTCAGGAAATCGATGGCATAGTCGCGCCACTCGCCATCGGCGACCATGCGGCCATAAAGATTCAAAATTCGATTGAGCTCAAAGCGATTGAATGTCACCCGGTTCGGCGCAGGACCCGCAACGGCGGCACGCGCCGCTGCGTGACTTCCGCTTGGATCGGCATCCTCCGAAATCAGGCTCATGGAGCGCCTCCTGTCATGTGCCAGTCATGATTGCGCCAAGTGGAGCCCGCCGCAAGGGCTCCTTTGCGCGAAGAGGCCGAACGACGCGGCGAAATGACCGATTCCGACGTGATACAGGCCGTAACAAGATCGTTAGCGGAATCATAATACCGCCCCACTTCCGCCAATCGCCTGCCCCGCTGGCTTGAGAAAAGGGAACACTGCGTTGGCTCGGCTCTTTCGGTTTCGGATTCCTCAGCCCCCAGCCCCCCGGGATCGTCGGAGCCGGGCCTAACGCAGTAAATTTCACGCTGGGCCAACGCGAGTTGGTCCTTTTTGTTTGTGCAGCCTGCAAAAATCTCCTCAGCCATTCCGGGACGCGACCAACGGATCGCGCGAACGCGCGGCCCCATTGGCGCCGTCCGCAACGACGAAAGCAGGATTTCAGGAAATCAGTGCAGCGAGGTGTACGCCGCGCCCAGCATCGGCCCGGGCCTGTCGCGGCTGCCGTCCTGCACGATGACCACGGCGGCATCGACGCCGTCATGCTCGACGCTGTCAAGCGGCACACTCCAGCTTCCCGGATTGCCGTTCCAATCGCCGAGCTTGACGAGATTGCGCACCACGTTGTGGTAAGTGATCTCCTTGCCGCGGTTCTCGCCGCGGCTGATCGAGATCGGCACCGCCTTGGAGATCGAGCAGATCCACACCTCGCCGTGCTTGTCGGCCGGCACCTTGCTCGCCGCCACCGATACGGTGAGCTGTTTGCTGGATTGCGTCATCGTCACCGGGATCGACATCACGCCATCGGCTCCGCTGGTGGCGCCGATCGCATTCTCGATACCGGCGCGATCGCTGCCGATCACGTGCACCGATCCGTTGATGATGGCTTGCGGCGTATAGACCTCGCGATCGCCGCGCACCCGTGAATAGGCCTTCTGGCGCGCCGAGAAACGCGCATCAGCCAACGTGTCCTTCCAGCCGAGATAATCCCAATAGTCGATCGGCATGCTCATCGCGATGATGGAAGGATCCTTCGCAAGCTCGCCGATGATTTTGTCGGCTGGCGGGCAGGATGAGCAGCCTTGCGAGGTAAACAGCTCCACGACCGCGCGGGGGTCGGCGTGGGCGGGACGAACGACCGCTATGATCGCGCAGATTCCGAGGGCTCCGGACCACCGCGAGATCAGATTATAGGCCGTCGTCGCTGTCATAACCCTACCGTCCGTACTATTACGGGCCCGAAAATGCCCCGAAATGCAAGGAGGCGGCCTATGTCTTAGGCCGCCTCCAAATCAGCCGCTAGTCACTTCGCGGTGAGCAAATCGGCCGACACTCACTTCGCGGTGAGTGAAGGAGCCATTGCCTCTCTCATCACGCCGCCAGCTTGCGCAGCACATAATGCAGAATGCCGCCGTTCTTGTAGTAGTCGAGCTCGTCCAGCGTATCGATCCGGCACAACAGCGGTACGCGCTGCAGGCTGCCATCGGCGGAGACGATCTCGGCGGTCAGCTTCTGGCGCGGTTTCAAGTCACCCTGAAGCCCGCGGATCGTGACCTTCTCATCGCCCTTCAGTCCGATCGACTGCCACGACATTCCGTCCTCGAAGGTTAACGGCAGCACGCCCATGCCGACCAGGTTGGAGCGATGGATGCGCTCAAAGCTCTGGCAGATCACCGCGCGCACGCCAAGCAGGAGGGTACCCTTCGCGGCCCAGTCGCGCGAGGAGCCGTTGCCGTATTCCGCGCCGGCGAACACCACGAGCGGCACTTTTTCCTGCTGGTACTTCATTGCAGCGTCATAGATCGACATCTGCTCGCCGTCGGGCCAGTGTTTCGTCAGGCCGCCCTCCGGGATGTTGCCGTCCGCACCCCTGAGCATGAAGTTCTTGATGCGGATGTTGGCAAACGTGCCGCGCATCATGACCTCGTGATTGCCGCGGCGCGTGCCGTACTGGTTGAAGTCGGCGGGCCGCACCTGATGCTCGGTGAGGAATTTGCCGGCGGGCGAGGTCAGCTTGATCGAGCCGGCCGGCGAGATGTGGTCGGTGGTGATCTTGTCGCCGAACATCGCAAGGATGCGCGCGTCAACCACGTCGGCGACCGGATCGGGCTGCTTCTTCATGCCCTCGAAATAAGGCGGGTGCTGCACATAGGTCGAGGACATGTTCCAGCGAAAGGTCTCGCTGTCGGTAGTCTTGATCTTGCGCCAGTTGCCGTCGCCTTTGAACACATCGGCATATTTCTTCTTGAAGATCGGCGCGGTGACATACCTCTTCACGAAGGCGTTGATCTCCTTCTGTGTCGGCCAGATGTCCTTCAGGTACACCGGCTTGCCGTCCTTGCCTTCGCCGAGCGGCTCGGCGGCGAGATTCCCGGTTACGCGGCCGGCAATTGCGTGAGCGACGACCAGTGGAGGCGAAGCGAGATAATTCGCCTGCACGTCGGGGCTGACGCGGCCTTCGAAGTTGCGGTTGCCGGAGAGTACGGCGGCGGCGACGATGCCGTTCTCGTTGATCGATTTCGAGATCTCTTCCGGCAGCGGGCCGGAATTGCCGATGCAGGTGGTGCAGCCGAAACCGACCAGGTTGAAGCCGACCTTGTCGAGATCGGTCTGCAGGCCGGAATTGGTGAGATACTGTGCAACCACCTGGCTGCCCGGCGCGAGCGAGGTCTTCACCCAGGGCTTGGCCTTGAGCCCCTTCGCGGCGGCGTTGCGCGCGAGCAGGCCCGCGCCGATCAAGACGTTCGGGTTGGAGGTGTTGGTGCAGGAGGTGATCGCCGCGATCACGACGTCGCCATGGCCGAGATCGAAATCGCGGCCCTCGACCGCATATCGCTGCGACGCTTCGGTCGCCTTCTTGTACTCGTTCGCCATCGCGGTCGCGAAGCCTTCGGACACTGATGGCAGCGCGATGCGGCCTTCAGGGCGTTTCGGTCCCGCCATCGATGGTACGACGTCGCCAAGATCGAGCGTGAGCGTCTCGGTAAAAACTGGATCAGCGGATTTGTTGCTGCGGAACAGGCCTTGCGCCTTGGCGTAGGCCTGAACCAGCTTGACGCGATCGGCTTTGCGGCCAGAGGTCTTGAGATAGTCGATGGTCGCGGCGTCGACCGGGAAGAAGCCGCAGGTCGCGCCATATTCGGGGGCCATGTTGCCGATGGTCGCCTTGTCCGCGACCGAAAGGCTATCGAGGCCCGGACCGCAGAACTCCACGAACTTGCCGACCACGCCGAGCTTGCGAAGCATCTGCGTGACCGTGAGCACGAGATCGGTCGCGGTGACGCCTTCCTTGAGTTGGCCCTTCAGCTTGAAGCCGACCACGTCGGGTAGCAGCATCGACAGCGGCTGGCCGAGCATGCAGGCTTCGGCCTCGATACCGCCGACGCCCCAGCCGAGCACGGCGAGGCCGTTGACCATGGTGGTGTGAGAGTCGGTGCCGACGAGCGTGTCAGGATAGGCGACCTCGAACGTGCCGGTCTTCTTGCCGACCGTCAGCTTCTCCTTCTTCGACCAGATCGTCTGGGCGAGATATTCGAGGTTGACCTGGTGGCAGATGCCGGTACCGGGCGGCACCACCGAGAAGTTCGAGAAGGCCTTCTGGCCCCATTTCAGGAACTCGTAGCGCTCCTGGTTCTGCTTGTATTCCTCGACCACGTTCTTGGCGAAGGCCTTGTTGTCACCGAAGAAGTTCACGATCACCGAGTGATCGATGACAAGATCGACCGGCACCAGCGGATTGATCTTCTCGGCATCGCCGCCGAGCTTCTGCATGGCATTGCGCATGGCGGCGAGATCGACCACTGCCGGCACGCCGGTGAAATCCTGCATCAGGACGCGGGCCGGGCGGAACGCGATCTCATGCTCGAGCTTGCGCTTCTTCAACCATTTGGCAACCGCCTCGATGTCCTCCTTCTTGACCGAGCGGCCGTCTTCATTGCGCAGCAGGTTTTCCAGGAGCACCTTCATCGAGTAAGGCAGTTTCGATATCCCCTTCAGACCGTTCTTCTCGGCGGCGGGCAGGCTGTAATAGACATAGGACTTGCCGCCAACCCTGAGGGTCTTCTGGCATTTGAAGCTATCGAGCGAGGTCATGTGAGGAATCCCAATTGTCGTTTATACCCAGAAAGGGTATTTAAACACCGTCAGTCCGCGCCGGCCAGAGGAGGGGCTGGTGCCTTGCGGCCAACGATTGTGTGCTGCATCAAGCGTTGCGCTTATAGAATCTTTCCAGATGCACCGCCACACTGAGAAGCGCGCCGCAGCGTTGCGCGAGCCAAAGATTCCTACGCGGTAGCCTAAGATTTCAGAGGGCTGTGACAGAGCAAAGATGCGGCTCTCGGGGCGACATTTGAAATGCGTGCGCGGCGGCCGCGAGGTGTTTTCCGGCCTCGAATTCGCGGCTGAAGCCGGCGAGGCGCTCGCGGTCAGGGGCCCCAACGGATCGGGCAAGACCTCGCTGCTGCGGCTGATCGCTGGCCTGTTGATCCCGGCCGCGGGGACGATCGCGCTGGAGGGCGGCGCGGCCGAGCTGACGCTTGCAGAACAGGCGCACTATCTCGGCCATCGCGATGCCCTGAAGCCCGCGCTCAGCGTGATGGAAAACCTCGCTTTCTGGCGCGATTTTCTCGGCGGTGAGGTTTCCGACGCAGGCCAAAGCCTGGAAGCGGTCGGCCTCGAGCATGCCGCAGATCTGCCTGCGGCTTTTCTCTCGGCCGGCCAGCGGCGGCGGCTGTCGCTGGCGCGGCTGCTCACCGTGCGGCGACCGGTCTGGCTGCTCGACGAGCCGACGGCGGCACTCGACGCGGCCGGCGAAGGACTGTTCGCAGGCCTGATGCGCGACCACCTCGCCCGCGGCGGCCTGATCGTGGCGGCAACCCACACCCCGCTCGGGATCGAGGCGCGGGAGCTTCGCATCGGAGGCGAGCCTTGACCGCGCTAGCCGCCCTGATTCGCCGCGATATCCGGATTGCGCTGCGCGTCGGCGGCGGCGCGCTGATTGGCGTATTGTTCTTCCTCAGCGTGGTCGTGCTGATGCCCTTTGCGGTCGGGCCCGATCTGAAGCTTCTGGCGCGGCTTGGTCCCGCGATCCTCTGGCTCGGCGCGTTGCTCGCAAGTCTGCTTACCCTCGACCGCTTGTTCATGGCCGACCATGAGGACGGCTCGCTCGACCTCATCGTGATGAGCCGCATCCCGCTGGAACTCGCCTGCGCCGCGAAAGCGCTGGCGCACTGGATCGCCGCCGGCCTGCCGCTGATCGTGGCTACTCCCGTGCTCGGCCTGCTGCTCAACCTCGACACGCTCTCGACCTCGGCAATCGCGCTGACGCTGCTTGCGGGAACGCCGGCGCTGACCTTCACAGGCATGATCGGCGCCGCGCTGGCGGTGACACTGCATCGCGGCGGACTGTTGCTTGCCGTGCTCGTGCTGCCGCTCTCGATCCCGGTGCTGATTTTCGGTGTCGCGGCCTCTGAAGCGGCAGCCACGGGACCCCGGACCTTCGGCGCGCCCTTCCTGATCCTGTGCGCGTTGTCGCTTGTGAGTTTCGTGATCGGACCGTTTGCGGCTGCTGCCAGCCTGCGGCAGGGACTCGACTAAAGGAGCGCGATTGACCCCGATCAACTCTTGCCGAGCAGCCTTATGTCAATTGCGCGCAAAGCCCAGCGCGACTATCAGGATGCCATGTCGCTGATCGACCTCGCCAACCCCAGTAAATTCCTGACGCTGACAGCGCGGATATTGCCGTGGCTGGCGGCGGCGACCGCGATCGTGTTCGCGATCGGCCTGTATCAAGCGGCGAGCGCGCCCGACGACTACCAGCAGGGCGCCACCGTCAAGATCATGTTCATCCATGTGCCGAATGCGTGGCTGTCGATGTTCGTCTGGGGCGTGATGAGCGTCGCGGCATTGGGCACGCTGGTCTGGCGGCATCCGCTCGCCGACGTCGCGGCAAAGGCCGCCGCTCCGATCGGCGCGGCCTTCACCTTTCTCGCGCTTGTCACCGGCTCGCTGTGGGGCCGGCCGATGTGGGGCACCTATTGGGAATGGGACGCCCGGCTCACTTCGGTGCTGGTCCTGTTCTTGATGTATCTCGGGCTGATGGCGCTGTGGCGCGCGGTGGAAGATCCCTCGCGAGCGGCGCGCGCTGCCGCCGTGCTGACCCTGGTCGGCGCGATCAATCTGCCGATCATCAAGTTCTCGGTCGACTGGTGGAACACGCTGCACCAGCCGGCATCGGTGTTCCGGATGGGCGGGCCGACGCTCGACCGCGCCTTCCTGATTCCGCTGTTCGTGATGGCGATAGCCTTCAC
>Ga0134126_10009925_pt1 | contig 11998 bp, 11 predicted proteins | sample KB31752_FD_96881 | JGI IMG/M metagenome (GOLD analysis project Ga0134126, IMG submission 96881) | Terrestrial soil microbial communities with excess Nitrogen fertilizer from Kellogg Biological Station, Michigan, USA - KB3-175-2 | ecosystem: Environmental > Terrestrial > Soil > Unclassified ...
AGGAAGTCGACGCCCTTCGCCGCGCAGATGGCCGCCGAGTCGGCCGCCCGCCGCGCGATGGAGCATGGCATGCGCAAGGTCGATGTTTTCGTGAAGGGTCCGGGCTCTGGCCGCGAGACCGCGATCAGGTCGCTGCAGGCGACCGGCCTTGAGGTTGGTTCCATCCAGGACGTCACGCCGGTTCCGCACAATGGCTGCCGCCCGCCAAAGCGGCGCCGGGTCTGAAGGGGCACACATGGCTCGATACACCGGTGCGGACTGCAAGCGCTGCCGCCGCGAGAAGACCAAGCTGTTCTTGAAGGGCGCCAAGTGCGACTCGCCCAAGTGCCCGATCGAAATCCGGCCTTACCCGCCAGGCGAGCACGGCAGGAACAGGCCAAAGGAGAGCGAGTACCTGCTTCAGGTCAGGGAGAAGCAGAAGGCGCGCCGCATCTACGGCATCTTGGAGAAGCAGTTCCACAACTACTACACCGAGGCCGCCAAGACCCGCGGCAAGACCGGCGAGGCGCTGCTGCAGATCCTGGAGAGCCGCCTCGACAACGTGATTTACCGGGCAGGCTTCGCCAAGAGCCGCGACATGGCGCGTCAGGTCGTCAGGCACGGCCACGTGCTCGTAAACGGCAAGAAGGTGGACATCCCTTCCTACCGGGTCAGCGAGAGCGACATCGTCGAGATCGCCGCCAAGTCTCGCGAGCTGACGCCGTTCGTGGTGGCTCAGGCCGAGGCCGGAGAGCGCACCGTACCTTCCTGGCTCGAGGTGATCCCGGCGAAGATGCGGATCCTGGTGCACACATTGCCGTCGCGCGCCCAGATCGACACGCTCGTCTCCGAGCAGCTCATCGTCGAGTACTACTCGAAGTAGCTTCATCACCTGGCCGGCCGCCGGTGGCTGGCCAGGTCACCTGGTGGCGTGGTGCCACCAGCCCTAGTCGCCTGTCATATAGCGGGCAGGCGGAAAGGATCGCACGAAATGCTCATCGCACAACGTCCCACCCTCACCGAAGAGCAAGCGGGGGAGTTCCGCTCGCGGTTCACCATCGAGCCGCTTGAGCCCGGCTTCGGCTACACCATCGGCAACTCGATTCGCCGCACGCTGCTGTCGTCGATCCCTGGCGCAGCGGTCACCAGCATCAGGATCGAAGGGGTGCTGCACGAGTTCTCCACGGTTCCCGGGGTTTCCGAGGACGTCACCGACATCATCTTGAACCTCAAGGAACTCGTCGTCTCATCGGAGCACGACGAACCGGTACACATGTACCTGCGCAAGCAGGGTCCTGGCGTGGTCACCGCCGCTGATATCGCGCCGCCGGCCGGCATGGAAGTGCACAACCCCGAGCTGCACATCGCCACCTTGAACGCCAAGGGCAAGCTGGAGATGGAGCTGACCGTCGAGCGTGGCCGCGGTTACATCTCCGCGTCCCAGAACAAGCAGCCTGGCCAGGAGATCGGCCGCATCCCGATCGACTCGATCTACTCGCCGGTGCTGCGGGTCACCTACAAGGTCGAGGCCACCCGAGTCGAGCAGCGGACCGACTTCGACCGGCTGATTCTCGACGTCGAGACCAAGCCGTGCATGCGTCCGCGTGACGCCGTGGCGAGCGCGGGCATGACGCTCGTCGAGCTGTTCGGCCTGGCCAGGGAGCTTAACCTGGAGGCCGAGGGCATCGACATCGGGCCGTCGCCGACCGACGCCGCGCTGGCCGCCGATCTCGCGCTGCCGATCGAAGAGCTGAACCTGACGGTGCGTTCATACAACTGCCTCAAGCGCGAGGGCATCCACACCGTGGGCGAGCTAGTGGCCCGCAGCGAGCAGGATCTGCTCGACATACGCAACTTCGGCGCCAAGTCGATCGAGGAAGTAAAGCAGAAGCTTGTCGACATGGGCCTGGCGCTCAAGGATTCGCCGCCTGGATTTGACCCTGGAACTGCCGCGGACAGTTACGGGGCTGACGACGATGACAGCTATGTCGAAACTGAGGAATATTAATCGGCTGCTTAGGCTGGCCGGCTAGACAGCGCACACCGAGGAGAGTCTTTCGATGCCAACGCCCACTAAGGGTCGCCGAATGGGCGGCAGCGCAGCGCATCAGCAGCACATGCTAGCGAACCTTGCCACGGCGCTGTTCGAGCATGGCAAGATCACCACGACCGAGGCACGTGCCCGCAGGCTGCGTCCCGTTGCCGAGCGGCTGATCACGTTCGCCAAACGCGGCGATCTGCACGCGAGGCGTCAGGTGCTGACCGTGGTGACCGACAAGACGGTGGTCAAGACGCTCTTCGACGAGATCGGCCCGAGCTACGCGACCCGGCCAGGCGGTTACACCAGGATCACCAAGATCGGGCCGCGGAAGGGTGACAACGCCGCGATGGCCGTGATCGAGCTGATCACCGAGACCGCGGAGGTTAAGCCGCAGCGGCGTCGGGCCAGGCGACCGCAGCCGGCGAGCCCGAGGGCCGCCGCGACGGTGGCGCAGGACGAGGCGGCGGTGGCCGAGGCGACCGAGCAGACGCAGGCCAGTACCGACGAGGACGCGGTCGCGGAGGCCGAAGCCGCGCGGGACGACGACGCGGACGGCGCGGAAGCCGACAGCGCCGAGACCGACAGCGCCGAGACCGACAGCGCCGAGGAAGAGTAGTCCGATAGCCCTGCGCAGAGCACTCTGCGCAGGGCTATCGCATCTCATCGCAGGCGCTGGTGGACAGCACAGCCCGGATCAGGCTGCGGCTTGACCTGGCTTACGACGGGTCGGATTTTCATGGCTGGGCAGTACAGCCAGGTGTGCGTAGCGTGCAGGGAACAATTGAGCACGCCTTGTCGATGGTGCTCAGGACGGCGCAGCCGCCGACGCTGACCGTTGCCGGGCGGACCGACGCTGGCGTGCACGCACGAGGTCAAGTCGCCCATGTAGACGTGACCGAGCTAGCGTGGGCGGCGGTCGCGCCGAATGCTTTGCGCCGCTTGAATCGGCTGCTGCCCGATGACGTGAGGCTGCATGGCATCGGGCCGGCTGCGGCGGGGTTCGACGCGAGGTTCTCCGCGCTCTGGCGTCGCTACTCCTACCGAGTCTGCGACAACCAGGCGTTCGCCGACCCGCTGCGCCGGCGCGACACCCTGTGGCACCGAGCTGCGCTTGATCTGGACAAGATGAACGAGGCTGCCACCGGCTGCCTGGGCGAGCACGAATTCGCCGCGTTCTGCCGCCGGCGACCTGGCGCGACGACGATCAGGGAACTCCTGCGACTCCACTGGCAGCGAGCCGAGCCCGGGGTCGCGGTCGGCACCGTGGTCGCTGACGCGTTCTGTCACAACATGGTCAGGGCGCTCACCGGCGCGCTGCTCGCGGTTGGCGATGGCAGCCGCCCGGTCGGCTGGATGGCCGAAGTGCTGGCGGCCGGTGTCAGGGATCCCGCGGTCAGGGTCGTTCCGCCGCACCCGCTGTGCCTTGAACAGGTCGGCTACCCACCCGACGATCAACTGGCCGTCAGGGCCGATGAGACCAGGCGGGTGCGGGGCAGCGCGCCGGGTGACCCGGCCTAGGCGGTCGGCGGTGGCTTGCCGTCCACCATCCGGTAGCTGAGGCTCTTGTTGATCGTCGCCTGAATCAGCGTGTTCATGAACCCGGTCAGGTGCTGGCGCTGCCTGGCGGTCTCTGGCGTGCTCAGATCTATGTACTCGGCCCAGGCCAGTACCAGGTAGTGCCCCTTGACCACGGCCTCCTCGATGCCGCTGCCCTGGCCGAGCCTGTCGGTTACTCCGGTCTTCGCTGGCAGCGCAGCGACGAATTCGGCGGGCCCCGCGTGCAGTGCCGCCGTGCTGGCGCTGGCTGACGTCGCGAGGTTGAACACGCCGATAGTCGCCATCGCCTTGTCGACCCTGGCCATGTAGCTGGCCCGAAGTACCTGCGAGCACTGAGCCTGCCGCACGGCCGTCTGGAGCGCCGTGCCGATCAGCGCCTTATGGCAGTTGTGCCCTTGCTTGGAGGTCGCCAGGTAGTAATGGACGTCACCGATGATGAAGTTGCCAGGGAACAGCTCGCTCAGCGCGAGCGGCACCGGATCGGTCAGCCTGGTACCGATGTACCCCCACCGGCCGACCGGACGGGCAGGAGTCGGGCTGGTCGAGGTTCGCGGCTGGCCCGGCTTGTTCGCGCTTGAGTTCGCGCCCGGCTTGCCGATAGAGCTGATCACCAGGATCGCGGCAACCGCAGCGATGATCACAGCGGCGGTGCCGATGGCCAGACGCACCGGCTGACGCTTCGAACTCCTGCTGGTGCGCTTGCTCTTACCGCTGCCGCGCTTTCCGCTGCTCCTTGCGCTGCCACGGCTGGGTCGAGTCTGGCCGCGCGCTGGTGCGGCGGCACGCGACTTCGTGGTCCCGCCGCGTGTAGCGGCAGGATCCTTGGTCAGGGCCGGATCCTTGATGGCGGGCAGCGAATGGTTGGTGTCAAACTCATCGGGCGTGATCGTCGCCGTCGCGAGCACGCTCGATGAGCCTTCGTCCGCCTTCGGGCGGGTTGGCGAACCGGTGACCGCGCCGCCGCTCGCGCGGCCATCGCCACGATCAGGCGTACCGCGATTCCACGCGGCGAATGGCCCAGGCGGGTAGGCCGGCAAAGGCTCGTCGGGCACCGGCGGGAAACCGCGGATGGCGTTGGCGGGGCGGGTGGCGCTCTGGTCGCTGGTCGGCCAGCTGTATCCGCCCGGCAAGTCGTCGTCGGACCATGCGGAGTTGGCCGCGCCTGATACGTAGTCTGCCTGCCGGTACGCGGTAGACGGCTGGTCCAACTCGGACCAGCGATAAACGCCACCGTCGTCGATCGGTGAGCTTGGTGAGCTAGGTGAGTCTGGCGCGTTCGCGTGGCGCACCCGGTACGCGGGAGTAAAGAGCGAGGCGCCGCCGTTGCCTGCCGGCCTGGCGGCAGGCGTCGATACTCGCTGCCGCCGGCTCGTTGAACCGCCAGGTGTTCCTTCACCCGCATTCCGCATGCCGTGAGCGTACCGTTCTCCAGCCGCCGGCGAGTCAGGTAGGGATGATTACGACCCTTCTGACCGCCGTGTTTTCCCTCGCTGGCCTCCGGGCGCTTTTAGGAGCGTCGGCTCGCGGCGCCGCGCGGGCAATTGCCGCGGCGACCCAGTTATGGAGTCGTCTTTTGACCATGGATGGCAACTGCCGGTATCCTTGCCTGGCGTCCATGTGCGTCGGCACGTCCGCACGCCCGCTTGGTGCCGCATACACTCGGTGCTGCCAAGGGGTAGCTGCAGTCGGCGCTGCGGATATCCTGCGTCAGGCCGGTAGGTCAGATGCGGGCTCAACCTCAGGACTCAACACGAAGGCTCATGACTGTGCGCACTTTCAGCCCGAAGGCCGCCGATGTCCAACGACAGTGGCATGTCATCGATGCGTCCGACGTCATCCTTGGCCGGCTGGCTAGCCACACCGCCACTTTGCTGCGCGGCAAGCACAAGCCGATTTTCGCACCGCACGTGGACACCGGGGACTTCGTCATCATCGTCAACGCCGCCAAGGTCGCGCTGAGCGGTAACAAGCTCGCGGACAAGCGTGCCTACCGGCACTCCGGCTACCCCGGCGGCCTGAGGTCGATCGCCTACGGCGACCTCATGGCAAGGAACCCGGAGCGAGCGGTCACCAAGGCCGTACGTGGCATGCTGCCGAAGAACACGCTGGGCAGGCAGATGCTGCGCAAGCTCAAGGTCTACGCCGGTCCTGAGCACCCGCACCAGGCCCAGAAGCCGGTTCCGTTCGAGATCACTCAGATCTCCCAGCGGGCCGAGTCCCAGTAAGCCGACGCCAACACCGAGCCGATCAGGAAATACGAGGAAGACACTGTGGCTGAGCCCACTGCCGTGCCGGACGCCGGCACGGAGGACGAGTTCGACGAGAGCGGCGAGTACCTGTCGCAGTACACGACGGAGACTGGCGAGACCGCCGCGGCAAAGCCGGCGGCACGTCGGCCCGTGGTCACCGGCCATGCGCTCGGCACCGGCCGTCGTAAGGAGGCAATCGCCCGCGTCAGGGTCATGCCCGGCACAGGTCAGTGGCTCATCAACGGCCGGACGATGGACGTGTACTTCCCTAACAAGGTCCACCAGCAGCTGATCAGCGAGCCGCTGGTCACGCTCGGCGCGGATGGCCAGTTCGACGTGGTCGCCAGGATCACCGGAGGCGGCGTCACCGGTCAGGCCGGCGCGCTGCGGCTCGGCATCGCCAGGGCGCTGATACTCGTTGACCCATCGAGCCGTCCGGCGCTCAAGCGTCTTGGCTTCCTCACCAGGGATGCCAGGATCAAGGAGCGGAAGAAGGCTGGCCTGAAGAAGGCGCGGAAGGCACCGCAGTACTCCAAGCGCTGACCCGCCGTCCCGGTAAGCGTCACGAGTGATACTGCGGGGGTGCGAATAGATGGGTCGGTTGTTCGGAACCGACGGAGTACGTGGCGTAGCTGGGCGTGATCTTGATGCTCGGCTGGCGATGCGGGTGGCCGCGGCGGCCGCTTTTGTGCTCGGCGGCGCGCTTAGCGAGGCTGACAGCCGGCCGGTCGCGGTGGTCGGCCGCGACCCGAGGGCTTCCGGCGAGTTTCTTGAGGCGGCCGTTGTCGCAGGCCTCGCGGGCAATGGCGTTGACGTGATACGGCTAGGCGTCATCCCCACTCCCGGCGTCGCTTACCTGACCGACGCGCTGGCCGCCGACTTTGGCGTGATGCTGTCGGCGAGCCATAACCCCGCGCCCGACAACGGGATCAAGTTCTTCGCCGCGGGTGGTCTCAAGCTGCCTGACGAGGTCGAAGACGAGATCGAGGCGAGGATCGACGCGCTGGCGCGGTCCAGCGACGCCTGGGGCCTGCCAGCGGCCGGTTTCGGCCGGGTACGCGAAGGGTCCGACGAAGCCGAACGCTATCTCGCGCATCTGCTCGGCACGGTAGGCGCGCACCAGATGCACGCCGACAACCCGCGCCTGGCTGACAGCAAGCCGCTGGCCGGCTGGCGTGTGGTTGTCGACTGCGCGCATGGGGCCGCGTACCGGCTCGCGCCTCGGCTGCTCGAGCACATCGGTGCCGACGTGATCTCGATTGGCGTCGAGCCCGACGGTGTCAACATCAACTCCAGTTGCGGCTCGACCAGCCTCGGCGCGCTGAAGGCTGCCGTCATCTCCCGCAAGGCTGACGCCGGCATCGCCTACGACGGCGACGCCGACCGGTGCCTGGCCGTCGACGCGATCGGGGAAGTGATAGACGGCGACCAGATCCTCGCCATTCTCGCGGTCGCTCTCAACGAATCAGGTCGCCTGGCCGGCGGCACTGTCGTCGCGACCGTCATGGCCAATCTCGGGTTCCGCATGGCCATGGCCGATGCGGGCATCGATGTCGTCGAGACGCCTGTCGGCGACAGGAACCTGGTCGCGGCCATGCTCGACGGCAAGTTCGTGCTTGGCGGCGAGCAGTCTGGCCATATCGTCATCCTCGATCACGCCAGCACCGGCGACGGGATGCTGACCAGCGTTCAACTGCTCGTCACTGCTGCGGCAAGCGGCCGGAGCCTGGCCGATCTGGCCAAAGTCATGACCAGGTACCCGCAGGTACTCGTCAACGTGCACGGGGTCGACAAGGCCAAGGCGGCGGCGTCGAGTCAGCTCACCAGCGCCGTCGCGGCCGCTCGGGCCGAACTTGGCGACTCTGGCCGGGTCCTGGTGCGGGCGAGCGGCACCGAGCCGGCGGTCAGGGTCATGGTGGAGGCGGTAGATTCCGGCCAGGCTCGCGAGGTCGCCGACCGTCTGGTCGGCGTTGTCCGTGCCGCCTGCTGACGCAGGGGAGTGCGGCGAGGTACTAGCCTGACAGCCATGTGCGGAATCGTGGGTTACGCGGGTGCCAGGCAAGCGCTCGATGTCGTGCTCGAAGGGCTGAGCAGGCTGGAGTACCGAGGCTATGACTCGGCCGGGGTCGCGGTGCTAACCGACAGGAAGATCTCGTGGGCGAAGCGGGCAGGCAAGCTGGGCAACCTGACCTCGGCGCTGGCGCAGAGCCCTCCGCTGCCTGGGACGGTTGGCCTTGGCCATACCCGATGGGCGACGCACGGTGCGCCTACTGATCCCAACGCGCATCCGCACACCGACTGCGGCGGGAACCTGGCGGTCGTGCACAACGGCATCATCGAGAACTTCGCGGAGCTGAGCGTCGAGCTGACCGAACGCGGCCACACGGTGACCTCAGAGACCGACACCGAGCTTGTGGCCCACCTGCTCGAAGACGAGATGGCCGACACGCTGGATAACTCGCTTGCCGCCGCCATGCGCGCCGTCTGCCAGCGGCTCGATGGCACGTTCACGCTCGTAGCCGTCGATGTGCGCGATCCAGATGTCGTCGTCGGCGCGCGCCGCAACTCACCGCTAGTCGTCGGTCGCGGACATGGTGAGAACTTCCTGGCCAGCGACGTGGCCGCGTTCATTTCTTTCACCAAAGAAGCTACCGAGATCGGGCAGAATCAGGTCGCCGAGATTTGCGCGGATCAGGTGACCGTCACGAACTTTGACGGTTCTCCCGCGCAGGTCAAGGACTTCATCGTGGACTGGGACGCCGAGGCCGCCCAGAAGGCCGGCTTCAAATGGTTCATGACCAAGGAGATCGCCGAGCAGCCGCGGGCTGTTGCTGATGCGCTGATCGGACGGGTGGGCGGGGACGGTCGCCTGGTGCTCGACGAGATGCGGCTGTCCGATGACGAGCTTCGCCAGATCGACAAGATCGTGGTGCTGGCCTGCGGCACCGCATTCCACGCCGGCCTCATCGCCAAGTACGCGATCGAGCACTGGGCCAAGATTCCGTGCGAAGTACAGCTCGCCAGCGAGTTCAGGTATTCGGACCCGATCTTGACCAGGGCGACCTTGGTGATCGCGATCTCCCAGTCCGGTGAGACGCTCGATACCTTGATGGCGGTCAGGCACGCCAGCGAGCAGCACTCGCGCGTGCTCGCGATCTGCAACGTCAAGGGATCGTCGATCCCGAGGGCAAGCGACGCGGTGGTGTACACCCACGCCGGGCCCGAGATGGCGGTGGCGTCGACCAAGGCCTTCCTGACCCAGCTCGTCTCCTGCTACGTGGTCGCGCTCTACCTGGCGCAAGTCAAGGGCAGCATGTCCCCCGGCGAGATCTCAGCCGTGCTCGACCAACTGCACGACATGCCCAACGCGGTCGAAGAGGTGCTCGAACGGATGGGTCCGGTCAGGGACGTGGCCAGAGATCTCGCCGGCGAGCGCTGCGTGCTATTCCTCGGCAGGCACGTCGGCTGTCCCGTTGCGCTCGAAGGCGCGCTCAAGCTCAAGGAACTGGCCTACATGCACGCCGAGGGGTTCGCGGCGGGTGAACTCAAGCATGGCCCGATCGCGCTGATCGAGCCGGGCTTGCCGGTCGTGATCGTGGTGCCGCCGCCTGCTGACCTGCGGGTGCTGCATGACAAGATCGTCTCCAACATCCAGGAGATCAGGGCGCGCGGTGCCCGCACGATCGTGCTGGCCGAACGCGGCGACTCGAAGGTAGCACCGTACGCCGACACGCTCATTGAGCTGCCCGCCGTGCCGCCGCTGCTGCAGCCGCTCGTCGCGACCGTGCCGATGCAGGTGTTCGCCTGTGAACTCGCCGATGCCAAGGGGCACGATGTCGACCAGCCACGCAACCTGGCCAAGTCGGTAACCGTCGAGTAGCGCTCGGCGATGAGGCAAGCGCACGCGGTCGCCGACGTCCGGTCGGCCGAGCACGCACTGATGGCGACCGTGCCCGACGGCGCGCTGATGCGGCGAGCGGCCGCCGGCCTGGCCGCTACCTGCGTCAGGCTGCTCGGCCGGGTCTACGGCTCGCGCGTGCTCGTGCTTTCAGGTACGGGAGACAACGGGGGAGACGCGCTCTACGCCGGCGCCAGGCTCGCCAGCCGGGGGGCGCGGGTAACCGCCGTTCAGGTGGGCTCCCGCGTGCACGCGGGTGGCGCCGGCGCGCTGGCCGAAGCTGGCGGGCGGCTCGTGGCCGCCTCGGACCGGACTGTGCCTGCTGCCATCGCCGATGCTGACCTCATCATCGACGGGATACTTGGCATCGGCGGCCGGGGCGGCCTGCGCGAACCAGCCGCGACATTGGCTGACCGCACGCGGCGTGCTTCCGCCGACGGCGCCATCGTCGTGGCCACCGACCTGCCGAGCGGCGTAGACGCCGACACCGGCGCGGTCGCTGGCGCCGCGATCGCGGCCGACGTCACCGTGACGTTCGGCACCGTGAAGCCTGGCTTGCTCATTGACCCCGGAGCCAGCTACGCGGGCACCGTCGAACTCGTCGACATCGGCCTTGGGCCGCATCTGCGGGCCGCGCCGGCCGCGATCGCCCTCCAGTCGGCCGACGTCGGCGCGATGCTGCCGCAGCCAGGAGCTGAATCGAACAAGTACCGGCGCGGCGTGCTCGGGGTGCTGGCTGGCAGCGAGAAGTACACCGGCGCTGCCGTGCTGAGCGTCGGCGGCGCGATACGCGCGGGCGCGGGCATGGTCAGGCTCGCCTCGGCCAGGCACGCGGTCGAGGTGGTCAGGCAGCACTGGCCCGAAGCCGTGCTGACGGTGGTTGACTCCGGTGACCCGGCTGCGGCCGTCGATTCGGCTGGGCGAGTTCAGGCCTGGGCGGCCGGCCCCGGCCTCGGCACAGGCGACGAGGCCAGGGCGCTGATCGGTGCGGTGCTCGCGACATCGCTGCCCGTCCTCGTCGACGCCGACGGGCTGACGGTGCTCGCCGCTCACAAGGACCTGCTAACCCGGCCGGCCGGAGCCGAGACGCTGATCACCCCGCACGCGGGCGAGCTTGCCAGATTGCTGAACGCGAACCCCGACGACATCGAGGCACACAGGGTCGACTATGTCCGGCGGGCCGCGGCCGAACTCGGCGTGACGGTGCTGCTCAAAGGTTCGACCACGGTGGTAGCTAGTCCGAAGGACGAGCCCGTGCTTGTCAACGCGACCGGCACGCCCTGGCTGGCCACGGCAGGGTCAGGCGACGTGCTGTCGGGGCTGGCCGGCGCGCTGCTCGCGCAAGGCGTGCGGCCAGCGCGGTCGGCGGCCGCGGCGGCGGCGTTCCTGCATGGCCTCGCCGGGCGCCTGGCAGCGAGAGATGCCCCGATCGGCGCCGCTGACATCATCACGGCGCTGCCCGAGGCGATCAGGCTCGTCAGCGCTGCCGCGACTGCCGCGTGAAGCGGTCGGATAGGGCGTAGGTGAGCACCACGTCGTTGCCGATCTGGCGGACATCGGCAAGCTCGGCCGGGGCGCCAGGACGCCAGGGAAAGGTGCCGTCGCGCACCAACCTCGGTGCCGCCGAGTCTCCGACGAAGAACGGCGCGATCGTCAGCCGCAGCTCGTCGGCCAGGCCGGCGGTGAGGAACGACGTGTGCACCACGCTGCCGCCCTCGACCATCAGCCGCCCGACCCCCCTGCCGGCCAGGTCAGCGAGCACGGTGGTCAGGTCGAGCGGATCGCCAGCGTCGACCACGTCAGCGAGAACACCGAGCCGCTCGGCCAGATCGGTCGTGGCCGGGGAAGCGGCATAGACGACTGCGGCCGCGTCGGCTGAGGTGAAGATCGCGGCCAGCGGATCGAGATCGCCGCTCGTGGTGAGCACGACCCTGAGTGGGTCAGGCGTGGTCCCACGGGCGATTCTTGCCTGCCGCCTGGCCTGGGAGCGGAGCAGCAGACGCGGGTTGTCCGTCCTGACGGTCCCCGCTCCCACGAGCACAGCGTCGCAGCCGGCTCTCAGCTCGTCGACAAGGTCGTAGTCCCCAGGCCCAGAAAGCATCAACCGAACATCGCTGGCGTCGTCGATGTACCCGTCCACCGACATGGCGCAGCTCAGCAGCACATAAGGCAGATCCACCCCCGCAGCCTAATCAGCCGCGCGGGCAGCGACGGCACCGCCGCTACCGAACCTTTGCCAGCGACGATACGTAGCCATTAATTCACTCCGGGTAG
>Ga0134126_10009926_pt1 | contig 11998 bp, 10 predicted proteins | sample KB31752_FD_96881 | JGI IMG/M metagenome (GOLD analysis project Ga0134126, IMG submission 96881) | Terrestrial soil microbial communities with excess Nitrogen fertilizer from Kellogg Biological Station, Michigan, USA - KB3-175-2 | ecosystem: Environmental > Terrestrial > Soil > Unclassified ...
CACGCTGCTTCCTGAGATTAGTGCGGCCCGCAACAGGGTCATGTCCCTGTTGCAGGCCTGATCCTCCTCACTAAGCGAGTGGTGCGCGCGGCATGCCGCCGCGCTTCTCGCCCAAGAACACCGCGAGGATCGCCACGCCGGCGAGCAACGCGAAGTAGCCGCAAAGCAGCACCACGCCGTTGGCGCCCGTCGCCAGCAAACCCGTCGCGATCAGCGGAATGAGGCCACCGCCCATCACCGTGCCGACCTGCTTGCCGAGCGAGGTGCCGGAAAACCGGACATTGGCGTCGAAAAGGCCGGGAAAATAGCTCGCCGAGGACGCCCACATCATCGAATGAACGATGCCGATCGCGGCAACGATTGCCGTTCCGGCCAGCAAGCCGTTTCGGCTTTCGATCATCAGGAAGAACGGATAGATCCCGACAATCAGCAAGCTCAAGCCGATGATATACATCCGCCGCAATCCGATGCGGTCGGACCAGGCGCCCAGAAGCGGCGTCGTGAACAGCGAGACGATGCTACCCAGCATGATGGCGTTGGAAAGCGCCTCGCGCGGTATGCCCAGCGTCTTCGTGCCGTAAGACAGGGTGAACACGGTGGCGAGATAAAACAGGCTAGTATCCGCCATCGACGCAAGGAGCACGACGAATGTCGCGCTTTTGTGACGACGGAACACCTCCATCACAGGCACCCGCAGGATCTTCCGGCGGCGTGCCGCCTCTTCGAATTCGGGCGATTCATCGACGCGCGAGCGGACGTAAAAGCCGATGATGAGAAGCGGCAGGCTGAACAGGAACGGCAGACGCCATCCCCAGCTCAAGAGAGCATCGTTCGGCAAATAGGAAACCAGCAACAACGCGATGGACGCGCTGATTGAGCCGACCGGACCCGCCGCCTGGATGATCGAGCCGTAAAAGCCGCGCTTTTCGGGCCCGACATTCTCGATCGTCATCAGCACGCCACCGACCGACTCGCCGCCGATCGCGATGCCCTGCAAAATCCGGAAGGTGATCAAGAGCGCGGGCGCGGCAATGCCGATCTGCGCGTAGCCCGGCAAAAGCCCGATAGCGGCGCTCGAAATACCCATCAGCAACATGGTGATGACGAGCGTGTATTTGCGGCCGATGCGATCGCCGAAATGCCCGAACAGAAGACCACCCAGCGGCCGCGAAATGATGCCCACGCTGAAGGACCCGAAAACCAGGATGGTGCCGACCAGCGGATCGAATCTTGGAAAGAACAGCTTCTCGAAGATCAGCGAAGCGATATAGGCATAAAGCAGGAAGTCATAGAGCTCGAGTGCCGTGCCCACGGCGCTCGCCACCACGATCCTGGTCAAAGACGATTTCGCAGCTGTGTCCTGCGGCACCGATGCCACAGCCTCGGCGGTCATCTTACTCATATCCCCTCCCTGTTTAATTTGTTCGCTATTCGACCGTCTGTTCGGAAATGCTAAAAAGCGAAAGGAGGGCTGTCAAGCATCGCGCACGGCGGCGCATGCGGCGTTAGCCTCTAAAGAAGACGGTAAGCGAGGTTATCGAGGGTTGCGATGCAGCAAAGTGAGCCGCTCCCAGCGCCCCGGGAATTCGCGCGGCGAAACAGGGACTAGGAATTGCTTAACGCTAGGCAGCCCGCCTCATGCAAGCCCGCCCTACTTCCAGATCAGCTTCGCCGTATCGGGCTTGTTCTGCAGCATATGCAGGCGTTGCATCATTCCGGCCCAGAAATCGAGATCGGCTTTATGGATCTCGGGGTCGACCGCCGGCACCGGCAGGCTGTTGAGGATGGGTAGCGGTACCTTGGTATATTTGTTGATGGCCGCGCGCGTTTTTTCCGGGTTGGCGTGGATGAAATCGTCGGCTTCGCTGATCGCCGCACGCAGCTCCGGGATCGTCGACGCATTCTTGGTCGCCCAGTCGCGTGTCGATGCGAAGAGCAGCGCGGCAATCTTCGGCCGCGGCATCAGGTCAATGAGATTGAAGAGCTCGTAGCCGATCTTTTGCGAAGTGATGCGGCTGATGAACGGCTCGAGCGGCGTCACGGCATCGATATTGCCGGCCTTGAGATTGTCGGCCATGGCGAGGAAGGTCGTCTCGACGATCGAGACTTTCGCCGGCTCGACATTGTTGTTGAGCAGCCAATTGCGGAAATAGATGTCGATGCTGGCGCCGATCCCGGGCACGCCAACCTTCTTGCCGATAAGGCCCTTTGCCTCCTTCACGTCAAGGCCGCTGCGCACCACGACGGCGAATTTCGTGACGTCCTTCTCATTGCCCGCGCCACCGGCGAGCGCGACGAAGTCGAGCCCGCCATCGGTTAGCTGCAGCAGATTGGCAATCTGAATCATGCCGACCTGCACCGAGCCCGATTCGAGCGCGGCCGGCGCATTCGAATTCTGCGTCACCGCGACCAGATCGACATCGAGCCCGTGCTTGGCGAAGAAGCCTTCATCCTTGGCGATGAAGGCGGTCGCCGATTCGCCGGTCGTGTAATTCATCGTCAGCTTCTGCGCCGCGTTTGCGGCACCGCTGGCGAGCAGCAGAGCGAGGGCGGCTAGAACGACTTGGTGTTGTCTCATCGTCGCACCTCGAATTTCGGCGTTTATGCCGGCTGCGGCTCTCCCAACCGGCACAATTTCTGCCACGGCGTGTCGAGCGGCACGATCGCCTCTTCGGCGCGCAGCGTCCGGTAATTCACAGGAGCGCCCAGGCCGAGCGGCGTCTTGCCGGTCTCCATGAAGTCGCGGACCGATTGCAGCATCACGCGACGCATGCGCACGACCGCCATATCGGATACGCCGAGATGCTCTTTCCGCCGGTCGTAGATCGGACCCATGCTTTCCTGCACGACCGCATCTTCCATTTGGACGCCGCGGATGCCCGACATCGACTTGCCCTGCTGCATCGCCTTGCGATCCTGCAGCCAGTCATTGTCACGGTTGCGGAACTTGCGCCCGTCGGCATCGACATCGACGCCCGGCACGAAGCCGCTCCAGGCGTAATGCTGCTCACGCTCCTTGGCGCTCACCGGCCCGCGCATGTTGTAGCGCGTGAAATAGAGCATGGTATGCGTGTCGTCGATCGGCACGAAGGCCTGCACGCTGCCCCAGCCTTCCTGGCCCGGGAAGAGGCCATAGAACGGCGCGACGAAGAGCGTCACGCGCACATAGGCATTCTTATCGGGATCGGCGAGCGGCTTGCGGATTGCCGCGTAACGGAAGCCGTAATCCGTGTTCTCGATCTCGTAGCGCGGCTTGCCGTCATTCGACGGCCGGTCGACCAGCAGCGAGTCGCCCCGATAGGTCGACGACAGGAATCCGGCCGCGGGCTTGAACGTATCGCCATGGAGATAGTTGGTGTGCGAGGAATCGATCACGCCTTCAAGGGTCTGCACCCAATTGCAATCGATCCGCGCCTTCATATGGACGATGTTCTCGGCCGGGTATTGCGCAAATTCGAAATCGAGCGGCGGCGGCTCGGCGCCTTTCTCGCCCATATAGGCCCAGATGATTCCACCTGACTCGCGCACCGGATAGGACAGAGCCCCCACGCGCTCCATCATGGCGCTGGCATCGGGCTCGGCCGGCATGTCCAGCACTTTGCCATTCACATCGAATTTCCAGCCGTGATAGAGGCAACGCAGGCCGCATTCCTCGTTGCGCGCGAGGAGCAGCGATGCGCCGCGATGGGGGCAGAGCTCTTCGAGCAGCCCGACCTTGCCCCGGCTGTCGCGGAAGATGATCAGATCCTCGCCCATCAGCCGCACACGCCGCGGCGCGCCGTCGGCCTCGACCTCCTCGCTCAGCGCCGCCGGAATCCAGTAACGGCGGATCATCCGCCCCATCGGCGCATCACCCTCGATGCGGCACAGCAGCGCGTTCTCTTTGGCAGACAGCATGGCGAAACTTCTCCTTACCTAACGACGATCACCATAACACAGCGCCCTCACCCCGCGCGCCGCGCGGCCGTGCTCCCCAGCATCAGCAGGGCAACCGCGCCAATGATAGGCGGAATGATCGCAATCACGAAGATCGAAGAAACGGTCCAGTTGAGTGCGAACAAACCGCCCACCAGCAGCGGGCCGAGCACCCCGCCGATGCGCCCAATCCCCAGCGCCCAGCCCACGCCAGTCGAACGGACAAAGGTCGGATAGAGCACGCCAGCATAGGCGTTTAGTCCATTCTGGCCGCCCACCACGCAGAAGCCGGTGATGGCCGCGGCAATCATGATGACGGGCGCGTTGGTGCCGGCGCCCGCGATCACGCCGAGCAGAATCGCCGCGAGGACGGAGCAGGTGGCGAGCACGGTATGAGAGCCGAAGCGGTCCATCAGCCAGCCGAGGAGGAGCGAGCCGATGACGCCGCCGAGATAGATCAGCGCCGTCGCCGTCACGGCGGTCTGGGTCGGAAGGCCACGGCTGACCATCGCGGTCGGCATCCAGCCGGCGAGGAAATAGAGCACCAGCAGATTGGCGAAGAAGCTCAACCAGAGCAGCGAGGTGATCGGCGTGCGGCCATTAGTGAAGAGGTGCTTCACCTTCGAGCCGGCGGTGTTCTCCTCGGAGCTGACAAAGGTCGCATTCGCCGTCAGCGCGGTTTGCGGGCTGACACGCCGCATGATACGGCGAACCTGCTCACTCTTGTCGCCACGCAACGCAAGCAAGCGCGCCGATTCAGGCAACAGGAACCAGCCGACCGGCAACAGCACCAAAGGCAGCAATCCGCCGACAATGAAGAGCGATTGCCAGCCATAGTTTGGGAGCAGCAGCCGTGCGCCCAACCCCGCCAAGGCCGCGCCGATCGAGAAGCCGGCATTCAGCAGCGTCACCAAGGTCGCATGATGCCGGCGCGGCGAATATTCCGACACCAGCGCCACGCCGTTCGGAATGATGCCGCCGAGCCCGATGCCGGCAAGGAAGCGCAGCGCCGTCAGCGCGCCGAGCGAAGAAACGAAGGCCGCGGCGAGCGTGAAAACGCCGAAGATCACGAGGCAGGCCAGCACCATGAACTTGCGGCCGAGCCGGTCGGCAGCGATGCCAATTACCAGCGCGCCGACCATGAGCCCCGCGATACCGGCGGCGAGCAGCGGCCCGAGGGCCGATTTATCGACCTGAAAAGCGGTGGTAATGGCCGGCCCGGCGAAGCCGATCATCTGCGTATCGAAACCGTCGACCATGAGCATTAGAGCGCAGACGACGACAATCCCGATCTGATAGCCCCCGATACGCTGCCGATTGATGAGTTCCGCGATTTCCACGCGCTCGATAGTGGCCACGTTTCCCCCTCCGCCAAAGCTTTTGAATTTTTTAGGCGATGGGAGCAGCGAAGAAAAATTCTTGCTACGACTACCGTCATAACCGGCTGGTTATGATGATGGCGGCCACCATAACGGATTAGCTGGCGGCTTGCGATCCCCAATGCTCGGTCAGCACGGTTTCGAGTATTTGGCGCGCGAGCGCGACATCGCCCTGCTCCTTGAAGGCGCGCGCGACCTCGACGCGGAGCGAGATGTTCGTCGGCTCGAGGGCCAGCGCGGCCATGTAATATTCTTGCATTGCCTCGCGATCGCCGCGGCGCCGCGCGAGATGGCCGAGGCCCGCAAGCGCGCCGAGATTTTTCGGATGGAGATCGAGGACGGTTTTGAACATCGCTTCGGCCTCGTAGAAACCGGGCAATACCATCTGCTCATCCGGCGCATCGCCTTCGGATGCCGAAGATTGCTGCGCCCGAAGCGCGAGCACCTCTTTGGCCATCGCCGCCGCCTCGTCATCTCGCGACAGCGCGCGCAAGATGTCGATGCTGACGCAACGTACCGAGATGTTCTCGGTATCGGCCGCCATGATCAGCTCGAAATAATGCAGCGCCCCGGCGAGATCGCCGCGCTGCCGCGCCAGATGCCCCAGTCCCGACAGCGCCGCGACGTCGCAGAGATTGGCCTTGAGCGCCGCGCGGAATGTCGCCTCCGCCTCGGCGAGCGACGCACCATTCTCGACCACCGTTGCCGACGTAACCATGGTATCGACCGGATTGGATGCGGGCATCATATCGGCAGCTTCCGCAGCGTCTTCATCCGCGTCGGCTTCGGTCCCGGGTGCTGCTTGAAGGAACAACGCTTCGAGCGCCGCGTCATCCTCATCAACCTGCGCGCGGGCCGCTTCCTCTGCGAGAACACAGAGATCGCCGTCGATTCTGCCGCCGTCTTCGAGTCGCAGCTTGCCGCATTGCACCGAACCGGAAATACGAGCGGCCGGCCCGACGACGAGCGTCTCGTCGACGATGAGCGCACCTTCATAACGGCCGGCGATATAAGCTCTGCCGACGCTCGCGCGGCCTTTAAAGCTGCCCTCATCGAGAATATCGAGGACGCGCAGCACCACCTCGGATTCGACGTGGCCGGCGATCGCCAGGTGATTGCAACCGCTCAACTCGCCGCGCAGCGCCAAGCCGCGATCGACGAAGACGCGCGTATCCGCGATCACCGCCGGTACCGGATACGACATCGGAAGCGTCGGTAGGTCGGCGATGGCGATCTGCGGCGCGCGAACAGCGGCAAGTCCATGTTTGGCGAGCATCGATCGAGACTCAGGCCGTCGCCGCGCTCGGCTCGTCATCGAGGACTTTCTCGATGATCTGGCGCGCGCGGGCGAACTGGCCCTGCTGGCGGAGCGCGCGAGCAAATTCGACGCGGATTGAAATATCCTCCGGCTCGGCCGCCATCGCCGCCTCGAACCAGCGCAGCGTTGCGCCGCGATCCTCGCGCTGCCGTGCCAAATGGCCGAGGCCGGTCAGTGCTGCAGCGTGGTGCGGGTGCGTCTCGATCACGGCTTTCAGCATGCGCTCCGCCTCATCGAGGCGTGACGCCTCGCGGAGCGCCGTCGCCATCTCGCAGCGCAGATCGGGATTTTTCGGATCGGCTTTCACCGCCACCTCGAAATAGCCGAGGGCGGCATCGAGCTCGCCGCGCTGACGTGCGATGTGAGCGAGCCCGGTCAGCGCGCCGACATGATCCTTGTCAGTTTCAAGAACGGCCTTGAGCATCGTCTCGGCCTCGCCGAAGCGGGACAGCTCGCGCAGAATGTTCGCGAGATCGCAGCGCACCCACGGATTGCGCGGATCAGCCTTGGCCGCCGCTTCGAAATAGCCGAGCGCGCCGGCCCGGTCGCGGCGCTGGCGCGCGAGGTGGCCCAAGCCCGTCAGCGCGCTGCCGTGCTCCGGATGAGTCTCGATCACCGATTTGAACATCGCTTCGGCGTCGTCGTGCCGGCCGAGGTCGCGCAACATGCTGGCGGCATCGCAACGCACCCAGGGATTGCCGGGATCGGCTGCGACGGCCGCCTCGAAATGAGCGAGCGCGGCAGTCTTCTCACCCCGCTCCTTCACCAGATGACCGAGACCGCTCAACGCGCCGACATGTTTTGGATCCGCTTCGAGCACGGATTTATAGATCGCGTCCGCCTCCGCCTCGCGCCCGAGCTCATGCAGCATCGCCGCGGCGTCGCAACGTGCCCAGGCACTTTGCGGATCGGCCTTGGCCGCAGCCTCTAAATAGGAAAGCGCCTCGGCGCGATCGCCGCGCTGCCGTGCCAGCTTGCCGAGATTGGCGAGAGCGGCCGCATGCGCCGGCGACTTGGCGATCACCGCCTTGAACAGCGAGTCCGCTTCGTCGAAGCGCGACAGATCGCGCGCCGCGATGGCGGCAGCGAACATGCGCTCGAGCTCGGCGAGCTCGGCCGCTTCTTGCTTTGCCGCGGCGTCGGCCACCGTATCGGCAACCAGCTCCGCAACGTTTTCCTCTTTCGGATCGTGTTCAGGCGCCGCCGTTTTTATGGGCACCAGTGCTTCGCCACTTTCCCTTAGCCGGCGGACATCGCCATCGAGCTCGCCACCCTCCTCGATCGCGAGACGTCCGTAGCGCACCGAGCCGAACACGCGGGCCGTGCGTCCAATGAAAAGCCTTTCCTCCACCGTCAACGAGCCGGCGCAAGAGCCGGTAATGTCGGCATCTGCAGCGACAGCGATGCCCTTGAAACGCCCGCCATCCGAGACAGCAATATGGCGGCACGCCTTGATTTCGCCCTCCACTGCGCCGTCGATCACCAGACGATCGCAACCTGCGATCTCGCCGCGAAAGCTGATGCCGGTGGCGATGAGCAAGTGACGCTCGGACAGGTTCGTGGCGATTGGCATCGGCACCTCTTCCGGCACCGCAGCCGCGGACAAAGCGGGCGCTGCCTCGGGATGCGACTCGGGCGCCACGTCCTTCGCATCGGTTTGCGACGCAGGTCCGGCCGGGACCGGGTTGGCCTCGCTCTTCGGCGGCTCTGCGGGTTCGCTCGCCGGCTGCGGCTCCTGCTTCCTGCGCAACAACAACATATCGGTCCCCGCTTTTCGCTTCGCGCGTCGGGCAACAAAGGCCCCGCGCTGAATGACACCGCGCGCCCTTATGAAGTCGTTAAAGGAAAGCGGCCTGGACCGTTAGCGGGCGGTTTTTCGCGCGTTGCTGCGGGAAGAATTAGCGAGACACCACGATGCTTTTGCCTAAGCTTTTACCTAAATCGCGATGCATTCCCAGGAACCTATGAACTAGGCTACAGTCATGTCATTGCGCCGGAAAACAGAGCGCGGAACGGGAGGAGCAGCATGATCACGAAGCCACAATACGGTGCCGCATCGGCCGCCATCGCCTTGACGCTATTCTTGGCGGCGCCTGCTCCCGCATCCGCCGACACCACGCTTATCGTCGGCAAAGCCAACGCAACCTCCGACGCGATCATCCCCGTCAATGTCGGCGACGAGCTCGGGATTTTCAAAAAGCACGGGCTCACGCTGAAGATCCAGGATTTCGGCGGCGGCAGCAAAATGGCGCAAGCCCTTGCCGCCGGCAGCATCGATATTGGCGACGGCGCCGGGACGGAGATGGCCTTTGTCGCCAAGGGCGCGCCGATGATGACGATCTGCGAGAGCACGGCGCCCGCACCCTTCCTCGGCATTGGCGTGCCATGGGATTCGCCGATCAAAACGCTCGACGATCTGAAGGGCAAGCGGATCGGCGTCTCGAGCCCGGGCTCGTTCAGCGAATGGTCCGGCCATGTGCTCGCGCGCAAGAAAGGCTGGGGCGAGAACGGCGTGACGACGATCGCGATCGGCGGCGGCGCCGCCCCGACCCTCGCGGCTTTCAAGACGCATCAGGTCGATGCCTCGATCGGGAGCGCCTCGCAATTCCTTGCCATGGAAAAGAAGAAGGAAGGGCGGCTCCTCACGACGGTCGCGAGCTACGAGGGCAATGTCGCCTCAGGCGCGCTTTTCGCGTCGAACGACATCATCGCCAAGAATCCCGACGCCGTCCGCGCTTTTCTCGCTGCCTGGATCGAGACGGTCGCCTATATGCGCGCCCACAAGGCCGAGACCGTGAAGATCGAGAGCAAGATCACCAATTTCGACGAAGACGTGATGTCGCGGGAATACGATCTGGTGATCGGCATGTATGTGAAGGATTGCCGCTTCGATGCGGAATCGCTCGCGGCGCTGAAAAGCTCCTTCGTCGAGCTGAAGCTGCTCGATAAGGAGCCCGACATGTCGAAGCTCTATACCGAGAAGTTCCTGCCGAAGTAGCAGTGACGGGTATCGCGGGACAAGCTTTACCCGCGATAACCTTAAGCGAACCCGCATCACTCTCCGCGAAATTCGCGGCGAAACTCGCATGATCCTTCGCTAAAAGCGCGGCGATCATCGTACCGGTCGCATGCCGAGGTCGCGTATTGTGCAACGGCGACAATGTCGTCTGTTGTCGACGGCGAGCGTAGTGCCGTCGACGCGATCCTGGAGAGAATTATGCAGATCATCGGAATTGCTTCGCAAAAGGGCGGCTCGGGCAAGACGACGCTGGCGGGCCATCTCGCCGTTCAAGCCGAGGCGGCCGGTGCTTCGCCGGTCGCGCTGATCGACACCGATCCGCAAGGCAGCCTTTCTGCCTGGTGGAATGCGCGCGAAGCGGAGACGCCCTGCTTTGCCCGCACCACGGCGGCGACGCTGAAGCAGGATGTCGAGCAACTGCGCGAGCTCGGCATGAAGCTGCTCTTTATCGACACGCCGCCGGCGATCGAAGCGACGATCGGCGACGTCATCGAGCTCTGCGATCTCGTGCTCATTCCCGTGCGGCCGAGCCCGCATGATCTGCGCGCGGCCGGCGCCACCGTCGAGCTGGTCGAGCGCGCCGGCAAGCCGCTGATCTTCATCATCAACGCCGCAACGCCCCGCGCGCGCATCACCAACGAGGCCGTGATGGCCCTGTCGCAGCACGGCACGCTCGCGCCGGTGATCCTGCATCAGCGCACCGGCTTCGCCGCGAGCATGATCGACGGCCGCACCGTCGGCGAGATCAAGGGCGAGGCACGCAGCGCCGAGGAGATCGCCTCGCTCTGGGACTACATCAGCCGTCGCCTCAACCGCGAGTCGCGGCCGTCACTGGCAGATGCGCTGGCACCCCAAACCGAAGCCGCGCAGGTGAGCCTGTGAGCAGCGCACCAGCAGCATCGCTCAGCGCCGCGCTACTCGTCACCAAGGGCAATGCCCAGCCGAGCCGCGGCCTCGCTCAACCGATGACCGAACGCATCGGCTTCGGCTTGCGCGACACGGACACACGCCCGATCGAACCAGTGGTGGTCAGGCAATCGGTATTGCCGAGCTTCGTCCCGCCGCCGCTAACGAGTACGGCGTCAAACCGCATTACGTTGCGCATCGACGAAACGCAGCGCCTGCGATTGCGGCTCGCTGCCGCGCATCTCGGCAAAAACCGGCAGGTGATCCTGATCGAAGCGCTCGAGCATTATTTCAAGCGCGTCCTGCCGGCTTTCCTTCACGACCCTTGCCCCTGCATCCACGGCGGGAGCGCGACCGGCAGCGATTGCTGCCAGCGCAGCGAAAGCTGATGACCGAATCCCTTTCCACAGCCAGTAGCGCGAAGATGATCAGCGATGCAGCCGCGCTGAGCCTCATCGATATCCGCCGCATCGATCGCGCCGCGAAAAAAAGTGCCAAGCGCGGCGATCTCACCGACAAGCTGAAGCGGCAGCCGAATGGCGAGGCACCGCCGCCGCCGGCCGCGAGCGCCGCGCCCGAAGCGGCGCCTGTCCCAACACAGCCGATCGCACCAGCGCCGTCACCCCCGCCGCCCGCGGCCTTCGCGCCCGAACCCGCGCGGCCACCGGTCATGCGCCGCGCCGTTGCGTTGCCCGAGCCTTATGTCGCGCCCGAGCCGCCGCCCGAGCGCGAGACGCGACCGCCGCTCCCCTCAGCACCATTCGAGGTCGTGCGTTCAGCGCCGCTGCCCTACGACGATCTGCGCAGTGCCGACGATCTCATCTATTACTGGGATGAGTTGCGCGCCGGCCGCGAGCTGCCGCTCTTCTCCAGCCTCGATCGCACGCGCATCGCGATTAGTTGGCCCGACACGGTGATGGTGAATTACGGCGGGGACCAGACAGCAATGCCGGAGATCGCGCGGCTTAGCCGCCTCACGGGCGCGGTCGAATTCACCAGCATGGTGACCGAGTGGGTCCTCTCGTGCTCGCGCCAGGTCGCGCGCCTAGGCAAGGCGATGGAGACGCGGCGCGTTTTCACCGGCGCGCGGAGCCCGCACCATTATCACTTGCTGCTCCTGCCCTTCGCCAATTCCGGCGGTGTGAGTGATCACGTCCTCTGCCATTTGAGCTGCGCGGACTAAACGCGCTCGGAACTTTCGGCCGACCCGGGCCTTTTCTCCCCGAGGAGGCCTTCAGCGTGGCCGAGAGCACGCTATCATCTCGCCATTCCGCCGTCCGGCACGTCATTCGCTGCGCCGAGTGTCACGAACTCGTGCCGGCGGATCGCGTGCGGTATCGCGAGGAGAGCGTCAAAGTCGCGGCCGGGCCGGCGCCAGGACGATGGCGCGCGGGCGGGCCACCGATCTTCCGTCCTACACCCCAGGGCCACGTATCGGACCGACCCCTCAAGGCCCGCAAA
>Ga0134126_10009928_pt1 | contig 11998 bp, 7 predicted proteins | sample KB31752_FD_96881 | JGI IMG/M metagenome (GOLD analysis project Ga0134126, IMG submission 96881) | Terrestrial soil microbial communities with excess Nitrogen fertilizer from Kellogg Biological Station, Michigan, USA - KB3-175-2 | ecosystem: Environmental > Terrestrial > Soil > Unclassified ...
CGTTATCTGCTGACCAATACCGGCCCGGTGGCGCTTCGGGTGCGGCTACCCGTGGTGGCCCGCGATAGCATTACCGATGGGCGGCGGGAGGTCGAAGGCCCCTTTGTCGTGGAGCGCCGGACCTATGACGGCGGGGATATTGTGCTGGGGCCGGGCAACCGTGCTTCATTCGCCTCTGTGGTGTCGGTGCGCAGGCGTTCGGCGGATGCCTATGTGTATTCCGCGTCTTACGAGCTGCAGCGCAGGGAGACGATGGTGAACGACATTTTCGGATCGCTCGTGCTGCGAACACCTAATGACACCATCGACCGGCTTTTCGATTTTGCGAAGCTGCGGGCCGCGGAAAGCATTTATGATACCAAGGCGGGGTTGATGCACGCACCGGGTGGCGGGGAATACTATGCGGCCATCTGGGCGAATGATCAGGCGGAATACGCCGCTCCGTTCTTTCCGTTCCTGGGTAATATCGCCGGGAATGAAGCCGCCGAGAATACCTTCAGGCTTTTTGGCGGGTATATGAATGCTGCGTTTCGTCCTATACCGAGCTCGATCGTCGCGGAGGGGGACAGTAGCTGGAATGGGGCGGGGGACCGGGGGGATCAGGCGATGATCGCCTATGGGGCGGCGCGTTTTGCGCTTGCCTACGGGGATACCATCGAGGCGCGGCGGCTTTGGCCGCTGGTCTCCTGGTGTCTCGAATATCTGCGACACAAGCGGACTTCCGAAGGCGTGATCGCCAGCGATGCGGATGAACTGGAGGGAAGGTTTCCCGCGGGGAAGATCAATCTGTCGACCAATGTGCTGGCTTATGGCGGGTTTCTGTATGCATCGCGGGTAGCGGTTTCGCTGGGGGATTCTGTGACAGCGGCCGGGTTGTTTTCCGAGGCAGCGCGGCTCCGCGAGGATCTGGGCAGGTATTTCGCGGCGCGGGTGAGCGGGTTCGATACCTACAGGTACTACGCCGGCAATGCCGTTTTGCGTTCATGGATCTGCTTGCCCCTGGTGATGGGTATCTTCGACCGGGCGCCGCAGACCATCAAGGCATTGCTGTCGCCGTATCTGTGGACTGCCAATGGGATTCTCACGGAGGCCGGCGATACCACCTTCTGGGACCGCGCGACCTTATATGCCTTTCGGGGGCTTTTCTATGCCGGCGCTACGGATACCTGTTACCGGTATTTTGCTTATTACTCCCGTAGGCGGTTGTTAGGGGAACATGTCCCTTATCCGGTGGAGGCGTGGCCGGAAGGCAACCAACGGCAGCTTTCGGCGGAGAGTGCGCTATACTGTCGTGCTGTCACCGAAGGGCTTTTTGGCATCGATCCGCTGGGTCTGCATAGTTTCTCGCTACGGCCGAGACTGCCTGCGGGTTGGTCGTTCATGACGCTGGAGCATATGCGGGCGTTCGGTGGCGACTGGAAGATCGACATCCACGGCCGCACCGTCACCGTATACGAAAATGGCGCACTGGTAAAACAAACGCTCTGGGACGACATCCGCCCCATCATCGTCAACTCCCCGGCTTCTGACCAGACCGTCCGGCCTCAGGCTGCGGTCTCTGCCGGCGGCGTCCAATTCGGCAGTTCGGATACCGCGCTGGTGCGGGCATTTGCCTGGGCCAGGACGCAGGCGCTGCACTACCGGGGCAAGCCGGGTGATCCGGTGGGACCGTGGTATGAGTCCGCCTTACCGCCGCGGGACGCCTTCTGTATGCGGGATGTCTCGCATCAGTGTGTGGGCGGCGCGATCCTCGGGCTCGATGCGGAAAATAAAAATATGCTGACGCTTTTCGCGCGCAATATCTCGGCGTCGAAGAACTGGTGTTCTTATTGGGAGATGAACAAGCGTGGCGTTCCCGCGCCGGAGGATTATCGCAGCGATAAGGAATTCTGGTATAATCTCGATGCTAACTTCGATGTTTTGTCGGCGACGTGGCGGCTGGCTGCCTGGACCGGCGACAGCAGCTATTACCGGGATGCCGTCTTCAAATTGTTTCAACAGCGGACGGTGGGCGACTATATCGACAGCTGGGTGTTGCAGCCTGACTCGCTCCTGACGCGGCCCGCGCATCCGAATGCGCCGGTGCCTTTTCATAAACAGGACGCCTTTGATCGCTGTCGGGGCCTGCCTTCGTATTCGGAGGGTATTCCCAATATGAAGATGGGTGTCGATCTTGTGGCGGCGCTTTATCGCGGGATGCGGACCTATGCGGATATCCTGCGGCAACGAGGGGAGCCGGCTGCGGCTCTCGGCTATGCACGACGAGCGGAACGCTATCGGGCGCGGTTGGAGGCGGACTGGTGGAGTGATTCGCTCAGGCGTTATCATACCTGGTATAGTACGGATGGTCATTTTGGACTTAGTGAGGGGGAGACGTTTTTGTTGTGGTTCGATGCCCTCCGGGACACCGCCCGGATTCGGCGGACTATCGATCATCTGGCTTCGGTTCGGTGGAATATGGAGAACAACTCGTATCTGCCTTATTTGTATTACCGGGAAGGCTATTGGGATACGGCCTATCGGACCTTGCTTTTTTGTGCCGACCCGCGCACGGAACGACGGGAATATCCGGAGGTTTCGTTTGGGGTGGTACAAGGCGTGGTGCTGGGGCTGATGGGAGTCGAACCCGTGCCCGGGACGCATATCGTTCAAACGCTTTATCGGCAACGCGGCGATGACAGCGCTTGGCTCTCTGACTTACCGATCCTCGGGACCATGCTTACCGTGCGGCATGTGTCGCCCGCTTCGACGACCGTCAGCAATACGGGCGATCGGGCGCTGGTCTGGCGGGCGGAGTTCAACGGTTCGTTTGCGCTGGCCAGGGTGACCGGGGCGGCTGGGGTGGGGGCTCGCCAGGAGGGATCGACAACGATGCCGATGCGGCACGCCAGGGACAAATGGGGCCGGGTGATTTCATCGGTGGATGTGCCGCTGAAACCCGGGATGAAGGTGCGCGTAGTCGTGACAAGTATCAGCTGATCATAGCGGGAACAGGCATTGCCAGGGGCCTTTCCGCTTCGCGGGTTGGGGGAGCGGAGCTAGGTTATCGGCGGGTGAGGTGAGACGCCTTCCTGTAGGTCATGGGCGAATACCCCATGAGCCGTGAGAACATCCGCGAGAAATAGTAAGGGTCGTCGATCCCTAACTGGGCGGCTATTTCTTTAACGGTCATTTGCGTGAGCAGCAGGTACTGACAGGCCTTTTGGATCTTGAGATGGTTGAAATATTCCACCGGTGAATAGCCCGTGCTTTCCTTGAACACGGCGGAAAAATGCGAAATACTAAGATGGGCAAGACCGGCAAAGGTCTTCAGATCGGTGACCGTGTGGATCTTTCGCTGCATGTGCGCGATGGTCCGGGCGACCACGTCGTCGGCTGCGATGTTGCCGGGATGGCTGAACTTCTCCTCATACAGCAGCGATGATAAAAAGTGGTAAAAAATCATGTTCACATACCGTAGATTATCCTGGCTATAGCCTTTCTCCAGACTGGTGTAGATCTCTTCGAAAAGCTTTATCCGGTTTTCATCATAGGCGATCGCCGGCTGGTGGTGGTTACGGGTGCGCTGCAAGAGGAGGTCCACCATGAATGCGGCGATCTCGCCTTTGCAGTGGAACCAGTAAATAGTCCATGGGTCATTTTCATTGGCCCCATACCTATGCGCCGTATGAGCGGGTATGACGGTGAACTGCGAAGCCGCAAGCCCGATCCTTTTTCGGTCGAGCTCTATCCAACCTGTTCCTTCGATGCAATAAATGATGATGTGCTGCCCGATACCCGCCGGGCGTTCCACATAATGAAAAGCCGCCTTGGGATAGTATCCTATATCCGTAATATAGATCTGCCTGGTCACCGGGTCCCTGGTGAGGAATTCCGTGGCGATCTTCTTTGGTAACACGATAAGCTTTTGCCCCTTGAAGCCCTGCCGTTTGCGTATTTCGCTCGTCCCTGCCATATCGATGCGATTTTATGCAAAATACGACAATCAGAAAAAAATCCATCCTTTTCATAAAAAACGCTATTCTTTTTCCCGCCGGGGTTTTCGACTTTTGGGCTATCGAACGAAAACCATTACTGCTTAAAACGCCGGGAGATGCGATCGTGGCGGAGCCGATACCACAATAAAGCGTGTTTATATGAGTGAAGTTAAAGCATGGATAGAGCCCATAACCATTCCCACGTATCTCACGGGTAAGCCGGAGAAGAACCCGATGTTCCTGGAAAAAAGGGTCTATCAGGGCAGCAGTGGGGTGGTGTATCCGCATCCCGTGATCGAGCAGATAGCCGACGAAAAGACGATGAAGTCCTATACCGCTGTGTTCCTGGAGAACGAGTACCTCCGAATTATGGTGTTGCCTGAGCTCGGTGGCAGGATACAGCGGGCCTATGACAAGGTGAAAGGCCGGGATTTTATTTATTACAACCAGGTGATCAAGCCGGCGCTGGTAGGGCTCGCGGGGCCATGGGTCTCGGGTGGGATCGAATTCAACTGGCCCCAGCATCACCGGCCGAGCACCTTTAGCCCGGTGGATTTTACGATCCGTGAGAATGCCGATGGCAGCTGCACCGTGCTGGTCAACGAAATAGAGCTGATGTTCCGCACGCGGGCCCGGGTGGGTTTTACGCTCTATCCCGGTAAGGCATACCTGGAAATTTCCGGCAGGCTGTTCAACCGCACGCCATTCCCGCAGACGTTTTTGTGGTGGGCCAATCCTGCGGTAAAGGTCAATGAGCATTACCAGAGCGTGTTTCCGCCCGATGTCTATGCGGTCTTCGATCATGGTAAACGCGACGTATCCGATTTTCCCATTGCCACCGGAAGGTATTATAAGGTCGACTATGCACCCGGCACGGACATCAGCCGGTATGCGAATATCCCCGTGCCCACGTCTTATATGGCCATCCGCAGCAACTATGATTTCATGGGTTGCTATGAACACGATACCCAGGCCGGCATGCTGCATGTGGCCAATCACCATATCTCGCCCGGCAAAAAGCAATGGACCTGGGGCAACGGCGATTTCGGTCAGGCGTGGGATCGCAATCTCACCGATGAGGATGGCCCTTATATCGAGCTGATGACCGGGGTATTTACCGACAATCAACCTGATTTTTCGTGGCTGCAGCCGAATGAAGAAAAATCTTTTGAACAATATTTCATGCCCTATAGTGCGGTGGGTGTCGTGAAGAATGCTACCAAAGAGGCCATGGTCAATATGGAATGGGAGCAGGGCCGGCTACGGCTAAGGGTATATGCCACGGCGTGTTATGAGCGGGCGGTGATCCGGATCAGCAGAGCGGGCTCGTTGGTAGCGGAACTCACTACCTTGCTTTCGCCGGCGGATGTGTTCGATCGTTTTTTTGACGCCGGTGAGGTCGGTGAGCCCGAAGCCTGGCTGGTTACGGTACACGACGCCGGGGGGCGGCTGCTTGTTTCATGGCGACCGGAAGCCCTTGTGCGGAAAGAGATCCCCGCGGCCGCCACGGCCGCTCGTCTACCTGCGGAGATCGAGCAGGTGGAGGAGCTTTACCTCAACGGGCTGCACCTGGAGCAATATCGTCATGCCACTTACAATCCCATAGATTATTATGAAGAAGGTCTGCGCCGCAGTCCGGGCGATATCCGCTGCAACAATGCCTTAGGCCTTTTGCTGCTGCGTAGGGGCCAGTTTGAAAAAGCCGAACCCTATTTCAGGGCGGCGATCCGTACCCTTACGGCCAGGAACCCCAATCCTTGTGACGGCGAGCCGTATTACAATCTCGGCTGGTCGCTGAAGTTGCAAGGGCGGCTGGACGAGGCCTTCGAAGTCTTCTACAAGGCTACCTGGAATGACGCCTGGCAGCACAGTGGATTTTTTGAACTGGCGCGGATCGCGGCTATCCGGGGCCGATATGACGAGGCGTTGGCGTTGGCCGAACGGGCGTTGGTGCGGAATTACCATAGTTCTACGGTGCGACATCTCAAGGTGGTCTTGTTGCGTAAGCTTGAGCGAGTCACCGAAGCGCAAGAGCTTATCGGGCAATCGCTGGCCATCGACCCGTTTAATTTCGGGAGTCTGTACGAGGCCTGGCTGATCGATCGTACGGCGTCATCGCTGGCGGCGCTCCGGGCGCTTATGCGGGATGCGGTACAGAACTGGCTGGAAACTTCGCTCGATTACGCGCATGCCGGTGCGTATGCCGATGCCCGGCAGTTGCTCGAATTATACGGTGAAGGCAAGACCGTGCAGCCAACGCTTGCCGCCTATTACAAGGGCTGGCTGGCGGCACAGGAAGGTCGCCCCGAAGAAGCCAAAAGACTTTATGTTCTCGCGGCCGAAGGCGATCCGGCCGGATGTTTTCCAAATAAATTAGAAGAGATACTGATCCTCCGGAAGGCCATCGGGCTCAATCCGCGGGATGCCCGGGCCCGCTATTATCTCGGTAATCTTTGGTACGATAAGCGGCAGTATGCCGGGGCAATTGACTGTTGGGAAGAGGCTATAAGGCTCGAAGACAATTTTCCCACGGTGTACCGCAATCTGGCATTGGCCTGCTACAACAAGCTGGGCGATAAGGAACGCGCCCGGGTGCTTCTCGAAAAAGCCTTTGCCCTCGACGACACCGATGCCCGCGTGCTCATGGAGCTCGACCAGCTTTATAAGAGCGTAGGCCGGCCCTTTGCCGAGCGGTTGGCGTTGCTGGAAGCGCATCTGCCGCTGGTGGGATCGCGGGATGATCTTTACCTGGAAAGGGTGACGCTGTACAATAGCCTCGGGCAATACGAACGGGCGCGGCAGTTGTTGGCCGTACATCGTTTCCATCCCTGGGAAGGCGGGGAAGGCAAGGTGGTGGGGCAATTCCTGCGCTGTCAGGTGGCGTTGGCGCGTATCGCCATTGCGAGGGGGGATTGGCGGGAGGCTATCGACCTGCTCGAAGCGACCTCGGCCTATCCGCAGAACCTGGGCGAAGGCAAGCTCTATGGTGCGCAGGAGAACGATGTGCATTATTGGCTGGGATGCGCGTATGCCGGGTTGGGTAATCAGGCCGGCGCATTGGGCTTTTTCCGCAGGGCTACGGCGGGGATCAGTGAGCCCGCGCAGGCCATCTACTACAATGACCCGCAGCCCGATACTATCATCTACCAGGCATTGGCGTGGCTGAGATTGGGTGAGCCCGAAAAAGCCGCTGGTATCTTCCGCCGGTTTGTCGAATTTGGCCGGTTGCATGTAAACGACTGGCTACGGATCGACTATTTTGCTGTTTCGCTGCCGGATATGCTGGTATTCGAGCAGGACATCGATCTGCGCAATAGGGTTCATTGCACTTATCTCATGGGCCTTGGCTACCTGGGGCTCGGAGAAGAAAATAAGGGCCGCGGCTGTTTGGCGGAAGTGCTGGAAATGGACCCGAACCATAGCGGGGCTGCAGGATGGCTGGAGCTGGCGCCGCTGATTGCGGAGTCGTTGAGAAAGGGGGTGTCATGCTGACCGGCTCAAAGGCTGTCATGACCTGTTCCGTCACTGGCTGTGGCATGCATAACGGCGAGCCTGTATACCTGGTCACGATGGGTAATGGAAACATCACCGTGCGCGTCACCAATATCGGCTGTTCGATCCTATCCATTCATGTTCCGGACCGCGACGGCGCGCAAAGGAATATAGTAGCGGGTTTTTCCGATCCGCTGGAATACATCCGGAATCCATGGTATTTCGGCAGTGTGATCGGCAGGTATGTCAACCGGATCGGCGGTGCGTCTTTCCCGCTCGATGGCCGTACTGTCCACCTTTCCGCCAATGAGAACGGTAATCATCTGCATGGGGGATTCGAGGGGTTCAATAAAAAGATCTGGCGGATCGCGGATTGTTATCACAACGACCACGAGGCGGGTGTGCTGTTCGACTATACCAGCGTCGACGGAGAGGAGGGGTACCCGGGGAACCTCCAGGTACGGGTGCGTTATACGCTCAACACGGCTGGCGAGCTGCAGCTGCACTATGCTGCGGTCACGGACAAGGCTACGCCGGTAAACCTTTCGAATCACTCGTATTTCAATTTGAGTGGATTCGAGGTGCCGACGATTGCCGATCACCTGATGACGATAGGCGCATCGGCCTATGCGGAGAAGCAACAGCAAAACCTGTCTACGGGAAGATTATTGCCGGTGCGGGGAACGGCGCTGGACCTGTCGTCGCCGCGGCGGCTTGGCGCGGGGATCGATAGCCTGGAGGCGGACGGCGGGTATGATCATCATTATTTACTCGATGGCGTGCAGCCGGCGGTGGAAGCCTATGACCCGTTTTCGGGCAGGTTGTTGCTGGTCTCCACGGATCGGCCCGGTGTACAAGTGTATACCGCGAACTGGTGGGATGGATCGCTGCAGGGTGCGCATTTTGCGCCTTATCGCCGGCACGGCGCCTTTGCGCTGGAGACGCAGGCTTTCCCCGACAGCCCTAACCGGCCGGAATTTCCCGGAACCATCCTGCGGCCAGGGGAGGTTTTTCAAACAAAAACGATCTTTACATTCGCCATAAAATAAACTGTTGCCATGTCGCGATCCGGCTTCAACCATACTTATATTCTCGGCATCTCTTTTTGCTCGGCCCTGGGCGGCTACCTGTTTGGCTTTGACTTTGCGGTGATCGCCGGCGCGCTGCCTTTTTTGCAAAAACAGTTCGGGCTGAATGATTATTGGGCCGGCCTCACCACCGCCATCCTTGCCCTGGGTGCTATCGTGGGTTGCCTGGTGGCGGGCAGTGTCAGCGATAACTATGGCAGGCGAAAAGGGTTGCTGGTGGCGGCGGCTATCTTTGGTCTTTCTTCGCTGGGCATGGCGTTCGCCCCGGTGCGGGCGGTTTTTATCATTGCCCGTTTCACGGCCGGCGCCGGCGTGGGCATGGCATCTATGTTATCGCCGATGTATATCGCGGAGATAGCGCCCGCACATCTCCGTGGCCGGATGGTGTCGATCAACCAGCTCACTATCGTTATCGGCATTTTGATCACCAATGTGGTCAACTATTTGCTGCGTAATACGGGCGTGGATGCGTGGCGGTGGATGTTTGGTTTGGGCGTCGTGCCTTCGGCGTTGTTCTTTGCGGGGGCGTGGTGGCTTCCCGAGAGCCCGCGTTGGCTGGCAGGTGTGGGGAGACACGATGTGGCCAGGGCGACCCTCGGGCGCATCGGCGGACTTGCTTATGCTGACGGCTGTCTGGCCGATATTTCCCGTCATGCGGGTAACCGGCAACGGGTCCGATATACCGGCGTATTCCACAAAGCCGTTTTGCCGGCGGTGCTGGTGGGCATCGGTCTCGCCGTGTTCCAGCAGCTTTGCGGTATCAATGTCGTGTTCAACTATACAACGTTGATCTTTCGCAGCATCGGGGTAGCGCAAGACGGCCAGCTGATGCAAACCATTTTTATCGGTGCAGTCAACCTGGTGTTTACGCTACTGGCGATGTTGCTCGTAGACAAGCTGGGTCGCAAGCCGCTGATGCTCGCAGGCGCGGGCGGATTGGCTTTGCTGTATCTGGTCGTGGTGCGGATGCTGGCGGCAGGTTCCACGCACGTATCCTGGTATCTTTTATCGGCCATCGCGGTATATGCCCTATCACTGGCGCCGGTGACCTGGGTGCTGATCTCGGAGATCTTCCCGGGCAAGGTGCGGAGCGCCGCCACTACGGTTGCCGTGGTAAGTCTTTGGCTGGCGTATTTTATCCTGATCTTTACCTTCCCCATTCTCTACGCACGGTTGAAGGACAATACGTTTTATATCTATTCGGGCATTTGCGTCCTGGGGACGCTGTTTATCGCTTTGAAGGTAAAGGAGACGCGGGGCAAGACATTGGAAGAGCTCGGTGACGCGATCATCGCGCATTGATGCGGCGGATGCCTTGCATGCCAAGATCGCTCTTCCCACGCATCAGGAGATCATCTATGTTCGCATCGAGGAGATCATTCGATGTGAAGCTTCCAATAATTATACAAAATTTGTATTAGAGAATGGCCAGACCGCTCTGGTCTGTAAAACACTCAAAGAATTTGATGAGCTGTTGAGTCCTTACGGCTTTATCCGGCCACATCAGTCTCATCTCGTAAATGCCCATTTTGTCAAAAGCTTCCTTAGGGAAGATGGGGGCATGTTGCTGATGGCGGACGAGATGCAAGTGCCGGTCGCCCGTCAGAAACGGGAGAGTGTCAAGGCCTTCCTGGGGCGGTTTTTTTAAGTAAGAAGCGCGGCTGATTCGTGCCTTTTTGAGCCCCGAGCAGCGCGCATTCACGTTAGATTTATTTTTTTCAGTTTTATAATATTCTACCTTTGTAGAGGTTTCCTCACTATTTCTCCAGCACTTACTTACCAATTTGAATAGATAGAACTTGGTGTGCCGAATGTTTTTTTCGGTGCTTAGGAATTGCATATTTGGGAAGAAGCAGGAGAGGGTAAGAGCAAACAAGAAAAAAGTTGGCAATGAGTAATCAAATCGGAAAAAGAGGGGAGAATATTTTTGCGAATATCATTACCCGTAAGAGTATGGATGGGCGTTTTTTGTTCGATCCCACCTTCCTCGGCGATAAATTCCCGACGGTAGACTTCTATGTTGCCCTTTTGGATTTTCTACTCAAGGCATTTTTCTTTGTCAGTGTTAAAACGACAACACAGGGTTACAGTCCAAACTTTGATAAATTGATGATCAGGATCGAGAAGGAAGAAATAGCCGAATTGTCGAAGTTCAATATTCCAGTGTATATCTTCGGAATTGATGAGGTTAGTGAAAAGGGATTCTTTATAGCGGTGAGCGGCCTGGATACAAATCTGAGTGTCAATGGAATAACGGTAAAATATCCCGTTACGGCCACCAATTTAGAGCAGATCCACGCCGAAGTGGCGAACTATTGGCATTATAGCCATAAAAACACGAAATTTGTATCAGCCTTTAAATGAGATCGACCATGAATGTCAAGAAAGATATGAACGAATGGCGGGCGGATAGACTGGGATATGTCTACTTTTCAAGGCTGAAAGATTTGATTATCAATGAGCCTAACGACCAATTATTTGACTATTGGATAGACATCTCGGAGAACCATAAGCCAACCGGACGGCTTTTTGTCGTAGAAGTCAAATCTTTTGACAATGATAGCCTGAAACGGACGGATCTTGTGCCTGTCGAATTTGAAAACTTACGTTTTCCTGCTTTGTTGGTGTTATTTGACAACAATAACGATCATGGCTATTATGCGTGGATCAAGAAGCCGGAAAAAAATGGCGGCTTACGATTTAATCCGGTAAAAGATGTTGCTGAATTAAACAACGATAGCCTGAATACCATTGTTACGGAGATAAAGGATTGGTATTCCAGAAAACAAATTGCTTGAACAAGATATTATTCGAAAATTAAAAAGGGGTGACCGAGTGTCATCCCTTAAATTTATAGATGAGTCAATCGAGACGTGATTTTTTGAAGAACAGCGCCGGGGTGGCCGCGCTCGCCGCGCTTGGACCTCACAGAAATTTGGGATGGGGTGGCCCGGTGGCCAAAAAAACCTGCGGCATCCAGATCGGGCCGGACTGCTTCGTCGACGAGGGGATCGAGCAGGTGCTCGACGTCCTTCAGGGGAAGGGCGCGGTGGACACGCTTTATCTGAGCACTTTCACCTATGACCGCGGCATCATCGGCAGGACATGGGGCAAGGACTTTCCCGGTCATGGGGTCGACGCTTCGGACAAGGGGTATTTTCATGGCGGCAACTATGCCACACCCCATGCAAAATTCTATACCGGGACGGCCATCAAGGGTGAGCGATTGAAGGCGCCCGATTTTGGCGATCGGGATATGCTGGCGGAGGTGCTGCCGAAAGCGAGAGGTCGTGGCATGAAGGTGATCTGTTCGATCCAGGATGGGTTCGCGTATCCGGCGGATATGCCTTTCGTGGAGGACATGCACGAGATCGATCTGCAGGGCGAAAAGAGCGGAGCGCTCTGTTTCTTCAACCCGGATGTCCGGGAATTCTGGACGGC
>Ga0134126_10009930_pt1 | contig 11997 bp, 9 predicted proteins | sample KB31752_FD_96881 | JGI IMG/M metagenome (GOLD analysis project Ga0134126, IMG submission 96881) | Terrestrial soil microbial communities with excess Nitrogen fertilizer from Kellogg Biological Station, Michigan, USA - KB3-175-2 | ecosystem: Environmental > Terrestrial > Soil > Unclassified ...
ATGAGCAAGCTTGACTCGGCCACATCTCCCGCATTGAACCCCGCCGCTCTCCCGCTTCTGGTGCGCCGCGCTGCCGTGCTCGGCGCCGGCACCATGGGCTCGCGCATCGCCGCGCACCTGGCAAACGCCGGCATCCCCACGCTGCTGCTCGACCTGCCTTTCGCCCAAAGGTCGGAGCTGCCGGAAGGTGCTCAGCACAAGAACAAGCTCGCCCTCCTCGCCATTGAGAACCTCGCGAAATCGAAGCCTGCCGCCTTCTACGATCCCTCGTTCGCGCACCGCATCACGCCGGGCAACTTTGAAGACGACCTGCCCAGGCTCGCGCAATGTGACTGGATCATCGAAGCCGTTGCCGAAAGCCTCGACATCAAGCATGGCCTCCTCGCGCGCGTAGTCCCGCACCTGGCGCCAAATGCAATCCTGACCACCAACACCTCGGGCCTTCCCATTGCTCAGATTGCCGCGCCGCTCCCCAAGTCCGTGCGCAGGCGCTTTTTCGGCGCGCATTTCTTCAATCCGCCGCGCTACATGCAACTGCTCGAGCTCATTCCGCTCATCGAAACCGATCCGGCCCTCCTCTCCGCATTCGCAGCCTTCGCCGATCGCCTCCTCGGCAAGCAGATCGTGCTCGCCAAGGACACGCCGAACTTCATCGCCAACCGCATCGGCGTCACGGTCATGTTCACCGCGGCCGCGCTCATGCTCCAGCAGGGCCTCACCATCGAGGAAGCCGATGCCCTTACCGGCCAGGCCATCGGATGGCCCCGCACCGGCACCTTCCGCCTCGCCGACATGGTCGGTATCGACGTGCTCGCCCACGTGGCCGCCAACTTTCCCCAAGGCGCGGCGGGCGACAACTTCTCCAACCTGCTTGCCGAAATCGTCAAGCGCGGTTGGCTCGGCGACAAAACCCATCAGGGCTTTTACAAAAAATCTCGTGGCGCCGACGGCAAAGAAATCCGCGAAGTGCTCAACCTGAAAACGCTCGAATACCGTCCCTTCGCCAAGCCCTCGATCCCATCGCTCGACATGGCGAAGAACGCCGCCACATTGAAAGAACGCCTGCGCCTCCTGCTCGGCAACGACCCCCAAAAAGACAAGGCCGCCGCGTTCCTCTGGCCGCTTCTCTCCACGCTCTGGAACTTCTCCGCGGAGCGCATCGGCGAAGCCGCGCATGACGCCCCTTCTATCGATCGCGCCATGCGCGCCGGCTTCAACTGGGAACTCGGCCCCTTCCAAATGTGGGACGCCGCAGGCGTGCGCTCCACAGTCGAGCGCATGAAGCAGATGCGGCTGCCCGTCAGCCCCACCGTCGAGCAGCTACTCGACTCCGGCAACGATGCCTGGTACGCGCCCGATGGCCCGCACTGCTTTAACCCAGCCACCGGAGCCTGGGAGTTGATTCCCCATCAGCCCGGCCATGGCCGCGTAGCCAACTATCGCCGCGGTCGCCGTCCCGTCGGCTCCTGTATCATCCGCTCCAACTCTGCCGCGTCGCTCGTCGATCTCGGGGACCGCATCGCCTGCATCGAGCTGCACTCACTCAAGAACGCCATCGGAGGAGATGTCGTGTCGCTGGTCTCTTCCGTTCTCAAGCCCGACTCCGACGCCGTCCGCGACTTCGCCGGATTCGTCCTGTCGGGCGATCGTGAACACTTCAGTGTCGGCGCCAACCTGATGCAGCTTCTGCTCGCCGCGCAGGAAGGGGATTGGGACGAGGTTAACGCCGCCATCCGCGGTTTCCAGCAAATGACGCAGGCCATCAAGTTCTGCCCGCGTCCAGTCGTCGCCGCGCCCTTTGGCATGACCCTCGGAGGCGGCGCCGAAATGTGCCTGCACGCTACGCGGCGCCAGGCGCATGCCGAAACTTACATTGGACTGGTGGAAGCCGGTGTCGGCCTCATCCCCGGTGGCGGAGGCACCAAGGAAATGCTGCTGCGCGCCGTCGACTCGGCCGCCGCTCTGCTTCCGCCCGACCCGCGCGGCCAGAATCCCGGCGCCGCCCGATTCGCCCAGTCCGCCGAGATGCTCACCGCGATACGCCGCACGCTTGAGACCATCGCCATGGCCAAGGTCTCCACCTCGGCCGTCGACGCACGCAGTCTCGGACTCCTCTCCGCCGCCGACCGCCTCACCCTCAACCGCGAGCGCCTCCTGCTCGACGCCAAGGCAGAGGTACAGGCGCTCATCGAAGCCGGCTACACGGCACCCGTTCCGCGCAGCGAAATCCCCGCCCCCGGCATCCCTGCCCTCGCCACCATGGAGATGGGCATCTTCCTCATGGGCGAGGCCGGCCACGCCAGCGAGCACGACCAAAAGGTCGCGCGCTGGGCCGCCTACATCCTCGCCGGAGGCCGAGTCACGGCGGGCTCGCTCGTCAGCGAGCAGTACCTCCTCGATCTTGAGCGCGAAGCCTTCCTGAGCTTATGCGGCGAACGCAAAACCCAGGAGCGCATCGCCTTCACTCTGAAGACGGGTAAACCGCTGCGAAACTAGCTGACAGTTAGCCGCTGTCGTCGGATGCCGCATTTGCACTCGCAAGCCGGCGGGCATACCCTTCTGCTCAGACTCCATCATGTCTTCGGCCGGCCGCAGAACGCGCTCTTTGCTGGTTTGCATGCTCGTTGTCTCTGCCGCCGCCGCGCAGCACGATGAGCAGTCTCTCGCCAACCTGGTCACGCGCGGCGAGATCACCCTCGACGGCCAGTCTCATCCCTACGTCATCCGCCATCTTCCGCCCGATTCCTTCCCCGATCTGCCGGAGCCAATCGCAAAAACCCTCGAGCAGCGCGCATGCCTCATCCCGCAGACCTACCAGGCTCACCATCCCGAAAACGCGGTCCGCGGCAGCTTTGAGCGCCCCGGCTCGCGAGACTGGGCCGTGCTCTGTACTGTTCAGGGGAACGTGTCGCTGCTCGTCTTTTTTGCGAGCGCGCCGGGCAATCCCCACGTCCTCGTCACGGTTCCAGAGACCGACCGCCTGCAGGATTACAGCTCCGCCCATGTTCTCGGATTCAACTGGGGCATCGACGCCGCGTCGCCGGAGGTCATTCACGACGCGCAGATTGGCCTCTCGCCTCGGCCGCCGCGTCCAGACCACGATGCGCTCGCCGACTCCATCGTCGACCGCACCACCATCTACCGCTATTTCAAGAACGGCTCCTGGTCCCTCGTCGACCTTCCCGACTAGGCACATTTGACCTCCGCCCCATCCGCCATCTAACAATGAGCCAGTAGGGCAGTCGTTTCTGTTGCCTGATCCCTGTTGCCTGCTCCGAAGGAGCGTTCCATGCCCGAAGCCGTCCTTGTCTCCTCCGTCCGCACGCCCGTCGGCCGCGCACCCAAAGGCATGCTGGCCACGACGCGCCCCGACGATCTGGGGGCGATCGCCATCTCCGCAGCCCTCGAACGCGTTCCCCAGCTCGACAAGGCAGAAGTCGAAGACGTCATCCTCGGCTGCGCGCAGCCCGAGGCCGAAGCCGGCTACAACATGGCGCGGTTCGCGGCCATCCGCGCGGGCTTGCCCGTTGAGGTGCCCGGTGTGACGGTGAACCGACTCTGTTCGTCGGGCCTCGAAGCCATCGCGCAGGCAGACATGCGCATTCGCGTCGGCGGATGCAGGGTCGTCCTTGCAGGCGGCGCAGAATCCATGAGCCTGATTCCGATGGGCGGCTCCAAGCCCAGCCCTAATCCATGGCTTGCCGAGCACTATCCTGCTTCGCTGCTCACCATGGGCCTCACTGCGGAACGCGTCGCCAAACACTACAACATCAGCCGCGAAGACCAGGACGCCTTCGCCCTGCGCAGCCACCAGCGCGCCATCGCCGCGCAGCAGGCCGGCCGCTTTGCCGACGAGCTCGTTCCCGTGACCGTCACCACTGCCCGGCCCACCGACAAGGCCGGGAAGCCTCGAGTGGAGGAAAGACTGTTCTCGGCCGACGAAGGCCCGCGCGCCGATACTTCGGCGGAAGCCCTCGCAAAACTCAAGCCCGTCTTCCACGCCCATGGAACCGTCACTGCCGGCAACGCTTCGCAAACTTCCGACGGCGCTGCCGCCGCGGTCCTCATGGATTCAACACGCGCTCGCGAACTCGGCATCCAGCCCCGCGCCCGCCTCGTCGCCTACGCCGCCACCGGCTGCCTGCCGGAAGAGATGGGCGTCGGCCCCATCTATGCCATTCCCAGAGCGCTCAAGATGGCTGGGCTCACCCTGAACGACATCGACCTGATCGAGCTCAACGAAGCGTTTGCCGCGCAAGCTCTCGCCGTCGTCCGCACTCTCGGCATCGACCCCGAAAAGGTCAACGTCAACGGCGGCGCCATCGCCCTCGGCCACCCCTTGGGCTGCACCGGCGCTAAACTCACCGCAACCTTGCTCAATGAAATGGACCGCCGCAACGCGCGCTACGGCATGGTCACCATGTGCGTCGGCGGAGGCATGGGCGCAGCCGGCATCTTCGAGCGGCTCAGCTAAACCGCAGACACTACGCAGCGGAGGTACGCCGTCCCGCAATCACCCACCCGGCCGCCAGCAGCGCCAGCAGCAGAATCAGACACTGCGAAATCACGCAGTAGAGGCACCACACCATCAACACAAACTTCTCGATGTAAGTCAGGTACAGCGCAAACCCCAGCCCAACGATCGATGCTGCGAGCGCGAGCTTACGCCGGCGAGCCAGTGCCAGCACGCCAAGCAGGGCATACCCCGCAATGCCAACAGCGGCCACCGGCACCGGCCCCATCATCGCGAATGGACTGTGATTCACCACCCCGCAATCCCAGTGCGCGTTAATGTCGCATGGTTGAACGTCGGTCGAGTAGTGGACCCGCAGAGCGAGATACGACACCACGATTCCGAGCACGGCAAGCAGTGCAATCAGGTAGCGCATGATTGCAATCATCGTATCCCACGCCGCCCGGCCAGACGCGCGGCACGGTGCCCGGACTGCGCCGCCTCAGGCCCTTTCGCTACTTTGAACCCGGCTTTGCGTCCATGACTGTATGGACCAGCTCGATACAATGCAGAATATGTCCCCGTTCTTCCGCTTCGTTTCCCATCGTGCGCTTCTGCCACTACTGCTTGCGCTGGCCGTTTTGACGGCTTGGTTGCCGGTGCAGCTTCGCGCGCAGGCGACCAATGTGCTTGACTCCTCGGCCCTTCATCCGCCGGCCGGTGCTCGCGTCGCGATCGTCGAGTTCAGCGACCTCGAGTGTCCCGCCTGCGCCCACGCGAACCCTCTGCTCATGCAGGCCGTAACGCAATACAAGATCCCCTGGATCCGGCATGACATGGTGATTCCCGGACACCCCTGGAGCCCCGTGGCTGCGGTCGACGCGCGGTTCTTCGACAGCAAAGGCAACGGCCTGGGCGATGAATACCGCAATGCCGTCTTCGCCAACCAGACCTATATCTACAACGTGAACGTCCTGATCCAGTTCACGCAGAAGTTCGCGCAGGACCATCACGTGACCCTGCCGTTTTCCATCGATCCAGAGGGCAAGCTGGAAGCAGCGGTCAAGGCCGATACGGAACTTGGGCGGCGAACCGGAGTGCTGCATACGCCGACCATATTCATCGTCACGGCTCACTCGAAGGGCGCGCCCTACATCGAGGTGCAGAATGCGGATACCGATCTCTACAAGACGATCGACCAGGCGCTCGAGGATACGAAGGAAGCGGCTGCTCCGCCGCACCGCGCACCGCGCCACAAGTGACGGCTTTCCATCTCTGCGAACACTCGTGACTGCTGTCACATACACCGTCTCGCTGCGTTGCTATCTTAGTCCTGCTCCCGGAGAAATCCGGGAGTTTGGTCGTTTAGAGCCGGGATACACCCCTCCCCCCCACCCCCTCCCCCCCGGGGGCAAGGTTGTGAGGGCGGAGAGTGCATAACTCTGGCTAAGTCTGTTAGTTAGAGGAAAATCGACTTTACGGCCCTCATGCACTTCATGCATAAAGGCCGCCGGACTCGTCGTCCGCCGCAGCATCGGAAGAGTTGTGTCTGCGTCCTATCCGTCGTTTACCTCGGCTGCACGGTCAGAGTCACCGGGTGGGCCACCGAATAGGGCGAGCCCGGCGCTTCTTTTACTCCGCTGGAGGTGAAATTGAAGACGAAGACGCGGCTATCGGCGTTGCTGATCGCGTAGATGTGGTTTGCGTTGTCCCAGCGCACCATGTCAATGGGCGCCGTGGTCAGCAGGCCGGTTCGCGCGGTCACCTGGCCTGACGGGTTGAAGTTGAAGAGCTGCAATCCGGAGTCGCCGGCAACGGCGAGGACTTTTCCGGAGGGCGCCATGCTCATCCAGCGGACGTGAGTCACCTTGGTGGCGGGAGTGTTGTTATAGGTGCTGCTGGTTGCGATGTCGCCCGTGGTGGTGTTGATGGCATAGGTGGCGATGTGATCGTTTCGGTTGTCGGGGTAGTAGACGTCGAGCGCGAAATGGTTCGTGGTATCGGCGGTGGGGTAAGCAAAGCACTCGGTCCAGTAACTGTTGGTTGGCGGCGCGGTGGGGAAATTGTATTTCTCGTTGACGTTCTGCAGCGCCCCGTTTGACAGGCGCTTGTAAGCGGTCATATCGGAAATGGCGAAATTGCAGTCTAAGTCGTAAGCCCAGACGTTATCTGCCGCAATGGTCATTGGGGCCACCAGGTACTCATCGCCCGTTGTGCTTCCCAGGTAGGAGAGTGCGCCGGTTGTGGTGTTCACTGCCCACGCCTGGTAGGCCTCCAGGGTGTTGCACTGGTAGTCCGACACGAACTGGTACAGGCTGTGGCCGGTGTGATCGAGCGTAAGAAAGCTGCCCTGGTTGCAGGTATCGTTCGAGCTGCCGTGGGTCTGGATGTCGGTCGCGCCGAGGAGTTTCAGCGAGCCGTTCGACTGGATCTGATAGCGGTAGATGTTGCGGGAGTCGTCGCTGGCGGCGTTATCGGAACCGAAAAGGAACTTGCCGTTTACCGCCATCCACTTCAGGTTGTCGGACCACGGCGTGCCGGAGATGCGGCTCATCTGGCCGCTCGGGGCCACGGTGAAGCCGACCACCCGGTTATTCGAGCCGCTGTAGTTGCTGGCGATGTAAACGAAGGCTGAGGGGGTAGTCTGGGCGGCTGCGGGGATGGCGGGCGCGAGAAAGCCGGTTGTGCAGGCTGCGCACACGATCGCTAAGAAATAGTTGAGTTTGCGTGACATAGCAACTCCTGAAAGAGGGAGGTGCGTCACCGACCATCGTCTATCGTGCATTGGCTGGGCGCACTGTCCCAGCCGACTGAGAATCGCCGGTTGAGGAGGAATGTTGCTTTGTGCTCTGGTTTTTCGGTTGCTCCTGATTTGCGCTTGTTCCTGAAAGGAACGGAATGCCTGGCTGCCGGGTTGAGGAGCCAGGCACTTCCCATCTACTCCGACCGCAGCGCGACCAGGGGATCGATGCGCGACGCCCGCAGCGCCGGCACATATCCCGCGATCGCCGCCACCGCCAGCAGCGCCACGGCCATCGCGCAGTAGGTCACGGTATCCCAGGGCGAAGTCGCGTAGAGCAGGGACGCAATGAGGCGCGCCGTCTCAATCGACACGGCCGCGCCGAGCGCCACTCCGATCACCGCCAGCCGCACCGTGCTCATCAGCACCCGTCTGCGCACGTGCGACGCGCTCGCTCCCAGCGCCATCCGAATCCCGATCTCCTGCGTCTGCCGTGTCACCGAGTAAGAGATCACGCCATAAATTCCCAGCGCCGCCAGCAAGAGTCCCAGCCCGGCAAACGAGCCCACCAGCAGCATGAAAAAGCGCCGCGGGGAATTCGCGTGATCCACCAAAGTCTGAATCGGCCGGAACTCGGCGGCAGTCTGATGCGAATTCGCCTCACGCAAAACGCTCATCACGCTCGCAGCCAGTTGCGCCGGCGGCAGCGTCGTCCGCACCACAAGCTGCGGAGTACCCCAGAACTGCTGCGTTCCGGGATAGTAGATCTGCCAGCCGTTTTCGCCCTCCACGCTTTCCGCGTGCACATCGTCCGCCACGCCGATTACCAGCGCGTCGGGCCCATTCGTCCCCGTCAGCGTCTGTCCCACAGGATCGTTGTTCGGCCAGTGCGCATAAGAGGCAAGAAATTTCGCATAGCCCTTATCGATAATCACCACAGCCTGGCCGCCGGTGCGGTCGCTCCAGTTGAAATCGCGGCCTCTCACCGTGGTTCCTATTGCGGGCAGATAACCGGGTGAGACCACATACACCAGCGGGCCGGAGACGTGAAGATTTTTCGGAGGAATGACTCCCTTGGGAAATGGCAATCCCCATGACCGGTTCCCAGCAAGCGGCAGATAATCGGTAATCCCCGCGGCCTCCACGCCCGGTAGTGCGCTCACTCGCTGCAGGAGCGGTTGGAAATACGCTGCCCGTCCTGTCAGAATCGCCTTGGCAGAATCTGCAGTGCTGCCGTCACCCAGCGCCGGATTGTCATCGTAATCCACCGTCACCGCTGCAGCATGTTCCGGCTGAAAGCCAAGGTCCACATCCAGAACCTTGAGGAAGCTGCGCAATAGCAGTCCCGCGCCCACCAGCAGCACGCACGCCAGCGCAACTTCGCTCACCACCAGCACCGAGCGCACCCGTTCATGCTTGCGGCTCTGCCCCGAGCCCGCGCCGGAATCCTTCAGCGCCTCTTGCAAATTCCCCGCGGCAATGCGTACGCCTGGCAGCAGCCCAAACAACATTGCGGACACCACGCCGATCAGCACCGTCCAGCCCAGCGCGGGCCCGTCAATGTGCAACTGGCTCAGCAGCGGAAGTGCTATCGCGCCCTGACTGCGCAGCCACACCACCAGCATTTCGGCCAGCAATAAGCCCACCACCGCGCCCGCACCCGAGAGCACCAGGCTCTCCGTCAGAAGTTGCCGCACAATCCGCCCGCGTCCCGCGCCCAGTGCGCCGCGCATGGCAAATTCCTTTGACCGCGACATGGCTCGCGCCAGCAGCAGGTTCGAAAGGTTCACGCAGGCAATCAGCAGGATCATCCCCACGGCCGCCCAAAGCACCGTGAGCGCTTCCCGCAGCCGGCCGGTCACATAATTCTTCAACGGAACCGGCACCACCGCGTCCTTGTAGTCCTTGCCGCAGCCCTGGGGTTGCCGGTTGTTCCAGCACATGAATCTCTCGGCCGCCTTGGCATCGCCCACAGCCTGCCCCAGCGTCACGCCCGGCTTCATCCGTCCGAGCATGGTGATGATGTTGCCCCAGTTGCGCGGCGGCCCGTACAGGTTCAACGGCGTCAGCGCGTCCACCTTGGTGCCTGGCGCAAACACCGCGCCGAAGTCGAACGTGGTGGGCAGGACGCCGATGACCGTGGTCTGCTGCCCGTTGATATCGAACGCCTTGCCTACGATGTCTGGATCGGCATTAAACTGTCGCCGCCACCACGCATCGGTCAGGACGATTACGGGCGCTGCGCCGTTGCGCCCATCCTCTGCACGGAACAGCCTGCCCATCTCCGGCTGCACACCGAGCACATTGAAGAAGTTCGCAATGACGTCGATACTGGTCGCCGGCAGCGGTGCGCCGTTCGCGATCTGCAACTTGAGATTGCCCGGGCTCGAAAACGCGAAGTATCCCGTCACGTCCTGAAACGAGCGGGTGTTTGCGCGGAATTCGTCGTACGCATCGGTTGAATACGTCGCGCAGGAGAGGCCGCACTTCGCCGGCGGCGGAGCAATCCACACCAGCTCCTGCGGGTTGGGGAAGGGAAGCGGCCGCAGCATCAGCGTGTTCACCACGCTGAACACCGCAACGTTGGCGCCGATTCCAAGGGCAAGAATCAGCACGGCCACCAGGGTGAATCCCGGGTCGCGCATCAGCTTGCGCACCGTGTACCGCACATCCTGCAGCAGAATATCCAGATGCATAAGACCTCGCGCCTCCCTGTGCTTCTCCCGTGCCTGTTGCACTCCGCCAAACTGAACCAGGGCCAGCCGACGCGCCTCTCGAGGGGGCAGGCCGCGCTCGACCATTTCGTCAATCGCGAGTTGCAGATTTGCTTCAAACTCCGCCTCGAGGTCGGCATCGAGGGAACGTTTCGCGAAGAACGCCCACACCCGCCGGCGCAGGCGGCGCAGCCCGCTCATGCTTCGCCCGGCTCGGTGTCCGCCAACGGGCCCATGGCAAACATGCGATCCATTACCCCGTTCAGCCGCTGCCAGTAGCGAGCGTCATCCGCCAGCCGCCGCCGGCCATCATCCGTAATCGAATAAAACTTGGCCTTGCGGTTGTTGCCGGAAACGCCCCACGCGGAGGCGATCCAGCCGCGCTGCTCAAGGCGGACGAGGGCGGCATAGATGGTTCCCTGGTTGAGCAGCACTTCGTTGCCGCTGACCTGCTCAATGCGGCGAGCGATGCCGTAGCCGTGCAGCGACCCCATGGCCGCAAGGGTCTGCAGAACCATCAGGTCCAGGGTTCCCTGCAGCAAATCCAGTTTTTCCGGGCTCATGTTTCTCCTGTGGCAGCACCACACAAGCATGACACAACACCTGTGGTTGCGCCACAGGAAAATTTGGGCGCACCAAAAGCCTGAGTTTTGCGGCGGGTCCTACGAACTGTGAACTATGAACGGTGAACTACGAACTACGCTCAAAACACGAACAGCTGGGCCAAAGCCCGGCTGTCTCGATGAAAGGCTTTTGGGAGATTACGCCTTGGTGGTGGCCAGGGCTTTGAGGCGCGCGTTCAGGCGGCTTTTGTAGCGAGAAACAGTATTCTTGTGAAACACGCCTTTCTGCACGCTCTTGTCCAGGGCGGAGACGGTGGCGCGATACTGCTCGCCGGCTGCCTTGGCATCGCCCGCGGTCAGCGCTTCGCGCATGGCGCGCAGGGTGGTGCGCACGCGGCTGCGATTGGCACGGTTGACGGCAGTGCGGGTCACGGTCTGACGGGCGCGCTTGAGCGACGATACGTGATTAGCCATTCCTGTTCCTTGATTCTGAAAGAGATGATGCGGTTGAGAATGCAGGGCAGGAGACGAGCCCAGCCGCATCCCTCGCAATTTCTTAGTCTACGGGAAAGGCGCGCGGGGGTCAATGCGCGGCGTGTTCGACCGTCACGTTGGAAAACGTGGCGGTCGCGAGGCCATTGGCATCGTGCGCGCACACGCCGAGGCCCACATACACATCTCCCGTCAACGGCAGGGTGTAGGTCGCAAACGCGTCCATCGAGCCGTCCGGCTTCTGCGCATACGCCGTGAACACATTGCCCTTGCGTGTGAGCTTCAGCCGGGTCGACTTGTGCTCCGGAGCGGTCTTGTCCTCGGTCTGGTTGGCGGTGGTGGCCCGGTACTGCAGCGTGATGTGGCCGTCGGCGTGAATCGCAACGTCGGCGTAGGGCGACGCCGGATCGAGCGACTGCCGCACGATGAGCACCGCCTTGGCAAGCTGCTGTGCCGGCTGCGGCGTAAAGGCGATGTCGGCGGTGATGGTCACGTCGCCGCGCAGCTTGACCCAGTCGAAGTGGAAATCGTCGGCGGCGAACCACATGTCGGCGCCGCCGCCGGTCACTTTGTAGGTCTTGGCCGCGGGATCGTAGACCGACGCGCCGGGCTTGGTGGTGCCGATGTCTGCCGAATTGGTGAAGATCCCCTGCTGACCCTGCTGCGCCGGTGTGACGGCAGCGGCGAAGATCAGGAGAGCGGCGGCGATGCTGACGAGCAGGCGGAAGCGGCGCATACAAGTGGACTTCACTATACAAGGAACTAAGAGCACGGAACAGGCGCGAGGGTTACTTGCCTGCGGGTGATTGCATGAATGCGGGATGAGACGCGCCTCACGAGCTTTGCGCCGTCCCTACTTTCCCCACGTTGAAACGCGGGGTTAACGAACGCAACGAACACCGTGCCTACGGCACCTCAGTCCTTATTGGGCACTGCTTCCCCACGCTGAAGCGCGGGGCTAACGAACCTCGCGCCGACGGCGCGGTGAAATGCGAAGCTCTTTCAGCAACAAAAACCTTCATGCGATTGCCCTGG
>Ga0134126_10009932_pt1 | contig 11996 bp, 11 predicted proteins | sample KB31752_FD_96881 | JGI IMG/M metagenome (GOLD analysis project Ga0134126, IMG submission 96881) | Terrestrial soil microbial communities with excess Nitrogen fertilizer from Kellogg Biological Station, Michigan, USA - KB3-175-2 | ecosystem: Environmental > Terrestrial > Soil > Unclassified ...
CGGCCGCTGGCATGACGTCGCGTGCGCGCCGACCGATGATTCGACATTCGGCCGGGTAGGCTGTCGCGCGCTTTTCAGGTGTATCGACGACAAGACCCGGCCATCGCGCCGGGTTTTTTTGTGATTGAGGTTTGGAGAAAATGATGGCACCACGACATTTCATCACCACCCAGGATTACAGCCGCACCGAGATCGATGCGCTGCTGGAGCAGGCTGCCGCGTTCAAGCGCTCGCCGCGCGGCCAGCAACTGGCTGGCAAATCCGTTGCGCTGCTGTTCTTCAACCCGTCGATGCGTACCCGTACCAGCTTCGAGCTGGGCGCGTTCCATCTGGGGGCGCACGCCATCGTGCTGTCGCCGGGCAAGGATGCGTGGCCGATCGAGTTCGAGGTGGGCAGCGTGATGGATGGCGACACCGAGGAGCACATCGCCGAAGTGGCGCGTGTGCTGTCGCGTTACGTCGATCTGATCGCGGTGCGCGCGTTCCCGAAATTCCAGGACTGGGCGGTGGATCGCCAGGACAAGGTGATCAAGGCGTTCGCGCAATACGCCACTGTGCCGGTGATCAACATGGAGACGATTACCCATCCCTGCCAGGAGCTGGCCCACGCGCTGGCGATGAAGGAACACATGGGCAACCTGCAGAACAAGAAGTACGTGCTGACCTGGACCTATCATCCCAAACCGCTGAACACCGCGGTGGCTAACTCGGCGCTACTGATCGCGACCAAGATGGGCATGGACGTGACCCTGTTGTGCCCCACGCCGGACTACGTGCTGGACGAGCGCTACATGGCGTTCGGCGAACAGAACGCGAAGGAGAACGGCGGCTCGCTCAAGGTCAGCCACAACATCGAGGAAGCCTATACCGGCGCCGACGTGATCTACGCCAAGAGCTGGGGCGCGCTGCCGTTCTTCGGTCGCTGGGAGCAGGAAAGGCCGATCCGCGATGCCAACAAGCACTTCATCGTCGACGAGGCGAAAATGGCCATGACCAACCACGGCCTGTTCAGCCACAGCCTGCCGTTGCGTCGGAACATCAAGGCCACCGACGCAGTGATGGATTCGCCTGCCTGCATCGCGATCGACGAGGCCGAGAACCGGCTGCACGTGCAGAAGGCGGTGATGGCATCGTTGATCGGCACGCACTGAGGACTGAAATGTACATGCCAACGGCTTTTCGCGAGATGCGTACCGACGTGCTGCACGGGCTGATCCGCGCCTATCCGTTTGCCATCGTGGTGAGCCATGCAACGGGCGGGCTGAGTGCCAATCACCTGCCGTTCGAGCTGATCGGCGATGTTTTGCATGGCCATGTCGCGCGGGGCAACGAACTGGTGCGGATGGATGGCGCCGAAGTGCTGCTGATCTTTCGCGGCCCGGACGGCTACATCAGTCCGAACTGGTATCCGACCAAGCACGAGACCGGGCGTGAAGTTCCCACGTGGAATTATGCGGTGGTGCACGTGCATGGCCGACTGCGGGTGATCGACGATGCCGATTGGATGCGCAGCCTGCTGGAGACGCTGACCGAGCACCATGAGGCCGATCAGCCACGGCCGTGGAAGATCACCGACGCGCCCGAAGACCATATCGAGAAATCGTTGCAGGCGATCGTCGGCCTGGAGGTCGTGGTCGATCGCATCGAAGGCAAATTCAAGCTGAGTCAGAACCACCCGGCGCGCAACCGCGCCGGCGTGGTCGCCGGTCTGCGCCGGCGCGACGGCGATGGCGATGCGGAGCTGGCTGCACTGATGGCCGAACAGGAACCGAAATCATGACCCACCAGCATCGCTACCAGGTGGAGGTGGAGTGGACCGGCAACCGCGGCAGCGGTACCGATGGCTATCGCAACTACGGCCGCGATCATGTGATCCGCATCGACGGCAAGCCGCCGATCGACGGCTCGTCCGATCCGACCTTTCGCGGCGACGCCTCAAGGCACAATCCCGAAGACATGCTGGTCACCGCGCTGTCGACCTGTCACATGCTTTCGTACCTGCACATGGCTACCGTCGCCGGCGTGGTGGTGACCGCCTATCGTGACGCCGCAGAGGGCACGATGATCACCGAAGGCAACGGTGGCCGCTTCGTCGAGGTGGTGCTGCATCCCGTGGTGACCATCACCGCCGCCAGCGATCCAGCCAGGGCCGAGGCGGCACACGAGGCCGCGCACCACGCCTGCTTTATCGCCAACTCCGTGAATTTTCCGGTGCGCTGCGAACCGCGCATCGTCGTCGAATCTGTCTGATCACTACATTTCCAGGATCTGCAAGCCATGAGCAAAGACATCGTCCTCGCCTTTTCCGGCGGTCTCGACACCAGCTTCTGCGTGCCCTACCTGCAGGAGCAGGGCTGGGCCGTACATACCGTGTTCGCCGATACCGGTGGCGTCGACGCGGAGGAACGCGCCTTCATCGAGAACCGCGCGAAGGAACTGGGCGTGGCCAGCCACGTCACGGTCGATGGCGGGCCGGCAATCTGGGACGGTTTCGTCAAGCCGTTCGTGTGGGCCGGCGAGGGCTACCAGGGTCAGTACCCGCTGCTGGTCTCCGACCGCTACCTGATCGTCGAGGCCGCTCTGAAGCGCGCCGCCGAACTGGGTACCAAGGCTATCGCGCACGGCTGCACCGGCATGGGCAACGACCAGGTGCGCTTCGACCTGGCCGTGAAGGCATTGGGCGATTACCGGATCGTGGCCCCGATCCGCGAGATCCAGAAGGAACACACGCAGACGCGCGCCTACGAGCAGAAGTACCTGGAAGATCGCGGCTTCGGCGTGCGCGCCAAGCAGCAGGCCTACACCATCAACGAGAATCTGCTGGGGCTGACCATGTCCGGCGGCGAGATCGACAAGTGGCAGGCGCCCGGTGCCGGCGCGGTGGGCTGGTGCAAGCCGCGCGCCGAATGGCCGTCCAAACCGCTGCGTGTGAAGATCGGCTTCGTCAACGGCGAGGCGGTGACGCTGGATGGCGAGGAGATCGCCGGCCACGCCATGCTGGCCAAGCTCAACGGCCTGTTCGCGCAATACGGCGTGGGCCGCGGCCTGTACACCGGCGACACCACGATCGGCCTGAAGGGCCGCATCATCTTCGAGGCACCGGGCCTGACCGCGCTGCTCACCGCACATCGCGCGCTGGAAGAGGCCGTGCTCAGCAAGCAGCAGAACCGCTTCAAGCCCGAGGTGGCGCGCAAGTGGGTGGAGCTGGTCTACGAAGGTTTCTTCCACGATCCGCTGAAGTCCGACCTGGAGGTTTTCCTGGCGTCGAGCCAGTCCACCGTCAACGGTGAAGTGACGCTGGAAACCGGCGGTGGCATCGTCAACGCCGTCGCGGTCGAGTCCAGGCACATCCTCAATGCCAGGGGCGCCACCTACGCGCAGTCGGCCGACTGGGGCGTGGAGGAGGCCGAGGGCTTCATCAAGCTGTTCGGCATGAGCTCGACGCTGTGGGCGGAGGTCAATCGCTCGTGAGCGGGGACTCGGGAATGGGGAATGGCGGATCGGTGTTGCTCGACGCGACGCTGGAGCATCTGCGTGCGCTGGTCGGTTTCGATACGCGCAATCCGCCGCGGGCGATCGATACCGGCGGCATCTTCGATTACCTGCGTGCGCAACTGACCGGCTTCGAGGTGACGGTGACCGATTTCGGCGCGGGCGCGGTGGCGCTGCATGCGGTGCGCGGCAAGCCAAAATATCTGTTCAACGTGCACCTGGACACCGTGCCGGATTCGCCGGCATGGACGGCTGATCCGCACACGCTTAGGCTCACCACCGATCGCGCGATCGGACTGGGTGCGTGCGACATCAAGGGTGCGGCGGCGGCGTTGCTGGCCGTGGCTGGCGCCAGCAGCGGTCCGCTGGCGTTGCTGTTCAGCACCGACGAGGAAGCCAACGACGCGCGCTGCATTGCCGGTTTCCTGCGCGCTTTTCCCCCTCTCCCTCTGGGAGGGGGGCGGGGTGAGGGGGCGCTCGGAGCCGGATCTCCTGCTTCGGCCGTACCCTCACCCCAGCCCCTCTTCCAAAGGGAGCGGGGCTATCAAGCAGCAATCGTAGCCGAGCCGACGAAGGGCCAGGCGGTGCTGGCGCATCGCGGCATCCAGTCGGTGCTGATGCGCTTCACGGGTCAGGCGGGGCACGCTTCGGGCGAACAGCAGCCGAGTGACAGCGCGCTGCACCAGGCGATGCGCTGGGGCAATGCGGCATTGGACTTCGTCACGGCGCAGTCGCACGAGCGTTTCGGCGGACTCACCGGGTTGCGCTTCAACATCGGCCGCGTCGAGGGCGGCATCAAGGCGAACATGATCGCGCCGACGACCGAGGTTCGCTTCGGCTTCCGCGCCCTGCCCACGATGAACCCGGATCATCTGCTCATCCGTTTCCGCAATCTGCTCGAACCGAAGCCGGTGGAGTTCATCGAGACCTTCCGTGGCGCTTCCTTGCCCGCTGGCGACACGGCGAACGCCGAAGCGAACCGGCTGGTCGCGCGCGATCTCGCCGACGAACTGGGCATCCCGGTCGGCAACGCCGTGGACTTCTGGACCGAGGCTGCACTGTTCTCCGCCGCCGGCTGCACCGCCTTCGTCTACGGTCCCGGCGACATCGCCCAGGCGCACAGCGCCGACGAGTGGGTCGCGCTCGACCAATTGCAGCAGTACGCAGAAACCATCTACCGGATCGTCAACAGTGGAAACGCATAAGCACACCCGCAAGACCATCGTGCGCCTGCTCTCGAGCATGGGCAGCGCGAAGGAAATCCAGCAGTACCTCAAGCGCTTCTCCGAAGTCGACGCCAAGCGCTTCGCGGTGGTGAAGGTGGGCGGCGCCGTGCTGCGCGACGAACTGGCCGATCTCGCTTCGTCGCTGACCTTCCTGCAGCAGGTCGGTCTCACTCCGATCGTGCTGCACGGCGCCGGCCCGCAGCTGGACGGGGAACTGTCGGCGGCCGGCATCGAGAAACACACCGTGGGCGGTCTGCGCGTCACTTCGCCGAAGGCGCTCGGCATCGTGCGGCGCGTCTTCCAGCAGCAAAACCTGAAGCTGGTCGAGGCGCTGCAGTCGATGGATACGCGCGCCACCTCGGTGGCCACCGGCGTGTTCATGGCCAGCTATCTGGATCGCGACACCTACGGCATGGTCGGCAAGGTCGACAGCATCAACCTGGCGCCGATCGAGGCCAGCCTGCGCGCCAACTCGATCCCGGTGATCGCCAGCCTCGGCGAGACCGACGAAGGGCAAATCCTCAACATCAACGCCGACTTCGCCGCCAACGAGCTGGTGCGCGTGCTGCAGCCGTACAAGATCGTGTTCCTCACCGGCACCGGCGGATTGCTGGACGAAAGCGGCAAGCTGATCGATTCGATCAACCTGTCCACCGAGTACGAACACCTGATGGCGCAGCCATGGATCAACGGCGGCATGCGCCTGAAGCTGGAGCAGATCGCCGACCTGCTCGCCGACCTGCCGCTGACCTCGTCGGTGTCGATCACCCGGCCGGCGGAACTGGCCAAGGAGCTCTTCACCCACAAGGGTTCGGGTACCCTGGTGCGGCGCGGCGAAAAGGTGCTGACGTTCGACTCGTGGGATGGGATCGACCTGGCGCGGATGCGCACGCTGATCGAATCGAGTTTTGGCCGCACGCTGGTGCCGGACTATTTTGAGCGCACCCGGCCATCGCGCATCTACGTGAGCGAGAACTATCGCACCGCGATGATCCTCACCGAAGAACATGTCGACAACGAGCAGGGTTTGCCATATCTGGACAAGTTCGCCGTGCTCGACGACGCGCAAGGCGAAGGTCTGGGTCGTGCGGTATGGCACGTAATGCGCGAGGAGAACCCGCGGCTGTTCTGGCGCTCGCGCCACGGAAACCCGGTCAACCCCTTCTACTACGCCGAGTCCGATGGTTGCCTCAAGCAGAAGCACTGGAAGGTGTTCTGGTACGGCATCCACGACTTCGACGCCATCGCCCGCTGCGTGACGCATTGCGCACAGCGGCAACCGACCTTGACGGACTGAAGCATGAGCACGAACAGGAATCGCATTGGCATCGTCGGCGCGCGCGGGCATGCCGGCGCGGAGCTGATCCGCTTGATCGCGGCGCATCCGGCACTGGAGCTGGCCTTCGTTTCCTCGCGCGAGCTGGACGGCCAGCGCGTCGACGCGCACGTGTCCGAGTACCGCGGCGACCTGTGCTACAGCGCGCCGGCGCACGAGGATCTGCCGAAGCTGGGTGCCGACGTAGTGATCCTGGCACTGCCCAACGGCAAGGCTGAGGTCTGTGTCGCGGCATTCGATGCGGCGGGCATCGCTCCGTTGATCGTGGACCTGTCTGCCGACTATCGTTTTGATGCGCACTGGTATTACGGGCTGCCCGAGCTGACGCGCGACAAGTGGCGCGGAGAGAAGCGCATCAGCAATCCCGGCTGCTACGCCACCGCGATGCAACTGTCGATCGCACCGCTCAAGGATCTGCTCGCCGCGCCGCCGGTGTGTTTCGGCGTGTCCGGTTATTCCGGTGCCGGCACCGCGCCGTCGGACAGGAACGATCCGGACAAATTGCGCGACAACCTGATGCCGTACGCACTCACCGGCCACTTGCACGAGAAGGAGGCATCGTTCCGGCTCGGCGTGCCGGTGGAGTTCATGCCGCACGTGGCACCGCATTTTCGGGGACTTACGGTCACCACCAATCTGTATCTCAGCCGTCGGCTGAGGCGCGAGGAAGTCGTGGCGCGTTTCCGCCACGCTTACGAGAACGAGAAGCTGGTCAGCGTGACTGACGAGGCGCCGTGGGTCAGCCGCATCGCGAACCGCCACCATGCCGAGATTGGCGGCTTTGCGCTCTCCACCGACGGCAAGCGCGTGGTGATCGTGGCGACGCTGGACAACCTGCTGAAGGGTGCGGCGACCCAGGCCATGCAGAACATCAACCGCGCGATCGGCGTGGACGAATACACGGCTATCCCGGTGGAGCAAGGGTGAGGGAAGAGGAACGAAAGAAAGCTTGCACTCCCCGCACTCCCGACAATCCTTGGCTTGATCTCTCTACACTCCTCTCAACTTACTCCTCGACTCCCATGACCCAACCCCTCTGGCAAAAATCCGGCGTGCAGATCGACGCCAGGATCATGCAGTTCCTCGCCGGCGACGACGTGCTGCTGGATCGCGAGTTCTTCCTGCACGACATCACCGCCAGCAAGGCGCACGTGGAGGGGCTTGCCAACATCGGCGTCGTTAGCGCAGACGAAGCCGCGGCGTTGAAGCGCGAGATGGATGCGCTGGCCGCGGACTTCGCCAATGGCACTTTCGTGCTGGACGAGCGCTATGAGGACGGCCATTCGGCGATCGAGGCGCGGCTCACCGAGCGCCTCGGCGATGCCGGTCGCCGCGTGCATACCGGGCGCAGCCGCAACGACCAGATCCTGGTCGCCACCCGGTTGTGGCTGAAGGACAAGCTGGCCGCACTGGAAACGCATTGCCGCGCTGTCGCCCGAGTCTGCCTCGAACGTGCCGGTCAGGAGGCATTGCCGATGCCCGGCTACACGCACCTTCAGCGTGCCGTGGTGTCGTCCACCGCGATGTGGTTTGCCGGCTTCGCCGAAAGCTTCATCGACAACGTGCTGCGCGCGCGGCAAACGATGGCGCTGATCGATGCGAACCCGCTCGGCACCGCTGCCGGCTACGGCGTGAACCTGAAGCTGGATCGCGAGCACACCACCCGGGCGCTCGGCTTCGCCCGCATGCAGGTCTCGCCGATCTGCGCGCAGCTGTCGCGCGGCAAGTTCGAGATGGCGGCGCTGGAAGCGGTCGGCGGCGCACTGCTCGACCTGCGCCGGCTGGCCTGGGATCTGTCGCTGTTCACCACCGCCGAATTCAACTTCGTGAAGCTGCCACCGGAATACACCACCGGCAGCTCGATCATGCCGAACAAACGCAACCCCGACGTGATCGAACTGCTGCGGGCCAGCTACGCCAGCGTGGCCGCCGCACGCACCGAGATCGAGCAGTTGCTGTCGCTGCCGTCCGGCTACCAGCGCGACCTGCAGTTCTCCAAGGGCTCGATCTTCCACGGTGTGCGTCATGGACTGATGGCGCTGGAACTGGTGCCCGACCTGCTGGCGCGATTCGAATGGAACGAAGCATCGATGCGCGCCGCGATCGAGCCGGCGATGTACGCCACCGACGCGGCGATCGAGCAGGCCGCCGCCGGCGTGCCGTTCCGCGATGCGTATCGCGTCGCCGCGGAAGCTGATGCATCGGCCGGGCAGGGGCGCACGCCGGAAGGCAGCCTGGGACTGCGCGTCTCGCCTGGAGCGGCTGCCGATCTCCGTCTCGACGAGCTTGCCGCGCGATTGGCGGCGATCGTGCGAGTAGCGGGCTGAGGAGACCCCCGATCGATGTCACGGCAGCACCCATCCAACAATTTCGACGCGGTTCGCTTGCTGGCTGCGGGCATGGTGCTGTGCTCGCATCAATTCGCACTCACTGACCGGGTGGAGCCACACCCCTTCGGGCTGCTTACGATGGGTACGCTCGGCGTGCTGGTGTTCTTTGCAGTCAGCGGCTATCTGGTGGCGCAGAGCTGGGATCGTGATCCGCACGTGTTCCGCTTCGCGGCCAAGCGATTCCTGCGTGTATGGCCAGGCCTGGCCGTGGTCACGCTGTTGGCGGCGCTGGTGTTGGGTCCCTTGGTCAGTGTGTTGTCGCCGCGCGAATATTTTCGCTCACCCGTCACCTGGGACTATTTCTCCCAGTTGTACCTGGGCATTCGTTTCTATTTGCCTGGTGTATTCACGCACGCCACGTTTCCCGTGGTAAACGGATCGCTGTGGACGATACCGATCGAGGTGCGCTGGTACGGCATCCTTCTGTTCGCTGGATTGTGCGGTGTGTTGCGTGATCGCTTTCGCTACCTGATGCTGATGCTGGTGTTGCTGTATGCGGTTTATATCTACGGCGTGTTCGACGTTCAGCACAATCCGCTGGCACGGTTTCCGCTACCGGACTTTGGCTGCGAGTACGGCAGTTATTTCTGCTACGGGGTGGTCCTTTATCACTTTCGAGGCGCGTGGCGCCGTCATGATGGCTGGTTGACTGCAGCGCTTGTTGCGGCGGCGGCGTTGATGGTGGCGTTGGAGCACGGCTATACCGCATTGTTCCTGCTGTTGCCCTGGCTGATGATCCGCTTTGGCACTTCTTCCACGCCGGTGCTGCGTCGCTTCGGCCGCCATGGCGATTTTTCCTATGGCATCTACATCTACGCATACATGATGCAGCAACTGACGGTTTCGCTGATGGGCGTCGATCATCCGTACTGGATGGGCTTGCTGGTTTCCGCGGCCTGTACGCTGGTTTGTGCGACGCTATCGTGGCATTTTGTTGAAGCGCCGGCGATGGCGCTCAAGCGCCGTCTTGCTGGTCGGAGTGCGGAGACGCCAGCTATCGCCGATGCTCGGGTCTTGCGGACGGACGCTCCTTCGGCGCCTGATTGATTTTCCCGTTCATTTTGCAACCCCGCCACGATGAAAGCTGGCGACTTTCCAGAATGTTTCGAGGGGGCAGCCTGGGCATGAATTTGAAAATCAGCCCGGGGCGAACGGACACGTGGCCTCTGGCAATCCTCGTCATCGTTGGATTTGACACCGGCTTCATCACACCAACCGCCATGTCATGACGCCATGGACACCCTCTGACCTGATCAGCACATGAAGACAAATATCTTGATTTGCGTGGCTCTGCTCATGGCCAACACGGTCACGACGCGAACGGCGGCAACCGTGGCGGCGCCTTCCAACCCCTTCGTGCTGAGTGCCGCACAGAAGGACAAGCTGCTGGCTGACTGGCCACAGCTGGAGAGGTATCGCGACCAGAACGCGGCACTGCCACCGCCCGGCAAAGGCGAGCGACGGGTCGTGTTCATGGGTGATTCGATTACCGACATCTGGCGCGGCCGAAGCTTTTTTCCGGGAAAGCACTACATCAACCGCGGCATCAGCGGGCAGACCACGGGGCAGATGTTGATCCGGTTTCGCGCTGACGTCATTGCGCTGAAGCCTCGCGTGGTCGTGATTCTTGGTGGCACGAACGACATCGCCGACAACCCCGGCCCATACTCATTGCGGATGATTGAGGACAACCTGACATCCATGGCCGAACTGGCGCGCGTCAACGGCATCAGGGTCGTACTGGCGTCCGTAACACCGGTCAATGATGTCCATTTTCCCCTGACGTCGGGGAGGCCGACGCGGAAAATTCTCGCGCTGAATGCATGGATCAAGGCTTATGCGCATCACGAGAATTTCATTTATCTTGATTATTACGCGGCGCTGCTCGGTCCCCATGACATGCTGAAAAAGGGATTTTCCAACGATGGCATCCACCCCAACCCAGCTGGCTATGCCGTAATGGCACCGTTGGCACAGCAGGCGATTGACCAGGCGTTGATGAATCCCTGAGTCGGTCGTCGTGATGCACATCCTTCTAGCGGGGACCCGAAACAAATCCTCCTGAAATGCGCAAATGCGCCATGCATTGATCGAGGTGTTGGAATTCGGGTGTGCATCAAACGCCTCGTTGAGGCGAATTCACCGGAGAAGGAAGCGGCATGAGCGTGCATGCGGGATTGCCCGAACAGGTATTGCCACCCTGGCGTCGCGCCGTATTGAAGGTTGGCAGCAACCTGCTCGCTGCCGATGGTGGCGGCCTCACGTCGCGCTATGCCGAAGGACTGGCTGCGTTCATCACGGCCAGTCAGGCCAAGGGTCGCCAGGTGATTCTGGTGTCCTCTGGCGCGGTGGCTGCGGGCCGTGCCCTGCTGCGTCAGCATGCGGCCAATGGCGGTTGTCTCGCCGCACGCCAGGCACTGGCTGCGCTCGGCCAGGTGCCGATGATCGCACTGTGGCAATCGCTGTCCGCGCGACCGGTGGCGCAGGTGCTGCTGACCCACGACGACCTGCGCAACCGCCGCCGTTACCTCAACGCGCGCGCCACCCTGCGCGAGCTGCTGCAGCTCGGCGTGCTGCCGGTGATCAACGAGAACGACACCGTGTCGGTGGATGAGTTGAAGCTCGGCGACAACGACAACCTCGCCGCCATCGTGGCCGCGCTGGTCGACGCCGACCTGCTGCTGATTGCTTCCGATGTCGATGCGCTGTACAGCGCCGATCCGCGGCGCGATCCGACGGCCACGCCGATCGCGCGTGTCACCGCGTTGACCCCCGGGATCGTGATGATGGCCGGCGACAGCGGTAGCGCTGCCGGCACCGGTGGCATGCGCACCAAGCTGCAGGCGGCGGCGAAAGCTGCGGTCGCCGGCATCCCCACGGCCTTGTTCAGCGGTCGCGAGACGGCCACCGTGCAGGCGCTGCAGCACGGGAAGCTGCGCGGCACCCTGATTGCCGCTGCCTCCACCCGCCTGCAGGCGCGCAAGCATTGGCTGCATCACGCGCCTGCCGCCCCGGGCCGCATCCGCATAGACGCCGGTGCCGCGAAGGTGCTGGCCGGGGGCCGCGTCTCGTTGTTGCCGGGCGGCGTGCTCGGTGCCGATGGCGAGTTCCATCGCGGCGACCTGGTCGAGATCGTCGATGCTGCCGGCACCGCGATCGCCCGCGGCCTCAGCCAGTACGGCGCCGTCGAAGTGCGCCGCGTGGCTGGCCGCCACAGCCGCGAGATCGGCGAGGTGCTGGGCTACAGCTACGGTGACGAGGTGGTGCATCGCGACGACCTCGTCACCATCAATCCTCCGGTCGCGCCGGGGCAGGAGATCGACGCATGAGCACGATCCGCCGACAGGCGCTGGCCTGCCGTGATGCGGCCCAGGTGGTGGCCGCTCTCGACACGGCGGGCAAGCGCGCCTTGCTGCGGGACATGGCCGTGGCGCTGGAGGCGCAGTCAACGGCGGTGCTTGCCGCGAACGCCGAGGACATGCGGCAGGCCGGGGCAAAGGGTGTGCAGGGCGCGATGCTCGATCGATTGCGGCTGGACGAGGCGCGCGTGGC
>Ga0134126_10009933_pt1 | contig 11996 bp, 11 predicted proteins | sample KB31752_FD_96881 | JGI IMG/M metagenome (GOLD analysis project Ga0134126, IMG submission 96881) | Terrestrial soil microbial communities with excess Nitrogen fertilizer from Kellogg Biological Station, Michigan, USA - KB3-175-2 | ecosystem: Environmental > Terrestrial > Soil > Unclassified ...
AGGAGGCCGCCGCCTGCGGCGCCGCGCACCTGGGGCTGCTTCCGGACGCCGAGCCCGTCCGCCGGTACCTGGCCGCCCGCGGCGTGCTGGTCAGCCAGGACTGCGGGGTCAGCCGGCCGCCCGGCCGCCTGACCCACCTCGACATCGCGTTCTGCTCCCAGGAGGCGGCCGGCCGCCCGCCCCGCGACCTGGCCGCCGAGGCCATCGCCGCCGGCGCCCGCCTGGCCGTGGTCACCCGCGGCGCCGAGGGCAGCCTCGCGTTCGATGGGCGGCACTGGTGGCAGGCCGCGGCGGCCCCGGCCGACGTCGTCGACACCACCGGCGCGGGGGACAGCTACGCCGCCGCCTTCCTGCACGCCCGGCTCGGCGGCGCCGACGTGGATCAGGCCATGACCGCCGCCGCGCTCCACGCCGCGCTGGCCTGCGCGCACCCCGGCGGCTTCCCGCAGGAGGCGCTCCGGACGGCCTAGAGGTCGTCAGCCCTAGAGGTCGTAGCGGTAGATGGTCGGGCGCTGGATGGCGGAGCCGGAGTTCTTCACGGTGGCCGGCTGCAGGAAGGACTCGGTGCCCGGAATGCGGTACACGGGTCCGGCGCCGCCGGTGACGCCGATCCACGGCACGCTGGTCCAGGCGCCGCCGGCCAGGATCGCGAACCCGCCGAACCAGTAGCCGCCCTGCCCGTCAGGCACGACGTTGCTGGTGTTGGCGATGAGGTTGTCCGGGACGGACTGGGGCAGCCAGCGGTGGCCGTTCCAGTGCAGGGAGCGGGATGCGGTCTGCGTGTCCCAGCCGACCCAGACGTTGGCCGGGGAGATGGCCGAGACGCCGGGCTCGTCGGTCAGCACCCGCGGCAGGCCGGCGTTGTGCCAGGCGCTGCCGTTCCAGCGGAAAGCCTCCGCCCGGTACGCCGAGTGGGTCCACACCGAGCCCGCGATCCAGACGTTGCGCGTCCCTGACGCCGATATCGACTCGGGCATCAGGTTGCCGTTAGCCAGGTTGTAGCCCCGCCACCGGGCACCGTTCCAGTGGAAGACGCTGGCCGAGACGCTGCTGCCCGGCGCGAAGATGGTGGCCGATGAGCCGAACGCCCACACGTTGTCCGGGTTGAGCGCGAGGGTGCCCTGCAGGTAGGTCTTGGCCGGCACCGGGATCTTGTGCCAGCGCGAGCCGTCGAACCGGTAGGCCATGGAGTGGGCCACCGTGCCTGGTGTGAGCCCGACGACCCAGACGTCGTTCGCCGCCGACGCCGTCACCTGGTCGGAGGAGAACCTAGGGGCACCGGGGATAGTGACGGTGCTCCAGCCTTCGCCGCCGGCATAGTGCCGGATGAGCGGCTGGTAAATGGCGTTGCCCTTGCTGTCCCACAGGTCGCCCACCGCCCAGACGTCGGCCTTGCTGATGGCGGCGATCTGCGTGAAGCTCCCGGCCCGATTCACCTGCAGCACCTGGGACCAGGACGTACTGCTGGCCATGGCGGGCCCGGTCGCGGCCAGTCCGGCGGTCGCGGCCAGTCCAGCGGTCGCGGCCAGCCCGGCGGTCGCGGCCAGCACAGTGGCGGAGCCTGCTATCCAGCGCCTCATCACGCCTCCCCGGCCACAAGGGAATGGCTGCTCATCGGTCACCGACATAGTGCCTCTACCTAAGGGCTCGTGAACAGCCCAAACAGGTAAATTCGGGAACGGGGAACCGACCATTGAGGAGGACGCGCCGATGCCGGAGCTGGCCATCGCCGTGATACCCGCCGACGGGATCGGCCACGAGGTCCTGGCCGCCGGGAGGGCGGTGGTGGACGCGGTCGCCGAGCGGTCCGGCGCCTTCCGGGTCCGGTGGACCGAGTTTCCCTGGGGCTGCGACTACTACCTCAAGCACGGCCGGATGATGGCCGAGGACGGCCTCGACGAGCTGCGCGGCTTCGACGCCATCTACTTCGGCGCGGTCGGCTGGCCCAGCGTGCCCGACCACGTCAGCCTGTGGGGCCTGCGGCTGGCCATCTGCCAGGGCCTGGACCTGTGGGCCAACGTCCGGCCGGTCACCTTCCTGCCCGGCATCCGCGGGCCGCTGCGCGATCCCGCGCTGACCGGCACCAGCTGGGTCGTGGTGCGAGAGAACAGCGAGGGCGAGTACGCCGGCATGGGCGGGCGCAACCTGAGCGCCCGCGGCCAGGGCGGCGAGGTCGCGCTGGAGACGGCCCTGTTCACCGAGGTCGGCTGCGAGCGGATCATCCGCTACGCCTTCGAGCTGGCCCGGGCCCGTCCCGAGCGGCATGTCACCAGCGTCACCAAGAGCAACGCCCAGCGGTTCGGCATGGTGCTGTGGGACGAGGTCTTCGACCGCGTCGCCCGTGACTACCCCGGCGTGTCCACCGACCGCTGCCTGGTCGACGCCATGGCCGCGCGCATGGTGCTCCAGCCGGCGAGCCTGTCCGTCGTCGTCGCCTCCAACCTGCACGCCGACATCCTGTCCGACCTGGGCAGCGCCCTGTCCGGCAGCCTGGGCCTGGGCTGCAGCGCCAACCTCAGCCCGCAGCGCCGCGCGCCCAGCATGTTCGAGCCGGTGCACGGCTCGGCCCCCGACATCTCCGGCCAGGGCATCGCCAACCCGATCGGCGCCATCGCCAGCGCCGCCATGCTGCTCGAGCACCTGGGCTACGGCCGCGAGGCCGGGTGGATCCACGACGCCATCCGGGCCACCGTGGCCGACGGCGTCCTGACCGCCGACCTGGGCGGCACGGCCACCTCGGCCGAGTTCCGCGACGAACTCATCGCGCGCCTGCCGCCGGGCGCGTGACGCGGCCCGGACGGGAGGTCCCTCAGAGAGTGACGATCTGCTCGGCGGCGGTGTCGATGGTGCGCAGGATGCGGTCCAGGGGAGCCGGTGCATGGCGGTGCATGCGGTCGGTGTCGGAGTGCGGGAGGAGCACGAGCCGGTCGACGCCGAGTTCGGCGTACTGCTCCGCGAGCGCCCGGTCCACCGGGCCTAGCGGGGTGACCGTGAGTTCCAGCCGGCCCAGCTCGGCCGGTCGCTCATGCTCGTGGCCCAGCCTCCGCAGCGCCTCCACGTGACGGCGGATCGTCTCCACGTCCAGGCCGAACCCGTACCAGCCCTCGGCCATGGTCACGGCGCGGCGCAGGGCCGCGGGTGCCTCCCCGCCGATCACGATCGGCGGAGCGGGCCACTGCCGCGGCCGGGGATGGGTGTCGATGCCGCTGAACGAGACGAATTGGCCCTGATAGCTGGGGCGGTCCATTGACCACAGGGCGCGCAGCGCGCGGATGTAGTCCTCCATCCGCGCGCCGCGCTCGGCCATCGGCACGTTGGCGGCGGCGAACTCGGCCTCGACGTATCCGGCCGCGACCCCGGCGATCAGCCGCCCGTTCGACACCACGTCCACGCTGGCCAGTTCCTTGGCCAGGACGACCGGGTTGCGCAGCGGCAGCACGATGATGCCGCTGGCCACCTTGATCGCGTCGGTGTGGGCGGCGACCAGGGTCAGCGCGACGATGGTGTCGAGCAGGGGCAGGGTGGGCGGCATCGAGAAGCCGCGCGGAGCCGGGTCGGGCAGAACGAGGTGCTCACCGGTCCACACGGACTCGAAGCCGGCGGACTCAGCATGCTGGGCGACTCGCACGGCCGTGTCGGGGTCGGCGCAGGTTCCGTAGTTGATCGCGAACAATCCGATCTTCATCACCGTGACCCTACGTGTCCCCGGCGGGGCGCGTTCCCGCCGGGGGCGCGGTCAGGCGGGCTGGGCGTCGGGCTCCGGGGCCGGAGCGTCGGGCTCGCGCAGGACGAGGCGCTGGTGGTCCTGGCCGACCCGGCGGATCACGTACGGCACCAGGGAGATCAGCAGCACGCCGACGGCGATGAGCACGTTGCGTATCGAGCGGTAGCCCCGCCTCCTGGGGGTGCGTGGCGCCGACCGCGGTGACCACGATGTCGACCACCGCCACGATGGCGGCGACCGGGATAATCGCCTGGACGCCCAGAAAGCGCAGCGGCTCTCACCATCATCGGCACCCACACCGCGCACCGCGGGCGGGGCCTCGGCATGAGGCTGCTGGCCGCGACCCTGAGCCGCGTCGACGCCCTGGGTGCTCCGGCGTACCTGGAGTCCACGAATCCGGCCAACGACAAGCGATACCAGAGCGTTGGGTTCGAGCCGAGAGGACATCGTGATGCCGGCCGGCCAGATCGTGACCACGATGTGGCGCCCTTCCCGCCCGGCCTGAGGTAACGGTACAGTGACCCCTGGGGGAGGGGAATATGAACACATTGCTGGCTGCTGCTTTCCGTGGCCGTCTTGAGGGCGCTGGTGATCCGAGCCCATCGCCATCGGCTCGGAGCAAGCATGTGGTCTATGTTTCTGGGCATGTCTCGAAGGACTGGAATTCCTTTTATAAGGACTGGGTTCATCCTGTCGTTAACTTCGGCACGCCAACGTTGATCATTCTGGCGGTCCTGCTCACGTTATCAGTGCTGCTCACCCCGGCACTCGTTCATAAGAAGACGCCCGGCATGAAGTCGGCACGCCCGTTGCCGAAGGGGGCCCTGCGGACGACCTACTGGTTTGGGGTCGTTTGCCTTTTATTCTCGGCGGTCGAAGGCGCCATTGTGTATACTGTCTCTCGCCATGTGCGCCCGATACCATGGTCCGCCGGGGTCGCGATCGGATTTACGGCACTCGCCGTTGCCGTCATATCCATATTGTATATATTTGTCGGCCGTGACCGGACACTACTCCGTGACTCAATGTCGCTGTCGCTTTCGGCTATCTCGCTGCTGGCTGGCGCATCTTTCATCATATGGCTTTCCGGCGTCATGAATTGGCCTGCGGCCCGCTCGTATTGGCGCCATCTTGATGGGCAATTCAGCTCGCTGATTTACGCAGCGTTGCTGGCGATAGCAGGAATTGCCATCGCCGGCCGCGTACGCGGGATCTCGATCGGCATGCTGATTCAGGGACATGACAAGGACGGCAGTGATGACGCGGGCCTGGGCGCCTTCGTGAGGGCGCGGCTCTATGCCATGGGCTCCGCCGGCCCCAGCGGGATCCTGATAACTCAGCAGACGGACGTCGACACGCTGCCCTCGGGCGCCCTGAACCTGATCCCGCAGGGCAACCTGGCCAAGCTGGCCGCGTTGTTCGTCTCGCTGTTCACCCCGGCGACCCCGTGGCGTGTCGACGTGGTTGAGCAGTTCGACGGCAGCGTCATCGTGTCCATCCGGCGGAACGGGAAGGTCGTCGAGGCGACCGTCATCCGAGCCAGTGCGCTGGGACTGCCCGCCCAGAGCCCAGGTGCGACCGCAAAGTCCGCCGATTCGGGACCCGACTGGACCGCCGAACTGCGGACAGCCGCAGCCGCTTTCGTCTTGCTCGCCATGTCCAAGCGCTACCACCACCTAGAACTGGGGCTGTCCGGTGCCACCCGGTGGCGCAGTGTGGCTCTGCAAGTCATCGCCTCGGATCCGCTGTGCAAGCTGAGCGACGAGCAACGGCGTGCGCTGCTGGAGCGGGCCATTGCCGACGACAGCGAGAATAACGCCGCCCAGCTCGCACTGCTGAACTCACGCTACAGCACAGCAGTCAGCAGCGCCGACCATCTCAAGTTCGCCCGCAAGTTCAAAGAATTGCTTGAGAAAGTTCCAGGCAGCGGCGGCGCCGACAAGATCGGGCAGCGGGCAAGTCCTCTTGAACTGCGAGTGAGGTTCAACCTCCTGGTCGCGTGCGGAAATTACGTCACGTCACTCGACCGGAGTGATGGCACGGCCGAGGCGGACTGTGCCATGGGCACGGCTACCAAGCAAGTCCAGAGCCTACTGGAATACTGGAATAGAAGTGAACCTAAGAAGAAGCGGCCCGAGTTGCGACGAAGCATGTATGCCGCGGTTAACTTTGCCGGTGAGGCTATTGAGACAGAATGGGGTCGCCGACACGTCCCCAGGGAGATTCCGGGAGTGAAATCCGACCTCCCTGGCGATGTGGACCTGACCTTCCTTGCTCGATACGAGCACGCGTGTGCGCTTGCCAGGCGCCTTCCCACCGGGCCCAAGAAAGCTGATGAGTACGCCGAGGCTCTGGATAATCTTGAGATCGCGGCCATACAGCTGAGCCTGCGGACCTGGGCACGAACGGATCCTTCGCTGAGCGAGCTCCAGGAGGTCGATGCGGTTGCCGCGACTCTTGGCAGCCCGACGGCTGTCATCGGGGATCCGGCATATGGGCTGGTTGCTCGATTCAAGGGCCTGGTGGGGGATCCAGTTACTTCGGATTTCCTGGCGCTGTCCCCGTTTTCCTCGCACCGGGACGCGCTCGAGCTGCGGGGTGTCCACAATGCTGAGCAGCTCGGTGGCGTGGAAGTCAACGACCTGGTCTCGGATCTGAGCATCACGACCGGAGAGGCCCGGCGGTGGCGCGAGCTGGCTCGCCTGCACCAGTGGCTCGCCAATGCCACCCCCGCCTCGGCCTGGGCACAGACCGCTGGCGGATCGGACACCAGGGCAACGCAGCTGGTGTTCCTCCTGCTGCTACAGAATCTGGACACGATCGAACTCACGCGCAAGGCGCTGAACGGTACTTCGCTGAAAGGCAGCCTCCTCGATGGGGCCCGGCCCTGGGCAGTGGTGGCTCCGGGAGCCGCTGAGCTGAGAGCGTGGCAAAGCCACGATGGAAGCTGACCTGCTGCGCTAGACCGGCCAATGTCCAGCTTGCGCCCTCGGATTTCCAGTCATGATCTTGGTCGCGCATCACCGAACGACGTGGCTGTTGCTGTCACGTCGCTGTTACGACGTGAGAGCAACAGCCACGTCGTTGGTCGCCTTCGGCCAGGTCGCAAACCTGGGATCTGGCTGGCCGCATTGTGGGGCATCCTGGTGTCGGTGCTGGGTCCCACCGGATTCCTACAGGAAGCTGGGAGAAATCGCAGGATTCTCCGCAAGGCTCGTGAAAACGGGCATGTATCCGCCTTGAGGAGACCAGATGCGCAGAGTCCTGGCTGGGGTGCTGGGCGTTGGACTTGCGGCTGCCGCTGCGGCTGCGGCTGCGGCGGTCGCGGGGACCAGCGGGGTAGCGGCCGCGACTGGGCGTCCGGTCCAGGCCGCGCACGGCGCGACGGCCAGGGCGACGGTCCGGTTCGCGGGCGGCCCGGTGCTGGGGGTCGGCCGGGGACTCGGCGCTAGTCGGAGAGGAGTTCCGCGGCGGCGGCCGCCGGACCGGGCTCCTGATCAACCTCAGCGGCCATGCCGTCACCATCCCGGCCACTGGACTCTTCCCGGCCAACGCCGGCTACCAGCAGGTCACAGGCTCGCCGATCCGTCAGTACGCCACGGCGGCCGGGCTGCGCACGACCAGCGGCGTCACCGGCTCGGCGCTCACGCTGCCCGCGTACTCCCTCACCCTCGTCACCGTGCGGTAGCGACCGTGCGGTCCCGACCGGCCCGCGGCCGGCGGGGCGGCTCAGGGCTCCAGGTCTCAGGACTCCAGGGCGGCTTCGGCCGCGGCCGTGAGGCCGGCCAGGCCGTCGCGCAGCTCGCCGGCCGACGGCCAGCCGTATCCGAGCCGGAAGTAGCGGTCGCTGACCTCGAACCAGTGGCCGGGGCCGACGTAGGTGCCGTGCTCGGCCAGCAGGCCCTGGTAGAAGGCGGCCGTGTCCACCGCCACCTCGGGGCCGAACCGGACCAGGCCGACGACCCCGCCGCGCGGCGGGATCCACTCGAAGATGCGCTGCCCGTCGAGCCAGTCCTGCACCACGGTCAGGCGCTCGCGCACCTCCGCCAGGATGGGCGGCAGGATCTGGTCGCGGCGGGCCAGCACCTCGCCGGCGATGTGCTCGTCGAGCGTGGCGCCGCAGATGAGGATCTGCTCCTTGGCCGCGAGCAGCAGCTCGCGCAGGTCCGGGTCGGTGGTGACGGCCCAGCCGATCCGCAGGCCCGGCAGGCCGTAGGCCTTGGACACCGAGCCCACGCTGATCGCACGGGCGGACACGCTCGCGGCCATGGGCAGCGGCGCGCCGTGGGTCAGGTCGCGGTAGGTCTCGTCGACCAGCAGCACCGCGCCGGCCGACTCCGCGAGCTCGGCCAGCTGGTGCAGGACGACCTCGTCCCACAAGCCGCCAGTCGGGTTGTGCGGGCAGGTCACGCTGATCATCTTGGTGCGGCCGGGCCTGACCCGTGACCGGAGCTGGTCGAGGTCCAGCGCCCAGCCGTCCTCGTAGCGCAGGTCGACCACGTCGACGTCGGCGCCGATGGCCCGCGGCGTCTCGAGGTTGGTGGCGTAGTTGGTACGGACCACGACCAGGTGATCGCCGGGGTCCAGGAGGGCCGTGGCCACGCAGAACAGCGCGGCGGCCGCGCCCGGCGTGACCAGCACGTGGCCGGCCGCCAGCCCGCTGCCCTGGGCGGCGATGGCCTCGCGCAGCGGCGGGTCGCCGAGGTGGTCCCCGTAGCACAGCAGCAGGCGGTCCAGGTCGACGTCCAGGCCCAGGTCACCGAGCCGCCGGTCGGCCACCGAGCTCTCCGACAGGTTGTTGGTGATGACGGAGTACCCGAGCTGCTCAGGGGACTCGATCTCGATGGGCATCCGCCGGTAGCGCACGTGGCTACCTCTCTGCCTGGACGGTCCAGCCCGCGATCTGGGCTCGCGAGCTGAAGCCGAGCTTGTTCATGATGTTGCGGACGTGGCTCTCGACCGTGCGCTCGGAGATGAACAGGCGCCCGCCGATCTCCTTGTTGCTCAGGCCCTCGGCCACCAGCCAGGCCACGTCGGCCTCGCGCCGCCCGAGGACTCCGTCACCGCGCCGGGCCGAGGCCGAGTCCGAGGTCGAGTCCTCCGCTGCCGCAGGCGACGCACTCTCGCCGAGCGCGAGCCGGGCCGCGGCATCCCGGCTGAGCCGCTGCCCGGCCTGGCGCAGGTCGCCGGAGAACAGCGCGGCCAGGCCCTGGTTGAGCAGCATCATGTCCAGGGTGTACAGGTCACCGGCCTCGCGGCTGAGCCGGGCGCCCGGCTCAGCCGCCGACCTGACCGCGGCCAGGTCACCGTCGAACAGGCCGTTGGCGGCCCGATGCCGCCGCGGCCCGCTCGGTGAACAGCATGACCGCCTCGTTCTGGCGCAACCGGGCGAGCGGCTCGGCGGGGTCCGGGCCGGGCAGCTCCAGCGGGGGAACGGGCAGCACGTGCTCGCCGGCCACCGACAGCGGCTCCCGGCTGGTCGCGATCACCCGGACGCCGGGTGCCGCCGTGATGATCTCGCTGATGACCTGCGCGGCCGCGTCGAGCAGGTGCTCGCAGTTATCCACGACCAGCAGCAGTTCCTTGTCCCTGAGGTAGGCGCGCAACCGGGCCAGTGGCTCGGCCGCGGTCTGATCACGCAGGTCGAGGGCGGCCAGGACGACATTGGCGACGAGCCCCGGATCGCGGAGCTCGGCCAGCTCGGCCAGCCAGGCGCCGGCCGCGAAGCCGCGGCTGAGGGCGGCCGCGATGCGGACCGCCAGCCGGGTCTTGCCCACGCCGCCCGGCCCGGTCAGGCTGACCAGCCGCGCCGTGGTCAGCTTCCGCCTGGCCTCGGCCAGCTCATAACGCCGGCCGACGAAGCTCGTCGTCTCGGCGGGCATGCTGCCCGGTCGAAGCGGGGGCCTGGGCACGGACAAAACGTACTACGGCCTGGGGCCGGCCGCTCCGCGGTCCCGGGCGGCGCGGAGCTGTCGGAAATACAAGATCTAGCGGATTAAATCGGTTCGACGCCGGACTGCCCCGCCACCCCTTTCATCAGCATGGCTGGCTGATGACCTACCGTTGAAATTGCTGGAAGAGGGCGGCGCTGAGTCCCGGTACGACTATCCGGAAGGAGAACCGATGAGTGCTCGACCGAATATTGTCCTCGTCCACGGCGCGTGGGCCGACGGCTCCTGCTGGAGCGCGGTCATCGAGCGCCTGCAGGCCGACGGCTTTCACGTCACCGCGCCTCAGTTCCCCGAATCCTCGCTGGCCGCTGACGTTGCCCGGCTGCGCGAGGTGCTGGCCCGGCAGGACGGGCCGACCATCGTCGTCGGCCACTCCTACGGAGGTCAGATCGTCACCGCCCTGGGCGCCGATGCGCCGAACGTCGTCGGCCTGGTCTACATCGCGGCCTTCGGCCTGGACGAGGGCGAATCGATCGGCGCGCTGCTGCAGCAGGGCCCGCCGACCCCGGCGCTGGCCCACCTGGAGGTCGACGACCAGGGCTTCGCCTGGCTGCCCGAGGACGACTTCGTGAACCACTTCGCAGCCGACGTGGATCCGGTCAAGGCCCGAGTGATGCATGCCGTGCAGCAGCCACTTTCCTGGTCCGCCCTCAACGAGGTGATGGGCGACCCGGCCTGGAAGTCACACCCGTCCTGGTTCATGATCGCCGATGGTGACCAGGCCATCCCGCCCGAGGCCGAGCGCCAGTTCGCCGCCCGCATGGGCGCCACCACCGTCGAAGTCCCGACGAACCACGTGGCGATGGTTTCCCATCCCGACGAGGTGCTGCAGCTTATCCACGCCGCCGCCGGGGCGGTCCAGGCCGCCGCCGGCTAGTCCCACCGCGAATCACCCGTCGGGGGGATAACAGGCTGGCGCCCACTTTGTACCTTCGTGAAATGACGCTGATCAGGCCTTTTAAGCCCACGGCCGACGAGCACGGTGCGCCGGCGACGCTGGAACTGGCCAGCCCCGACTTCCCGCACGAGGGCCCGATCCCGCCCGCGCACGCCGCCGCCCGGGCTGGCGGCCAGGACCTGTCACCCGCCCTGACCTGGTCCCCGGCCCCGCCGGGCACCGACGAGCTGCTGCTGGTCGTCGAGGATCCCGATGCCCTGGGGCCTGGCCGTTCGTGCATTGCGTGGCCCGGCTCGACCCCTCGGTGGCCGGCCTGGCCCACGGCGCGCTCGGCGCCGCCAGCCCGGCCGCCGGGGTGCGCCTGCTGCGCTCGGGCTCCGGCCGCGGTTACCTCGGCCCCGCGCCACCCAAGAGCCACGGCCCGCACCGGTACGTGTTCCAGCTCTTCGCCCTGGCCACACCCCTCGGCTGCAACGATGCGGCCCTGGACTCGGCCCGGCCCCGCGACGTGCTCGCGGCCGCCCGCTGATCCTGCTGCACGGCTTCGCCGCCTCGGCCGGGCAGTGGCTCGACCACGGGCCCGCCGCCGCCCTGGCGCCCGGCCCGCCCGCCTGATCGTGGCCGGCCAGGGCCTGACCGCGGTCGGCGCCACGGCCGGCGGCGGCACCAACCGCCGGGTGCTCACCGCCCTGGCCCGCGGCGACCGCATCGAGCCCGGCTCACCCGACGCGCAGGCCGCCTACTGGCTCACCCAGCTCGGTGGTGATCCCCGGGCCCTGCTGCACGTCCTGGACTCGCTGGTCGCCACGCCCGGCGAGGCGCTGCGCCAGGTGGACACGCCCGCGCTGGTGGTGGCCGGCGACCAGGATCACGATCATTCTTCGGCTACCGAGCTCGCCGCCGTCCTGCCCCGCGCCCGCTTCGTCCCGGTCCCCGGCGACCACTGGACCGCGCTCACCAGCCCCGAGCTCGGCGCCGTGATCAGCGCGTTCCTCGGGCCGGTGGAGGCCGGGCCCAGGTGATCGCGGACCGCTGGGGCGTGACGCCATCCGAAGTCTGCCGCCACTACCCGTGCGACGACATCGTGCCCGAGCCGGCCTTCCGGGCCTGGCGGGGCGTCACCGTGCGCGCCGCGCCCGAGGCCGTCTGGCCGTGGGTGGCGCAGATCCGCCTGGCGCCGTACTCCTACGACTGGATCGACAACCTCGGCCGAAGGTCGCCGCGCCAGCTCCGTGGCCTGCCCGAGCCTGCGGCCGGTGAGCCCTTCACGACCGCGTTCGGCGGCCGGCCAGCCGGCCGCATCCTGGCCGTGACCTCGGGCGAGCAGCTCACCGCGCGGATCATGGGCACCGTCATGTCCTACGTCCTGGTCCCGGTCCCCAGCGCCAGCGCCGACGGGCAGGCGACCCGCCTGCTGCTCAAG